>OJCR01000027.1_pt1 | contig 75288 bp, 45 predicted proteins | sample 1591611 | NCBI WGS metagenome assembly OJCR01 (sample SAMN05416815, study PRJEB24817) | seawater metagenome | isolation source: Sea water | place: Canada:Atlantic | collected 2013-07
TCTACACGTAAGGAGTCGTCGGCAGCGTCAGATGTGTATAAGAGACAGTCCCTGGAGCGACAAGAGATCGAGTTGAAGGAATCATTTCGCATGATCAGAGCTTGAGTAGCTTTTGCTTTAAAAAAAAGGCCCACCGGAAACCGGTGAGCCTTTCTGAGAATACATATTGAAGCTTGAGATTATTCTTTTGCTTCTGCTTCCGCACTTTCTTCGGAGTCGGTATTGACGGCATCAAATGCATGCTGCAAAGCCACCAAGTCTTCGCCTGGTTTCAACTGATCCAGCGCGTGCTGTTCAGCTTCCAGCTCCTCACTTGAGTAGTTGGCTGCTTTGATGGAAAGTCCGATTCGACGATCGGCCTTGTCAATCTTGATGACTCGAGCAGTGACCTCCTGGCCTACATCAAGAACGTTCTTGATTTTCTCAACTCGTTCTTCGCTGACCTGAGAGATATGCACCAGACCATCGATATCATGCTCCAATCCGATGAACGCACCAAAGCTTGCGAGTTTGGTCACGCTGCCCGTAACCAAGTCACCCACCTTGTAGAACTGGTCGATGTTTTCCCATGGGTCCTGGCTAAGCTGCTTGACACCCACGGAAATGCGTTGATTGGCTTTGTCGATTTCCAATACCACTGCTTCGACTTCATCGCCCTTCTTGAGAACTTCAGAAGGATGGTTGATCTTGCGGGTCCAGGAGATGTCGGACACGTGGATCATTCCGTCGAGACCTTCTTCCAGCTCGATGAAGGCACCATAACTCGTCAAATTGCGAATCTTGCCCTTGACCTTGGTGCCCGGAGGATATTTCTCCAGTGCTTCATCCCAAGGGTTGGTTTCCAATTGGCGGATACCGAGGGAGATTTTCTGTTCTTCCCTGTTGATGCCAAGCACCACTGCTTCGATTTCCTGATCCTGTGTGAGAACGTCGGAAGGTTTTGCGATGCGCTTGGTCCAGGAAAGTTCGGTGACGTGCACAAGGCCTTCGACACCGGGCTCGAGTTCAACAAATGCTCCGTAAGGAACCAAATTGACAACGCGGCCTTTGACTTTTTCGCTGACCGGATATTTCGACTCGATATCGTCCCAAGGGTTGGCGAGTTTTTGCTTCAATCCAAGGCTGACACGCTCTTTCTCGTAATTGATGTCCAACACAACCACATCGATTTCCTGCCCGATGGTGAGGAGTTCTGAAGGATGGTTGATGCGACCCCAGCTCATATCAGTGATATGCAGCAGTCCGTCGAGGCCATTGAGATCGATAAACGCACCGAAGTCGGTGATGTTCTTGACCGTGCCCTTGCGGATATCGCCAGGAGTCATCTCGGAGAGCAAGTTGGCGCGTCGTTCGGCGCGCTCTTGCTCGATCAATTCGCGGCGGGACAAAACAATGTTCTGTCGTTCCTGATTGATCTTAACGACCTTGTATTCGTAGGTGTTACCTACGTAGGAGGCCAAATTTTTCGGAGGAATGACGTCAATCTGGGAAGCAGGCAAGAATGCCTCCACGCCGATGTTGACAAGAAGGCCACCTTTGACGGCGCCTTTAACGCGTCCGGTAATGGTTCCGCCTTCGTTACAGATGCTGAGAATTTTTTCCCAGTTCTGTTTGAATTCTGCCTTTTCCTTGGACAGGACGACCATGCCTTCGCGGTCTTCCAGTCTTTCGATCAGGACGTCGATCACATCGCCTTCATTGACGGTTTTGATATCGTCAAATTCATTTCCGGGGATGGATCCTTCACTTTTATAACCAATGTCCACCAAGACTTCTTTATGGCGGACTTCGATGATGGTTCCTTTAACAATGTCACCTGCAGTAAAGTTTACTGGACTTTGCTGCATGGCTTCTTCCATGGTAAGCATAACTTATTGATACTACAACCAACGCACGAGGGCGTTTTGAACTAACTTTTGGAGGCTCCGACCTGTGTGCTTGGCTCGCAATGAACTCCTTTATTGGAGTCATTGATAGCAAACGCATCGGCCTAACACACTTTCACCGGAGCATCGGAGAAGTATAATGAGGGTTAGGTTGATGGTTAACACTCATTTCAGCCTCTAACGAACCACCGCACTCGCGGGGATCAGGCGAAGGGCGAGATTATTCACCGCATGATGAATTGCAAGCCTCAAAATGCATTTTAAGTTGTCTTGAGTTTGCCCGACCGAGAATTGGCGGGTGACGTTGCGTGAGTGATGTTGTATCGTGCTCCTTTTGATGAGACGATAAACATTATTGCTCTTTGCATTCGTTCAATGACTAAGAAAAAGGAATCACTACATGGAGCGCGGGATTTGTAATGCCCCTTTTATTTTTCATGCGTGATGCTGTCATGAGGAGCCCCAGCCCTTTTCGGCGGGCTGCCCGGTTCATTGGGGGTTACCTTTTATCTATCTATCTTGTAGCTTACCAGAAGCAGTCATATTTCAAATAAACGTCTAATGATTTGTTTACGGCTTCTTTTCTCCTTTGCGGAGCGAGCATTTTTTTCGGTGCCATCAGGCCTGATATGCTGGTGATCCCTCTACCATGCAGATTGTTCTGCCAGTAATTGAAGCCTGTTCGCTGGCTCTGGCTTGGCCATTTGGCTTAGCGCTTCTTCAACGTTACCTGCTACAGCTAAGAAATCGCGGACAGTAATTTGAGCTCGGTTCTTTGTCATTAGGATTCGCTCCAACACCATGCGCTCGATAAATAAATCACTAATCCTACTTGTTTTTAGGATAACGGCACGATAGTTTGCTCTTCCGTATTAATATCGAGCTGGCATTCGGACCTTCATTGGCATTGATTTACACGAGGATTGAGGATGTTGGGGCATTAATTACCCACATTTATCAAATTCTCCCTTGCATGTCATTTCCACGGTCCTTATAGTTGCCGCTCTTTTGAATTAGAAGTATTGAATTATGCGTCGAGCACGAGGAGCAAAAACTAGAAAAGCAGTGGCCAAGCGGTTCAAGATAACCGGTACCGGCAAAGTAATGCGCAATCACTCTGGCAAGCGCCACTTGCTTTCATGCAAGAGTCCAAAGCGTCGCCGGAAGCTCGGCAAGTCTGTTGAATTGGATAAGTCCGATTACAAGCGCGTTATTACCAACTTGCCGTTCAGCCACTAACGCCCAATTTTAATCCATTAACATCCTATTAGTAGCACACCATGAGAGTTACAAACGCAGTCGCTTCCCGCAAACGTCGTAAACGCGTGTTGCAGGCCACCAAAGGCTTTCGCTTGCGTCGGTCCAAGCTATACCGCTATGCGGCAGATGCTCTGGATCACGGCCGAGTCTATGCCTACCGTGATCGTCGTAACAAGAAGCGTGAGTTCCGCCGCCTTTGGCAGATCCGTATCAACGCAGCCGCACGCGCCGCTGGAATTACCTACAGTCGTTTCATCGAAGGGCTGAAAGTCGCTAAAGTCGACTTGAATCGCAAGGCTCTGGCTGACATTGCTGCCACCGATTCTATAGCTTTCGCTGAACTGGTCAAACTTGCCCAGAACGGTCTGAAGGCGAAAGCTGCTTGATTCCTCAGGATTACTGACAGTTATCGTTTCGGATAGCTTCGATCTTTCATCAACCGGGCGACCACTTCTTGGGCGTCCGGTTGATTTATTTTTCGCCAAGCCATTTTTACTAGTGCAAATTTCACCTAATTCACTTTATGTCAGGAATTCTTGAACAGATTGAGCCATTGACGCAAGAGGCCCTTCAGGCACTTGAAAGTGCAGGTAGCTTGACAGATCTCGACAAGGCACGAGTCAAATACCTGGGAGTTAACGGGCAGTTCACTGCGTTGCTCAAGCAAATGGGGTCTCTCCCCAAGGAGCAGCGGCCTGCAGCCGGAAAACAGATCAATCTCTCCAAAAAGAAACTCGAAGGCGTGCTTATATCCAGAAAAGAGGATCTGGAACTAGAAGCTTGCCTGCCATCCGAACCAACTGATTTCAGTTTACCTGGACGAGAGCAGCGACTGGGTAAATTGCACCCACTGACTCAGGTGACCGAGGATATCATTCGGAGCTTTCGTAAAATCGGATTTGTGGTGGCTGATGGACCTGAGGTCGAGGATGAATACCATTGCTTTGACGCATTGAACACACCTGCTGATCATCCGGCCCGTGACAGTCAGGATACCTTCTACGTCAAAACCCCAGATCGACCATTGCTCAGGACCCATACTTCTTCGGTTCAGATTCGAGTCATGGAAACTCAGGCGCCCCCAATCCGGATCATCGTTCCTGGACGGGTTTATCGTCGAGACACGGCTGATGCCACACACAATCCAACCTTCCATCAGATTGAAGGTTTATATGTGGATAAGAACGTCACTCTGGGAGACATGAAGGGGACGGTCGAATTTGTATTTCGTGAATTACTAGGCAAGGATGTCAAACTCAGGTTCCGGCCTCATTACTTTTCTTACACGGAGCCAAGCCTCGAAATTGATTTTTCAAGCGCTTTGACACGCAAAATGGGCAAGGAGTGGCTGGAGATCGCGGGCTGTGGGATGGTGCATCCCAAGGTGTTTGGAAATGTGGGATACGATCCGGAAGTGTGGTCCGGTTGGGCCTTTGGCTTTGGTATTGAGCGGATTGCCATGATTCGCTACGGCATCAGCGACATTCGTTTGTTCTATGAAAACGACCTGCGTTTTCTAAATCAGTTTTAAGGTAGATTTGAATTTTCATGAAAGTCACGGTTAACGCATTAAAACAATACGTGGATTTTGATTGGTCGGTTGAAGAGCTTACCGAACGACTGACCATGCTCGGCCTTGAGGTCGAGAGTGTTGAGCAAGTAGGCGGAGGGTATGAAGGCATTGAGGTAGCGGAGATCCTTGAATTTGTGCCTCATCCGGACGCAGATAAATTATCTGTCTGTCAGGTAGCCGACAGCACCGGCCATCGTCAGATTGTTTGCGGCGCAAAAAATTTCAAAGTAGGTGACAAAGTTCCATTGATTCTCCCCGGACATTCACTCCCTATCAAGGAAGGTGAAAAACCTTTCACGATCAAGGTTGGAAAGCTTCGGGGCGTGGAATCCTGCGGCATGATGTGTTCCGGTGCGGAAATTGGTATCACGCAGGATGGCGCAGGTTTGATGATTCTTGGTGCCGATGCCAAGGTTGGGCAACCCATTGCCGAATACCTTGGGTGTGCCGAAAAGGATGTGCTTCTCGACATGGAAGTGACCCCCAACAGGCCGGATTACAATAGCGTCATTGGCATAGCGCGCGAAATTGCAGCCCTTACCGGCAATCCATTGAGATGGCCTGAAGTCACCTCTGAGGAGACGGGTGGTCCCTTAAGCAAAGTGCTTGACGTTCGTATTGAAGATCCAGAGCGCTGTCCTCGTTATCAGGCCAGAGTCATCAAGGGAGTGAAAATCGGGCCCAGTCCGACATGGCTCCAGCAGTCGCTTGAGAAAGTCGGAGTGAGGAGCATTAACAATGTGGTGGACGTGACCAATTTTGTTATGTTGGAGGTCGGGCAACCTCTGCATGCCTTTGATCTGAATCTGGTGAAACGGAAGGGTGACCACCTTCCCACAGTTGTCATTCGAACGGCTCAGGATAAGGAACCTTTTGTGACCCTGGATGACCAATCTCATGAGCTGGATCCGGAAATGCTCCTGATCGCTGATGAAACACAAGGAATCGCTCTTGCGGGCGTGATGGGCGGATTGAATACGGAGATCAATGATCAAACCGTGGATGTCCTGCTCGAGAGTGCTTGCTTTCATCCTGGCAATATTCGGCGCACTTCAAAGCTGCTGGATCTTCGCACCGATGCATCCTATCGCTTTGAGCGGGGAGCCGATGTTTCCATTTGTGATTGGGCCAGCCGACGGGCAGCCCAATTGATCATGGAGACGGCGGGTGGGCAATTATGCCAGGGATCGATTGACGCCTACCCAGGCCTGAAAGATCCCCTCACCATCACCTTGAGCTACGAAAAGACAAACCGATTACTGGGAATTGAGATTCCAGGTGATGATCAAAAGAAACTTTTGGAATCTATTGAGCTGAATTGCATTGAAAGCAACGTTGGCTCTTGCTGCGTTCAGATCCCTGCCTCCCGGGTGGATCTCAAAGGCGAGATTGATTTAATCGAGGAAGTGACCCGACTCTATGGTGTGGATCGCATTCCATCCACACCTCCGCGAGGTGCCCACGGGGCCAATGAATTTGACACCCTTCACGATCAGTTGATGGACGCCAGGCTCCTTCTGACATCTTTGGGCTTAAGCGAAACTCAGGGGCAGACTTTGATTGCTGATTCAGCGGCTCGACGAGTCCATCCAGGTTTTGTTGCGCTGGAGTACCCATTGAGTTCCGATATGAACGTTCTGCGTCCAAGCCTGCTTCCCGGCCTTCTGGACGTATTGCAGCACAACGTCAGCCATCGCAACACGGATGTCGCTGTATTTGAGATTGGAAGGGTGTTTCTCCCCGGTGAATCTACAGTAACCGAGTCTCGCAAACTGGCGATAGCATGGATAGGCAATCGTCAATTGGGATTCTGGAAAGGTGGTGCCAAGGCTGAGAAAGTAGACATTTTTGATCTCAAGGGATTACTGGACGGGTTTCTTGATGGGTTTGGTATTCGCGGATTTTCCTGGCGAACTGAGTCTTGCGAGCAGGGGCAATTCTTTATTGAAAAAGCATCCTTGTGTCTCGGCAGGAATACACTCGGTGAAATGGGGCAATTGATGCCCTTGGTCGCGCGCGAGTTTGATATCAAGGATTCAGTCTTCATGGCAGAGTTGGATCTGGATCGACTTGTTGCCATGCGGGTGCACAGCCGATCATTCAAACCTATTCCTGCATATCCTTCAGTTCGACGTGATATTGCCATGTTAGTTGCAGAATCAACGACGCATATGGAGGTTCAGCGAGCAGTGAAAAAGGCCAAGGTTCAGCAATTGGATTCAGTCGAAGTGTTTGACGTGTTCCGGGGTAAGCATGTTCCCGAAGGGAAGAAGAGCGTGGCTTACTCTTTCGTTTACCGCGATGCTTCAAAAACGCTGACTGATTCAGAAGTCAACAAAGCTCATGATAAGTTAATCGCGCATCTTCAAACCTCACTCAGTGCCGAGATCCGATAACCCTTGGCCATCGACAAAGATGGATGCATTGAGGCACGCATTCGCAGTGAAAAGCCTCTAAAGAGTAACTATATTTTCGCTGCCTTTCTTGAAGTAGTGCAGGCGATCAAAGCCTTTCGATTTAAGCAAGGGCAGCACTTTATCAAAGTGTTGCCCAACGTTTGATGGGGCGTGTGCATCTGATCCGATTGTCAACTTGACGCCTTCTTCTTTAGCCCAATCCAAAATGAGAGGATCCGGGTGAACTTCAAAGACCCCTTTCGATAAACCACTGGTATTTACTTCGAGGCAAGTGTCTGCTTCGGCACATGCTTTGAGGAGTTTGCGGATTTCCGGTTCGAAATTTTCAGGGATAAAGGAGTCCGAATCAATAGTGCCATAGATACGGATGACATCCGGGTGCGACATGCTGTGGTAAAAACCGGTTCGTGCAGCATCTGTCAAATGTTTGAAATAATCACGGATGATGGCTTCGTCGGTTGTGAGGTTTTGCTCAGTGATCCATTGTTTGTATGCCTTGAGCTGGTGATGGAGAGAGCCCAGAACAAAATCAAAGGGTTGGCTGTGGATCAGTTCCTTCATTTTTTCCAGAGAGGATGCAACTGGAAAAACTTCTCCTTCGATGCCGCACAACACCTCCACACCTAGTCGCTCGCCTTCCTTCCTGGCGAAATCTACTTTTGCATAATAATCATCGAGCTGGCTTGCATCCATGCGGATGCGCTGTCCGCCAAAGGATTCATCAAACATTGGGACATGGCATGTAAAGGTGATCAGATCCAGCCCCTGGACAGCAGCAGACCTTACGTATTCCACTGGTTCACCTACCGCGTGACCGCAAAGCGGCGTGTGCATATGGCAATCGATTTTCATTCCTGGTATTCCTTTTTGACGATTCTAAATCTCCAAAGGTCAATGATCGTAAAATTAAAAAAACCGATTGAAGACCGAACGCCTTCAATCGGTAAATGTGATAAAAAAGCCTAAACCCGTTTAACGCACGACACGTGCACCGCCACCACCCATGACTTTTTCGACTTCCTGAGTCGTGGCCATGGAGGTATCCCCGGGAGTCGTCATGGCAAGTGCTCCATGGGCAGCTCCGTAATCTACTGCCTTTGCCGCGTCTCCGGTTGCCAGAAAGCCGTAGATCAATCCTGACGCGAAACTGTCGCCTCCACCCACGCGATCAAGGATTTCCAGGTCAGGGTATTTTCTGGATTCATGGAAATCTCCATCAGCCCAGCAGATGGCGCTCCAGTCGTTGATGGTTGCTGTTTGAACGGCCCTCAATGTTGTTGCGGTCACCTTGAAATTTGGAAAATCTTTCACTGCCCGCTCAATCATGTTCTTGAAGCTGTCGATTTCGATGGTTGAGATATTTTCATCCACACCTTCAACTTCGAATCCCAGGCAGGCTGTAAAATCTTCTTCGTTGCCAATCATGACATCGACATATTTTGCGATATTGCGATTCACTTCCTGAGCTTTGGCGTGTCCGCCAATGGCTTTCCAGAGCGAAGGACGGTAATTAAGGTCATAGGAAACAATTGTCCCATGCTTTTGAGCGATTTTGACGGCTTCTTCTACCACACCTGCACTGGATTCGGACAGTGCAGCAAAGATCCCACCGGTATGAAACCAGCGCACGCCTTGCTTGCCGAATAGTTCTTCCCAGTCGATATCACCCGCCTTCATTTGAGAAGCGGCCGTGAGACCGCGGTCAGGCGTGCCGACTGCGCCGCGAATGCCAAACCCTCGTTCCGTAAAGTTCAGCCCGTTGCGAACAGTTCTTCCGATGCCGTCGTAGGGAACCCATTGAATCCATGAGGTATCTACTCCACCTTGCAATATGAAATCTTCAAGGAGTCGACCAATATCGTTGTCCGCAAAAGCGGTGACCACACCGGTGTTCAGTCCGAAGCAGCGTCTTAATCCTCGTGCTACGTTGTATTCACCGCCACCTTCCCAGGCGGCAAATTGTCGAGAGTTACGAACACGCCCTTCACCTGGATCCAGTCGAAGCATGATTTCCCCAAGGGACACCAGATCATACTTACACGAGTCTGCTGATTTGATTTGCAATGCTGACATATTAAAAACTTTCTCAATCGCTCTTGAAGCGAGGGCTTTTCATTATGGAAGTTCCCTTTGCAAATCAAAGCATTTTCGTTGAGATATTGGCTACTGAATGTAAAACAGAACTCATTTTTATGGAGTGTAGCTTGTCATCATTGTTGCATGTGTTTCTGGTGAAAATAATTTTAAAATGGAGCAATGATCAAGGCTGGAATTTTCCAGGCAGATCTTTGATGTAAGACACAACTTGCATGCATCCTCGATGGATGTCGGTACAAAAAGAATCCCCCTCCTATTGGGAGGGGGATTCTTGCCAGAATCGTTAATGTTTGGGGCGAAGCAGGATGGCTTTTTTACGTGTGCCTTCCACCTCTACGCTGTGTGTCTCAATAGCTGGATCATCTTTCAATGTGTGGTGCACGATGCGTCTCTCATAGGCATTCATAGGCTCCAGTTCAACCACATCACCCCAGCGCCTTACCTTGTCTGCTGCGGTCTGAGTTTTTTCCACCAGAGAATCTCTGGATTTCAATCGATAGTTTCCAACATCCAGCGTGACCTTGGGCACGTCGCGGTCCTGCTTGAATAAAAGGCGGTTGACGACGTACTGCAGTTGACTGAGTGTTTGTCCTTGTCGGCCAATTAATCGGCCTGAATCTTCGGTCTGAATTTCAAGAAATATGCCGTCATCCATGGCTGTCTCGATCACCGTGGAAGGGAAACCAAGGGTGCTCAAGAGACTTTCAAGTGTTTCTTTGGGTTTTGCGTTCATAAGCTAAACGGAATGGTTAGTGACAATGTGTGTTACTTTTTCTTCTTTTTTGATTTCCGATAGGATTGACCCCAATCGGGGCCATCGCCAGGGCGTGGCAGTGGCTTGGCCAGTGCTGCGCTGGCATCTGCTTTGGGGCCTATTGGCTCGTTTTTGATGAGCTTCATCTGAACAATGGATAATAGGTTCTGTACAGTCCAGTAAAGCGCGAGACCTGCGGAAAAGTTGTAAAGGATGAAGACAAACATCAGCGGCATGTACTTCATGATCTTTTGTTGAGCTGGATCCATGCCCGGTGAAGCAGGCGTCATGCTTGTCTGCCAAAGTTGAGCCGCTCCCATCAGTATTGGCCATAGATTGAATGGAACACCCAGCATGGGGATCATGAACAATGTATCGGGTTGTGATAGATCACATGTCCAGAGAAAGCTTGCACCTCTCAATTCGATGGCACTCTGCAGCATGGTGTAAAAGCCGAAGAATACCGGTAATTGGAATAAAATCGGTAAACAGCCTCCGAGAGGACTACACTTGTTTTCCCGCATACACTCCATGATTTTGCGGTTCATTTTTTGTGGGTCTTCCTTGTATTTCTCCCGCAGGGCCTGCATCTGTGGCTGAAGTGCAGACATGCGCTTCATGGAGCGGGTGCTTGCCTGAGTCAGCGGCCAGAAAAGAAGCTTGATGATGACGGTAATCATCACGATGGACAGACCATAGCTCAAACCAAGGCCATGCAGTCCATTCATGGAACGCAGCAGCACTTTCGCGAAGAAACCAAAAAAACCGTCGAATCCCATGACAGAGTCGACTTCTTCACCCGTCTGTTGACTCAGCCTGGATAACGTTTGGTATTCCTTGGGACCTGTGAAAAACTTAAAACTGCGTTCGATGGTGTCTCCGGGTTCCAGTTCTTGGGCTGGGTAACTCAGGCTGTTTTGATACCCTTTCGGGGCCATATTTGCTTTGGGAAATGCTGCCAGGATTTCCTGGGTCGGTGGAGCAAGGTTGATTTGCTGTGTTACTAATCCTGGTGCCGGCTCTTCAGGGATGGCAACCATGGCAAAGAATTGATTCTCAACGGCAGTCCATCGAACCATTCCCGGTTCAGAAGGATAGACTGTTCTGGGTGTGCCCGGGAAGCATCCCAAGGTGCGGTTTGCAAACCAGCCCTCCTTGATCTCTTCAACACCCTCTCCATTGTGATAGCGCATGCCCATGTACATGCCGGTATCAGTCGGTTTGGTTGGGGTGGATGTTCCCGTTACGAGGTAATGTTCAGGGATGCCCTTAGGCTCGTCACTGGTGTTTTCGATTGTGATTTTGGCCTCAATCACATAATTAGTGCCCGGTTGAAAGGTCTTCAGCACTCGAATGCCATCAGGCCCCAGATATTCTGCCAGAATTTCGTCACCTTCCTGCTTGAGTGTGTAAGGCAGAAATCCGTTATCCAGTTTTCCAAAAAACAGGTTCAGCGCAGGGGTCGGAACATTTACATTTAATCTGACGTGGTCCGTTTCCGCGGTCTCTTCAGATTCCTCATTGTTGCAGTTTGTGGTTCCCTGATATTGTTTTAGTATTACCGTTTTTATCCCTCCTCCCGCAGAGGTGAATTCGTAAGCCAAATTATCATTCTCCCAAATCAGCAAGCTTTCATTCTCATGAACCGTCGCAGATTCTTGGGGTGCAGAAATGGCTACTGCAGGAGTTCTTGTGACGGCAGGGGCTGTTTCGGATGACTGGAAAACAGTTTCCTCTGCTTGCGCGGTATTTCCTGGGTCAGTAATTACTACACCATCCTCATTCTCAGCTACATTTCGAGACTGCTCCTGAGGGGGATAGTATTTATTCACCAATGGGAACCAGGCAATCAGCCCGACTATTGAGAAAACGAGGATTACAATGGATTTACGATCCATAATTGAAGTCTTTTGCGATAAAATTGGAGATCATTAAGTTTTAATTCCAGATGCTTGTAAATATCAGCAGGTCAAGGGTTCAATGCTTGGTCGTTCCGCTCTGGATTCTGTCTTGGCTTGAAATCTTTCAGGGTTGGGACAGGGTCCCAGCCTTCGCCGCCCCATGGATGACAACGCAGTATACGTTTGATCGCAAGGATGGCTCCTTTTCTGATTCCATGTTCCTGAATTGCTTGTATGGCGTAATTCGAGCAAGACGGCTGAAACCGACAGCCCGCATTTGGCCCCATCAAAGCGGTCTTCATAGGGGAAAGGGTCCACTGATATAAGTGTATCGGTATGCAGGTGATGTCTCTCAACCATTTCATCAGCCCTCACAGGATTCAAGTAAACCACGCCTTTTCATGATGGCGCACAGGTCCGCTTCCACTTCCTGCTGGCTTTTGTTCGCGATAGATTTTCGAGCGACAAGTATCAGGTCCATGGGGTGGACACACTGGTGTTGAATGTTGCGATAAGATTCTCTCATCAATCGCCTCGCTCGGTTGCGAACATGCGCTTTACCGATTTTCCGGCTGGTGATGACCCCAAGCCTTGAATAAGGCCTGTTGGTTACCTCCAACCAGTTCGCGATCAGGCATCCCTGTACCCATCTTTGGCCTTTTTCCCTCACACGTCGGAATTCGGCGGAATACCGAATTCTTTGATGCTTGCCAAACCGTTTCTTTGTAGGAGGATTCAGAATGAGTGGCTTCGAGTTGCCATCCAGAGATAATTAACACGGAGTGAGGCGCTTGCGGCCTACCTGACGACGTGCTTTCAAGATGCCGCGGCCACTCTTGGTGCGCATCCGGCTCAGAAAACCGTGCTGGCGTTTCCTACGAATTTTTGATGGCTGATAAGTTCTTTTCATACAAATAGTCCTGAGTCAAAGTAAAGCTTCTCCGAATATAAGTCATTCGGCTTCAATAAATTTCCGGCGTAACTCGCCAAAAATCGAGCGGGGAAGCATACCAATTCGCAATGGCTTGTCAAGCGGGTGGCCAGAAAATTACCGCATATCCTTTGACCTGTATTTTAGATTGAAATCGTTTGACCATTTACTGCCCAAAAAGGTTACTTTAACTCAAATCTGTGTTCATCAATCAATCAACCGGGGCGTTCAAGAGTATCCTTTTGGAAAATTATATTTGCTCCCTGTGGCCGAATTTCCGTGATTGGTTTCTGGCGTGTCTTATTCTTTTGAAGAAAATGCATGATGATTGGGTGTTGGATTATCTCCTGTTTATCTTTTCATCCGTGGTCACGTTGTCAAACGACTAATTTCCGGACTAGACCCGGCAGGCAAAATGACTCTAAGCTGTCTTTTTGCAATTATTATCATATGACCGATCCCCGATATCGAGATTTAGCGGAATTGTTGGTGCGATATTCCACCGACATCAAAAAAGATGAGACCGTGCTTCTGGACATGATTGATGTCCCTGATGAATTTACGGTGGTACTAGCGCGCACCGTGCGTGATGCGGGCGCTATCCCCTTGATAGAGACAAGGCATACGCGTGTGACGCGTGAACTTCTGCAAGGGATGACTGAGAAGCAGGCAGGCATCGTTCGCGATCTGGAAATGGCGCGCATGAAGAAAGTGCAAAGTTACATCGCTATCCGTGGAGCCGCCAATACAAGTGAAAATTCGGATGTTCCGAGCCAGCAGATGTCTCTTTATTCGCGTAAAATGCGTCCCGTCTTGAATTACCGGGTCAACAAAACACGATGGTGCGTCCTGCGCTGGCCTACTCCAAGTATGGCGCAGGCTGCGAATATGAGCACCGAAGCTTTCGAGGATTTCTACTTCGATGTTTGCACCTTGGATTATCGCAAATTTGGAAAAGCCATGGGACCGCTCGAAAAACTCATGGCCAAAACCGACCAGGTTCATTTGAAAGGACCAGGCACTGATTTAACCTTCAGTATCAAGGGTATCGGGGCGCGTGCGTGCAAAGGCGATCGAAATGTTCCCGATGGTGAAGTCTTTTCATGCCCTATTAAAAATTCAGTCAACGGTGTGATCCAATACAACACGCCGACTGTTTACGCAGGTTCACGATTTGAAAATGTGCGACTGGAACTGAAGGATGGCAAAATCGTGGATGCTACAGCCAACGACTCCAAGCGTCTCAATGAAATCTTTGATACCGATCCGGGCGCCCGCTACATTGGCGAGTTCAGCCTTGGTTTGAATCCGAAAATTTTGAATCCGATGAATGACATTCTCTTCGATGAAAAGATAGCCGGTTCACTGCATTTTACTCCTGGGCAAGCATATGAGGATTGCGGCAACGGTAATAAATCGGCTGTCCACTGGGACATGGTCCTGATCCAACGTCCGGAGTGGGGAGGAGGCGAAGTCTGGTTTGATGGGAAGCTCATTCGGAAAGATGGCCTTTTCATTCCGAAAAGCCTGCAGAAGTTGAATCCAGAGAACCTCACCTGAAGGAATGAGATCAGCTATGGCACAAAACTTAGTGACTTTGGATCTGGAAGGAGTGTTGGTTCCTGAAGTATGGATCGCGTTTGCTGAAAAAACCGGAATCGAGGGGCTCAAGAAAACAACGCGAGATATTCCTGATTACGATGAATTGATGACAGGACGTTTAAAGCTTCTGGCCGAGAATGGTCTGACGCTTTCTATGATTCAAGAGGTCATCGGTACCCTCGAGCCATTGCCCGGCGCTTGCGCATTTCTTGATGCATTGAGAGAAAAGACACAAGTGATCATCCTCTCGGATACATTCGAGGAATTTGCTCAACCTTTGATGCGGCAACTGGGTTGGCCCACTATCTTCTGTCACCGACTGGAAGTGAAGGACGACCACATTACGAATTATTGCCTCCGCCAACCGGATCAGAAAAAAAAATCAGTCGCTGCGTTCAAATCATTGAATTATCACATCATCGCTGCAGGGGATTCGTACAATGATACTACAATGCTTGAGGAAGCGGATCATGGGATTCTTTTCAGGGCGCCTGACAACGTGAAATCTGAGTTCACCCAGTTTCCTGCTTTTGACGGCTATGATGATTTGATGCAGGAAATCTGCGGATTGCTTCAATAACCAAACAATCTTATCCTCTCTAATAGTAAAAAAACTTTCAACCTGCTCCTAATACAACAGTCACTCTAACATGGAAGAAGCGAAACAGCCCGTCCACCGCAAGACGCTTGAAGAGCGTCACCAAATGACAGATCTGCAAAGATTGCGTCATTCATGTGCGCACATCATGGCAACCGCCGTGTCACGCCTTTGGCCAGAGGCAAAGCTCGACATCGGGCCTCCGACGGATGAGGGATTTTATTATGACTTCGATCTCGATGGGCACAGGTTCAGTCCTGACGATTTCGAAACCATCGAGGCGGAGATGAAAAAAGTGGTCAAAGAGAACCAGGTGTTCGAGCGCCAAACCAAATCTCGCGACGAGGCTAGACAGTTTTTCCAGGAACAGGGGCAGTCTTTCAAGGTAGAACGGCTTGGGGATATTCCTGAAGGTGAAGAAATCACCTTTTATCAGAATGGTGAATTTATCGATCTCTGTGCTGGTCCGCACGTCATGCGCACGGGCAACGTCAAGGCGTACAAGCTCCTGCGTGTTGCGGCAACCTATTATCGAGGTAACGAGAAGAACCCACAGCTACAGCGTATTTACGGCACCGCCTTTCCCAATAAAACCAAGCTGAACGAATGGTTGGAAGCTCAGGAAGAAGCACGCAAGAGGGACCACCGTCGCATTGGTAAGGCCATGCAGTTATTCACGTTCGATGACGATGTGGGTCCAGGTCTACCACTTTGGATGCCCAAGGGTTCCATACTGATCGAAGAATTGGAAAAGCTCGCAAAGGAAACCGAATTCGAGGCGGGATACCAGCGGGTAAGGACTCCTCATCTTGCCAAAGAATCCATGTATCGTACTTCGGGCCATCTTCCATACTATGCGGAAAGCATGTTTCCGCCCATGGAATTGTCGGAGGATGGAGAAGGAGGGGGGAAGGGCGAGGTCAAGGAGAGATACTACCTGAAGGCGATGAATTGTCCGCATCATCATAAGATTTTTGCTGCGGCACCGCGCAGTTACCGAGAGCTTCCTTTGCGTCTTGCTGAATACGGTACTTGTTATCGGTATGAACAATCAGGCGAACTTATGGGGCTGATGCGAGTGCGGTCGATGCAGATGAATGATGCGCACATTTATTGCACTTCAGAGCAGTTTGCTGACGAGTTCCGTGCGGTGAACGAAATGTATCTGAAATATTTCAAGATCTTTGGTTTTGAGAAATATAAAATGCGGTTCAGTACGCATGATCCAGCGCGCCTTGGGGAGAAATTTGTCGACGAATCCGAACTCTGGAAACAGACCGAAGACATGGTTCGACAGGTGTTGGTCGATTCGAAAATCGATTTTGAAGAGATTCCCAATGAAGCTGCCTTCTATGGTCCTAAAATTGATGTGCAGGTTTATTCCATTTCAGGACGTGAATTTACGATTGCGACCAATCAAGTTGATTTTGCAGTGCCGTCCAAATTCGGTCTGCAATACAGGACATCAGACAATCAATTTGAAACGCCACTTTGCATTCATCGTGCCCCGCTGGGTACCCACGAACGTTTTCTTGCATTCCTGATCGAGCGTTACGCTGGTAATTTTCCCTTGTGGCTGGCCCCTGAGCAGATACGGGTCTTGCCGATTACAGAAGAACAACTGGATTATGCCAACAAGCTAGTGGCTGAACTGCGCTCGCATGGGGTGCGTGCCGAACTGGAATTCAGTCACGATAAGCTTCAGGGAAGAATCCTTCGGGCAGAAGAATCAAAAGTTCACACGATGCTCGTCGTGGGCGGAAAAGAACAGGAAGCCAATGCGGTTGCCGTGCGTGTTCACGGTAAGGGAAGAGGTCAGGTTCGCCCAAGGGATGAAGTCGTGACCGATATTTTACAGCGTATTAAATCCCGCGCGGCTGACTGATCGCTGTGGTCTAATGAATCAAAGATGTCTTGTTTTATGAAAATACCAAAAATACCGATGGGCTTGTTCATATTGATGGCTTGCCTTATGGTTGAATCCAAAGTTTCAGCTGCCGATGGGGTGCTTGACTCGTTCATGGGCGCACCTGAATTGGATGTGCAACAGATCTTCCAGGGCCAACGTTTTCCCAACATTACCGTAGCAATGGACGGCTCTGTCCTTGCGAGTTGGGGGAGCAAAGGAGTTCGGGTGAGGCGAAGTGTTGATGGAGGGAAATCCTGGTCCTCTCCTGTCGTGGTTCAGGAAAGTGGTTTTCAGGGAGGGGGGATTACCGTCGATGAAAAGACGGGCGATGTGCTGATGTTTGTTGAAGATAGTCACCCGCCAGCGCCCATTTCCATTTATCGCAGCAAGGATCATGGACAGACTTGGGCGAAGCAGGAGACCGTCATGCATCCCAATTCACTGGGGCATGTTCCTTCCATGCATATGAATGACCATGGATCGACCTTGCAATTCGGTAAGCATGCGGGACGACTCATACGTCCGTCGCGATGGTATGCGGCTGGTAATCGCCACGAAGAATGGCCCAATCATTACACCAATGCCATTTACAGTGATGATCGCGGAAAGACCTGGTACGCCAGTGAACCTTTCCCTGAGCAAGGCACGGGTGAAGCCTGTATCGTGGAATTGTCCGATGGAACGCTCTACTACAACTCCAGAGTGCATTGGGAAAAAGCGGAACGCAACACGAGACGGCGCTGTGCGTTCAGTAGTGATGGTGGCAAGACCTGGAAAGATTGGCGCATCGTTGATATTTTGCCAGATGGGCATCAACACCGTTCCTATGGATGCATGGGAGGGTTGGCAAGACTCCCTGTCAAGGGGCGTGATATTCTTGTTTTCAGTAATCTTGATACACCTAAAGCAAACCGCGAGCGTATCACGGTTTGGATGAGCCCGGACGGGGGGCAAACCTGGCCGGTCAAACGTCTTGTCTATGATGGGGCAAGTGCTTATTCATCCATGAGTGCTGGGCGAAGCGATACACCAAGTGAGGGTTCTGTCTACTTAATGTTTGAAGGTGGACCCGGTGGCGGTGCTCAGATTGGACGCTTTAATCTAGCCTGGGTGTTGCAAGGTGAACTTACAGGCGATGGCGAAATTCCTGACTGGTTGAAGGTTGAGTAACCATACAATCATTCCTGTATCCTGAAACCAGGACGCGGACCTGCAAACCGGTTTTATCAAGTCAGGTTTTGAGTCGATAGCTCGAGTTACGCATGGCACAGATGCGGTAAACGTTTGGTCACCGATTCTGCAAAGGCTTCATTGTCCCCCTGCCTCAAGTCTGCAAAGCGGGTCAGCCTGAGAATGGAAAGGCTCGCCCACTCGTCAACCCAATCATTTCAGTAACTTCGTAGCCTCGGCCGTTTTGCCCTGCTAGCGAGCACCATGGTTTGCGTCTTGATTGAATCGCTCCGCTAATTGTGCCCATTGAGCGGCCATGGTCTGCACGCGTTCAGGGTGGAGCTTGGCCAGATCGTTCTGCTCAGCACGGTCATTGGTTAAATGGTAGAGAGACCAGTTTTCCACATGGATTGATTCGGTGGCGGCCTCGCTTGAGGTTCCCCATGGGAAGGGGCGTTTCACGTTCGAGTGAATGATTTTCCAGTCACCTTGTCGCAGGGCGCGATTACCCTCGTGATAGAACCAGAGTTCTTCGTGCAATGTGTCCCCATCTTTATGGAATGCAGATTTCAGACTCCTGCCGCTCATCGGTGGAGCATTCTTTTCACCGGCTTTGACGCCTGCCAGATCCATGACAGTGGGAGCCATGTCAATGACATGTCCGAGAGTGGATCGAGTTTCGTTTCTGGCCTTGATACCTTTTGGCCAGTGAACAATGAATGGAGTAGAGATCCCCCCTTCATGAACCCAGGTTTTGTGGCGGCGAAAAGGGGTGTTGGCTGCACTGGAAAATCCTGGGCCAAGGCATAAATAAGTCTCGGCTGACCCTGGGGTTGCAGCTGGATCATGTCCATCGCCCCGGACCATGATTTCCGCACTTGCTCCGTTATCCGATACGAAACAGATGAAGGTGTTCTCCATGGCATTCATCTTTTGCAATTGATGAAGGACCCGACCAATTTCGCGATCCATTCGGTCGATCATGGCGGCATGGATGGCCATTTTTGTTGCCTGAAATCGTTTTTGTACCTCGGTGAGTTGATGCCAGGGCAGTGGGCGGTTTACTTCCCCAGGACCTAGAATTTTGATCTGTTCGGGAAACGCATAGGGTGGTCCAACTTCGGTTTCCAATGGGGAGAGCGTCCCAATGTTCAGGTCAAGTTCCCTTTGTCGCGCGGCTCTTTCTTTCCGCAATACATCCCACCCTTCTAGATAACGATCTTCATATCGCTGGATGTCCTCGGGCAGGGCATGGAGCGGAAAGTGAGGAGCATTGAATGCAAGATAATGAAAGAACGGGCGGTCGGAAAATTTTGAGGCGTGTTCCTGCAGACAATCAATCGCGTGCTGAGCGGTTCCTACCGTCATGTAATAGTCCGGGTCACGGTCTTTCTTTTTGATCGTTTCGAAAAAACCAGGGCCGCGAACGGTTGAATTCGAGCGATCGAATCCGTGCTCTGTTGGTTTTCCGTCGATATGCCATTTGCCGGAATGATAGGTCCGATAACCTGCAGGTTGAAGGCGCTCGGCAATGGTAAGAGCCCAATCTGGGCGTTTCCCTCTCGGACCTGAAATTGCAGAAGCTTCTGGCATGCCGTCTCTTCTTACCTGTTGAGGGTAATACCCAGTCATCAGCGCTGCGCGTGTCGGCCAACAGCGAGCCGTGTTGTAAAATTGTGTAAAACGTAACCCGCCTGCAGCCAGCTCATCCAGATGGGGTGTCGCGATTTCACCTCCATAACAGCCCACATCCGAGAAGCCCATGTCATCGGCGATGATCACGAGAAAATTGGGGCGGTCAGCCGCGGAAGTGCCGGTTGAAAACAATACAATCACCAGCCAGGCAAGCATGCGGACTGCATGAACGAAAGTGGGGAACAGGGTAAATTTAAAATTCATCTTGAAAATGGGGGTGAGGCATTCGTTGGTTCAAGCATCATTGACATCATAAATCAGGACACGGCCAAATTCCGACCATTTTCCCTTTTTGGGAGAGCCCTGACTTTTCGCTCCGGCAAGAATAAGCTTTTTGCCATCAGGCGAAAAAGCAGATCGGGTTATGCGGGTTTTGTTATCAATGCCTTGAATCAATTTACCTGTGTCGCTCGAAAAGAGTGCGGTATTCCAATTTCCCTGAGCCATTCGGCCGGCCATGCAGAATGCCTTGCTTGCGGGGTGAAAACAGAGTGTTTCCATGAGACCGCGTCCGCGTTCACTATCCTCTATTTCGCGCGTTTTTACAGGTTTATCATTGCTCCAGTCAAATTCCTGCCAGGTCTGTTTTCCGTTGCCAGCCATTGGATCGCGCATCGGCCCCATCCCGCAAGTGATCAATCGGTTGCTATCGGGTGAAAAGCTCAAATCAAAAATACCGCCTATGTAATGATGGCTTTTGATGATACCCCAGCTGGTGAAATCAGGCGTATTCCATTCTCGGATACATTTCCCGCTTTCGATGTTCCAGATTTTGATGTCGCCCATCATGTTGGCAGCGGCAAGATGACGGCTGTCTGGGCTGAAGCCCACACTCAGGACAGGAGGGAGGTGTGAAAAGGAGTGTGCGAATTTTTGAGTCTTTGCATCAAATACCTTGATAGAAGGTTCCTTTTCAGATGCCGGTTCGTATTTGTATCCACCGCATTTGTATTGTCCGGTGACCGAAGCAACCCATTCTGTATTGGGGGAAACCTTCATTTGCCACGACCAGAAATCATGGATCTTTTCAACGGAGATCGTTTTGCCGATTTGAAGATCGTGCCATTGTATGATTCCGTCATAACCGGCAGAAACAGCAAGCTTGCCGTGAAGGCAGCTTCCAACACCCGAAGCATAGCTGCTGTGCTTGGCAATGGATTCCCAGGACTCATTGACTGGATTTAACTTCAAGACGCTTCCGTCAAAGCAGCTCACCAGCAGATCGTGGCTCTTCTGGATCGTGCTGAGACCCAGAGCCGCACTCGGTATTTTGATTTCTTTGGCCAACTCGATCTTCATTACTTATATATCAGGTTTTCGTTGGATCGATGTTAAATCAATACTTGGTGGATAGGTTTTGCTTTTTTTTCAACGCGATGAAAAGTGGGTAACCCCGGTAAGTCATATTCGGTATTGGGGTCGATTCCAAGGGCAGTAAAAAGTGTGGCAAACAGGTTTCTTTCATCGAAAGGATCCTCCGCGACTTCAATGCCGTCCTTATCCGTGGCCCCGACTACGGCTCCGGGTTGAATGCCGCTGCCAGCAAGCGCCATGCTCCAGGCATTGGGGTAGTGATCTCGACCTCGGCTTGCGTTAAGCCATGGCGTCCTTCCGAATTCTCCCATCATGACGACTAATGTGTTGTCGAGCATCCCCCGATCTTCCAGGTCGGTAATTAATTGGTAAATAATGTTGTCAAGATCGGGAACGAGCATCTGATAAATCTCATGCTGAAACACGTGGCAATCCCACGGCATACCATTGGCGACCATGACAAATGGAGCGCCATTCTCGACGAGATTTCTAGCCAGTAATGTATGCTGACCAAAGGTGCCTTGTCCGTATCGTTCGCGATCCTTGGCAGGTAATTTTTCCAGATCAAACAGGTCGGCGCAGCTCATCAAGCCCTTGACTCGTTGGAATGCGGCATTCTGTGAAGATGCAGCGGCACTTTGTCGTTCGTTTTCAAATTTGCGAGTCAGAAAATTTCGGAATGCTTCTCGTTCTTCATGATCCTGTGTGGTGATGTCTGGAAGCTTGTGAACGTCAGGTATCTTATAGTCTCCCCCTAAGCGTACAGGTCCATATTCAGCCCCCAGCCAACCGGCCCAGTTTCCGGCTTTGAATGATTTGAATTCGTTTCCTTCCGGGCATGGGTCCAAAAGGATGAAGTTGGGTATGGGGCTATCGAGTTGACCGAGTTGCTGGCCAAGCACACTGCCAAGCGCGGGGCGTACGAAGGGAGGGCGAGGAGCATCTCCACGAGTCAAGCGGTCGATGGCCTGAAAATGTTCGGTAGGCTCGGTTTTCATCGAACGGATCACTGCCAGCTTGTCTGCAATCGTTGCGCATTGCGGCATGAGTTCACTGAAGTGAACCCCCGGGATCTTCGTGGGAATACTACCGAAGGGACCGCTGGTGATGCGGCCGGGTTTGGGATCCCATGTTTCGAACTGGCTGGGAGCTCCGCACAACCAGAGAAGGATGCAATTTTTCTGTTGCTTCTTTGCAATCTCGGCAAAGACAGATGGAGTCAGCAGGCCTGACCAGCTGAACATCGAAGCACCGACTCCCGCGCCCATGCCTTGAAGGAACTTGCGTCGATGCAGGGTATGCTCCTGATCACTACAATGATCGCCTGCGTATGGATTATGTCGATCGGTCATGGAACGGATTAGTGATTGGTTAAAAATTCTGCGCTTGTCAACATGGCCCAGAGCAATTGTTTGATGGCTTCTTCGGGACGATCCTCACGTTGCTCCAGGAATACTTTGGCCGTGGATTTTTCCCTGTCATCTGGCCATCGGCCAAAGATTTTAAGGAAGGCTTGCTTGACTCGGTGTTCCAGATCATCAACCGCGAGGAGAGTTTGAGTTGTGTTCATGTTCACGGGGTTCAGTAAGGCATCGATCAGGGGAGAGTTGGAAAGGAACATAGCCTGTTGCAACGAGGCGTTGTATTCAACGGGTAATACATCTGGGAAATGTTTTATGAACGATTGACGTAAAATCTCAATGTCAACTTCAAGTCCCTCCTCAACTGTCAGGTGAAATCCGGACGCGACCAGCAGGGATCGATAGATAACCTCCGCAGTCAAAGGCTTTTCATAGGACCATGCAAAGGTATCTTTTTCCGCAGGTCGATCCGGGCCTGTCCATGCGGATCGTTGATATGTATCACTGGTGACAAGTGTTGTGATGAGGTGATGAAGGTCAAATCCGCTGGATTCGAAATCACTCGCCAACCAATTCAATAAGGATGGATGACTCGCCGGATAGGTTGAATTGATTTCATCCACTGGATGCACGATACCGCGTCCCATCAATAGAGCCCAAATACGATTCACGGTTGCTTTGGCGAGCAGGGGGTTATCCTGAGTCACTGCATTGGCGAGTTGTGCGCGTCGTGAAAATTTTGGGACGGCGGGTGTTTCTACTTTTTCTTTTTCGGCTGGCGGTGCGACAAGGTAATATTCAGGGAGATCCTGTTCCTTGGCATCGGGTGAGGGGCGTTTTTCAGGAACTGTCACTCCGTTCAGGAAATTCAAGGTCGCGGCTTGTGATTCCTTTTTCAAGTTGGCGAAGCTGATGAATCCTCCGATGGCGGATTCGGCAATACCAATGCCAGACGGTGTATCTATATTCTTACTGCGATTGAAAGCTGCTACCATGCCCCAGTAATGTCCTTGTTTGATTTCATGAGCCAGAGGGTGATCGTGGCATTGGGCACACTTGACTTGGGTGCCGAAAACGACCGGTGCCACGGCTTCAGCCATGGCTTGATGGTTGTTTTCACGCTCGTAAAGAAACCAGACTGCACGAGGATCCGCATCGCCTTCCTTGCGGGCAACGATCAATTCACGAACCACTCCATCCCACGGACGATTGTCGGCGAAGACCGTTTCAAGATAATCGAGCCATCCATTCTTGCGCCGTCGATCCTCCCAACGCTTTCCACGCCGCTCCATGAGCATCGTGTCGAATAATTCTGCGAAGTGTGTGGCAAATGCTTCTGTCCTTAATAAACGTTTTACTTCTCTGGAGCGTTTATCGACATGCGGACTCCTCAAGAAGGCTTCTGATTCATCCAGAGTAGGAGGGTGTCCTACCAAATCAAGGCAGAGCCTGCGTTGAAATGTCCTGTCATCGCAAACGGGTGTTGGAGCGATGCCCTGAGCCTGCAAGCGACGTTCAATATAAAAATCAATGACCTGATTTCCCTGAAAGCCTTCTGGTAGGGAAATCTGTTCGGCTTCAGGGTTGATGGCTGGAAGCGTATCCTCATTCCACTTTTCTATGTCAGAGGTTGGTAGTTCCTGAAAATGCTGGATCCAAAGGCGTATGTTTTCAACGGCTTCATCAGGCAATTGCTTTTTGGGAGGCATATGAGGATCCGAATCTTTGAGTAAGACCTGATACAAAGGGCTGGATTCGGCTTCACCCGCGAGAACGACCGGGCCATTTTCTCCACCCTTGATAAGGCCATGGAAGGTGCTCAGATCCAGATCTCCTTTTGTCTTCAACGGTCCATGGCACTTGACGCAATGGTCATTCAATATGGGATTAATATCTCGTTGCCAATCACGTTGGTCTTTCGCCTGTAAGCTCACATGCGAAACGAGCCAGAAGGGCACGACAAACATCAGGGATATAATCCGAAAATTTCTGTGATACGGTGCCTTCAATTTTTTCATTCAATTAGCATCTGGATCTGTGCAGAGGATAACCTTCCACTTCCATGAGACAATCCTTTTGTAAGGGATAAAATATCCGATTCCTTGATCCTTTGCCAAGGTTTCTCAAACGTCGACATGCAAAAAATGGTTATTCCCTTTTGAGGGCAGACCCTAAAGTGTTTTCTTTGCTGTCGTGGGATCATGCGCTCAGGTTAAGTGTGTTCAACCCTGCGATCAATCCGCCGGACCGCGGCTTGTTTTTTTCTTCCGTAAGATACGGTCTTTGACGGGGCTTGTTTGCAGGGTATAACTATCAAATATTCTGATTGTAATCATAGCGGGTAAACTTGAATATAAGCCATCAAAAGGACAACATGGATACACGAGAAAACCAAAAATTCAGGCTGATTGCCGCACCTTTTACTCCGTTCAAGGAATCGGGAGAAATTAATGTGGATATGATTCCATTACTGGCCAGTCATTACAAGCGGACTGGTGTCTCGGGAGCTTTCGTCAACGGGACGACAGGAGAGTATGCTTCTTTGACCATGGATGAGCGTTGTGAGTTGACGGAGGCTTGGATGGATGCTGGTCGGGATCATGATTTGGAGATCATGGTGCATGTTGGGGATAATTGTCTGGCCAATGCCATGAAGCTGGCATCTCACGCATACTCATGTGGGGCCGATGCGATCAGTGCCTTGGCGCCTTCCTATTTTAAACCCGCCGATATTGATGCGTTAGTTGACTGGACTGCTGCTGTCGCTGCAGAGGCTTCTGAGTGCCCGTTTTTTTATTATCATATCCCGGGTCTGACGGGTGCTCACTTTTCCATGAGTCAATACCTTGAACGAGCCGGGAAAAGAATTTCAAACCTGCAGGGCATCAAGTATTCGGATATTCAGCCCATGGACACATTGAGATGTCTGGATCTTGATTCGGGTGGATATGAAATCCTCTTTGGTTGTGATGAAGCGCTCTTGACTGGATTGACCTTGGGAGCCCGTGGTGCTGTTGGAAGTACATATAATTTCATGGCACCTCTTTATCTGAAATTGATTCAGGCATTCGAACAGGGCGATCTGGTAAATGCGCGCAAGATGCAGACTCAGTCCATTCGAGTGGTAGATCAACTGGCAGGCACGCCGTTTCTTTCTGGCCCGAAAACACTGATGCGTCTTTACGGTATCGACTGCGGTTCTGTGAGAAATCCATTGTCCCCCATGAGCTCTGTGGAATCAGAGGCATTCCTGGCTCGGATGAAAACTCAATTGGCGCCGCTCACTCAATGATGGCTTCGTAAACCAAACCTTTGATACTTCTCTCCAGGTTCCATGTGTAGGGGATGGTTTGCTCCATCGTGATGACGGCAAGTTCATCTTCGGGCGATACCCAGAAATGCGTACTTGCCATGCCACCCCAACCGTATTCACCTATTCTCGCATCCTTGTCATAATCTGATTTTGCGGTGACGATGTTGAATCCCAGTCCAAATCCAAACCCGTCACGGGTGTCGTTAATGCCTATGGGAAACGCGGGGCCTTCCAGATGGTTGCGTGTCATGTTCTGAACTGTCTCCTCTTTGAGAAGGCGTACCCCAGAGAGCTCTCCTTCATTGATCAGCATTTGTAAAAACTTCGCATAATCAAGCGCAGTGGAAACCATCCCTCCTCCGCCAGAGAAAAAACGTGGGGGAAATCGGTAATCACTTTCCTCATTGTTTTCCATGGCGATCTGACCTTTTGCATAAAGGGAGGCGAATCGATTTCTCTTTTCGCCTGGGACATGGAATCCAGTGTCGTGCATGCCCAGTGGTTCCAGGATCTTTTCTTTCAAAAAGCGATCCAGAGATTGACCGGAGACTTCTTCAATCAAGGCCCCCTGCACATCCACCGAGATGCTGTAAACCCATTTTTCACCGGGTTGATATGCCAGAGGAAGTGATCCAACCTTTTGAAGAAATGTTGCGGTATCGTCGCTGTTGGCAAGTATACCCGTTTTGACATAAAGTTTATCGACCGTCGAATCTCCGAAGAATCCATAGGTCAGTCCAGCCGTGTGTCGCAACAGGTCCCTGACTGTAGGGGCACGGTTTGGAGTGATTCTTTCACCATTCTCGAGCACTTTTAGTCCTTTCATTTGGGGGAGGTAAGTTTCAACTGGGGCATCCAGCTCGATCTTCCCCTCTTCGACGAGCATCATGACCCCTGTTGAGACCACCGGTTTGGTCATTGAGAAAATTCGAAAAATGGTGTCGGTGGTCATGGGCGTACGTGATGCCAGATCTTTCCAGCCGTGGGCTTCCAGGTGGACAATGCCGCCTTTCCGCAAAACCAGAGTGACGGCTCCAGCCAATTCCTTTTCATCCACGTGCTTTCCAACGGCCAATTCGATGTGGCGCAGCTGGCTTTCGTCCATGCCGGCTTCTTTGCCGGTGAGAAAAGGCAGGGTATCTGCATAAGAATGAGAATGGAATGAAATGATAACGCTCATCAGGATTATCAATGTGGAAAACATCTTCATGGAAACAATCCTTCATAAGTCTCACTTCAAAGTCAAACATTCCCATGCGTATGAATCGAAGTTCATGATAGGACCGACAAGATTTCTGTCATTTGATCTCAGTTTCATGCACACTGGTATTGTCATGAACCAAACCTCAGTCGCCAATCGCATAATGATCGCTCTTGCCTTGCTGCTTGCTTCTTCAGCCCTGAGTGCTTCCGACCCAAAGCGCACCCCCAATTTCATTTTTATCCTCAGTGATGACATTGCTCAGGGTGACATGGGAGCATACGGGCAGACCCTGATTCAAACGCCAAGGCTCGATCAGATGGCTGCGGAGGGAACGCGGTACCTTCAAGCCTATTGCGGTACCAGCGTTTGTGCGCCAAGTCGTTCGTCTTTCTTCACTGGATTGCATACGGGACATTGTCCCGTGCGGGGAAACTATGAAGTCCCGCCTGAAGGGCAGCTGCCTCTGCCCGATGCCACGGTTACCATTGCCGAGGTGGCAAAATCCGCGGGATATGCCACGGCTACTTTTGGTAAATGGGGGATGGGGTTTTTCGATACCAGCGGGAGCCCCAGTAATCAAGGAGTCGATCATTTCTTTGGGTACAATTGTCAGCGGCATGCTCATTCCTACTTTCCCACCTATCTCTATGATGACGCACAACCCTTCATACTTCCCGGTAACGACGGCCAGGGGGGCGGTGAAACTTACGCGCAGGAACTGATTCAGGACGACATGATCCAATGGGTTCGAGATCATGCTGAAGAGCCTTTCTTGTTATTTTATGCCATCACACTGCCTCATGGGCGTCATGAAATCGACGATTATGGCATTTACGAGGACATGCCCTGGTCGGACAAACAAAAGGCCTACGCTGCTCAAGTGACGCGTATTGATTCGGATGTTGGCGAGCTGGTTGACACGTTGCGGTTGATGGACATTGATGAAGATACCGTCATTATTTTTTCTGGTGACAATGGTTCGTCCTTCAATCCTGCTTCTGAAATTGGTAAGCGGTTTGATCAGGCAAGTAACGGTCTACGCGGCTTCAAACGGGGCATGTACGAGGGGGCCTTGCGTCAGGCGGCCTTTGCCTGGTGGCCGGGAACAATTCCCTCCGGCCGCGTGGACAATCAGCCGTGGGCTTTCTGGGATCTGATGCCGACTTTTGTCGAACTGAGCGGAGCAAATCCTCCCGAAGGCTATGAGACAGACGGAAAATCATTGGTCTCCTATCTGAAAGGTGGCAATGCGCCTGCCCGTGATTACTTTTACTGGGAACTGCATCTTGGAAACAGACCTGTTCAGGCGGCTCGATTCGGTCAATGGAAAGCTGTCAGAAATGGTGTTGACAGACCCATTCAAATTTATGACCTCAGCCACGATGCCGCTGAATCCAACAATGTGGCCGAATCAAAACCTGACATGGTAGCAAGAGCGAAGGCTATCTTTAAGGAAGCTCACCGTCCGGACCCTCATTGGCCACTTGATCGACGGACGGCAGAGCATATTGATCAGGCGAGAAAAGCCTGGGAAATAAAAAAGTGGCGTGACCAAAACCGTTGGATACCCGAGGATGCCATCAAAAGGGTAAGGTAATTTACGATTATGAAAAAGACAGCCGTCCTAGTATCAATGGTCTGGGTTCTCTTATGGGGGAGCTCGTGGGAAATATCCTCAGCTCAATCCAGAGGAAGCGGGCCACACGCCGTAGATATTGATCCTCCATCCGCTTCCTCTGTCAGGTCGCAGAAAGTCGATCTTCCAGCCCAAGGTGAACGCATCGTTTTGATTGGGAATGGGCTCGCAGAACGAGACACCTGGTTCAGCCGAATCGAACCGGAACTGCACCTTCGATTTCCGGACCATGAACTTGTGTATCGCAACATGGCGCGGCCAGGCGATACTCCTGGCTTTCGTCCCCACGCCTCCCGCGGATCCCAGTGGGCCTTTCCCGGCGCTGAGAACTTTCATCCTGACCTGCAGCATCATGAAGGTATCGGTTTTTTTCCAACGCCCGATCAGTGGCTGCATTTTCTCAAAGCGGATACGGTGCTTGCTTTCTTTGGTTACAATGAATCGTTTGATGGAGAAGACGGTCTCGCCAAATACGAGGCCGAGCTGACTGCCTTCGTAAAGCATACCCTGTCCAAAGCCTACAATGGCACACAAGCGCCACGTCTGGTACTCGTGTCTCCAATCGCCTTCGAAGATCTATCCGCCACGCGGAAGTTGCCTGACGGGGTAAAAGAAAATGCCAATCTAGCGCTTTACACCAAGGCAATGCGGCGTGTGGCCAAGCAATATGGATTGACCTTCATTAACCTGTTCCATCGCAGCAGGGGGCTTTACGACAAACTTGATGAACCCTTCACCATCAATGGATTTGCTCCCACCGAAGCAGCATATCAAAAAATAGCTCGGTGGTTGGCCGCAGGGCTTTACGGTAAGATCAAATGGCAATCCAAGGCAGATCCTGACCTGGTGCAGCAGGCAGTGAAACAAAAGGATTGGATGTGGAACAATGATTACAATCTGGTGAATGGGGTACACACCCACGGCAGGCGGTATAACCCATTCGGCCCCCAGAACTATCCTGATGAAATCCGTAAAACACGAGAAATGGCCATGCTTCGTGATGAGTTGATTCATGACATCGCTCAAGGTAAGAAAACAACATGGTCTGTTGATGATTCCCAGACGCACGCATTGTCCGCCGTACCTACTAATTTTAAAACCAATGATTCCAGAGGTAAAATGGGAAGTACGGAGTATCAGGATGGAGAGGAAGCGATCAAGGATTTAACAATGGCTGAGGGATTTCAGGTTGAATTGTTTGCGTCTGAAAAAGAATTTCCTGACATGAGGAACCCAGTCCAGATGTCCTTCGACAACAAGGGGCGTTTATGGGTGGCCGTGATGCCAGCCTACCCTCACTGGAGACCCGGTGATTCCATGCCCAACGATAAACTTATTATCCTCGAAGACACAGACAAAGATGGGCGTGCCGACAAGCAGACTACTTTTGCCGATGGTTTGCATTTGCCGATCGGATTTGAGATTGCCCCCGAGGGGGTTTACGTTTCACAGGAACCCAATCTTGTGCGACTGGTGGATGAAGATCAGGATGATCGAGCCGATCGCCATGAAATCCTGTTGCATGGCTTTGATTCCCATGACACGCATCACGCGATATCTGCTTATTGTGCGGATGCGTCTGGAGCTTTTTACATGGGGGAAGGACGGTTTCTCCACAGTCAGGTGGAAACCCCGTATGGACCTCGCCGTTGCAACGATGGGGGTGTTTGGCGATTTGACCCGATCACCTTTCGACTGGAACGCTACAGTCAATCGGATTACTCCAATCCTTGGGGAGTGGCATTTGATTATTGGGAACAATGCTACATAGCGGACGGTTCTCCCGGTAAGAGTTGGTGGGGATTGCCGGTGTCAGCCAAAATGCCTTATGGAATCGAAATTCCCAAATTCGATACCTTTACACCCAAACGCGCTCGCCCCACCTCCGGAACTGAATTCGTCAGTTCACGTCATTTTCCAGAGGATTGGCAGGGAGCTTTCATGATTTGCAACAGTATTGGATTCCTGGGGATCAGTGCGGCCACGGTTGAAGATGATGGAGCAGGGTACAAGGGAGCACTGATTGCGGACTTGATTTCTTCTACTGACCGTAATTTCCGTCCTGTAGACCTTGAGTTCGCGCCCGACGGCTCGCTGTATCTGGTGGACTGGCACAACACATTGATTGGTCACATGCAGCACAATGCGCGAGATCCGAATCGAGATCATGATCACGGTCGCATCTATCGAATCACGCATAAAACACGACCGCTCGTGCAACCTGCTCAGATCGCGGGTGCGTCGATTCCACAACTGCTCGAAAATCTGAAGCTGCCTGAATACAGAACGCGGTATCGCACACGTCGCGAACTTCGAGGGCATGATGCCTCTGAAGTGATTCTGGCCGTCAGGAAGTGGGTCGCATCACTGGACCGTAATGATCCAAGCTACGATCATCACTTGTGTGAAGGTTTATGGGCCACCTGGGCACAACGTGAAGTGGATCTCAATATTCTCAGTCAGTGCCTGCACGCGCGATCATTTGAAGCACGCGCAGCTGCTGCCAGCGTGCTTCGCTTCGCCTTCCATGATATTCCCAACAGCATGAGTTTGCTTTTGCAGGCGGCTCACGACACGCACCCTCGAGTGAGACTTGAGGCTATTGTGGGGGCGTCATGGATGGATAATATGGACGGCGCACGCATTGCGTTGGAAGCCCTGCGTTATCCATTTGATAAATGGACGGGGCCCGTTACACAAACCGTGTTTCACCAGACCCTGGTAGACGATGTTCAAGCGCTCCTTGCGCGTAAAAAAGATCCATATCCAATCGAGCAAAACGAGCGTGCCAAACAGTTTCTGGCAGGTGACCTTGATTTGGTCAAGGGTCTGGAATCGGAAGCCGAAAAACGTTATGGTCCAACGACCAGACTGAGCCCATCAGAACGCGAAGAATATGAATTGGGAAGGGAAGTGTTTCGACGTGATGCCCATTGCGCTACTTGCCATCAAACCAATGGAAAGGGAGTTCCCGGTATCTATCCTCCTCTGGAAATGACGGATAACCCATGGCTGGAAGGCAGCGACGAGCGTCTGATTAAAGTGGTGCTCAAAGGCCTCTGGGGGCCCATGAAACTAAAGGCCCAAATATTCGATCCAAGTAAAGGGGTGCCACCAATGCCTGGCTTCGCTTCGTTATTGAGCGATAAGGAAGTAGCTGCGGTGATTAACTATGCGAGGAATTCGTTCGGGAACAAAGCTGGATTCGTCAAACCTGGAAAAGTTGCCAGCGTTCGTCGTTCTGTTGCGAAGCGACAAGACTTTTACCTGATCGAGGAGATAATGAAAGAACACCCGATCCAAGGTTGGCAAAAATGGAAAGATTTTGCCACAGGCTACGAAAGCTTTGAGTAAGATGAAGCGGAGTGTAATCCGCCACAAGGCAGCCTTCAATCGCTTTGTGTTTTGGGTAGCTGAAAACAGGTTGTGTCGTGAATCGATATCAAGTTTCCCGAACCAGGATCTTTGTGATCCTGGTTCATCTTCCAAAAAGACTTAATGACGGGAGAACCTGAGTCCACACCTTGCAACTATTTTTCAAGGAGACGGTAAAACCTTTGACGAACCTGAGTGTCGATGGGGATGTGGATGGGCATGAGTCCCCCTTGGTCGATCTCAAATGTTTCCAATGTACTCCATTCTTGCGAAATCAAATCATTTGTGAATTGGATTTCGTAAATCTTGTTGTCGAGAGCTTCAAAAGAGAATTGTGCGGTTCCGTCTTGTTCGATCCCTGTGAAACTTAATCTCGGTGCTGGAGCGATGGTAAGACCGAAAGATACCTGGTCAGTCAGAGCAGGGGATTGGTTATCGCTGACGGTGATTCTGATTCCGAATGTTCCAGCTTCCGTGGGTGTCCCTGAAATGATTCCTGTGTTTTGGCCTATTGTTAGACCTGTTGGTAATCCCTCTGATTCATAGGTTAGCGGTTGGCTTGGTAAATCCGGGTCGTTGGCGTTGATCTGTAAGGTAAGGGGAACCATGAGTGTCCAGCTGAAATGATTCAATTCAGGAAATACCGGAGCTTGATTATCCTGCAAATCAGGCAATGTTCCAGGTGTTCCATCATTGCCTGAGGCTATCCACATATATGGATCATTTCCGTAGGCAGCCATTGGCGCACGTTCCAGGCTTGAACCCAGTCCATCGGTTTCGATTGGCCAGGGGTTGGTGGGCTCATAACGCACTTGATCCACGATGTACAGAGGGATCGTTCCGTCCAATTCAGGGGTGCCTGGTTTTCTTAAGCGGACTAATTCACCTGCGTTGTTCAGTGCACCTGACCAGGGGCCAAAGATTTGTAAGGAAGCGTTTAATCCAAGTTGAGATCTGAATGCTTCTGGCTCGATTCCAGAAATTAAAATAACCTCACCTGCTTTCACTCTGGCTCCTGATGGGAAATCCAGATCAATACCTCCGGATAACTTCCACACATTTTGCAGACGCAAAATGTCGTGCAACGAAACCGTTTCTGAAGTGATATTTGTCAGCTCCACATATTCAAGGCCATTGATTGTCGGGTGATACATGATTTCACTGATAACGATGGGGCCGATGGCTGGTGAGGCATTTTGGGCTCCGGCAGTTTCTTTTTCCAATCGAGTGAAATCGGTGATGCCATCAGCACGTGTGTACCGGCCGTAAATGGATTCTTGGTCTGTGGCTGGAATGTGTACGCTATCCACGAACCGAATGATTTCTCCGTCCTCTGCTATTGTCATTACAATAGCAGATCCCAGTTCACTCAGTGCGAATCCGAGTTCGACCTCATGAAATACCAGATAACCTTCTGAGGGTATGATGTTGTTCTCTCCGAGTGCAAATCGAAATGGTGTTTCAAATTGATCAGACAAAAAGTAATTTTTTAGAGAGATGGGACCTTGACCTTTGTTATGTAGTTCAATCCAGTCCACGCCGATGTTGCTGTGAGCAAGGGCTTCATTGATAACGGCGGATGGTCGATCAAGATCAATGCGACCGGGTGAACCATGAAACAACGAGCTGGCTTGCCAGTGAGCAGACCGATTGAGTATCGCGTGAAATTCAGAAATATTTGCGTATTCAAAAAATGGATCACGCGGCTCCAAGGAACTGCCCAGTCCGTCTGCTCTTCTCGGCCAGGAACCCGAATTATCGTAACTTACGGATGTCAGGAGCGTTCCGTCGATGCCCATCAATTCAATACGCTCACCGGCATCATTAAGCCGCCCCGACCACTCACCAGCGACCACGATGTCGGGTGAATAATAAGTGCCTGCGGGATCCTGATAGCGATCAGCAAAAGGTCCCAGTTTTTCTACAATCACCAACAATTCGCCAGGTGCAAGTCTAGATCCCTGAGGAAACAGAAATTGGATGCCTCCACCGATACGAAGATTAGAGAGATCTTTTGTTTGATTGCTTCGATTGAGGATTTCGATGAATTCAAAATCGTCGGAATCTTTAGGGTTGTAGTGAATTTCAGAGATGAGAAGGTCTCCGGGCACGGGAGGCTGAGGTTCATCTGTCAGGAATTGAGCTTCTGTCAATGCACTCCAATTACGTCCATCGAAACTTCTCAGTTTCACGATCGATTGTTCCTTCAGCGCCAGACTGAGAAAGGCTTCATTTCCGCTCGCTTCCAGCCAGGCATCGAATCTCAAGTCGGAGCTGGTTGGAGATGTTTGGTGTACTTCTGCCGCTAGAACGTTGTTTCCTGCTCGTAGTAAATTCAGTGGAACATTGAAATTTCTCTCGGCAGATTCCTCTCCACCACCTGCAGCGGAAAGAGCACGTGTATTGTAGGAAATTTCTCCTGCAGGCAAGTTGTCGCGTGCAATTTCGGTTCCGTTTAAATAAATCACCGCCCCATCGTCTCTGATCAATTTGAGCGTTAATTTTTTAATTTCTGATTTATCTCTTATTCTGAAGGAACGACGGAAAAAATAAGAAATGTTTTTTTTGTTGGAAGCATCACCGAAATCAAGCGTTGTATTCATCCCGGGATCACCATACCCCAAAGGAGCTTGTCCCTCTTTCCATGCGTTATGATTAAAATCGTTGGATTGCCAGCCATTTTCAGGAGCTCGCCCTATGTCCAGATAACGCCAGGTTTCGGTTCTGCTGGTGAGTGCTGCAGCGCCACCGCCTCCTTGGCCGAGTGAAATGGCGGACGGAGCCATAGCCCCTCCCGGTAATCTTGGGTCGGATCCATCCAGCGTGTAGAAGACCTCCCCTGCGCCTGCTTCGATTTCAAGAGGAGTCTCTGGGAGAATTTTACCTCCGTGCTGGCTCATGACGGGGGCGGGTATGGATGGATAGAGCCCTCGGCCTCGCAGCCGAGAGATGAGTGTATCGGTTTGGCCAGGGAATAGACTATTGATCGCGTCATTCGCAGCATTCTCCCAACTGTCCGGTGACCGGAAGCCCCAACGAGCTGATTCAACCACCAGACTGTTTTCAATTTCCTGCATTCTCTCTTCAAGGCGTTGGATGTTTCGTTCGGGCGTCATGGCCCCACCGTTGAACAAGTGCATGTGCGCGCGGTCTGCTAATAAGGTCATGAAGTCTGGATGCCGCTCGGAGACCAGGGATCCGAATAAACCACCTGGTCCTGAATTACTGGTGCGATCACCAGGAGAACGAATGTGACCATCCGCATCGCCGAGCCAGAATTTAAAACCGGATCCAGGTTGTATGGGGCCTGCGGCGCGGTATTCGGATTCGGCATTTCCAAAAGTCCACATCAACATGAAATCGATTAAATGTTCGACATCTACCCATTCTTTGATCTCTTCATAGTTGCCACTCAATCTCCTTACGCTTTCCCAAGGTTCACGATTCACCGGATCAGGGGTTCCGGGTACAAAACCACTGCCTGCATTGTCGTTGCCTCTTACGTTGGTGTAATCTTCAGTCTTTCCTCCAAGGTAGTCCGCCAGGAAAGCATCGGTCAGGCGTTCTCGTGCATGATATTGTCCCCAATAAATTCCGTTGAAAAAAAGATGAACAAAGCGTCCATGGGGATTCAAACTGCCCATTTCAAGCATGGTGTCTTCACTGAAACGAGCGGACATGTAAAATCCGCGTGAATTCATGTCATGCCCGCCGGCCCGTAAATCCAGTTCATCAAATTGATCGACCGCCATGATGCCGTGATCGAAGCCCTCAAAGAGGGGGAGTTCGAGTTTGCGAGTTCCATATTCGGGCCGAAATTTAAGACGATAGTTTTTCTTGGAAAATTCAGTCCACGCGCCGCCGAACCGTTTGATCCCGGCGTTTACCTGCAATGGATCCGCTCCAGGAAGAAAAAATTCGACCGATGCTTCCCGTTCATTCCAGTCATCGGGTAACTCAGGAACAGCAATCGAGACAATAGGCAGATCGGTCATGCCCTTTTGCAATCGGTCAATGTAACGTGAATTACCCGTGATGGTTCGGTTCATGTTGGAGGCCCGCAACGTATCTTCCACGTAAAGATAGGTGTGTGTTTGTGTTCTGGGTGATTTGTAGCCCTTGCGTCGAACCTCAGCTCGTGCTGTTGTGTTGCCGGAAATGCGTAAAGGAGCTGTGTAAAGTTTGCTGGGGGCGGTGCCGTCGAGTGAAATCAAAACGTCGGATTCTGTATTTGAATTCTCAATACTCAGCGTCAATGGATCCTCATGCATGCCGCGTTCTTGACTGAACGTCAGTGGCCTCAACCAGCCTTTATATTCTCGCCCCAGGTTCGCTTCATTCGGGGTAGGTTCCATGAATGTCCATTGACCGGTCATCGATTTTCCATATGCCAGATCCACTCTTTGAGGAGGGAAAGAATCCAGCTTATCGGTAATGGTGACACCATCAGGTTGGGTCAATTGCAGTGATTCCCCTGAGGCGTCCAGAGAAAAGTTGGCATGCAGCCAGCCTTCGGAGTCCCTGGGGTCATTTCTGTTCGAAGCGAAGACAATGGTCGATCCATGCGGGGGCAAAACGACATCTTCGGGAAATTCCCACTTCATGGGTTGTGTTGGATCATCGCTTAATCCGTAGCCAGCGAGTGAAAGTGGATCGTTGTTGGGATTACGAAGTTCAATCCAGTCGGGGGAACGCCCCCTGCCGTCCTGCAAAGAAGTTTGGTTGTTGGCGACGAACTCATTGATATAAGGCGACAGCACTTTTCCATCGACATACACCGTCTCGTACTTGACCTGATGGCCATCATGAGAAATGCCATCCAAAGCAAACTCAGTGCTCTCGATAGGCGCAATTTCAAGTTCTCCTGTGCCTGTGGATTGGGTCAGGGGGCCCAGGGATTGTGATTGGGGATACAATCGAAGTTCTCGTAAATCGCGTTCACTCCAGCCAAGACGGGTGCTTGATCCCTGCGTGATGTTATTCAGCGTGGATCCAAACTCGTGCAGGCCTGCTTCGTTCAAAGGCAGTCCAAAAGCCTGAAGTTCTTTCAATCCAAGATACCAGGAAACCCCGGGAGGATCCGATCGTTCTTTGTTTTCATAGCCGACTCTCACATAACGAGCGGCCACAGGGCCGGGCAACGTGACGTCAAAGATCGCTTCGCGTCCATCCAAATGCTGTGAAAAAACAGAATTATGTTCTCCGTCATAGACGCGCACCGTGGTGTGGGTAAGGCGTCGTTGGAATCCGTCGGCGGCAATGACACGCACCTGATAAAGTGCTTTTTCTTTCCCAAAATCGGTCTCCCAATAAGATCCGACCGCTCGATTGGTCGTTTCGGTATGGGTGTTGTATTTACCATCGTTACCATTTGCGGTTGGGGGTAATCCTTCGTTGAATCGCATCATGTAGGCTTCCGCATTCAGCGCGAGATTTTCCGAAGTAAAAAGCATCACTTCAGCAAGCGATATGATCTTGTCACCTGCGTCGTTCTTTCGATTTTCAGGCAAGCCTATGCGGACGAACCGACCTTGTGTTCCCGTGGGGGCACTGTAATGCCACACACCTTCGCTGCCCGGATCGGTGACTTGAGCCTTTGCTACAGTGACGGAATGTTTATCAAGGATTTCCAGCTGCAAGCCACCCATCCGGCGACTTTGGGTTCCACGCCGGTTCACCAGTTCGATACGGTGAATGGGGCGTTCCCTGTCCAGAGATAGCAACCAGAAGTTTCCATCGGCATCATTCGATTCACTGTAAGTTTGAAAGTCTCCATCAATCGCACGTTCCGCCGCGTTTGTTCCCCCTGATTGCGATGCCACCGCGATGTCGCTCAATCGAATGGCCCCACAGGAGGGGCTTGGGTCGCCGAACAGACGTAACTCTGCCAGGGCTACCTGGTAACCGCCGGCTCCGTTTTGTTGTCCTTCATCCAGTTCCATCCGCACAACACGACCTTGAACGCCGCCAGGGATGGCAAGTTTCCAGACACTGCCGGGAGCCATGGATGGCATTGTTTGCTCAAACATGACCCGGTCGCGTAAATCATGGATGCGCAGCATGACTCCATTCATTGTGCTGGCGAGAGAAGGGGAGCTTGGTGCTACGATTTCCAGACGGTTGATGAGTGCCGGGTAATGGAGTTCAATCTCCCACCAGGCGCCGGTTGTGTTGTCCGTAACGGCTTGAGTATTGTACCGTCCATCAATGGCCAACTCGGCTGTATTCACTCCGGCTGAGTCGGGAGCCTGATTTGCTTTACCCATGGTAGAGAGATCCAGTTGAACATCAGCTCTTGCCTTGAGTGGATCAAATGTATTGAAACCCCAATCAAGCGAAGAGACGCGACCTTCCGAATCATTGGCGGTCACTCTCGCAATGTATGTTTCATTTGCCGCAAGGGGTAGGCTGTAAGCGACAGTGCGCTCCTGTGTATTTTCCGAAAAAGTCAAGGCACTGGAAACATCAATGCCGTTGAGGAATAACTTAATATCGCCTGTGCTTACGGTATTCGGTGTTTCAGTCGAAACCGTAAATCCCAGCCCTCCATCCGGTGAGTAAAACTCGGTGCCATCTGCGGGAGAAATTTGGCTGATGCGCGGCGGCCATTCATCACCCGGCTGGGCCAATTCCAGGGGGAGCGTTCCAGTGGCGAGGGCTTTGATCTGGTTTTCAGTCAGAGCGATACCAAATACAGCAACATCATCCATGAGTCCGTGGAAGGCGAATTGCGGTTCTCTGGCGGCCTGACCAAGCACCAGTCCCGTCCAATCCGTTAACAAAGGGGTGGCGCCGGAGGTCTGCTCCAAGGCAAGTTCTCCGTTCATCCATACCTGTTTGGCTTCGCCCTCCTTGATTAAAGCAATGTGATGCCATGCACCCCAATCTTCGATGAGGCCCTGCCCATTTAAGCGGTTTCTCGGAGTTCCACAGCAGCCTGATGTATCGAAATAAACACTGCCATTTCCCCAAGGTACATGAGCCTGAAGGCCTCGGTCCCCTGATCCCGCTGATGGCGAGGTAAACCATATTGAGGCGCTGTTGGCGATTTCTCCTTCATGCCAGCGTTGCCAGAATGCCACGGAGATGATGTCTTCCTCATTCGATGCATTCAGTTTTTCCGCAAAGGCAGCACCTTCAGGAGTGTTGTTCACTACGATGGCATGTGTGGGTCTGTCTGCAGATCCAGTGGTTCCCAGATTCAGTGCCCTGTCGCCAGCCTTGCCTGTGTGCCCTGCTCTATCCGAGCTAAAAGCGGCATCCCCCACAAAATTGATTTGTGTGCCGTTATTCAAACTGATGGCGTGGTCACCTGTGTTGGCGTCGTTAAAATCCCAGACAACCAGAATATCATCAAGGGCGAGAGATTCAAATGCCTGTCCGAGACCGATGTGACAAAAACTGAAGAGGGCCGCCAGGGTGCCGTAAAATTGAATATTCATGGTTTATGAAAAAGAATATCTAGCAGAATACATGCCGTTTTGCCAGTTTTAGAGATGGGGAACGAAAATGAATATTATCCACGAACCGAAGGGTTTTTCTTAAAATTATCCCTCAATGCTAATAGAATGCTTCTCTAACTTTTGAGCCCATAATTTTCTGACCATCGCTCGGTTGATGCTGTTCCAATTGTCACATTGGTAATCAAATTTCAGTAAAACAAGCGACTCGTATTTATCAGCCAACGTTTTCGGTTCAGTGAGCTTTCACGCAGGAGACCTGCCATGGGTAATAAACCGTCCCGGGATATGAGTGCGAATTTATAGTCATGGCAAAAGGTGTTCTTACCATCTTATTGGTCAGCTGGATCACTGTATTCACTCATGATTCACATTTATCTAGCTTGAAGATATTGTCAGTTGCTTTTGCCAGAAATCTGTCGCCCGTTAACTGGCTTGCCCACTCATTTACCGAGTGATGGGGCAGGGGGTATTTGTAATTTGTTGGCGTGCTGTTTTTACTGAATGCAAGATCGCTGCTCATTGTCTTGATAACCTAATCTTGTTAACACCAAGTGTATCATGCTACCGCGCTCCTTAGTATGAACTCATTCTGAAAGGAAGACTGTGGACACAAAAAGTGCATCTGGTCCGCTACATGAGTCATTTATCTCAAGCTGTTATTCGATCTAGAGCACATCGAAGTCGACAAAAGGCAAACGATAAAACCGTTGCATCACTCAAGGTCTGAATTAAGGTTCAGATGTTCTTGATTTTATCAAACATCTACCAAAAGTGTTTTTATGCGTGACAACGAGCCTGGGAATTACATTGCGTGGCAAACCTCTAAACCTGTTTGCGGAACACTAGCATCATTGCTGCCGACATCATCTTAACCCATGTGCAGCGTTCCGTTTAGTTTACAAGCAAGGCTTGGAAAGCTCCACTTTTCAGATCATTCCTGGCTGTTTTTTGTAATTGTCTTTTTGACATGCAGCACCTTCCTTGTTGCAGATATCACCTGTCGTATTCTTTCTCCTGAAAACAACCGGATACCTCGCAAGCTGCTCAACATTGTTCATTCGATCGAAGGCCAGCGTGAGATGGGTATCCCTGAGGAAGCGCAGGTCGCTTTCGACAATTTCCTCAGAAAAACGGATGTCGAATGGATGCGGAGCCGCGTGCACCCTGAAGTTGAACAACTGCCTGTTATAGCCAAGGTTGAGCGTCTGGTGGTTGAGGAAGTCAGACTTCGTTTTGGTCAAAAAGCGCTTTTGCGTCTCAATCAACTTGAGCTTCAAGCTCAGGGCAGTCGAGCTTTTTTGCGACCTGAGGTGGAGGGTTACCTGAATCTGACCACGCCTCAAATTAGCCGATTAAATGCTTTGTTTGATCAAACAGAGAAGGCTGCTGAGGCGGCTCGTACGGCGGTCAAACAATCAGACCCCACCCAGCGTCTGGCCGCGGCACAATACGCACGACTGCGCGTCGGTGAAACCAGGGGAGTACGCCTGATACTGACGCCGGATCAGCGTGCGCGTTATCGCAGAGCACTTGGGCCTGTAAGGAATACAAATCGCTTTGATCGCATTTACGCACAGGCACCGGAACTGATTGACTCGGGTGCCTGGCTGGATGATAGCCCGGTTCGCCTCGCCGACTTGCGTGGCAAGGTTGTCTTGTTGCATTTTTACGCCTTTCAGTGTCACAACTGTCAGGCCAATTTTGGCATCTACAACAACTGGGAACGCAGGCTTAGGGAAAAGGGTGTTGAAATAATTGGGATACAGACACCCGAAACTGCAGCTGAAGCTGAGCCAGCGAGGGTGACAGCGGATGCCCACCAGCAGGGCTTTGAATTTCCCGTCTTGATTGACCTTGAAAAAAAGAATTGGGATGCGTGGGGTAACACCATGTGGCCAACCGTTTACGTCGTCGATAAACGAGGCTATATTCGCTATTGGTGGATGGGAGAGCTCCAATGGCAAGGGGCTCGGGGAGACAAATATATCGAACGTCTGGTAGATAAACTTCGTCTCGAGTGACCATGAATCGCGTGCACGTCATCAGTTACACATTGAGTCTGTGCTCAGTTTTTCTTTAAATCATAACAAATCAATCGACTCTCACTTCTAAGATAGAGCTTGTGATTTGACAGCACGGGAGCGGTCCAGCAAGGGTATTTCATTTCGGGGACCTGGAATTTACTGATTTCTTCTGCTATGACAGGATTTGGGCGAAACAATCCCAGTTGCCCTGCTTCGCCCATCACGATGAGTTTGTTGTCAGCAAGAATGGCGGAACCTCGCCCATATTTTTCAGGGGGGGCGAGATAACTTTTGCGCCAGCTTTCGTCTTGATCCCAAACCAGCTTGCCTGTTGCCATTTCGACACAGCGGAAACGAGCATCTGGTTCGTTTCGCCCCGAAAAGGCATAGAGGTTTCCGTCATGTAAAACTGGCGTGGTCCAATGTACTTCGAGCGCTCTGGATCTCCATGTTTCAGTGACTGATGTGCCTCCAGGTGCAACCTTGAGCAAAACTGAGCCGATACGGTAATAGGCGGCGGAAATCAGGATGGTATCGCCTGATACCACTGGATTCATGGCATTCACGCTTTCGTTGACTCTGGCTCGAAACCAGAAGTGAAAGTTTTCCTCTCCTGTATCTGGATTGAGAGATACCAGACCTTGTCGCATCAGGCACAATATATGCCGCTGACCGTGGATTGTTGCCGCCACAGGAGAAGCGTATGAGGCCTGTTTCTCGTATTCCCGCCACTGAATGTAAGGCTCCCCGCGCCATCCTGTTTTACGCTCGCCATCCCAGGTTTTCTTTCCGACATTCTCCCAGATAGTTTTTCCTGTTGAAGCCTCGAACGCGACCACTCCCGAGTTGGGTTGCCCCCCTACCATGACGATGAGTTTGTCGTCTTCGAGAAGTGGCGTGCTGCCCACACCAAAGAATGCTTCTGGTATATTGAAATCCTTGGCGGTATCTCTCATCCAGATTTCTCTCCCGTCCTGTATGCCGATGCAATATAACTTGCCCTCAGCACCGAAAATATAGCAGCGATCTTGGGTCAAGATGGGCGTACAGCGAGGACCGTTGTTGTATCCGAAAGGGTCAATGTAGTTGGAGGGATATTTGAAAGTCCAAACGGTTTTCCCCGTTAAAGGCTCCATCGATTCAACTACTTCTTCCTTTTTTATCCGATGATGCAGTACCAAGTTGCCATTGCTTACGGAAGGGGCACTGTAACCCGTTCCCACCACCTTTTTCCACTCCAATGGCGGGCCTTCTTTCGGCCATGCATCCAAAAGTCCGGTTTCTTCGGATTTACTGTCTGCATGAATGCCCAGAAATCTTGGCCAATCGGCAGCTTGCAAATCAAGAACGATAGCAAACAGGAAAAAGGTTGCACTTAATTCTAGTGTTTTTCGGCAGATTGATTTCATGAATCGTTACGCTAAGAGTCTGGTTTTATTTGGGAAGAAAAAAGAAGCTGCATTTTACTGTTTGAACCCCCATCAGTGCTTGACCCAAGTTCGGTTTCAAAGCATGTTCGTTTATCTTGAAAACAATTCTAATCCATCTTTCTCTGTTTTTGTTCCTGCTGATTGTGGAGGCTGCCGAGCCTGAGAAATCAGTCATCCAAATTTTTACTTTCAGCCAGGAACCGGATTGGGATGAGCCTTGGAATTCTTCGCAAGTGCGTCGTGCCACAGGTTCCGGATTTGTGATTGAGGGCAATCGCATTATGACCAATGCTCATGTTGTCAGCTGGGCAAAACAAATCATGGTTCGCCGCTTTCAGGATTCACGACCTCACTTGGCTCAAGTGGCTTACGTGGGGCATGACTGTGACCTTGCACTTCTTGAAGTCGAGGATGAAACTTTCTTTGAGGGTTTGAAACCTCTTCCCATCGGGGTTTTGCCTGAGGTCAGGTCGGTTGTGAACACCATCGGGTATCCCGCTGGGGGCGAGCAAATATCGTATACAAGTGGTGTGGTTAGTCGGGTTGAATTGATCAATTATGTTCAGCCGGGCAATCGAAGCTTGTTGGCAGTGCAGACCGATGCCGCGATCAACCCAGGCAATTCAGGTGGTCCTGTTATGATGGATGATCAAGTTGTGGGAGTTGCTTTTCAGGGTACTCCTGGCCTTGAGAATACGGGGTTCTTCATCCCGCCGCCAGTGATTCAACACTTTCTAAAAGATGTGCAGGATACACATTATCATGGTTTTCCTCAAGCGGGAATCAGGCTTTCCCCGCTCATCAACCCAGCCTATCGCAAATATCTAAAACTTGAAGCCCCTGATTTGGGCGCTCGTATTGATACCTTGATGAGTGATTCAGCCAAGGAGTTTTTACGAGAAGACGATGTGCTGCTCGAAGCCAATGGCTACCCTGTTTCAGCGGATACAACTATCTTGTACGAAGGGAATCAAGTCCACGGTGGAATTGCATTCAGCCAGGCCCAGCACAACAGCAAAGTCCCTGTCAAAATCTGGCGCGACGGAGGAGAGCTTGAGTTTGAGTTGCCTGTTTTCGTCAATTACAAAGATCGACTCGAAGGCAATCAGTACGTCCCTCCCAAATACTTTGCTTATGCAGGATTGATTTTTACGCCGCTCAGCAGAGATTATCTTAGCTCCTTTGGGCAGAATTGGTCAGCTGTGGCCGGGATTGGTCTGCTTTATGAATTGTTTTATCGGAAAAACACCGAACCGGAGCGATCAAGGACTGAACCGGTGATGCTATCCACGGTTCTCGCTCATCCGGTCAACGCCAATATGGAAATTCGCGGCCGCGTTCTGGTTGACTCAGTCAATGGCAAGCGCATTGATTCGATGAACGATTTAATAAAGGCCTTTGAATCTCACGAAGGTTCTCATCACTTGATTGAATTTGGTGAGCGTCTTGGTTTTGAATGCCTTGATCGCGATGCTGCCAACAGCGCCAATAATCAAATCTTGCAAACCTACGGCATTCAACTTGATCGACAATTATGATCCGCATTTTTTCTTCATTGCTTCTGGCCGCGTTGACCAGCTCGGCAGTCTTGACTCTCAAAGCTGAACCAGAGTCTGACCTTTGGGGGCGGTCACTTGTGCAGATTGAATCCACGAGGCATCAATATGAATTTTTCCAGCCCTGGTCGCGCAGGACTTCGTCTAACAGCAAGTTCGGTGTCGTTGTCGGAGGCCAGCGCATTCTCACTACTGCAGATTATCTTTTTGATCATACTGTCCTGCGTGTCCAAAAGGGCGGGCGTGGTGCGTGGTATGAAGCTTCGCTTAAATGGATAGATTATCATGCTAATCTGGCCTTGGTGGAGGTTGAGGATACTGGTTTCTGGACTGGCCTAAAGCCTGTCAAATTTGCAGATCCTGTTCCAGTAACTGGAGAGGCCAAACTGATTCGTTGGAATGATGGACGTCTAGAAATGCGTCGTCTGGAGATCAATCGACTACGGATGGGGCGCAGTGCCTTGTCCTATGTCGATCTCCCTCAGTTGGAATTAGACTCTGAGATCGATGGGGTGGGGTGGTCAGAGGCTGTTGTTTACCAAGGCAGCTTGATCGGCTTGACCACGTCTCAAGCGCGCAGCAAATGTACGGCTGTCCCGTCCTTTTTCATTGAAAAGGTTTTGGAGGAAGTCGAACAGCAACGTTTTCTGGGGGTAGGTTATTTCAATTTCTATTGGAAAAAGGCCGAAAATCCAGCTGTCTTGGATTACCTCAAACTTGAAGGTGAAAAACGTGGCGTCATCGTGACGGAGATCATTTCAATTCCAGGCCATGAAACGAGAGTGAAACCGAAAGACATTCTTTTGAAGGTCGATGGGTTCGATATCGACATCACTGGGGATTATCTGGATCCGGTATACGGCAACATGATGCTGGAGAGACTTGCAACGCGCGGTCATTGGGCAGGAGACAAAATCCCGATGACTGTATGGAGAGATGGTGCCGAAATAGAGCTTGAGTTCAAGTTGGCGGCTGCAGACTACAATAAAGAGTATGTGCCGTCTGCTCGTTATGACATGCCTCCTGAGTATCTCATGGCAGGAGGACTTGTTTTTCAACCGCTCACAGAACCCTATTTGCGCAGTTGGGGAAGCGAATGGCAAAGGCGCGCACCTGTGCGTCTGGTGAGGCTCAAGGAGCGTCGTCCGACTGAAGAAAATCCGGGTTGTGTGTTGCTTTCGCTCGTATTGCCTGATTCCTACAATCTGGGTTATCAGGATTACCGCTATCTGGCACTTGACAAGGTCAATGGCATGAAAATCACCAATCTACCGGAATTAAAGCATGCGTTGGATCATCCAAGAGAATCGTTTCATGTCATTGAATTTTTACCTGGTGAAAGTGTTCAGAAAATGGTGCTCGATGCGGTTCAGCTGAAGAGTGCTACCCAGCGCGTCATGTTTGATTACCGTTTACCCACGGATTATTTTGTTGGTTCCAAAGACTCTGAGCCTTGATTCAAGGTGCTTTCCTTATAATCTTTCTCAAGACCCGGCCTTGTCGAGGCAAGCAGTCGCAATTGATTGTTGAGTTTGCTTCGGCAGCTGGTGATCAACCAGAGGGAATACCCAAGGCCAATTGCAAACCATGTGCTCAGCATAAAATATTCTTCACCCCCTATTAAGGCAAAGCTCCTTCCTCGGGCTGCAAGGATAATGAATATGATAAACCCCAAAAACAAAATCCAGGGTACGATCAGCACGTGAAAAAGAGTGCCTCCGATTGCCCTGTTCACATGTCTGGCTCGCACGCTGTTCCAGAGCCCGCACCAAAAAAGAGCAAAACTATCGACAATAAGTAAAACCAGATGCGCCATAAGCATTATCACCAGGTAAGTGGTCTGGCTTCCTCCTAACCTTCTAGATTCGATGAGCAGTAAGAATGCGAAGAAAAGGGTTAGTACACACAGGAAAATGAGCGGCCCCACGAATTGATCTAAGATCGCTTTCCAGTGTCCGCTGAGCACATCCTTCACTCTCAATGGAGTGCTGAAAAGAAGCTCCAAAGATCCATTTCTCCGATCATCTGTCAGTCTTTGGCTTGATTCGGCACCAATCCAAAATTTGAGTATCAAACTGCTGAAGTAAGCTGTTGCTATGAAGTTGGCCGCTTCATTGTAAAATATGCTGCCAAACCTTAGGCTCCCCCAGATCCAATAAACACCGCCCAACGCAAAAATGAACCAGGGATAGAGTTTTTTTAAACGACTTCGGCAATGAAGCCACATGACGGGGTTTCTGGACAACAGGCGTTCGCGTAATCTGGTTTCATACCTTTTCGATCCTCTATCTGCCCTCAGTAGCTTTTCTTTGCGCTTTAGTTGAGCACCAGAGAAAGGGCGATCCTGCCAACATTTGGAAACTGCGAGCGAAGCAGTCACAATAAATATCCACATGAATACATGGTTGGTTATCAAAGATTTCCAGTAGGACCATGGTTCCGCTAAATACGCGCGATCCGCTACCATGCTCATTCCGTAGATTGCGCTATGGACGGAATAAGTGTCGACATTGATGGGCGATGGGGAATTCTTGGTGACCATGGTTATTAAAAACAGGCAGATAGGACCTGCTCCAAGCAATGCGATCATCATCGCAAAAGTGGCAACAGCCGATTTCATGGCTTTTGTGCAGTAAACAGAGATACAAATACCAACGGAAAGTGAAAGAAGCATGGTGTTGATCAGTACCAGAATTAATCGTCCAAATTCCCTTCCGGTTACACTGCCCAACAAAAGGGGGATAGCCAATACGGGAAGGATGGCAAGCAGCCCGCAAATGGATCTCAGTGAGGTGGCGGCCAGTTTGCCGAAAATAACATCGTAACCGCTTAGGTCTGTGAGGAATAGTAAACCAAGAGTGCCTTCTCTTTTTTCTTCGCCCACACAATCTGAAGTAATCCAGATGCCTTCCATTGCGCAGTAAACGAATGCAAAGCTCGATAGTGTGTAAAAAAGACTCGCGCCCATCGTGGTGGGCGCGGCTTGGTTGAGAGACATGATTAAGCCGCTGATAAAGATAGCGGCAAGGGCAAATACGGTCCTTCCTGTGTAAAGTGAGCGGCGGCGGGAGGCAACCCTGAGTTCTCGGGCGACAATAGGGAATAGGCTCATGAATAATAAAGAGGCTTCTGTTGATGTTACCAGTCCAGCCTACTGCGTTTCCCCTTTGGTTATTCGCATGAAAACCTCTTCAAGGCCGAGTTCTTCCTCTTTCAATCCATGAATGGGAACTCCGTTCCTTACTAGCGTTTCTGCAATGATGCTGACGTCTGCATCATGGGATGCCATTGTGACTCGTATGCTGCCATCTACCATTTCAGCCTCTGAAACTTCGGATTGAGTTTTGAGGAATCCAATGGCTTTGTCAGGATCGGAACCAATCTTTACCCAAACAATATGACTGGTTTCCATCTGGTTTTTGACTCCCTGAATAGAGCCGCTGTAGATTAGTTTTCCCCGCTCAATGATGGCGACACGATTGCACAAGGATTGAAGCTCACTGAGAATATGTGATGAAATGATAATCGTTTTACCCATCCGTTGTAATTCCTGTAGAATGGCCATCATTTCAATGCGGGCTCGGGGGTCAAGTCCACTGGCAGGTTCATCCAGCAAGAGGAGTTCAGGATCGTGGATTAAAACGCGTGCCAAACCGATACGTTGTTGCATACCGAGACTCAAGGTTCCGATCAGTGCACCTTTTTTTTCTGACAAGCCAACCAGTTCCAGAACATCCCCTACCGTTTTTTCACGTTGTCTGGAAGGGATGCGGTAGCAAGCTCCAAAGAAATCCAGGTATTCGGTAACCTCCATGTCCTTATAAACCCCGAAAAAGTCCGGCATGTAACCGATGACATGACGCACCGCATCTGCCTCTGCGACGACGTCCTTACCCAGAATTTTTGCGGTGCCCGACGATGGCTTCAGGAAAGTTGCCAGGATTCTCAGGGTGGTTGTTTTGCCAGCACCATTGGAGCCAATGAACCCGAAAAGATCACCTCTGTTGACTGTCAGGTCCAACATGTTGAGAGCAGTCATATCGCTGTAGTGCCGGGTCAGTAAGCTAGTCCGTACTGCTGGTAAATCCTTTACAGCCTTGTCCGGTCTTGGATCAGCTTTGATCATGGGAGTATGTTTAGTTTCAGGACTCATGGTGAAGGTCTCATTCAGTATCATTTCGCTGAGTCGGTCTTTGGGATGACCAGGCGCAAAAGAGTTCTACGTGTTTCTTTGTTGGGTGTGAACTGGTTCAATTTGGGAATGCCGATCGCGGTCTCTGACCAAGCCAGAAGGACAGCGTTGTCGTCCTCTAGAAATGCAGTTAAATCCATATTGCGTTGATGATTGAAATTGAGATTATTGATACCTTTTTTATAAAGAATATCCACAAAACTCGCGGTTGCCGAGGTCGCCACCATATCGTCCAAACGGTATGTTTGGCCCAGTGCAAGGGATCGGCTTCGCAGGGCTCTGCTGAATGTGGAGGAGTTTTTTTCAAGGAATTCCTCCAAATCGATAGAGGATGTTTCAGATAACTTCGTGCTCCCAAAACCTTTCAATGTGTAAACCTGATTGTCCACAATGAGTCGAAGATGGCTGAAATTAAAGGGTGACATGTTTTGCAAGACGATTGCAGCCTCCGGGGTTCCCTGTTTCTTCAATGAGGCCTCAATAGGCGCTATTTCCAGTCGATCATACCAATCACTGATGAACATTCTGCTTGTCCACACCGGAACAGAAACGGCTGCCAGAAATCCTTTAGTTTGCCTTAATATTCTGGAGGATTGCCCGCCGAAGGATCCATTCCAATTTGCACTTGATTCCGCTCGTAAGGATCCCTGGTTGCGATTGGAGACGAGTTCGTAATTTGCGTTGATCGGGGAGTAAAGTGAACCATACGTGCGACCACGGGTGATGGTTTCCTGATCAAACGGGATGATATCTACGACATGCAATTCACTCCATTCTAAATCTCCCGCACGCAGACGGAATCCAACATAGTAAATTACTGCTGAAAACAGGATCACATAGGCAGGAAAAGTAACCCAGGTCCACATCTGACGATTCAGCTTCTTGAGAACGATTCGATCAATCGGGCCAATACAGGCAAGATATACTACGAGCATTGCCATTAGCCATCCGACCGGTAATTTTTTGACTTGGCGACTTTCGATCATGGACCCAAAAAGTCCGTCCACACTTTGGCCGCTCCAGAAATTTCTGTTTCCTCCCTCAAACCAATGCCCGGGGATACCTCCCAGCTTTGCCCAAAACCAAGGTTTATTTTTCCAAGTTTTAATTGGGTCACGTTCTGGGCTGAATGTCAGCAGTGTTAACTGTCCTCTTCCTCTCCTTGCCTGAATGATGAGTGGAAGGCCTTCTTGTTCTGCAAGCACAGAACCGTCCGTGACTGTTCCGGTGACGACCGGAAGGGCGCGATCTTTTTTTTCCTTATCGTCTTTTAATCGGGTGTATCGGTTGTCTACATTGCGATTGTGGCGGTAGTTGTTTTGGTCGAGGCGATTGATCAGCGATGGATCGCATGTAGCGGCAGGAGAAAGTTTTTCAGATGGATTTCTCAGCCATTTTTCAAGCGTATCATCCCACTCCAAAGATCCCACTCCGTCAGGAATAAAAGGGATCAAATTACTGAGCCATTCGGTTGAATTAATTTCAGCCGGTTCATCCATGGCAATAATTAAATGTCCGCCCTGAGCGAGCCACGCGCCAAGCGCTTTTGACTGTGGGATCTCTAATTCAATGGCTCGTGAGGCATGCAGATAAAGTGAATTGAGACCTTCCAAGGCCAGGGGTTGATCGGGGAAATGAGCCGTCTGAATGCGTCCGCTTTGAGGCCTGTAATCTTCCTGGCGCGGCTCTTCAGGAAATTTTGGTTGTCCGGCGAAACTGCGTGACACGGACCCCATGAGATAGCCCGACCATGGAATAATTTCAGTAGCTTGAAATTGAGATCTTTCTGCGATCGTTTGGCCGTTTTCATTGATTAATTTTGCGGTCCAGTTGTCGAGGTTGCCTCCGTCTTTGAAAAAAACTGGAATGACGACTTTCTTGCGGGTGTTTGTCGGTAATTCGATAGGAACCCTGTGTTCAACCCCGGTGTTGGAATCCTCGAGGGAAACGAAGCCATTGAAATCGGAGCCATCCTGATGCAATTCAAAAGTGAAAGGGCACCAATGATACGATCGCACATAATCACCGTAACCTGGAAAGACATCGAACTGAAGGGCTGCCTTTGTGGTTAACGCAGCAAAGCAAAGCAAAATCCAAGTCAAAAGCATGAAAGATGCTTTCAATCGGCCTTTTCTAACATAAGCCTGCAATTTTGCTTTCGTGGATTTCTTCATTCACAAAGTGTGATTCATGTTTTCAGATTGCGCGAAACGGCTGCCACAGCTTTGTTTCAGCCGCGTCTGATGAGATCGCGTCAACATCCAAGTGGTGCCTCTCTTCCCCTCAGCAGGCAATGATATTCGTTTATTTTCTAATGCCATGAGGTTTGCAAGATATTCTACCTGAATGCGAATCCCTTTATTTTTGCATTTTGTCAGCTTTCAGTGCTGTTTTCGGAAAGTATTTCCATCGGATTTGTTTGCCAATACCTGTTTTCATTTCCATGCCAAGCAACTTTTAGAGGGGCGGAGCGCATGAAAATATGTAATTAAAGCCTGGTTTCCTGCTTTTTCATGTTGACCCTCTGGTTAAAATTTAGAACTCTCCCCATTTCGCTTGACGGCGTCCCGCGTATCTATGAGACACACAATATCAGTTTTGGTTGAAAATAAGTTTGGCGTTTTGACACGAATCGCCGGCTTGTTCAGTGGTAGAGGCTTCAATATTGACACATTGAATGTCGCTCCGACCTATGCAGATGACACTTCCTGCATGACGATTGTGACTCAGGGAGACGATGCAACTTTGGTGCAAATCGTGCGTCAATTGAACAAGCTCCCCGAGGTGCTGGAGGTTCAAGATTTTCGCGAACAAATGCATGTCGACCGCGAGCTGGTGCTCATCAAAGTCAATGCCGACTCCAAATCCCGATCCGAAGTCATGCAGATCACAGATATTTTCCGCGCCAAGATCATTGATGTTCACCCTAACTCACTGACTATCGAAGTCACAGGCTCTGAGGGTAAAATCTCCAAGTTCATCGACCTGATGAGCCGGTTTGGAATCCGCGCCCTGACCCGCACCGGCACGGTTGCCTTGCCGCGAGCTTGAGTAGCTTTTTTATCATACGCAAAAGATACCTAACAACAAACGCAGAAATAAAATGCCAGCAAAAATATACTCGGACAAGCACGCAGACCTCAATGTCCTCAAGGACAAAACTCTGGCAGTGCTTGGGTTCGGCTCCCAGGGACACGCTCATGCCTTGAATCTCAAGGAAAGTGGATGCAACGTCATCATCGGCCTTTACAAAGGTAGCAAATCGATCGCTGTTGCCGAAGACAAAGGGTTTAAAGTCGTTACCACAGCGGAAGCCGTTCAACAAGCGGACGTAATCTTTGTTGCTCTGCCTGACACCAAGCAGGCTGCTGTTTACGAATCTGATATCGCACCCAACCTGATCAAGGGTAAAACACTCCTGTTCTCGCACGGTTTCGCAGTGCATTACAAAACCGTTGTTCCACCGGAAGACGTGGATGTCATTCTCGTCGCTCCCAAAGGCCCTGGCCATATTGTTCGACGTCAGTATGTCGAAGGCAAGGGTGTTCCTTCATTGATCGCTATCCATCAAAACCCCTCTCGCAAGGCCAAAAAAGTAGCTTTGGCATGGGCTAAAGGTATCGGTGGTACGCGAGCAGGCGTCCTTGAAACGACCTTTAAAGAAGAAACCGAAACGGATTTATTTGGCGAGCAAACCGTTCTTTGCGGTGGCACCAGTGCCTTGATCATCGCCGGTTATGAAACCCTGGTTGAAGCGGGTTACCAGCCTGAAATGGCTTATTTTGAGTGTCTTCATGAATTGAAACTCATTGTCGATTTGATCAATGAAGCGGGGATTCATGGCATGCGTTTTTCCATCTCTGAAACTGCCAAATGGGGTGATGTTAAAGTTGGTCCCAAAATTATTGATGCCAGTGTCAAGAAACGTATGAAAGCTGCGCTCAAGGCCATCCAGAATGGTAAGTTTGCCAAGGAATGGGTCATGGAATACCAGACAGGGTACAAAAACTTCAATGCTCTTCTCAAAGCAGGTGAAAAGCATTCTATCGAAAAAGTCGGTGCCCGTTTACGTAAGATGATGCCTTGGATGCAGAAGCGTTCTACGCGAGGCGTTCAGAGTTCTTACTGAGTCTCATTTATTAGTCCTGAATTTGCACATCCGGCGTCTTCCTCTCAAACACCGAGGGGAGCGCCGGATTTTTTCTATTGTCACAAGACCGCAACCAGCGCATTTTTGTGGGGTTAACCATTCCATAGCTATGGGCGCAAAGATGAAAATGATAAAATCGATTTGGACGGCCTGCCTCTGCACGTTCCTTCTTTCTGCTGTCGAAATCAAGGCGCAGCCGGAGGTGATCGACAGTCTTCGCGCATCGTATCAAACGATTTTGGACCGTAATCCCTTTAATCTGCAGCCTCCTCCACCTCCCAAAGAAGAAGTGGTTGAAGAACCCGACGAAGAGGAAAGTCCAGAATTGGATGAATTGAAACTCAAAATTGCAGGTGTCAGTGCCAAGGATGAGTTAAAGCGAGTTTGGATGGCCATGACAATTCCTAATCCTGACCCTGAGCTTCCTCCGGTTGAGCGCTTTTTTTCCTTTACCGAATCTGAAGACGAACATCATGGGGTAAAAGTCAAACAGATCGAACTCAATGGAAATGTTGAAATCGAATACTACGGGAAAAGCCACGAGCTGGAATTTGAAGAATACCGTTACGATGGTCCAAGTGGAGGCAAGAAAAAGGGCAAGGGCAAGGGATCTAACGCCAAAGCGCCCACGCGTATCAGTGCCAGAGAATTAATCCGCCGTCGTGCTGAGGAGCAGAGCAAAGGCAAAAACAACAATACCAAAAATACAACTTCGGGTAGGTCGAGCACTCGAACGACCCCTTCCTCCAGTGGCTCTTTACTCAAAAATGCTGGAACTGCCTCCAATCGCAGTGGGCTGCAGCGCATGCCTGCTCGGTCTATACGAACAACAACAAACAACAGGCAGTCAAAGCCTGCTATGAGTCGTGAGGAACAGATCTTGATGCTTGAAGCTCAAAGTGTCCTTTCGGAAAGGGAAGGTATTACCATGCCGCCCATTCCTCCCCTGCGGCGTTAATCATTGGTAGATTGGGCCTGAAATACGGAGACATTCGATTCTTTATTCTCGTCCTACTTCAAGTGAACGCGTGAAAGAACCGAACTCCCAGCTTCGCCAAATCGGTTTGATCGGTGCGACCGCGCTTGTCATTGCCAACATGATTGGCGTTGGGATCTTTACTACAACGGGTTACCTGTTGGCTGATATGCCATCCCGTGGCTGGGTGCTCTTCGCATGGTTTATTGGAGGTGTCATGGCCTTACTTGGAGCGGTCTGCTACGGAGCGCTTTCGCAGCGGTTGCCTGAGTCTGGAGGTGAATATTTTTTTCTCTCTCGAACCATCCATCCTTCAGTGGGTTACATCAGTGGTTGGCTTTCCCTTTTTGTAGGTTTTTCTGCTCCGATTGCTGCCTCTGCATATGGTATTGGTGTTTACCTCAGGCCTTGGGTGTTTGGCGTCGAGCCACGTTGGGTTGGGACATTTGCGGTTTTGATGATCGCATTGGTTCATGGAGCAGGTGTTCGCAGAGGGCTCTTGATGCAGAATCTGATGGTTGGTTTCAAGTTGTTATTGCTGGTGTTATTTCTCTCATGGGCTGGCTATAATCTGGAAGAATCGGTTCCGATGCCTAGCTGGGATTTTCAATATGACACTTTCTCCGTATCATTAGTTTGGATCTTCTTTGCCTATGCAGGCTGGAATGCCGTCGTATATATCGCTGGGGAAATCAAGGAACCTCATCGTAATCTCTCAAAATCCATGCTCATCGGAACCCTTGCAGTTACCTTGCTTTATCTAGTTCTGAATGCAGTGTTGTTGTGGGGAGCGGATCCAGAATCTATCAAGGGTAAGGAAAATGTAGCCAGTATCGTGGCTGAATCATTGGGGGGAACTCGCATGGCTGGGTTTATCTCGTTTCTGATTGTTGTTTCATTGACGACATCTGTTTCTGCCATGCTCATGGCTGGCCCGAGAGTTTACGCCAAAATGGCAGAGGATGGATACTTGCCGTCCTTTATGAAATCACCAAACCCACCTGGCTGCAGTAACATGGTTTTTCAGTTGGTGGTTGTATTATTAATGCTCTGGATTCCTCGATTTCGCGATTTGATTACTTACATTGGTTTCACTCTTGGGATTGGGACGGCATTAACCGTGGTTGGCTTGGTGCGATTGAAGCGCAAAGAAGGGGCAAGCATGCATGTTCCTGGTTGGCCTGTGATACCTTTCTTATTCCTGTTAATGGTGCTTTGGGTGACTGTTTTTTCGATCAGGAATAACCCTTTTCCAAGTTTTCTAGGCTTGTTGACACTGCTAGGGGGATGGGTGGCGTGGTGGATTCAGGAAAAAGCAAAAGAACGAAATAACTCAAGTTGAAGTGAACTTGGATTACCCTGTTCAAGCGTATTTCTTTATTCCCAGCGAAGCTTGGCTTTTTCACAGTTAATTATGTAAGGTAACTCTCATTCGCGTGAATATGGACTCGAACATTTGCATAAGAGAATTTCCCCGTTTTTATTGGAGAGGTATACTCATTCTATGCATAAGCTTCAGCATCTGGGGGGATACTTCGGTTTCGGGTTCTGCAGTCAATTTCAATCATGATATTCGCCCCATTTTATCGGAGCATTGTTTTCCCTGTCATGGACCTGATCGTAATCATCGCAAAGCGGGCTTGCGATTGGATCAGCCCGATGGTTTGACGGAAGCAGATGAAGGGAATCCAATTCTTCTTCCCGGAAGCGCAGGAAAATCACTACTCATTCAGCGTGTTTTGAGTCACGATGCAGATGAGGTCATGCCACCTCCGGATGCCTTGCTTGAACTGAATCCATCTCAAAAAGACATGTTGGTTCAGTGGGTGAACGAAGGAGCTCACTGGGACACACACTGGGCCTTTGTTCCCCCCGTCGAAAGGACGCTTCCTGAAGTGAACATGAGATCCTGGTCGCGGCATCCGATTGATTTTTTTGTGTTGAAGCAATTGGAATCTACGGAGCGATTTCCCTCTCGCGAAGCCGATCCCCGTGCGCTTCTGCGTCGCTTGAGCTTCGACCTCACCGGGATGCCTCCAGAGCTTGATGAAGTGGATTCACTGGAAGAAAATGTTTCAGATGCCGCTTATGACGCGTGGGTCGAACGTTTGTTGGCTTCACCTCGTTTTGGCGAGCGTATGGCTCTGCCATGGATGGATGCGGCACGTTACGCTGATACCCATGGTTATCAGAATGACGGGGATCGAGAAATGTGGCGCTGGAGGGATTGGGTTGTCGAGGCTTTCAATTCCAATATGCCTTTTGACCAGTTCACCATCGAGCAACTCGCAGGTGACCTCTTAACCAATTCAACTCTTGAGCAGAAAATTGCCACCGGATTCAACCGCAACCATCGCTACAACTCTGAAGGCGGATCGATTCCGCAGGAGGTGCTGACAGAAAATGTTGCTGATAGAGTGGAAACAACCTCGACCACGTGGTTGGGCTTGACCATGGGATGCGCGCGTTGTCACGACCATAAATACGACCCCATTACCACTGAAGATTACTACGGAATGTTCTCTTTTTTCCATAATGTTCCGGAGACAGGAAGGGCGATCAGGGATGGCAATTCAGAACCCTACATAAAAGCTCCTACATGGCTCCAACAAGAGAAACTGCAGCAACTGGAGCGCGCTGTGAGGCAGGCAGGTAATGAAGTGAACGCTCTGCAGTCCGTGATCGATGAAGCTCTGGAGGCTTGGCATGCAGGTGGGCAATGGAGAGATCAAAAGCTTTCTTTGGTTGATAAGGGGTTGATACACTCCCGATCCTTCGAAAACAGTTTGGCTGGTTGGGATGCTGTGCCATTGAAAGAGCAACCTGAACACGGACGCTTGGAATGGACGGCAGCTATTCAGGGGACAGGGGTAATTTTGAACGGAACATGGGACGGCAATTGCGGCGATATAGGGCGTTTTACCAATATGACCCCTTACTCATTTTCCTTGTGGGTCAAGCCGGCTCGTGATCACAGTGGCGCCATCTTTTCAAGAATTCAGGATGGTGTGGATGGCAAGGGCTACCAGCTTGTATATGAAAAAGGACACTTTCGGTATCTATCCATTTCACAAGGTTACGCTGGGCGTATAGGTGTGCGGACATTCAATTCGTTTCAACCCGGGCAGTGGTATCATCTTACTGTAACTTATGATGCAACCATGAGTGCTCGGGGCATCAAGATGTTTGTGGACGGAGAAAAAGCGGATGTCGAACTGTTGCGCAACAATGATTCCAATCCCAGCGGAATCTCCTCCAATCCTTTGCGTCTTGGTAGGAGTGCGATGGCTGATGAATTTGAGGGGGCTTTGGATGAATTGAGGATTTATGATCGTGTTCTTACTTCGGAAGAAATCTCAGCTCTTTCAGAACCATTATCTGTTCAAGATCTTTTGGTGCGCGAAAAGAATTCATGGACACCTCGGCAATTGCATGTTGTGCGAACCATGTTTAAGAGCCTGACCGAAGATCCGCGCATTCGCCCTGCTTTGTTCCAGTGGCATGAGGCTCAAAAAAAAATGAGTGCCTACAAGGAAACGCTGCCAACGGTCATGGTCATGGAGGAAATGGAAGCGCCGCGGCCTACGCACATTCTGATTCGCGGCCAATATGATCAACCGGGAAAGGCCGTCGATCCGGCGGTCCCTGAATTTATTGCAAAATGGAGTAATGATTATCCGGCCAATCGGCTTGGCCTGGCTCAATGGCTGGTGAGTGACTCTCACCCGCTCACGGCCAGGGTGTTTGTGAACCGTGTTTGGCAAATGCTTTTTGGCCAGGGACTCGTCAAAACAGCTGAAGATTTTGGAGTGCAAGGCGCCTCACCAACTCATTTGGAATTACTGGATTGGTTGGCCGTCGATTTCATCAAGTCTGGGTGGGATGTCAAACGACTCGTTAAATCCATCGTCACCAGTGCGACATATCGGCAGCAAAGTGACGTTTCACCCGAAATGCTGGAATGGGATCCCGAAAACAAATGGCTGGCGCGCGGACCGCAGAAAAGGCTTCCTGCACATTTTGTAAGGGATCAACTACTGGAGTTATCAGGTTTGAAGGTTGACATCATCGGAGGGCCTCCTGTGTTCCCCTATCAACCCGATGATCTATGGGGTGAGGTGAGTCGAAAGACTTATCCCGAGTCGAAAGACGCAGGGCGATATCGACGCAGTTTATATACCTATTTCAAGCGCACTGTCGCCCCTCCATTAATGCAGACATTTGATGCTGCAGACCGGGAGTCATGTATTGTTCGGCAGCAAACCACCAACACGCCGCTTCAGGCACTGGCAATGTTGAATGCACCCATACTTCTTGAAGCCGCCTGGGAGCTGGCCAAGGCAGCATGGGAATCCACGTCTCGCACCCCTGAATCACAAGTGCAGTTCTTATTTGAGAATATTTTGTTGAGAACGCCCAGTGAGCGGGAGTATGCGCTCTTGTCAGAGAGTTTTCTTGGCTATCAATCAATGACTGGGAAGGAACAGGAATCTATCATGATTGAGCTCGGTAAACCCCGAATAAAAGTTAGTAATGACCTGTTCCCTGGGTTTTGCATTTCACTTACCTTGCTGGGGCTGGATGAAACATTAAATTCCAGGTAGTGCCTTGATCGATTAATGAAGGACCTCAGCGCGTCCAACTGGATTCAATGCTTGTTGACGGCGTCGGGACTTTTTAATGTCAGCCCAAGTCTTATCTAACGCTTGAAACGACCTTTAACGGATATGTTTTCCGCGAGTGGAAAGACAAACCGTTCTCAGTTCTGTCCAAGTGGTCGTTGGCTAGACCTAGTTTCTTCAGAGGGAGCTGATTTGCTAATTCAACAGAATGACATGCTTTTATTTTTGGAGTAATTTGATGATGATACCCTCTCCGCTCTGAAAGCTTTTCAAGTGACCGATTTCCTGTAAAAAAGGCTCAAGAGGACGAATCAGCAGGACGTGATTGGCGTTACTTTTTTTTAGTAATCGGGGCAACATATCCCCGCGTAAAGATACTCTTTCCTTGGATGGTCTAATGCTCGATACCTTTTTGATAACCTCAAAAAGCAATTGATCACATCATGCTCAGCAAGCATTGCATCGGTGACTTCCATGTGTACATTCGGCTGAAAGGCCGGTTTTGCCCGGAAATAAGTGAAGTTGTGTGAGTCGTGTTTCCTGATCAGAGACACCCATTCTGTCGGCAAGCAAATAAAAATATTCAAAAAAAAACGGGCCTCAGAGAAACACACACGGTTAACAAGTTTCCTGAGACCCGCCAAATCCTGTCTTACGACAAGGAAAATCTGTGGCATTGGCGCGACAGCCTCGCCAATTTTAAAAGTTTTTCTTTATTGTTTTTATCGCATTCCCAATCCAGAGCCATAATGAACCCAAGGTGGTCGACTGCTTTTTTCATCCAACCATGCTTACAATTCCCCACATCGTCAGGGCAAGCACGTACGGACGTGCAATGCAGTCGAATTACTCGGTGAATATAACCATATGACCCGATTTTCCTCTCCTAAGCAACTGTAAAATGAAAAATAGGCACTGGCCCCCTGATTCAAACTAGGTACCCAACCGAGAAATAGGCAAAATACTTACATTACCTCAGAAGTCTATTTAACTTCTAAGTAATTATACTACAAAAACTTGCGTAATATCGAGGCCGTAGAGAGGTTTTTTTTCCTTATTTTTGATGACAATTTTATTGCGTACTCGTTTTTCCCTAGTAAATTTGCCTACGGCTTGTCTGGTGGTGTAAAGGTAGCACAAGGCTCTTTGGAGGCTTTGGTCAAGGTTCGAATCCTTGCCGGACAGCCATTTTGTTGATGGCCGGGTTTCCCCCGGCCTCTTTTTTTAGTCTCTCAATTTCTTCGATTTCTATGATACCCGCTCTTTTGGCGACATTTTTATTTTGTCTTTCTGCGGTTTCTGCCACAAGAGCCACACGCATTCTTGGGGGCATCTCTGCCAATTTCTGGCGACTTCTTCTGGCAACGTTGTTGTTGGGTATCTGGGCTCATTGTTTTGCTCAAGGTATACGAGGTGAAGGATTTGAGATGTTTTTTTGGAGTGGGGTCGTTGGTTTTGGATTAGGGGATCTGGCCCTTTATCAAGCGTTGCCCAGGTTAGGGTCTCGATTAACCTTATTATTGGTGCATTGCGTCGCTGCGCCTTCCGCAGCATTCGCTGAATGGTTGTGGCTGGGAACGACGTTGACTCTGCCGCAAATAGCTTCGATTGCCTGTATTTTACTCGGGGTGGTTGTGGCCTTGTTGCCATTAAATGGCGAATCAACCGCGAAACACATCGACCTCGTCGGTGTCGCTTATGGATTGCTAGCAGCGATTGGGCAGGGGGTCGGAGCCGCGATGAGTCGATTGGCTTACGATATCAATGGACGACAGGATTTTCATATCGATGGACTGACCGCTGCTTATCAGCGAATATTGGGTGGTTTGCTGCTGGCATTGATTGCATTGCTTGTAATGAAACGACTCAGATTCAAGCAGGGAGAATCGAATCATGAAAGTTCTACGGAGGACAAGAAAGCACGCTCAAAAGGCCGTGCTGCATTGCCTTGGATCATTGGTACTGCCCTGGCTGGACCCACCCTTGGGGTTGGCTGCTACCAGTGGGCTCTGGAAGCCATTCCGAGTGGCTTGGTTTTGCCTATCGTCGCCACCACTCCCTTGATGGTCATTCCGCTTTCAACCTGGATGGAGGGCGACAAACCCACGATGCGTTCTCTTGCAGGTGGTTTAATTGCCGTGTTAGGGGTGATATTGCTTGGTAAATTTCGTTGAGCTTTGCGCATTATTGATAAATGGAAAGCAACCAGTAACGCACTTCACTCGATAAGGCCTTGCAAGAAATATCTTCAAGTAGACGTGTTGAATACCGGTTAGAGTCTGTTACGCTGATCTTTATATGGCATTTGGATCTTACAGGGCTTTTATTGATAAATTAGACGAGATGGGGGAATTGGTTCGAATCACTGAACCTGTCGCCACAGAATTGGAGATCACGGAAATAGCGGACCGGGAAATGAAAAAACCGGGTGGGGGCAAAGCGCTTTTATTTGAGAAGCCAACCGTCAACGGCCAAATTTCACCTTTTCCAGTGGCCGTCAACACGATGGGTTCAGATCGACGCATGGCTTTATCCATGGGAGCTGAATCGGTTGAATCAGTCGCCAACGAACTTGCAGTCCTGATGAAAGCCAAGCCGCCCTCAGGTGTGCGAGATGCCATCAAGCTCTTCAGTGCTGCATTGGAATTGCGGCACGTACGTCCCAAAAAAGTCCGAACTGGGCCCTGCAAAGATGTGATCCATCTGTTTGATCCGCCCAGGACTAGAAATCAGGAATGGCCGGATGCGCCTTCTATTGACAGGGAAACATCCAAGGATCCCAAAGATACTCCAACCCTTTTGAATTTACCCGTGTTGAAGTGCTGGCCTCTGGATGGAGGCAGGTTTGTGACCTTGCCATGTGTGGTTACGCGTGACCCCGATACAGGTGAAGGTAATCTTGGGATGTATCGAGTGCAGATATATGATGACCAAACGACTGGGATGCACTGGCAGCTTCAGAAAGTCGCAGCAAGGCATGGTCGACGTTACTACGAAACAGGTGAGCGCATGCCTGTCTCCATTTTTCTTGGCGGTGATCCGGCATTTCCATTCGCTGCCACCGCTCCCTTGCCCGACGGACTTGATGAGTTTTTATTGGCAGGATACTTGCGTAAACAGTCGATCGAGATGGTTCGTTGTGAAACCAACGACCTGCAGGTGCCAGCCAGCGCCGACATCGTGATTGAGGGCTACATCGACCCGAGGGAGCCACTGCGCAGCGAAGGGCCTTTTGGGGATCATACGGGTTTCTACACATTACCAGAGCCTTACCCCGTCTTTCATGTGACTGCAATCACCCACCGTAATGATGCAATTTACCCGGCAACTATTGTTGGTATTCCACCGATGGAAGATTTTTACATGGGCAAGGCAAGTGTTCAGTTATTCCTGCCCATGTTTAAAATGAATTTCCCGGAAATCGTTGACATTGCGCTTCCAGCCGAGGGGGTCTTTCACAATTTGGTATTCGTCAGTATCAAAAAAACTTATCCGATGCAGGCTTACAAAATCATGCACGGGCTTTGGGGAATGGGGCAGATGATGTTTACCAAATACATAGTGGTCGTCGATGACGATGTCGATGTGCATGACACCAGCCAAGTTCTGTTCAGGCTTTGCTCCAACACCGAACCTCGCAGAGACGCTGTATTCACACGCGGACCTGCTGATGTGTTGGATCACGCGACGGACGCGGTGGGCGTTGGATCCAAGCTTGGTTTTGATGCCACGCGTAAACTAAGAGGAGAAGGGTTTACACGCGACTGGCCCCCACTGATCAAGATGGATGCCAAGGTGCGTGCAAAGGTGGACCAGTTACTGCAAGGTAAACTGTGATTGAAAAAAGCCCCCATTTTAGAAAGGCGTGATTCAGCTTTTTCTGACTCGGCTCGCGTTCTTGAGGCTATTGACCTCAATTGTTCTGCAGGTCGCAAAAACGGGTTTTGCCCAGTGTCCCTCAGAAAATGTTCAAAGGTCATTCAACAAAAGACCATCGAGTGAGATGGTTGCGATCTTTAATGAGTAAACTGTCTTCCCAGAGGACTGGAGGAGCCCACGTGGGGCCTGATGCCACTTCATATGACCTGATTTTTTGGAATGCTTTGGCGCTTGCTTCAATTACCCAGAATCTGCCGTCGTTGATCAGAACTCCAATGTGGTTTTTCATTGCCAGAAGGCATGCGTTTTCTCCTGTTCTTGAAGGTCCCTGCCATAAAATGTCACCCGAAGAGGTGTCCATACAAAAAAGTTGACCAAGGCCAAAGTGAGAAAAACCAAACAGGTGGTTTCCATGCACGACGGCTGTGCTCATGTCCAGTGCGACTCGTTTCTGGTGCCATCCTTCTTCCACATTCCAGGTGCTTCCCTCCAATGTGGGCAGCACTTGTCTTATACCGCGATTTTCACCTCCCACCAAAATAGCGCCATTATGAAAGGTGGGGGTAGGCATGTTTTGATTAGATCCGATGTGAGGAAGTGGGAATCTCCAATGCATTTGTCCGGATGTCATATCGACTCCAATGAGCGCGTTGTGGTTCCATTCAATGAGCTGATCTCTACCCTTAATTTTAGCTGTGATCGGCGACGAATAACAGGCGCCATCATCGCCTAAACGCCATATGGGTTCCCCGGATTCAACGTTGAAGGCCAAAAGCATTCCTTCATCGTCGTTGCCAAAGCGAACCATGATTTTTTCTCCATGAACTATGGGTGACATGCTTGCACCCCAGTAGGGAGTTGTCTTCTCAAAACGTTGGCTTTCATCATGTCGCCACAGCAGTTCTCCGGAATCCATATCCCAGGCGGAAAGTTCTCCGGTGATGCTGAAGGTGAATAAACGGCCATCAGCCAGGCTGGGACACGATTTGGGGCCTCTTCCATGACCTTCGCCACCGTTGCCCATTTTGAAATTTACCAAGTGCTCGTTTTTCCAGATTTCTTTTCCAGTTGCAAAATCGATTTTCCTGATGACCTCATGGCCGCTCTGTCTGGAGTGTTGGTAGATTTGACCATCGTGGACCAGGGGAGAGCCATATCCGTCTCCTACTTGAATACTCCAGACTTTTTGGAGTTTGTCTGGCCAGATTACCGGTTCCTTGAAGTGATTAACTCTACCGTTACGTTCAGGGCCCAGAAGGCTTGGCCAGTTTAATGTGGCACCCATGAGAGGCATGGACAGTATGCTGACAGCCAGGGTGGCGATCAGGTAGCTCTTGATAAAATACATTGGTATCCAGTGTCAGGTTTGGAGCGCCTTTGGAATGAGGAGGCATTTTCATGCCGCAATAGCGTGTTGAAGGTGTTTTCCTGTTGTTTCTGCGCTCAAGATTGGGTGGTCATCAGTGATCTTCTTTCGTTTGTCTCAGCATATTTTTCTTTCTAGTAGAAGTAGAATAGAATGAACACGGCACATGACGCCAAAATGCCAGCGAGGTAACGGTCGTCGATGCCTTTTTCATTGTCTTTGCGTTGAGACTGTTTAACGCTGAAAACGATAATACACAGTGTCCAGCATGATCCAAAAGTGGCGGCAACCGCGGGTGATATAAAGTTGTTGACCATGCACGATCCCAAGCCTGCAAAAACAAGGACACTCAACAAAAGACGTTTACCATAGGAAGCGAGTTGTTCCTTTGAAATCAAGCCTAGTCCATGCCAGGTGAGTTGACTTTTTCGTTCGTCTGTCATTGTAAGCTTACTCACAATGACATGGGCAAGGGTAGACACAATTGCAGCCACAAAAACAGCGTGGAAAAAGTTGAGGTTCTGGCCGAACAGGGATGCAATGGTTTTGTTCTGTCCCAGTGTCATAGCATAAAGTGTAGGAAGACTATATGAAACCACTACGCCTGTGATGATCGCTACAAAGCCTCCTGTAGCCGTGGCACCTTTCCAGAGCATGCCCACACCAAAGGCAACCACCAACCCAGCGATTAACCTACTTTGATGGCTGGCCACATAGGTGAAAAACGGTTTTTCGCTGTTTGGGTCGAAGATAAAGATTGTCAAGAATGCAGAGCCTATGACAAAGAGCAAAATACATTGGCGACCCACACGAATCAACTGCTTGTCGGTGGCCTGAGGATTGATAAAACGTTTGTAAACATCAAAGGTGATCAGTGTGGCGGCGGAGTTTAGCATGGAGTCCACACTCGAAAGGATCGCACCTATTAATCCGGCGGCTACTAGACCTGCAAGTCCCCAACCGACAGGTGCGACAACTTCTCTCATTAACATGGGAAAAGCCGTGTCTCCATCCACAGGGACACCCGGCATCGTAGCCTGAAAGTAATAGAATGCGGCAACGCCGGTTCCAATGGAAATAAATGGGATGATTAACTTGAAGAAACCGGCAGTGACGATCCCAATGCGTGCTTCGCGGTCTGATCGTGCAGCTAATGCACGTTGAACGATAAACTGGTTTGCGCTCCAGTAATAAAAGTGAAGGATCAATAATCCGCTCAACATTCCTGTCCAGGGTCGCCCCGGATGATTCATGGGAAGGTAGAGGTGCATTAGGTCCTTGCCTTTTGCGTCCAATGCTCTCATTCCTGACCATCCACCAATCTCTGCTTGACCAAAAGTCAAATAAGCTACCAATGCTGCTCCTCCCAGCATGAGAACAGATTGGATCACATCCGTGATGATGACTGCTTTCAATCCTCCGAAAATGGTGTAAGAGCCAGCCACAACGGCCATTACCAAAATGCCGATGATATAGGTTGTATAATTGATTTGAATTTTTGCTGAATTACCTGCTGCTGCGGAGTCCAGGGCTGCCTGAATTTGGGATTGATCCACAAGTAATATGTTTAATGAGCGGGATCCAATGTAAAATGCTGGCACCATCATGATCACAACGATGATCGTGATCATGATGATGGCATAAGCAACGCGGGAGCGGTCATCGTAGCGTCGGCTCAGATAATCGCTTAAAGTATAAATGTTGAGTTTGCGATAAACGGGAAGAAAGAAGTAGCACAGTAAGAGCAGTCCTGCGATTGCCGTGATTTCGAAATGACTTTCAACAAAACCCAGACTGAATCCAACTCCCATCATGCCAACGATGTGATTGGCCGAAACATTGGATCCGAAAATCGAGCCAGCCACTCCCCACCATCGAGCGTCTTTTCCTGCCAGGTAAAAATCCTCCGCGGTTTCCTCCTTTCTTCCTGCCCACAGTCCGATGATCATCACTAAAATCAGGGAACCAAAGAAAATAGTAAAATCCAATGGCGACAAAAGCTGCTGGTTCATAAGTCAAAGACTAGACCGAGGCATAAAGATACGTCAATCATCCTAATGTAGCCGTCCGACCGTGAGTTGACTCTATGATTGGGGGATCGATTGGGGCAGGTTTGTGGGAGAAATTTTGGGGAACATTTGAATTATATCCACTTGATTAAAGATTACCTTGCGTTGAACACTGTTGATTGAGACCCGCGACCGCAATGAGCCAAACGCTCATGTCGACCATCGTGTATGCCGATGCAGGAACCTGAGTGTCAGGCAGGCAGGGCTTTTCTCAAGAGACCACAAAATCGATGGCTGTCATCATAGTCGTGGTCGAAATACAGCCTACAAAGCCGTCCATCACGAACTCATTAAATCAAATAGAACCCGGTTGGCTTGATTTGTGTTCAGAATGGGGAATTTTGCCCAACGGATTCCTTTAGAAATCCACTTGCCTTTGCTGCCTTTGAAGGAATACTCTTCTTTCCGTTATGGAATCGCAAATTGCGGAATATATACCTGTTTTGATGCTTGGTCTGGTGGCAGCAGCTTTTGCCTTTGGGACGCTTATTTTCTCGGCCTTGGTAGGCAAGAAAGGGCACCGCTCAAAGATCAAAGATACTGCCTATGAATGTGGTATGCTGCCGATCGGGCCAGGAAGTGCTCGATTTTCAGTCAAATTTTATCTGGTTGCGATGTTGTTCATCCTTTTCGATGTGGAAGTCGTTTTTCTTTTTCCCTGGGCGGTTGTTTACAAGGAAATGCTTGTCGAAAATGCCCACTTGATCTTTGGTTCGATGATGGTTTTTCTAGGATTGTTCCTGGTTGGGTTCATTTACGAACTTAAAAAGAAAGCTTTCGATTGGAAAAATTAACTGTTTCAAGACAGTAGCATCTCAATCCTTCTGACATGGATTCCATCAAATTTGGCACATCTGGCTGGCGCGGTATCATTGCCCGTGACTTCACCTTCGCTAATGTCGCCCTCGTGGCCCAGGCCATCGCTGATTATTTGAAAAGCGAGCTCAAGCGTAAAAAGTCTGAAATCAAAGGACGCAGGCCTATTGTGGTTCTGGGACACGATGCTCGCTTCATGGGGCCTGAGTTTGCAACGACAGTGGGAGAAGTGCTCTCTAAAAACGGATTGATCCCTTTGCTTTGCGAACGAGATGCTCCGACACCGGTGATCGCCCACGCCATCCGTGCTCGAAAAGCGATTGGCGGAATCAATATGACAGCCAGTCATAATCCAGCCGAATATCAGGGTCTGAAATTTTCGACTCACCGTGGAGCTCCCGCACCTCAAGATGTCACCGGTAAAATCGAAAAAAACATCGAGAAACTCCAGAACAGAGGATGGGCGTGGAAAGTCAGCGATCCGGGAGCTTTCAAATGCAAAACCATTGACCCGCGCGATAGCTACTTCAAGCAGGTTCGCAGCATCATTGATTTTAAAAAAATCAAGCGGGCAAAACTTAAAGTCGCTGTGGAGTGCATGTATGGTACCGGTCGCGGTTATCTGGATACACTACTCAATGAAGCTGGCTCCAAAACAACTTTATTCCACGATTATCTGAATCCCGGTTTCGAAGGTCGACACCCCGAACCCAACGAGAAAGGCATGGCGGATGCGCGTGAATGCGTGTTATCTGGTGAAGCCCAGCTTGGTCTGGGATTGGATGGTGACGCCGACCGTTTTGGTATTGTAGATCAAGATGGAACTTGGTTGACCCCTAACCAGATCCTCTCGCTGGCACTTTATCATCTCGCCAAAAACCGCAAATGGACTGGAGCAGTCGTCCGCACCGTCCCCACAAGCCATCAGGTGGACGATGTTGCCAATATGTTTGGCATCAAGGTGCACGAGACCCCAGCGGGTTTTAAGCACATTGGAGCCTTGATGGAATCTGAGGACATCATTGTTGGAGGCGAAGAGTCCGGCGGCTTGAGTGTCAAAGGACACGTTCCTGAAAAAGATGGTGTTCTCGCTTGTCTTTTGATGGCAGAGTTATATTCCTACGAGAAAAAACCTCTCGGTGAAGTCCTCAAAGATATTGAAAAGGTGACTGGTCCTTATTACACCGATCGAATCAATGTCCGCATTCCTGGTGAACAAAAAGCGGCCCTTCTGAACCATCTGTCCAAGGGGCTCGAGAAAGTTGGGCGTCAGAAGGTAGAAAAATTCATCAATATCGACGGTTATAAATTTCTTCTTCCCGGGCAGGAATGGGTCGCGTTTCGTGCAAGTGGAACCGAACCCCTGATCCGATGCTATATCGAGGCCAAATCTGAAGCCGGGCTAAACACCCTCATTCGAGCCTGCAAAAAAATCCTCAAAGGATAAAGCTCCTGCGCAACATTCAAATACACTTAAAAATTAATGAGTCACAAGTCATCTGACATGACGTGGCCCACCGTGCACCTTCGTCACGGTGAGGTACAACGTATCCAAGCTGGGCACCCATGGGTTTACTCCCGCAACATTCAAAAAGTCACGCAGGAACCTGAAGATGGAGATGTCGTTCAGGTGAGGGACCATCGTCGCCGGTTTCTTGGTTTGGGCTTCTTCAATTCAAAATCAAAAATACGAGTGCGTTTGATTTCAAGGTCGAAACTTGAAGTCAATCAGTCATTCTTTGAGGTGAAGCTGCAGACCGCCTTGAATTGGCGGCACAAACATTTGGCTGATCGCACATGTTTTCGCCTGGTCAATGCGGAAAGTGATGGGTTGAGTGGCTTGATCGTAGATAATTACGATGGTGTGCTGGTTGTGCAAACCAGTTCACTGGGAATGGATCAACGTCTTCCACAAATTGTGGGCGCACTGAAAAAGTTGATGAGCCCTAAGCGTATTCTTGAGCGCAATGATTCCACCGGGCGTCGCATGGAGGGACTCGAAGAGCGGCATTCCATATTGTACCAGCGTGAATCCGAGGACTCCAATACTGAGATGATTGTAAAGATGAACGATTTGGATTGGCGGATTGATACGAAAAAAGGTCACAAAACAGCCGCTTATCTGGATCAATACGAAAATTACCAGCAAGTTGCCAATCTGGTTGCACGTATGGATGCTCCAAAGGTGCTGGATTGCTTCAGTTTCATGGGAGGGTTTGCTCTTCATTGTGCCAAGGCAGGAGCAACAGAGGTTACTGCCATTGATCAGAGCGAGGATGCGCTTGATGCAGCTACCAGCAACGCGCAATTGAATGGACTCTCACAGCGATGTGAATGGGTGCACGGCAATGTGTTCGATTGGCTCAAGGTCATGACTGCCAAAAAAGACAATGATGAAGCTTTGGAAGATGGGCCTCGCTATGACCTTATCATCTTGGACCCGCCTTCCTTTACCAGGAGTCGTGCATCAGTGCCTGACGCACTGCGCGGTTACAAGGAAATCCATTTACGTGCCATGCGCTTGTTGAAGCCTGATGGAGTGATGGCTACATTTTGCTGTTCGCATCATATTGATCCCTTGACATTTGAGGGGACGGTCTTGAGCGCGGCATTTGATAATCGATGTACCTTGCGGCGAGTGGGAACCTATGGTCAGCCAGCGGATCACCCTATCGTTCCATCTATCCCTGAAACAGAATACCTTAAAGGTTTCGCCTACCAGCGTTTGGAATATTAGTAGTCACAGCTTGAGGATCTGGCGCTGCCATTGCATGAGTTCGCTGGTGGCCTTTTCGGCGTCGTTCAGTCCCAGGCGAGTCAGAGTGGCCTTGCTTGCAATGATTGACGGGTCAAGATTCAGGGTTTCCGCAGCATCGTCACGTATGGATTTTAACCGATCTGCACGGCGTTTTTCCTCATCCGTGGTGCGGAAACGCTCCGTTTTGATACGGTTTGGATAATCTTGAGCCTTGATTGTCAAAGATTTATTGATGGCTTTTTCAAGACCCTGACGTCTCCTTTGAGACAGGCGACGAGGAAGCAGGCTTCCCCATTTTTCATTATTCGCTGCGCTTATTGCGATGGCCACACTCAAGTCGTGGTTCAAAACGAAAAAAGGAGGGCGATTCGCCTGAATAGCCTCATTTTCTCGCCAATAGTAGATTGCTTTGAGCACAGCCAATTCTCGTCTGGACATCTTCTGACTTCCTTTGATGCGCCACTCGCGGTCTGAAGTATCCTTCTCAGGCAAGCAGGCTTGATCGATCACTTTCTGGCTGATTTCATGCAGCCATTCAAGTCGACCGAGTTTTGTTAATTCTTCTCGCATCAAATGGGTGAGTTGATGAAGGTAAAAGACGTCGTTCAGCGCATATTGGGCCATGGCTGGCGTCAAAGGCCTTATGCCCCAGTTTGCCGTTTGGGGACCTTTCTCGAGTTGGACGTTAAAGTAGTGTTTTACAAGGAATTCCAAGCCAAAGCGCTCATGACCTACCATGCGCGCCGCCCACATGGTGTCGAAGACTTGAGAGGGGCGGAACCCAAACCTTTTGTAAAGCAAGCGCAAGTCGTAGTCCGCAGCATGAAAAATTAAAATTTTATCTTGAAAGGCTTCCAACAACGGGCGGCAATCAACATCCGAGAGCGGATCGACCAGCCAGCTGCTTTTCTGGGTGCGGATCTGCAGAAGACAAATCTTTTCCGGATAAGCATGCATGCTGTCCGCTTCGGTATCGAGAGCGATTTCATTCGCTTTGGACACAGCCTGCACCACCTCTTTCAACCGAAGGTCATCATCGATCAAGCAGCTTTCATCTGGAGTAATCTTCATCGTTTTTAAATAGGCAAGCCGGAATAAGCATCACCGACAACCTAATATGTAGATGTTTGTCATAGAGGTTTGCAAAACAAAATAACTTGGATGAGCAAAGTCTTGTTCTCAGAATGCTCCCCATGAATTTGGCAAATGCACTAATAGATGCTTTTCAAAGGCATCCAGAAAAGGCTGCAATTTACTGGGGCGGTGAAATAATTACCTATTCCCAAATAGTTGAGGAATCAGATTGGATTAGAAATTATTTATTGAAGGAGTGCCAGGTGAATCCTGGGGACCGAGTTGCGCTTTGGATGAAGAATACACCCGAATTTATTTCTATTCTCTATGGTGTATTGCGAGCTGGTGCGGTGGTCGTACCCTTGAATCATTTTCTGACTGCACCTGAGGCCGAACTCATTTTAAGGGATTCAGGAGCCAAAGTGATTTTTGTAGATGATGCCATGTACAAGGGGGCCAACTGTATGCGCGAAGTGCTTCCTGAAGTTAATCTTTGCCACATTAAAAACCTTAGCGCTGGACCATCTGAAACTGAACAAATTATGCACACGACTTCGGTTAAAGACGAGGATGATTTGGCATTGATCATATACACCAGTGGGACGACGGGTAGGTCAAAAGGAGCAATGCTTACGCATGGGAACCTTGCGCACAACGTGAACAGCTGTGTGCAGACGATGCGCGTCTCTGAGACTGACAAGATTGTGCTGCTATTACCCATGTTTCACAGTTTTATGGTAACTGTGGGCATTCTGCTGCCTATCAAGGTTGGGGGATCCATTGTGCTGATCCAATCCTTGCATCCTCCCAAAAATATCCTGCAAGAAATCATTGCCGCGGAGGCCACTATCTTACCGGCAATACCTCCTTTTTACCGTGCATTCGCTTCCTCCTCCTTGCCGGAATTGCCCTTGCGCCTATGTATCAGTGGTGCCGCTCCTTTGCCCAGAGAGGTTCTTAAAAAGTTTAATCGTCAATCGAATATGAGCCTGATTGAGAGTTATGGGCTAAGTGAGGCCAGTCCGGTCGTGACACTTAATCCATTAGACGGCCCTTGGAAAGCTGGCTCAATAGGGCTTCCAATTCATGATGTTGCTGTAGCGATCATGAATGAACAGGGGCAGGAAGTTCCAACGGGGCAAACGGGCGAGCTTTGGGTCAAGGGGGGCAACGTGATGAAAGGCTACTGGAATCGACCTGAAGCATCAGCAGAAGCCTTGTGTCATGGTTGGCTCAGGACGGGTGATATGGGGCACTTAGATGAAGAGGGATACATCTATGTCACGGACCGGAAAAAAGACATGTTGCTGGTCAATGGGATCAATGTGTATCCGCGTGAAATAGAGGAATTGATTTATGAATGCGAAGGCGTGAAGGAAGTTTCAGTAGTGGGGCAAATCGATCAACGTAAGGGAGAATTACCGGTTGCATTCATCGTGATGGAAGATGGTTTCAATCAAAACGCCCATGCGATACTGGAAGCGTTAAAGCCAAGGCTAGCAGCTTATAAAATTCCGCGGAGAATCCTTTTCATTGGAACACTGCCACGCAATGCAACAGGCAAGGTGTTGAAGACTGTTTTGCGTAAGCAGCTGCAGGCTTAAACCTCCCTGTTAGGCCCTTTCAAGCGGGTTCTTTCGGTGTCATTCATGACTCATTTGACTGGAGTTTTCTTTCTGACGCTCAGGCTTGCTCAAGGTTTCATCATCATCATCAGGCCAGTGGAGTTGGAAAATTTCAGGAGCTTGCCAATATGAGTCAGGTTGGCAAGAATGAAGCATGTTCCTATTTATTAAATCTTTGAGATTCACTGTCAGAAGCATAGGAATCTTGTTCCTCTTATGGAGCGCTTTTGTCCACGCAGAGCGCGCCAGGGATTGGGGGATTCCATTCGTTGGAAAGCCTGGCCCTCAAAATGCGATCACCGATGTCCAAGGTGTGTTGGTAGGACACTGCACTTTGATAAAGGGCAGCGGTGACTTACATGTCGGCAAAGGTCCCATAAGGACAGGTGTTACGGCCATTTTGCCGAGTGGAAAGGCTTTTAGACCCGTATTTGCCGCTTGTGACACACTCAACGGTAATGGGGAAATGACCGGGACAACTTGGGTGAATGAGTCTGGTTTCCTTGAAGAACCTCTGCTTTTAACCAATACGCACAGTGTCGGAAATGTTTATGAGGCAGTGATCCATTGGCGTCGTCAAGCGGGATATCATGATCTCGCTGACCCATTCGGTTGGGCCTCTCTTCCGGTTGTGGCTGAAACATGGGATGGTCGTTTGAACGATATTCATGGGCATCACATACGGCAGGAGCATGTCTTTAAGGCCCTCAATTCAGCTCGATCAGGTTCTGTTGATGAGGGTAATGTCGGCGGTGGAACAGGCATGGTTTGTCATCGTTTTAAGGGTGGGGTCGGAACCTCATCGCGTGTGATGAAAAACGGCTATACCCTTGGTGTGTTGGTGCAGGCTAATTATGGTAAGCGTGAAAACCTCACGATTGCAGGCATCCGCTTGGGGGAACGTATAGCAGGAAGTGAGATGATCATGAATGGGCTTGAGCCTCAAGCGAGCGGGCATTCAATCATTGTTATCATCGCAACCGACGCTCCTTTATTGCCGCATCAGTTAAAACGAATTGCTCGCAGGTCTTCCCTGGGTATCGGGCGCACAGGGGGATTTGGAGCTAATTCGAGTGGAGATTTATTTTTGGCTTTTTCTACCTTTCAAATTGGCAAAACTTCTAACAAAGGGCTGAGTCAAGTCAGTATGCTTGCCAATAGCCAGCTGGATGCCTTTTTTCTAGCCACTATCCAGTGTGTTGAAGAATCCGTTATCAATGCCATGGTAGCTGCCGAGACGATGGTGGGGATCAATGGAAACACTGTATTTCAACTCCCCAAGGAGCAGGTGATTCGTATCCTTGATAGGCATGAGATCATTGATCAATAAAGGAAGAGACCATGAGAAAGTTGATGAATAAGCCCCATATTTTGCCTGCTATTCATAATGGCAGATCTATCCAATAGATTGAATTGACACTATCGAAGGGTTGAATTTCGTCATAGCCTTTAGGTTTCCGTTCGGATTAATAAATGAATAGAATCACCATCGGTGTTTTGGGTGTCCACCGGCATGGCTTTGGGATTTTCCATCATTAATCCTTGCAAACATTGCGATTGACCCTGACATGGGTATTGAGTTTCGTTAGAAGCATGTTCCTATTTGATGCCCACCTGGACCTGGCAATGAATGCCATGGAATGGAATCGTGATTTGAGGCAACCCCTGAAGTCGATCAGACAAAGAGAGGCGGACTGGACTGATAAACCCGATCGCGGTCGTGGTGTATTAAGTTTTTCCGAGATGCGCTCTGGGCAAATTGGTCTGTGTGTAGCTACCCAAATTGCACGATACGTCAAACCTGAGAGCCATTTGTCTGGTTGGCATTCCCCTGAACAAGCTTGGGCGCAAACCCAAGGCCAACTAGCCTGGTACCGCGCCATGGAAAGCCAGGGGCACTTGATACAGATCAAAAATATTGCACAGTTAAACTCGCATGTGGCCCTTTGGGAAAAAGCCATTCTACAAGATCAAGTAGATGAAAGTTTACCCATCGGCTATATTTTGAGCTTGGAAGGTGCTGATTCCATGGTTGATATCTCCTACCTTGAGAAGAGCTATAGTCAGGGGTTACGGGCCCTGAGTCTTGGTCATTACGGGCCCGGAACATACGCGCCTGGCACGGGTGCGGTAGGTGGCCTAAGCCCGCGCGGTAAAGATTTACTCAAAGAAATGGACCGTCTTGGAATGGTCCTGGATTTAACGCATTTATCCGACCAGGCATTCTGGGAGGCGCTGGATATTTTTCAGGGGCCAGTATGGGCGAGCCATTGTAATTGTAGAACATTGGTAACCCATCAGCGTCAACTAAGTGATGAGCAAATCCGTGTTATTTGCGATAGAGGTGGCGTTATCGGTCTTGTTTTCGATGCCTGGATGATGCATTCAGGCTGGAAACGAGGGGAGACAACACCAGCATCTGCCAAGTTGAAGCTAAACCGCATTGTAGATCATGCAGACCATATTTGTCAGACCACAGGTAGTTCTTCCTGTGTGGGTATAGGTTCCGACCTGGACGGTGGATACGGGACCGAACAATGCCCTCAGGACATTGAAAGCATTGCTGATCTTCAAAATCTCGAGAAATTGATGGAATCGAAAGGTTATTCAACGAAAGATATCCTAGGTTTTTTCAGCAAGAACTTTTTGAATGTATTGGAAAAAGCCTGGAGTTGAGGGTTTTTCCAAGCTCGCTTATGCCCCTGATGCTTAGGGTTTCTTGTTAAGCAGATTGAAGGAGCAAGGTTGGATGAACGGGCGAATTTGTCGAATATTGGTGAAGTTACCAGAGAAGTTTTTAAAAGATGGTAAACAGTTTAGTTAAGGTCACCTGCGGTATGTCTGGTATGATTTTATCAACTATGACAATTGCTGGGTCAGGAACCTTATTTTGAGCAGTCATGGTTTGTTTTTTTCTACTCGTTGCAAACCGAAGGTGGTTCGATGGAAGAGTAATGATTTGCGGCTACAAATCATCGAAGTGGTAAAAGGTCTTAATGGATTCAACTTCTAGTAGATGGTCTGTGATAATGATAGTATCCAAGGTTGATAGAATCAGAATGTGATCGAACAAGAAGCGTCACCAGTTCTGAATGAATTTGTTCATATACTTGATAATTAATGCCTTCACTCTGATTAATTTGACTTATGTTGCACGGTTGCTCAAAAAAAACAAAAAATCCCTTGCAGAAAATACGGATTGCACCCAGATTAGGTGCGTCGATGCGACACGTTTAAAACCAAGAACGTAAGTGGCAAGGTGGTTTAAAAGATTTTGTAAAAAAGATTTAAA
>OJCR01000029.1_pt1 | contig 73877 bp, 56 predicted proteins | sample 1591611 | NCBI WGS metagenome assembly OJCR01 (sample SAMN05416815, study PRJEB24817) | seawater metagenome | isolation source: Sea water | place: Canada:Atlantic | collected 2013-07
ATTCTGAGAAAATATGCGACTGAAACAGGAGATACCAAAGCAGTCGATATTTTGGAAAATCGATGAAGGTTCAATCTTACGGTTATCGGCGTTATAAATTCACAGAATAAAGGGATGCATTGTTCCCCTCTCCCGGTCAACCTTGCCCGAACACCCCATGAGATCCTATTGCCTAATCATAATATTCGCGCTGTTGACCGCTGCCCTCACGGCAGCCGGCGATGATCAAAAAGCCATGATTAAGGCTGCGATGGAGCAAGACCCACCCGCCATCGCTATCACCACCGGTTACGAGATTCCGTCCGAAGGTTACTGTGATCAACCGTATGTGCAGATGTTGCCTGACGGCACTTGGCTGTGCGTCATGACGACGGGGACGGGCGACGAGGGAGATCTGGGGCAGCACATCGTTTCGACCCGAAGTCGGGATCACGGTAAGACGTGGGAGCCACTGACCGATATCGAACCGCGTGACGGGCCGGAAGCCTCCTGGGCCACGCCCTATCTCACGCCCTATGGTCGAGTGTATGTGTTTTACACCTACAACTACGAGGATCGCCGTGAGGTGAAGATGGTCGACGGCGTGGGCGTCACGCACCGGGTCGACCTGATCGGTAAGTTTGCCATGAAATACTCCGACGACGGCGGGGCCAGCTGGTCCACCCAACGCTGGTTTGTCCCCATCCGTGAAACGAAGATCGACCGGGAGAATCCCTACCAGGGCAAGGTGCGCTTCTTCTGGAGTGTGGACAAGATGATCGCTCACGAAGGCGCCTCCTATCTGGGTTTCAGCAAAGTCAGTGGGATTCAGGGAGGAGCCTTCCACTCATCCGAAGCATTCTTTCTGCGTTGCGATAACATTGATAGCGAACGCGACCCGGCCAAGTTGACGTGGCAACTGCTGCCGGAAACCGACCGAGGCCTGACCTCGCCCGAGGGCCTCATTGCATCGGAGGTGAATATGGAAGTGCTTTCCGACGGATCATTCTTCTGCACCTACCGCACGGTCGACGGTTATCCCGGCCACGCCTACTCCCGCGACAAAGGCAGAACTTGGACAGAGTCTGCCTTCATGACCTATGGTCCGGACGGTGAACGGGTGAAGCACCCGCGAGCCGCTAACTTCGTGCGCAAGCTTCCGGCAGGTCCCTATAAAGGCCGCTATATTTACTGGTTTCACAACAACTCAATGAGCGGCTTTGTCGGTCGTAATCCCGCCTATCTACTCGGTGGCATCGAGGTCGATTCACCCGAGGGTAAAGTAATTCAGTGGGGCGATCCCGTTGCTGTGCTCTATGGCGAAAGCACCGAGGACCGGATCAGCTACCCTGACTTTATGTGGGACGACGGCCTCTACATCACCGAGACCCAGAAATCGACCGCCCGAGTGCACCAGATCCCGGACAATCTTTTGTCGGCTTTGTGGCAGAGCCCACGCCACAGCGCTGCGAAGTCAAACTGACTCAGAGCACTCCTATTCGGCGATTAGTCCGAAGGGGCTATGAACCCTCTTGTCCTGCCTCTAGATTATAGATACGAACCGCCCGTTGGTGGTGAACCGGCAATCGTGGTTCTTAAAACAACCCGCCGTTGACCGGGATAATCATTGATAGCTGAATGCAGGAGACACGTGTTTGACCACATCGAGAGCGTTCCGGGTGCCCATCGAAGCCGACACGTGTATTCAACCCGTTGGGCATACGTTTGCAAAAACCTGATGATCGGCAGGCTCTCGGCCTCAGTCATACCGACAAAACGGTGAAGCGCACTACTAAGGAACAAGTGTCGTCGGCCGGTGGTGGGATGGCAACAAACGAGCGGATGGTGAGTCGCGATCTCTTCGAGCGATTGTGCGCTTGATTTAACATTTAAGGTCTTATGCACCGCGTTGACCGCATAGACCCCCTTGCCTTCGTGCACCCCTATCAAATCCTGGATTAGCTCCCGCATGGCATCAGACAGGCCTTCGTATGCCGCAGAAAGGCTGGAGAATAAAGTATCTCCCCCCACCTGCGGAATTTCCTCCCCATAAAGCATCGTTACAGCGGGAGGATTCTCCATCCAAGCCATGTCCATATGTAAGTCCTCCCCAACAACCTTACCGCGATCTTCGGCTTCTCGGGTAAATCGCACGACGTCATCAAAACCATCGAGCGGGGTATGAATCGGATTTCCCGTGAAAGGCCCAAATCTACGGGCAACTTTATGGAAAGAGCACGGGTCAAACGATTGATCACGGATTGCCAGAACATGATAATGGTCGAGAGCCAATTGCACCTGTGCGATGACTTCGTCGTTCGCAGCATTCAAATCTGAACCAAAAATCTCCGCACCAAGACTTCCAGTCAGTGGCAGTAACTCGAAAGACGTGAATTCCGGGATCTTCATTGATCTGTTTGTCATAAGACTGAGGTTACGCTTTTAATAATTAAGGCAATCCAAGGAGGTCCGGTCGTTAATTGTCGGTGATCAGAAAAAGTCATTCCTTATCTGAGAATATTTTGACGGCGTTTCTGCTAAAAATCGTTCTCAATAATCGTCTGTCCTAATACGACCCTCCCCACTCCTCTCCTTCAATTTAAATAGTAAGGACTGACCTACTTTTCTCCGAATATGCGATCGATCATAAACACCACCACGCGAATCATTCTGTTCTTGGCTCAAGTTATCTTCTTCATCTGCGTGGGTCACGCGCAACCGCAACCCACGCCTCTACCAACGGCAATCGAGCCGGTCGCGAGATTCGAATTTGACGACAACTTCGACAACGCGACCGGGACCTCAGTGAAAGGCCAAACGAGCGGCAGTCCTACGTTCGTGCGCGGCCTCAATCGTCGAGCGCTTCGCCTGAGATCTGGAGACGCGGTGGCAGGTCTCACGATCGAGGGCATGGGCCTGCCTTCCCACGCGAGTCGGGACTTTTCCGTGCAATATTGGATCAGGACGACGGCGTCCTCTGAATCGCGGATGGTCCTGCTCTCGCAGAAGGACACTGAGAACAACAGCCTAGCGTCACAGAAAGTGCCGGGTTGGGTGTTTTTCATGTCCCACGGCTCCTGGGCCTGGAATATGGGTTCGGGCGAGCGACGCCTCACTTATGAGCGCGACAATGGCGAGCACATGCCGCTCAACGATGGGAGATGGCATCAGCTCACGATGACCTACGATAGCGCTCTCACAGAGGTCCGGCTATATTACGACGGGGTAAACAAAACGATCTACAACCTAAGCGACTCCGAAGGTTTTGATTTCACTTCGACCCAAGCGCTGATCGTCGGAGGAACCGGGAAGACATCGAGCGCACGAAATGAGATCGTCCCGGCGATCTACGACGGAGCCGAGAAGCTCCAGCAGCTGGTTGACGTCTTCAACGCCTTCGAACTGGACAAAGTCGAACCCGATGAGTTCGTGAAGCTGATCGTCGAGCCCGAGGTTCTATTCGACGAGAAGGTTCGCACGCGCGCACGGACTCTTGGAGCGGAAGGCGAGTCGTTCATCGCGTCGATGCGCTCTGCCGACTTCACGCAGGTTTCGCAGGCCGAGTCCGCACTGATGCAGAATCCCTACACGGTGCATCAGGTATTCAGCTTCATGGATGCTGCGCCCTTGATGAAGATCTTCTCCCTGGTCGACGACAAGGTCGTGATCGATAATATCGCGGCAAATGTTTTTAGCGAACGCGAGCGGCTGTATCCGACCGACTTCGACATCGACAACCTGGCGATTTGGGAGCGTGCGGTTTCCGCCAAAGAAATACGGGATTCCTACTCCGCGCACTTCGAACCCGTCGTCGCTGACCACGAGCAGTCGATCGATTCCATCACCACCGGCATTTGGAACATCTTCCATGGAGGTCTGCACTTCTCGGTAGACGAACACGGTTGGGACGCGCGACTCGGCATTGCGCAGATCCTGGATCGAGAAGGCATCGACGTTTTAATGATGCAGGAGACCTACTCGGCGGGCGATTTCATCGCGGCGGAACTGGGCTACTACTTCGCCACAACCGTCGACTTAGATTACCTCAATCAGGGCTCCAACATATCGGTGTTAAGCCGCTATCCGATCCGAGAACTTCTCGTTCCCGAAGAAGCCTCGTTCAACAACGTCGCCGTGAGGGTCGCGATCAGTGAAACCCAAGATGTGTGGGTCATATCGAATTGGTATGGCATGGAGGCGTTCCCCCCGGTTTTCGAATTCCACCAGAGCCGCTTCGCCGACACCGTGACAATTCCCGTATTCTTCGGGGGCGACTTCAACGCCGTCCCGCATATTGACGGAGGTGATAGTCCCGCGTCGAAGGTCATGATGAGCGCCGGATTCACGGACGCCTATCGCAGCCTCTATCCGGATGTCGGGGAATTCCCTGGAGTCACTTATCGGAATAAGAGCCGAATCGACCAACTCTATTACAAAGGCACGAGTCTCCACCACACGTCGACGAGACTGGTCAACAGCTGGCCGGCCGGATTCCCCTCGGACCACTACCTACTCAGGTCAGTCTTCGAGTTACGGTAGTCTTAGAGACCGTGGCCCAAAAGGATCATGTTGAAGTTACCCTGATTTGACGGACACGGGAATGGGGACAAAATGAAAGGTCCCCATGAAGAAGGTGGATGAAGCCGAGTTTAAGCGTGAAACGCGGTGAGCTTGAGGGTTAAAGTAACCACAAATGAAATCATCCAGCGAATGCGATAACCGTTGGCTTCAAAACCGGTTTCGATTTGAGGCTAAGTGGGCCAAGGCAATTAGCCTGGGGGCTTTGCTTGGCATGGCAGGTATTACCACCACGTATTCGCAGGTAGAAAACCCTCCGTCTCGCGTCATTCCACGGCCAAAGGTAAAGATCTACGAAACGGGTAATTTTCCTATCGCACAAAAGGGAGAGGCGATTCTCATCCGCGCTTCTGAGTCAACCCCGAGTCAGGTAAAACCAATCAAGGAAGGGGTGGCGCTACTCTCAGATCGGCTCGGTTTTCTGGGGGCTACGAACACGCGTTTGCTCAAAGCGCCAAGAGGTCATCATATCCTGATAAACAAATGCTCGGAAGATGAACTCGCTCAAATTTTCCGAAGCGCGGGAGCCGACGAGAAACTCGATGCCAGGCGACTTGCCCAGAGCTACTATCTGCGCACGCAACCGTCGCAATCTCACGGTCCCGTGGTGACGATCCAGGCCTGCCAGCGATCTGGGGCTCTATTATGGATTGCTGAGCTTTTGTCAGCTGGTGGATAGCGATGAAGCGGGGCGGATCGTGGTCCCTCCCCTCACGATTGCGGATTGGCCGGAGCTCGGATTTCGGCTATCGAAAACGAGCGCTTCGGATAACGAGCTGACCATGCTCCGCCTTTTCTCTGACTGGATGAAGGTGTTCAAGATCAACATGGTCGGTCTGCAATACCACGGAGGAAACTCTCAGGCTCCGGAAGATCCTTTTCTGACCAACATTGAGATGCTCTGTCGCGAGCTTCGAGATTGAGGGATACTTGAATCGATCGTGTATTTCTGCCCCTTTCGCGGAGGCGGGGAAAACATCAAGAGTTACGATGCTGAGTCCTTTAAAAAACCGGGCGCCTATGACCTTTCCGACCCGGCCGACCAGGAGAAATATGCGGCCTTTCTCAAATGGATCATGGCCCAAGGTGCGCACGGGATTGAAATCGACTACAACGATTGGCCTGGGAAGGGCTCAGGCATGGAGAGGGTGATCAACCTGGTGTATGATACCCTGCAGGAGGATTCCCCCGATTCGCACATTCTCTTTTGCCCACCGTTTGTTCACCCCGAGACGGGCGACGGTAAGATCACCTATTATGGAGATGCCTCACCGGAGATGAATGCTCTCCTCGCCAAGGTCTGGCCGCTGTGGACGGGTAACGGCGGCATCGTCATTGAAGAACTGACCGAAAGCACGGTCGAACAATGGGCCCGGGACGCGGGCCGAAAACCATTTTTCTGGCTAAATCGAGTCGGGCTCGAAGTGAACAAATCGTTTTCGCGACCGGTGGAAGAGATTTCCGGTTTACAGGCATTCCACGGCGAATATCTGCCGAAGAATCTGAACCAGCTTTTTGAGGGCATTCACTTCAATGCCGCGTTAGGCCCGGGGTATAACAATCTCGGCGAGCACTTCACGACCGCTGCTCTGGTGTATTTCGCGAGCGCCGCCGACTACGTCTGGAACCCCCACGATTGGGACGCCGTGGAATCGAATAAGCGGGCCCAACACTTTGTCCTAGTCATGCAGCCCCTGGTGAATAAAAGGTATGAAGCACGGCAGTAAAAAGGTAGCGTTCCTTACTTGATGATATTTTCACGGCGCTCCCTTGCAAAATCGTTCCCATGAGGAAACTGCCCAAATACGACCCACTCCACCCTGTCACCCACCCTCTATTTGGGCAGCAAGAGTTGATCCTTTTCAGCCCCCCCCATTCGGATCGCCCATCCTGAGTAAGCGGGACCACCTTAGAGCTCAGCCCAAAGACTAAATCCAACGAATAATTATGAAACAATCGCTTACTCTCATTCTGTTTCTGTCCGCCCTTAAGTCCGCAATAGCTGCCACCACCTCATGGACGGCGGGCGCTTCCGATGAAAACGGCCAGCGCATGAACGGAACGGAAATATTGAAGCTCGCGAGCCACCAGGGAAAGCTATTCGCGGCGACAAGCATGTGGATGGAAACGGATAGCTCCCTCAGTGGCTGCCAGGTTTTGGTCAAGGATTCGGCAGATGCACCTTGGAAAGTGGATCTGGAAATGGGTTCGACTTACTCTCGTCTGACAGCCCTGCAATCATTCGAGTTCAAAACGGATCACCGCGGCAAGGCCATCGAACCCGTTACGATGCTGCTGGCGGCTCCTCTTTCCCGAGAGGGTGTGGTATCGATTTGGGGACGCCAGGACGAAGACGGCGGCTGGCTGGAGTTCCCTTTAGGAAAAAGTAGTTCCACCTCTCAAGTGCGCGGCATGGGCTTCCACCGGGATACGGTTACCGGGGCCGACATGGTGTTTTCCGGGGTGAGTGGGACCAAGAATGCCGAGCCCTCACTCGGTATGCTCACGGCATCTTACAACGCGGACGCCAAGGGCAAATTAGTGTGGAGCCGCAAGCCGGAATTGATGCTGCCGAAAGGCGAGCGCTTCATGGAGTATGCCGTCTGCAACGGCACGCTCTATGCCTCGTCGACCAAGAATATTTGGATACGAACGGACGGGGAAAAACCGGAATGGAAATCGGTCTACTACAATGCGAGGATGACCTCCGGTGGTGGCATCCGTGGTTTGGTCACGGTGCCCGCGCCCTCAGGCAACAAAGAAGCGCTGGTGTTCATTACCACCGGGGTTACTAGGATGCTCGACCCCGGTCGGAACAACACCGTTAAGAAGGAATTGGATATAGCGGATTTTCTAGCGAAGGAATGGAGCCTTCCCATCGATGGTTCCTTGGCGGGTTACAATAAGATCGTGCACGACAAAGGTCCTGAGGGACCAGACCAGTGGCTCATCGGCTTCCAGTGTAGCTACGATAAAAGCTTCGTGGAGAATGGAGGAATGGAGAAGCACAACATCCGCGTGAGAGATGATGGTCGCCGCCCGATCCGTTACTTCGCCTCGGAACGCAACTTTCTTGTCCGCACCCTCGAGAAGGGGAAACCCACCTATACCGTCAGGTCATTCGATGCGGCGGGCAAGGGGACGAGCGGCGCGGTGCGTTCAATCTGCCGGTCCCCCTTTGAGGGTGAAGCAGAAATTTTGTATTTGGGCGGCGGAGAGTGCAATGGCATGCCTAGCCATGACACCGGGTGGATTTACGCTGTATCAGCTATCCCGACACCACCTGCGACCCCAAGCGCGGTCTCGTCATCAATCCTCACCTCCGTTTCAGCGACAGTTAGAGCCGCTAAGGTCAAGGCGCACGCTACAGGTCGACCGAATATCATTTTGATCCTGGCAGATGATCTCGGTTATGCCGATGTCGGCGTCAACGGCTGCGAGGATGTTGCTACGCCGCGCATCGATTCAATTGCGGCTAACGGGGTGCGCTTTAATAATGGATACGCGACCCATCCTGTTTGTTCTCCTTCCCGCGCAGGTTTGATGGCGGGCATGTATCAGCACCGTTTTGGATTTCAGAATAATTCCGGACCGGAGCGCTATGCCGCGGCAAACTTTGGCGTGCCCCGTCGGATTCCGCTGCTCTCGGAGAAACTCAACCAAGCTGGTTATGCGACCGGGATGGTCGGCAAATGGCATATCGGATTTCGAGAAGGTCTGCGTCCGCATGAACGCGGCTTTGATTTTTCCTATGTGTTCCACAGCGGCGCGAGAACCTACTATCCCGAAGCGAAGATCAAAGACCCGCTTTACCGCAATGGGGTCGCCGTCACGCAAGAGCCTGACTACTTGACCGACGCATTCGCCGAAGAATCGATCAACTTTATCAAGCAAAACCAAAACGCTCCCTTTTTCCTCTATATGGCGTTCAATGCGGTGCACACGCCGATGGAGGCAACAGACAAATACTTGAATCGCTTTCCAAACATCAAAGACAGAAAGAGAAGAGCTCTCGCCGGGATGCTGTCCGCAATGGATGACGCGGTGGGGAATGTTTTGGATACCCTGACTGAGCTGAACCTCACCGAGAATACGCTGGTCATGTTTTACAGCGACAATGGTGGGATCCCGCCCCTGAACGCCTCGTTGAATCATCCCTTTCGCGGAATGAAAGGGACCTTATATGAAGGCGGTATTCGCGTTCCTTTCATGTTCCAATGGCCCGGCATGGTGCCGGCGAGAAGTCTCTATGAAAAGCCCGTTATGGGATTTGACTATCATGCCACGGCCTTGGCCGCAGCCGGGGTTGTGGATGATACTTCGCCCGCACTGGACGGTGTCGACTTGCTACCTTTTCTAAAAGACGGACGCGCTGGCGACCCTCACCAAGAACTCTTCTGGCGCACGGGTGGGAAATACGCCATGCGCCGGGGGGATTGGAAGCTGGTCAACGAAAGGACGGGAGGTCAGGTGCTGTTCAACCTGAAGAACGACCCTCAAGAAATCACTGACGTCTCTTCCCGAAATCGGAAAATATTCAGCGAGATGAAAGCGAGTTATAAAGACTGGAGCGGAAGCATGATGAAGCCGCAATGGAAGAGGCAGGATCAAGATAACGCCTACCCGGGTGGGGAATTAAAATCTAATCCTCAGAACAGCAGCCGCAAAAAGAATCTGAAACGTGATATCCCAGCTACGAATTAATTACATGCCCCTTTGCCAAAAAAGATGAAAACGGAAGTAGTGTCTCAGTAGGGGTGGCAATCTAGGTGGTAGCCGCTGGCAGCTGGAACTTTTAGACATGGTCAATTTCAGAGAGCAGGCAGTCGTCCTTTTTCGCCTCCCATTCTCAATCGATCCCCCATGAGTGCGGTGACCGTATCCCTTTAGATTCAAACAAGTAATCCCACATCGGTAACAGTAGCTTACCCAAAATACGTTACCTCCCATTTTATGAAAAAAACGATTCACTCAGGAAACCGATGCGGAGTGCTGGCCGTTGTTTTGACGTTAGCATCGGTAAGCCAGGTGCTTTCGGCTGAGCCACCCTCCCTTAGACAAACTCAGGACAGGCCTAATATCGTGTTCATCCTGAGTGACGACCAAGCTTGGACCGACTATAGCTTTCTGGGTCATCCGGATATCAAGACGCCGCATTTGGACAGGCTCGCCGCAGACAGTCTCGTATTCGAACGCGGCTATGTCGCTGCTCCGCTATGCCGACCTTCCTTGGCTTCGATAGCGACGGGGCGGTATCCGTTTCAGCATGGCATCACCGGTAATGATGTGGATGGCCGGAACAACCGGGCGGAGTTGGATCCCCCCTTGCAGGCAGCGTTTCACAAATACCCGAGCTTCATCAAGCTGCTGACTGCGAATGGCTATCTGGCTCACCAGTCGGGAAAATGGTGGGAAGGATCGTATCAAGACGGCGGTTTCACCCATGGTATGACCCATGGAGACCCGGAACGCGGTGGCCGGCATGGCGATCAGGGTTTAAAAATCGGGCGTGATGGGATGAAGCCGATTACGGATTTCATCGACGAAGCGACGGAAGCAAAGAAGCCTTTCCTTCTTTGGTATGCGCCTTTCCTTCCGCATTCACCGCACAACCCACCGGAGCGTTTGCTGGAAAAATACTCCCAGCCAGGAAGGGCGGAGGATGTGGCGAAATATTACGCCATGTGCGAATGGTTCGATGAAACCTGCGGTGAATTGCTCGGCTATTTGGACGAGAAATCACTTACCGAGAATACGCTGGTCGTCTATATCTGCGACAACGGTTGGGCGGCTCAAAGCACAAACGCGAATGACCCAGATCAGGCACTGTGGAAGGGGTTCGCGCTCCGTTCGAAAGGTTCGCCTTACGAAAACGGTATCCGCACCCCCATAATGGTTTCTTGGCCGGGACAAGTAGAACCGGACCGCTCCGCGCAGTTGGCTCATGCGATAGATATCTTTCCTACCATCGCCGCCGCCGCAGGCCTGGAAGCTCCTGCTAATCTAACGGGTGTAAACCTGCTCGACGAAAAGGCGCGCAAGCAGCGCACGGCCGTGTTCGGCGTGACGAACTCGATTCACAACATGTCACCAGGCAAACCCGATGAGACGTTGCAGTATCTTTGGTGTGTTGAAGGCGACTGGAAACTCATGCTTCGTTATCCGGGGGAGGACACTACGAAGTACAAGAATGTGCACATATGGGACACGGCGCCGGTTCGGCTATATAATTTGGCGGATGCCCCCCACGGAAATACCGACCTGGCGTCCACCCATTCGGATGTCGTCGAACGACTGAAGAAGCGAATTGAGAATTGGCACCGGGTTGCAAACCGCTGGGCTAATAATGTAGCAAAAAAACTTCGTTCCTTACCTATTTAAATTTTGACCGCGTTCCTACGCGAAATCGTCCTAATAAGGACCCTGATCGAAAGCGCTCTACCCCACCCAGTCGTTCGCTTCGACCCGCTTAGAACCTATAATTAATAACCAGTGAAGATCGTCGTGCCGGAGCTCTTCATATTGTAATGACGGCGGACCGTGAGATCGGAGAATTGCTCCTCCCACTGATCGGTCGGGTTGATCGCATCCACGATCAGTTTCAGCTTCTCGATTTTTAGCGTCTCAATTTTTTAGTTTTCAAACTCCTCATGCGTCCGCTCACCGTTTTTTTCGTAACCACACTCTCCTGCTTTATTGCGACCGCAGATGCCCAACGTCCCCGGGCTCATGAACAACTCTACGCTCAACTCTGTGCCAATTGTCACGGCGCCGACGGTGCAGGTGGCCAAGGCCCGTCGTTGATCGACGACGTTTGGACTCACGGTTCTGACGACAACTCGATCGCCCGCGTGATCGCTCAAGGATCGGGCGCCGGCACCATGCCCGCTTACGGCGAGGTCCTGGCCGACGACCAAATCGTTTCCCTCATCGTGCTCATGCGCGAATTGCGCAACCGTCCCCAACTCGACGCCGCCAAGGAAGCAGCCGCGGGCAACAACGGCCGCTACACCACGGACCTCGCGGACTTCACGCTCACCGAAATCTTCACGATCGACGGCATTCTGTGGGGCCTAGCTTTCCTCCCCGACGGGCGCATGATCCTCTCCGCGAAATCAGGCCGGATCATCATCACCGACGGGTCTATTTCCACTGAAATTTCCGGTGTGCCTGCCGTGCACGACGAGGGCGACATCGGCATGCACGACATCATCCTTCACCCCGACTACACCACCAACGGCTGGATCTACGTTGCCGCCGTGGTCGATGGCGATCCCGATTCCGATGAGCGCCGCGCCATGACCGAGATCATCCGCGGTCGTATCCGCGACGGCCAATGGGTCGACGAAGAACGTATCTTCCAAGCTCGCCCCGAGCACCGCGCAGCCGGTCGCGCGCGACTCGGCTCACGCCTGCTGTTTCACGACGGGTATTTATATTTCACGATTGGAGACGGCGGCCCCGGCGAACCCTCGCAAGACCTCACCGCCCCCACCGGCAAAACCTTCCGCATTCACGACGACGGCCGCATCCCGGTCGACAACCCCTTCGTCGGCCACGAGGACCCCGACGTTTATACCGCCATCTGGACCTACGGTAACCGCAACGTGCAGGGCCTGGCCGTCCAACCCGGCACCTGGAGAATGTTTGCGACTGAACATGGCCCGCGCGGCGGAGACGAACTCAACGTCCTCACCCCTGGCACCAACTACGGTTGGCCGCTCGTCACCTTCGGCATCGACTATAATGGCCAGCCCGTGTCGGCCCTGCAACACCTGCCCGGCGTGCAAGACCCACTGCTACATTGGACCCCATCCATCGCCGTCTGCGACATTCACTTTTACACCGGAACTGAATTCCCCTCCTGGCAAGGAGACCTCCTCGTCACTGCCCTCGGCCAGGAACATCTCCGTCGCCTGCGCTTGGACGGCACCCGGGTAATTTCCCAGGAACTTCTCATCAGTGACATCGGCCGCGTGCGCACGATCTCCGAAGACGCCGACGGCAACATCTACCTCGTCACCAACCACCGCGGAGAATCCCCCCGCAGCCACGTCTACCGGATAGCGCGCAAGCGCACAAAATAACATACGCGGTGCGAGCGAAGTAACAGGTATCTAGTCTCAAGCAGCAGGGGGCATCACAAAGGGTCGTTCCATACTAATTGATATTTTTGCACGAAATCGTTCTCATGAAGAGTCTGAACGAATACGACCCGCCCCACGCCCGCCCTCTATTCGAACAGTAAGGACTGATCCTTTTTAGCCTCCCATACGCCACACGTCGACGAGACTGATCAACAGCTGGCCGGCCTCATTCTCCTCGGAATACTACCTACTCAAATTAATCTTCGAGTTACGGTAGTCCTCGAGTCGGTGGCGGGGTAAAACGGAGGGGAGTGATCCTAGTGCGCCTCTCGGACGCTTACCGTTATTCAATCCACCGTGGAAAACACGGATGTGGGCAGACCCGCACTGTTGACCAGATTCGCCCCTTCCGGGTTAGAAGACCAAGCATAGCGGGCCGCAACCGGTTCGGTCACATCGGGGTGGCTAAGTATTACTTGAGCGGCACCGACGATCTCGGCATTTGCCCAAATCCATTTCCCGTCAGCACCGGCGATTTCAAACCGCTGCAGCGCCAGTCCATCCCGGGATTGAAGGCCCACCCCCACACTGGTGAAACGAACCGCCAGAGCCCCTGCTTCGACTTCAACGGATTCATACAGCGGACCTGAATAGATGATACCCTTCGCATCATAAACGTTTGCTAACGCCCAGCGGGCGAGGCGCTCGCCCGGCGTCTGTTTGTCCTTAGGATGAATGTTATTCTCCTCACCGACGTCGTTGATCACCGCCATGCCGGTGTGGGCGGTGGTGGCCAGAACCCTGCGCATCCGGTCCTGCACAGCGGCCCAAGGATCCTCCATAACCGGTTCCGACGTGGGTGCCTTAAAATTGGCCAGCTGCACGTAATAAAATGGAAACTCATAGCCCCAGCGACTTCGCCAGTCCTCGATTAACGCGGACAGTAGAATATCGTAGGGAACCAGGTGCGTATGGGCATTGGATTCACCCTGATACCAGATCACACCCCGAATGTCGTAGCCTACGAAAGGATGGACCATGGAATTAAAAAGCACGCCTGGCTGTGAGGCAGTGAGAAGCGGCCGTTGAGGCTCCTCCCGCATAGGCCGGGGTCGAGGGGTGTCGGTCGGTTGACCAGCGTCAACCCATTGTTGAAAGGCCGCATTACGTTGCTCATATACCGCCATCGCTAGGGCGGGATCGTAATCAGCTTCCTGCCGCATAAGGGTGTCCACCAGGTGTTTCGTCACAGGGTCGGACTGAAGCACGTCACGGCTGATAAATGACTCGATGCGTTTAGCTCCCCACGCCGAAACGATGACGCCGACGGGCACCCCCAGTTCCTGCTGAAGCTTACGGGCATAATAATACGCCACCGCGGAATAATCACCGTCCGTTTCTGGAGAACAAATAGTCCACTGCCCTGCTATATCCCCCTGGGGAGGTTCCGCCGTTACTTCAGGGGAATGAAACATCCGAATCAAGGGATGGTGCGCGGAGGTGATCGATTCCTCAGGACGGTTAGATCTATCCAACTTCCACATCATATTCGACTGTCCGGCAGCGAACCAAACCTCCCCCACGAGGACATCCTCGATAGAGACATCATCCCCTCCCGACCGGATCACCAGAAGATGCCCGTCCGGCCCGCCGTTGCCCGACGCGATGTGCAGCGCCCAATTCCCATCCTCTCCCGCTTTGGCCGTAGATGAAGCACCCCGAAACTGAACCGATACCTCTTGGCCGGGTGACGCATGTCCCCAGACCTTCACTGCTTTCCCCTGCTGGAGAACCATGTGGTCGCTGAAAAAATGAGGGACCGACAATTCAGCCCGTGCACTCAGAGCAGAGCTGAGGACGAGAAGGAAAAGAGCAGCAAAATATTTTTCTACGCGCCAGTTCGTTTGGTTTGTTTTCAGCATATCCATTTTCATAGGAGCTGGAAATGGGGGCGAACGCAAAAGATTTATATCGGTCAGGAACCGATCCGATTTCTTCCCCTTGATTTCATCGAACTGAGGATGCTGCAGCGCACACTAACGCGAAAAATCCCTCATCCTGAATATCTCTGCAATGGATATCACGGGAGTCAGAGTTCCGATAAATCCCTCCCCGTAGAAACAGACTCAAGACATCAATCGTCGAATCCTAATGCCTTTTGATCGCTCTCTAATTTCCGCCGCGCCATGAGTGAAAAGCATCAATGAAGCGCGCCCACCTCTTACTATTTTTATTGAGCACTTTCTCGGTGCTCGAGGCCGCACCCGAGATCACCCGGCCGAGACCGCATCCCGAAGCAGAGAAAGCAATGGCGGGTTTCGATTTGGAGAGAGATTTTGCCCCCAGCTCAAATTTCATTCGCGCGAGATCGTGACAATGGCGATCAACAATCAGGTTCCAGGCATGAACGGGCTAATGTTCATGAGGTGGCGAGGTGATGATCCATACACTGAGATCACAGCATCCGTGCAGTGGTTTGAGCATCGATCGGATCTGCTCAACTTCTACGCCGAGAGCGTCAACCGAAACGGATTCCAATTAGGTAAAATCAACGGAGCGGTTGTTTGGGAGATCGGCGAACACGGATTCAGCTGGACGGATGCCGAACACTTTCTGGTGAGCTTAATCGGATCACCTCCTCCCCCACCGAAGATGCTCAACGCTTGGATGGCATCGGCTCCCAGCAACGTTGCTGAGATTGAAAACGCGAAGCGTCCAAATAGCGGAAAATAAAAATTCAAGGCAAACCGAACTAGTATAGTCGCATTGATTTCATTAAACTGAAGAGGCCACTGCCCTATCCAGCCGCTGGACCGTCTTGCATTCTACCCTTGGTTGGACGTAACCACTTCACATGGACGTTGAAATCATTCAGGCCGACTACGCCGATCCGAAGCATCGCAAAGACATTCCACTGGTTCTAAGTGCGTATGCATCGGACCCCATGGGTGGCGGAGTTCCTTTGAGCGATTTCACGAAAACGAACTTGGTGGATAAGCTGTCCGCACTTGGTCACGCGTTTACGATCTTAGCCTACGTCGATGGCGAACCCGCGGGCCTGGTGAATTGTTTGGAAGGTTTCTCCAGCTTTGCCTGCCATCCCCTCATCAACATCCATGACGTGGTGGTATTGGAGAACTTTCGGGGCCACGGATTGAGCCAAAGCATGTTGCAAAAGGTTGAGGCCATCGCCCAAGAACGGAGTTGCTGCAAAATCACGCTCGAGGTGCTCAGCAACAATACGATCGCCAAAAAAGCCTACGCCAAATTCGGATTCGCCGGCTACGAGTTGGACCCCTCCGCCGGCCATGCCTTGTTCTGGGAAAAAGCCCTTTGATCCTGCATCAAAGACACCTCAGCGTAACGAATTTATTCCACCGATTTTCAAGCAGAAGGTCGCAAAGAAAACAAAGGGCTAAGCACCGCTGATTTCACAGAAGGAAGCAGAGCGCACGGGGCCAACCTACCGATACTAAGTGCCGCAAAAAGGCACAAAACTCGACGAACGAGATGAGCCTTTAGGCTCACTTCAGACTCATGGAAACAGGCCTGTGCTTTTTGCGGCCAATTCCACTGTGCCTTTTGATTCGCAGCCCGAATGTTAAGTTTAGTCGATTCCTGAAATAACCCTATCCTACAAAATATGCCCCATATTTACACCTAATGATCGTTAATATTTGGATACGATTTTTTCGGATACCCCTAATGAAATCATGAATTGGAAACCCAGAATCGCAGTGAGGTCCGATATCTCTCAGATCGAAGAGCTGATCTCGCGTTCCTCTTTTCGAATTGCAGCGAGGCACTTATAGCCAAGCGCAAATCCAGGCGGCTCTAGGACCTGTATTCGGAGTGGACGACCAGTTGATTGAAGATGGGACCTACTTCGTCGTTGAAGATGAATCAAAGATAGTGGGATGCGTAGGATGGAGTTATCGTAAGTCACTTTTCGGAGGAAATAGTGAAAGAAACGAACCCGACCCTCTACTTGATTTCAAAACGGATTCAGCCCGCGTGAGAGCATTTTTTGTCGACCCAGCCTATGCTCGCCAAGGAATTGGCAGCGCACTCATGATGGGATGTGAAAACGCTTTGAGGACCATGGGGTTTACTCGGGTAGAGATATCGGCGACGTTGATTGTAGAGCCACTTTATTCAAAATTCGGATACAAATTTTTCGAGCACTATGAGATCGCTTTGAAGGGAGCTGAGTCGATGAAGGTGGTGAAAATAACCAAGGAGATTGAACAAGATCAGAATGGGGTAGGCTGAGGAATTAACCGGACCTCTCCACTCCTCCCAGTATTCGGGTCCATCCTTCGCCATGGCTACGGCGAACACAGCCGCAACCGGCGGTTCCGAACATTAGCGAGGGACATAATAGGACCGTCCCTTGATTCCTCACAGATTTCCTAGAACCGAACCGGCATTATTTTGTTCAAGACTCAAGCAATGCCCCCTTTTCATTCCGCCCTCGCCCAGTCCGTCTGGCCCGAGCCAGTCGGTAACTTTCAGGTTCGTTCATTTTGCACTCTGGCCGAAATGCCTTTGAGTGAACCCCGATGTTAAGCCGATTCCTATATATCTTCGCCGCCCTCGCTAGCTTTACCACCGCCGCGACCACGCGCGAACCCATCCGATTCACCCTCAGTTTTCTCGACGCCGCGGCCCACTACGTCGATGTTGAAGCCCGCATTCCGACCGAGGGGAAAGACGCGCTGACCGTATTCATGTCGGTCTGGACTCCCGGTAGCTACCTCGTGCGCGAGTACGCCCGCAACATCACGCGACTCGAGGCTTTTTCCACTCAAGGCGACTCACTGCCCATCGCGAAAACGACCAAAAATCGCTGGCAGATCGAAAGCGGTCACCAATCCCACGTCATTGTGCGCTACCGGCTCTATGGCCGTGAGATCAACGTGCGTAACAACTGGATTGAAACCGATTTCGCCATGATCAACGGGGCCCCGACCTTCATCTCCGTGGTCGATGATCATCAACGCCCCTACGTGGTCGTGGTTGATCGCCCTTCGAACTGGGCGACCACTCATTCCGCCCTGATTGCGGGCGAGCATCCCGATGAATTCACCGCCTCTGATTTTGAGACGTTAGTGGATAGCCCCATCCTCGTAGGTAATCCGGAAATCGACACCTTCGACGTGAGCGGCGTGCCCCACTCGCTGGTCACGATCGATGGCGGCGGGGTGTGGGACAACGGCCGCGCCGCGCATCATCTGAAACTTGTCATCGAAGCCCAGCGCGACTTCTGGGGGCACCTCCCTCTCGATCGTCCCTACACCGTTTTCAACCTCCTCACCGGATCCCGCGGCGGCCTCGAGCATCGCAATTCATTCACGATCACCGCCGATCGCTGGCTCGGTCGCACCCACGGTGGCATCACCTCCTGGCTCTCGTTGGCCAGCCACGAGTATTTTCACACTTGGAATGGCAAACGCCTCCGTCCTGTCGAACTCGGCCCCTTCGAATACGAACACGAAAACCACACCAAATCCCTCTGGATTGTCGAAGGCATCACCAGCTACTACCAACACGTCATCCTCACCCGCGCCGGCTTTTATACGCCCGACCGCTATCTGGGCGCCGTCAGCGGCTCGATCGCCGGAACCCAACGCACCCCAGGCCGCCTCGTGCAGGCCTTTTCCGAATCATCCTTCGACGCTTGGATCAAAGCCTACCGCTCCGACGAAAACTCCGTGAACACCCGGTTCAGCTACTACGGCGGTGGAGCCGTGGCCGGGTTCCTGATCGATGCTAAAATCCAAATGGTCAGCGATGGTGCCGTCTCACTCGACGATGTCATGCGCGCCGCCTACGACCGCTACAGTGGTCTCAGTGGCTACACTCAAGCCGAGTTCATAACCCTCGCAGGTGAAGTGGCGGGCCATGATCTGACCGCGTGGTTCGATGCGCTCGTAAACCAATCCGGTGAGTTCGACTACCAGCCTGCCCTCGATTGGTATGGCCTGGAATTCGAACAACCCAAACCACCCGCCATTCCAGAACCCGGCTCACCGGCCGCGTCCGACCCACCCGATCCCGCCAAAGGCTGGCTCGGTGCCGTAACCACGGATAAAAGCGGCCGCCTCACCATTACGCAGGTGCGTTCCGACACCCCGGCAGCCGAGGCTCAACTCAGCGTCGACGACGAAATTCTGGCCGTGAACGGTCTACGCGTCAGTCAGAGTCAACTGGCCCGCCGCCTCGAACTCTATGGCGCCGAAAACACCGTTGATTTACTCATTTCCCGCCGCGATCAAATCATGACGCTCCCTGTCACCCTCGGCCTAAAACCCGAGGCAACGTGGCGCCTCAAAATCTTGTCCGACGCTTCCGACGAACAAAAAGCCCGCGTCACCAAATGGCTGCACACCCGCCCGTAGGGTAACGAAGACAACTAAGGGCTAGGGCGGACAGAGAAAATAGAGCCACACTACCGCTATTGATTGCCGCAAAAAGGCGCAAAACCGGACCAACGCGATGAGCCTATAGGTTCACTTAAAATTCAAGATGCAGGCCTGTGCTTTTTGTGCCTCTTGGTGAACTCGGTGTCTTCCTCCGTGCCCTCTCCGCTTCACTGCGGTCCTGTCCGCCATAGTCCCGCTCTGTGGGACGGAAGCGGAAGCCATTCTCAGCTAAGCTTGCTTACCGTATCGGTCCAGTTTTCCAAAACATCCGCCGGTTCGCGATCCGGGAACGTCCGGGCCACCACGGCCAGTAAATCCTGATTTTCAGGGAAAAGATCCAACAATGCGGTTCTGAGCTGAATCGCAGGGTCATCCATTCCCGCGACCTCATCCCAGATCATATTGCCACTAATGGTTCGCGTGAGGGATTCGATAATCAACTCACCGAGCGGGCCGAATCGCTCAACCGCCAATTCGTGGATCTCACCAACCAAAAACTCTTCGTCTATTTCATGTTCCATTTCCTTGAGAACCCGCGCCATCCGATGGGCACTCCCGGTTTTCAGGAACTCAAGTAATCGGGTTTCGAAACCATCCGGGTTCGCCGCGTGAAACGCGCTCAACACTTCGGCTTGGCGCACATGGCTTTGGGAATCCTGGTAGGCGTTTACGCCCAATCCGTTCATCGAGTAATCAAACTGCACCAATCCCCCTTTGTTGCGAATCACGAGGGTGAGCGATGGATTCCCCATATGCATCACCGTGTGAATGAATGCCTCTTCCGGCAGAATGCGCGTGATACCGCCGGGGGTGATCAAACGGAGCGCGGTGGGTTCTAACGCTCCCACTTGAATCCCGGGAACGGGTTCATGATCTCGATGATAGGCAAACTGCGCCTCAATCGAGTATCCGGCCAGAACCTGGTAAGCCCCGTAAAACCCATGACCGTGTATCGACGTGCGACCGTGAAACCAAAAAAGGACCTCAGCATAAAATCGCGGTTCCTCGTAAACCACCAACGGAGGTTCACCGAATCCACTGTGGAAATTGACCTGCTCCGGTAAACGCTCACGCCCCAATGCCCAATCCGCCATGAATTCGATCCCGACTTCGGCGGGAACCGGAAACGCCGCCAGCACTTCGGCGGCTAGTTCGGGGAAGTTCTCTCCCAATTCGCCTTCGCCACAGCGCGCAGAAAGTTTTTTACCGATTTCTTTAAAGTAATCCATAACTGGGGACCATGTTCGTTCGATTGTTCCGCGATGCAATCTCCCGAAATCTATTCTGGAGAATTTCAGAAACACGGTTTCGTTCTAATCGACACCACCAAAGGGGGGAGCTCGATCACCTTCGAATGCATCGTTCGCGTGGAGCGATTCCCGGTGCCGAGCATCGTTGAAAACCGCCCGATGGAATTAGGCTTGGTCGCTAGCAGACGTGCGCCGGAGGGGGAGTCACGCAGACTTCTCATCCGGACTCTTCTACGGCGTCGTCAGTCGGTTTCGGTTTTGGGGATGATTTGGCGGAGATGAAGGCGCCCTGCTGCAACACGGCTGATTTGCTCAGGCGGAGCTGGTGGGCGAGTCGATTGAGGTGGTCCATCTCTGCGGGCAATAAGGAGGTCACCCGCGCCGTTCCATCGCGATCTACCCAACTTACGGGGTTGGGCCGCTGGCGGGCGAATTTGATCAGATCACGTAAAAAATCTTGGTCGGCGGCGGGCAGATTCATGCCCCTATCCCCGTTCGTCGGTCCCACTTAGTCAGTCTCAATCGAATCTTTCTCCCCCGCAAGAGAGGTCGAATACGGGGCCAGGCTCTGAGGTCTGTGATTTAGCGGCGATCAATGGCGTCAGATCTTGTCTCTTGACCATTCTGATCACGGTGCGCTCCAAGGGGTTCACCTGCTATCCTCTTGTCTGAGTGACGGACGGCACGACATAACGGTGGTCAGTATTATCCGGGCGGTAATGCCGGGAAAAAGGAACTGGCAGCTAGAGTGCCGTCGAAGGCTCTGTTGTATAATATGGCGGAAGATCCTTATGACCGTGCGCACTAGCTAACCCATATTTTCGATTGGAATGAAACGGAGCTGAAGGAACTCGATGAACAACACGGGGAAAGATCTGTTAAAGAAGATCAACAACGCCTAAATATCACCCAAACCACTGCTCCCCTCGTCTCTAATTTCGACTATACCTCCATAGTCACCCCAATCCGAAATTCCACCCCATGTCTTTCCGCCACGTTTTCCTCATTCTCCTTTCGTCAGTATTTCCTCTACTGGCCACCGCCGAACGCCCCAACGTCATCGTCATTCTCACCGACGATCAGGGCTGGGGCGATCTCAGCATCCACGGCAATACCAACATCAGCACGCCCAACATTGATCGGCTCGCCTCCCAAGGCATGGAGTTGGAACGATTCTACGTCAGCCCCATCTGCTCCCCCACCCGAGCGGAGTTCATGACCGGCCGCTACAATCCCCGCACCGGCGTCCGCTCGGCCAGTCGAGGTGAAGAGCGCATGGACCTCGACGAAACCACCGTCTTCCAATCCTTCCAATCCGCCGGTTACAATACCGCTGCATTCGGGAAATGGCATAACGGCATGCAACCGCCCTACCACCCCAACGCCCGGGGCATTGATGAATACTACGGATTCTGCTCCGGCCATTGGGGGCACTACTACTCTCCCATGCTCGAATACAACGGCGAGATCGTCACCGGCGAAGGTTTCATCATAGACGATTTCACCAACCGCGCCATGGACTACATCGAGGAAAAGCAGGACGAACCCTTCTTTGTTTATCTCCCCTATTGCACCCCCCACTCCCCCATGCAGGTTTCCGATGAATGGTGGACCAAATTCGAAGACAACGACCTGTCACTTCGGGCCCGGTCTGATCAAAAAGAAAACCTCCCCCACTCCCAGGCCGCTCTCGCCATGTGCGAGAACATCGACTGGAACGTTGGTCGCCTGATGAAGAAACTAGACGATCTCGATTTGGCCGAAAATACCATCGTGATCTACTTCTCCGACAACGGTCCCAACGGCTACCGTTGGAACGGAGACATGAAAGGCCGCAAAGGAAGTGTCGAGGAAGGCGGAGTACGTTCTCCCTTCTTCATTCGCTGGCCGGGTCAAATCGAATCAGGCTCAAAAATCGACACCATCGCCGGCGCCATCGATCTGAAATCAACCCTCACTGATCTCGCCGGTATCCAGAGCACGGGCACACTGCCGATCGACGGTGTCAGTCTGAAACCGCTGCTCCTGCAAACCGGTGAAATCTGGCCGGACCGCAATTACATCAATCACTTCAAAGGCAAAACCAGTGTGCGCAGCCAACGCTTCCGCCTGGATTTCCAAGGTGGCTTGTTCGACATGCACGCTGATCCCGGTCAGCGAACCGATGTTCGCCAAAAACATCCCGAAATTTACCAGGAACTTCGGAGTGCCCAACAGCACTTTGATCGCACCGTGGTTTCAGAGTTACCCGACACCGAAACCGACGAACGCCCCTTCCTTATTGGTCACCAGGACTTTGATTTCACGCAGGTTCCGGCCCGGGACGCCAATGCTTCCGGCGAGATTCAACGTTCCAACCGAGCGCCCAATTGCTCGTATTTCACCAATTGGGTGAACGAGGATGACACCATCACTTGGGAAGCGGAAGTGCTCGAAGAAGGAAACTACCAAGTGCAGGTTTACTACACCTGCCCCGAAGCGGATCTCGGATCCGTTCTCGAGCTTAGTTTCGGTGAAAGCAAAATCACGAAAAAGGTGACCGTGGCCAACGATCCTCCTTTGGTCGGCCCCACCTTTGACCGCTCTGACCGCGGCTCCGAATCGTTCGTGAAAGATTTCAAACCCATGAACCTTGGGGTGATGCATCTCAAACCCGGCCAACACACGCTTACTCTAGCTGCCCTGGAGAAACCGGGCAATCAAGTCATCGAAATGCGCCTCCTCATGTTCAATCGAGTCAATTAGCGGTAAAGAATCGAAACGGGACATTGCTTGATTCTTAACGAAGCCCCGTGCGGATAGAGTGGCAGGGGGCGGTCAAGATTCGAACAAGACGCCCCTATCCCCGTTCGTCGGTCCCACTTAGTCAGTCTCAATCGAATCTTTCTCCCACGAGAACCGCAGGGATCAAACGCTCGATATCGACACTCCCAACGCTTTCTTGGGCGGTAAAAGAACCCGTCCCATGACCCTGGCCTGGGGTCTTTATATGCGGGTCCCTTTTCTCTGATCTAGATCGTTCGGCATCAGGAATTCCCCTCCCAAATGAGCTGTCGAAGACTATGGTTAAAAAATGAGCGAAAATCTGAAACAAGCTAAATTATTCTTCGACGTATGCGAAACGGGCAAAGGGTGGGCTGAGTGCGAGAAGTTCTGCCATCCCGAGGCAACATTCTCCGCGCAGTCGGGGGCACTCGCAGAAATTCATCCCCTTGAGGGATACACTGAATGGATGAAGGGGCTACTTACACCTATACCTGATGGACGTTACGAAGTGCGCTTCTTTGCCGAGGATACCGAGCGCGCGTGTGTCGCGGCCTACGCGGTGTTTCACGGAACTCAAACGGGGCCAGGTGGCCCCGTCGCTCCCACAGGCAAGACGATCTCAGCCGACTACGTATACGCGATGACGTTCGAGAATGGGCGCATTCGTCACATGACAAAGACCTGGAACGATACGGTCAGCCTTCAGCAGCTCGGGTGGGCATGATCCATGGGTTGTTTGCACACTTTGGAAAGCAGCTGAAAGGATCAGGGCTTACCGCCCTTGGAGCACTCAGATGCTACTCGATCACTTGGTAGACCGGAGGTGCTTTTGCGGGTTGGTTCCTCGCGTCCACCTCGATTTTGATGTTGTATTGGGTAGCGAGGATATCGCGCAGTCGGGCCGCATCATACAGCTCTCCTTGGAAGGCGGTCGTAGGAATCCCATGGTGGCAACGGATCCGTATGGTCAGTTCCGGAATGGCGACGGGAACGGGTGTCGACGATGTAATCGTTCCGGAGCGGGAACCCATTCCGCCCATGCCACCGCCGGTCGAGCCCAGTCCAATTCCACTCGAGGGCGAACCACCGATGCTCACCCCGCCCGTAGGCGAACCACCGAGGCTAATCCCTCCCGTGGGCGAGCCGCCGATCGTCGTGCCCCCGGTGGACATCCCCCCACCACCGATGGGGGAAGTCGTGGATTTCATTACCCATTTGGTCTTAACATTCGCAAAATTGTCCTCCACCACGAAGTGGGTGAATCTATACTTCAGAGCGATCTCTGCCGCCCGCAACAGGGTCAAGTCTTGCATCCGAGCGGAGGCTTGTCCTCCGGACGTATTCGACAGGTAGGTGATCTCAAATTGGTCATTGCCGATGGGAACCGATTTGTAGCCTCCCCGGCTCCCCACTTCGCCGTAAGGCACTCCACAACCCACAAAGGTTAATAGGAATAAGTTGGAGAGGATGAGGAAAGTAAGACGACGAACCATGGGAGGAAAGAAACGGGGCACGTTTCGACAAGGGTTGAGAGCAGAACATGAACTCTGACACCCTCTTAGGCAAAGGGTTTCCTGCTGGGGGACAAAGGGGGCGGCACCGGTCTTTCATGCGGGGTAAATACCGGACGGAGAGAAGCCCATTCCGTCGTGATTTTTGGCAGAAATTCGCGCTACCAAAAGGCTAACCCACTACTCACTCCTCCGTTAGGTTTTAACCACAGATTACACAGATCCACGCCACCGGCGGATCGAAATCTATTTCTTAGAATCTGAGAATACCGGTGTAATCTGTGGTTAAAATTTTCTACTTCTCCACCGCAGATTTTTAGCCACTCCGCCCTCTGCTCCGTTTTCTTCGTTACCTCCCGTAAAAAAACTCTGCCTCATACTTTCGTGTTATTCGTGTATTTCGTGGTTACCCTCTATCCATTCATGAACGAATTCCAATTCTTCGTCCACTCGGCCCTCAAATGAGCAGTCCCCTCGCACAAAAATCCACCACTCCCGTGACCCAGGAAGTCCGCCCCTTTGCCAAACCGCGCCACGTCCTCGACCCAGCCGGCACGATCCTCGCCGTGCCCGCCGACTGGGAACTCCTCCCGCCGGGTGATGCTGCGCTGAGTCGCCGCATCAAAACCGAAGGCCCCACTTGGACCGTGATCGAAAAGAAGGGCAACAAACGCTTCTCACGCGGTATCTGGGCTCCCGCCCTTTGTATCAACGCTCTGCGCGCCGACCTCGCGCTCGAACGGGCTGATCCTAGTTACCAAAGGAAACTCGATGCGGGCCGTCAACGCCGAGCCAAAGCGGAAGTAACTTACACCGCCGAATTCCGCGCTGCGATCCTCACCTACCTCGCGTTTCACCCCCGCTACCAACTCGCTGCCGGCGCTATGGCTGATCGTATCACAGCGCACGCCACCCCGGTCGGGAGCGGCACCGTGGCCCGCACCCAACGCATCCCCATCGAGCAACGCGCCGAAGCCGCCACCATCGCATGGATGCGTCACCAGACCACCGGCTACGACAACATGGCGATTGCCCGGATCAAAGGCCAGCGCCGCGAAGTCCGCCGCCAACTCGCCCAACGCTCCAAAGCACTCCTCACCCACTACCGCACCGGTTCGCCCATAAATCCCACCACCTGCCCCCTCCAAATCGCGCTCACGGCGGCCTAGGAATATCTGCTGCCGGCTCTTACGATTCCTGATCCGAGCCCAACATCCAATCGTCGGACTCGGGATCAAAGGGCACTCGGTTACGAGTTTTAGCCCCGCCGCACTTCGAGAGGCAACACGACGCTGGATTCAACCGCAACACCATCGCGGGTCGCCGGGTCAAATTTCCACTGGGAGACCGCTCTAACAATCTGATTAATCAGCACGGCCTCCATTGAATTAATCACTTGGACATCGTGGAGCTGGCCATCGGAATCAACTTTCAGGCGAACCTTGATGAGACGCCCAGCATGACGATCGGAAATTTCCGGAGTGACGATTTCAGTGGGTAGAGGTGGCACCAAGTTTTCGGCTTCGATGTTCGGAGGAACTGGGTTCGAGGAGGCGAGAACGGAGGTGGCGAAGAGGGCCGTGCTCAACAGAGCGATAGAGATATTTTTGATGGACTGTTTCATAGTAGGAAACCGCAGAGCGGATTTTTGATTGTTTGAGTTAGAGATTGGAGAACAGCGAAAATCGCGTTTCCAAAACTCTCTTTGCATTCCCCATGCCAATCATTTTAAATAACACTATCGATTTATAGTCATCATCTTAAGCTACAATGACGTAAACATCATTCTGGCCCAAAAACACGTATTCGAAACTCACCATACCCGATTCTGGGACAATTTCGGGAGACAATCAGGCAGGATCGAAATAAACCGGAGACAAGGGAAACCGAGTGTCTAGGAACATGGGTTACACTTAGAAGCGCCGCGGTTTTGGCGCGACTCGGATCGATTTATCGGCCACGTATATCTGGGTTCATCCGCGGTTAAATAACCGCGGCGGAGTTCAGCGAATGGGCGCACCGATCCTGAAGGTGTCTTCAAGTTCCGGTGAGTAATCTGCGTTGAGCGTGGGGAGTTGAGCTCCGGTTTGATCTTTCCACGCCCTCAAATCGGCGAAGAGTTCGTCGCGTTTTTGGGGTTCAGAATCCGCGAGATTCATGGTCTCGCCGGGGTCTCGAGCTAGGTGGTAGAGCTCCACCCGATTGCCTTGATAAAATTGGAGCAATTTCCACTGCCCTTTGCGGATGGCACTGTAGGGCGTGGCACCTTCGGTGTGATAATGTGGATAGTGAAAAAAGACTGATTCGCGGCCGGTCGAATCGGCCGCTCCGGTCAGAACCGGGGTCAGGTCCGCTCCGTCAAAATTGGCATTCGCGGCGGGGGCGACTCCGGTGAGGGTCAACAGCGTCGGATAAAAGTCGGGAGAAATGGCGAGTTCGCTGGAACGCGTGCCGGCCGCGATCTGACCCGGATAACGCACGATGAGTGGCACCCGCACGCCTCCTTCGTAGGCGTCACCTTTGCCGGAGCGCAGCGGTGCATTGTGCGTAACGGTGTCCCTGCCGCGATTACCGACTAAACCGCCGTTATCCGAAGTAAAAACGACGATGGTGTTATCGGCCACCCCCAGTCGGTCGAGCGTCGCCATCACTTGGCCCACGGCGTCATCCATGTGTTCCACCATCGCGGCATAGGTCGCGCTGCGGTGGCTGGCATCGGGGAAAACCTTGGCTTCGTATTTCGCTACTTTATCGGCCGCTGCCTGCAGCGGAGTGTGCACGTTATAAAACCAGAGGTTCAGGAAGAATGGGCGATCCTGATTCTCTTCGATGAATGCCTCAGCTTCATTCGCCAGTCGTTCGGTGAGGTATTCCCCATCCGGACCGTCATCGAGCCGCGGATTCCCATAGGGACTGAAATAACCGCGAGCGGTTTCGTTGCGCTGAGGTTGTCCCACTTTCCATCCGCCACGATTAATATCGAATCCTTGATTCTCCGGCCAATATTCTTCGGTTTCACCCAAATGCCATTTCCCCAAATGGGCCGTGCGGTAACCCGCATCGTGCAGCGCTTCGGCCAGCGTGTAGGCATCGGGAGATAAAAACTTTGTCCACTCCGGAATCGCCATCTTCCCGTGCGGTTTAAGATGACCCGTAATCCAATCCGTGATGTGCAGAGTCGCGGGGTATTTACCCGTCATGATCGATGCCCGGGTAGGTGAACAAACGGTGCACGCCGCATAAGCGCTGGTGAATCGCATACCTTGGTCAGCCAATCGGTCGACGTGCGGGGTCTCATAAAGATCGCTCCCGTAACTACTCAAATCGGTCCAGCCCAGGTCATCCACTAGGATGAATACCACGTTCGGTTTGTCTGCCGCGTGGCCGACTCCCATCAGTCCGAGGGCAAGGGTGAAGACAATCAGGGGTTTGAGGGTAAACTTCATGCCCTGAATCAGCTTACTAAGCCGCTAAGAGTAAACGAAATCCGCCCTTTCCCTTTAGAACAAGATGAACTGGATCATAAGCGTTTCTGGTATTGTGGCGTAGTCTCACATCGCTCACATTCTCTCAGAATACTGTTCGCTTTCTCCAAGCCCTCCTCATCGGACACTTTTCCCATGTTCCTGAAACAATTCTCCCCTACCCCCGCGGTCTCTCCGACCATCGATCCAGTCAGCCCTCTAAGCCGTCGCGGCTTCATGAAGACCTCCGGCGTATTCGTCCTGGCGGTTTCACTGGTCGGCCGCATGAAAGCGCAGGACAAGGTCGCTGGCAGCGCCCTGACCGATGTCGCCGGTGGCGACGCCACGCCTTCGCTGTGGATTTCCATCGATCCGGACGGCACGGTAAAAATCACCTGCCATCGCTCGGAAATGGGCCAACAGACCTGGACCGCTATAGGGCAGATCGTGGCGGACGAGTTGGACGCCGATTGGAAGGACGTCAAAATTGTGCAGGCGCTCGGGCATCCGAAATACGGCGACCAAAATACCGACGGCTCCCGTTCGGTCCGTTACAATTTCCACCGACTGCGCGTGGCCGGTGCAGCCATGCGCTCCATGTTGACCAGCGCCGCCGCCCTCAAATGGGGTGTATCGGTCGACGATTGCCAAGCCGAGCTCGGTTACGTCACCCGGACCAATTCGAGAGCTCGGTTGAGCTACGGCGAATTGGCGCAAGCCGCCGGCAGACTCGAAGTTCCAGCTGAAGCCGATGTTCAGCTCAAATCACGCGACCAATGGCGCTACATCGGCAAACCGATTCCCTCCCTCACCGTCCCGCTCATCGTGCGTGGCCAAGGCACGTTCGGCATCGACGTGGATCGGCCCAACATGGTCCACGCCGTGGTTGCCCGTCCGCCGCAAGTATTTGGCGAGGTCGATACCGTCGACGACAGTCAGGCGAAAGCCGTCAAGGGCGTGCTGCAGACCGTAAGACTCCCAAAACCCGTCGCTCCCGCACTGTTCCAGCCCCTAGGCGGGATTGCCGTCGTCGCGACGGATACTTGGGCGGCCATTTCCGGTCGGAAGAAACTCGAGATCACCTGGCATAAAGGTCCCAACGCGGCCTACAACTCCGACACCTATCGGGAGCAGCTCGAAACTACCGCGCGCCAGCCCGGTAAGGTTGAGCGCAACCGCGGTGACGCCTTGGAGGCCATCGCCAACAGTGATCGCACCCTCAGTGCCGAGTATTATGTGCCTAATCTCTCGCACTCTCCCATGGAGCCCGTAGTTGCCACGGCGGAATGGAATGGCGACCAGCTTGAAGTCTGGGCCTGCGTGCAGGACCCGCAAAGCACCCGCGGCGTGTTGGCGGGATTTTTCGGGATTTCGCCCGACAATATCAAAGTCAACGCCACCTGGCTCGGCGGCGCTTTCGGCCGCAAGTCCAAGCCCGACTTCGCCGTCGAGGCCGCGTTCATCTCCCGCGAAGTCGGCCGTCCGGTTAAAGTCACTTGGACCCGGGAAGACGATCTGCAACACGGCTACTACCACGCGGTGAGTGCCCAACGCTTCGAAGCCGCCCTCGCTAAAAACGGCGACTGCACCGCGCTGTTGAACCGCGTCGTCTATCCCTCCATCGGGTCTACCTTTGCCACTGGGGTCAATATGGCCGTCAACTGGGAGCTCGCATTGGGCGCAACCGACATTCCCTTTAATACGCCCAATCTTCGAACCGAAGTGGGCGAGGCTGAGGCGCATGTGCGCATCGGATGGCTGCGATCGGTCACCAATATACAACATGTTTTCGCAGTGCAGAGTTTCGCCGCCGAAATGGCTCATGCCGCGGGACGAGACCCCAAGGACTACCTGCTCGAGATGATTGGAGCATCGCGGCTCATCGATCCCAAAACCGAAGGCGCCGATTACCCCAACTATGATGCTTCCTTGGTCGATTATCCTATCGACACCGGTCGTCTCTCCCACGTCGCAGAAACGGTTGCCAAAATGGCTGACTGGGGACGTAAGCTTCCAAAGGGAAACGGCCTGGGCATCGCGGTCCACCGATCATTCGTGAGTTACGTCGCCACCGTGATCGAAGTGAAGGTCTCGCCGGACGGTTCTCTTTCCATTCCCGGTATCTGGCTTGCGGTCGATGCGGGCACCGTGGTCAACACCCGTCACGCTGTCGCCCAAATGGAAGGGGGCACGATCTTCGGCCTTTCCAACGCGCTCTACGGCGAAATCACGGCCAAGGACGGTGCTATCGAGCAGGCAAACTTCCCCGACTGGCGGCTCCTGCGGATGTCCGAAGCACCCGAGGCATTCGAGGTCAAAATCATAGGTTCCACTGCGCGAGCCGGCGGTTTAGGCGAACCGGCCACCCCGCTTGCAGCCCCCGCCCTTGCCAATGCGATCTTTGCCGCCACCGGCAAACGCATCCGCTCTCTCCCTATTCTCGGCCCAACAGGATCCACCCTGAACCTGAGCTAATCTTTAACCGCAACTGATCACTATCATGGCGACCACTCTCAAAATTAACGGAAAGAAAATCTCAGTCGATGCCGCGGAAGGAACTCCGCTCCTCTGGGTGCTCCGCGACCACCTCAAGATGACCGGCACAAAGTTTGGCTGCGGCGTCGGCCAATGCGGCGCCTGCACGGTGCATTTGGACGGCAATCCGGTGCGCTCCTGCCAACTGCCTCACGATCGACTGGGTGAGGTCGCGATCACCACGATTGAGGGCAACGAAGGCAAAGCCGCCACGGCCATTCGCGAAGCTTGGATCGCAGCCGATGTGCCCCAATGCGGCTACTGCCAATCGGGCCAGATCATGTCGGCCACCGCTTTGATCGCCCAAAACGCCAGCCCTTCAGATGAAGACATCGATGCCGCCATGAACGGTAATCTCTGCCGCTGCGCGACCTATTTGAGCATCCGCCGCGGCATCAAAGACGCCGCCAAAAGCCTCGCCTGAGGCAGACTAATCCGCTGCTATTTGTTGGCCACAGAAGGCACAAAAAGCACATGAGAATAAGTCTATAGGCTCACGTTTTCTCTCCAGCAGTCAGCAGGTTATTTTTGTGCCTTTTGTGGCCAATAGTAGCAGACTGACAGTTTCGTGCTTTGTTCTTCAACTGCCCCTTGCAGGGCACCCGTTTCATCACCCTTGTCGGGCGCACCTATTTCGGTGCACCATCTCCGTGCTCTCGCACTACGTTCGTGGGTAATACCAGCGGGCTGACGGCGCATTTAATTCGCCTGCAGTTGGCGGTAATCCTCGGGAGTCATCCACGCTAGGTCGTCCCACCAGTCGGTGTCGTTGGACTGCACGGGGCCCGGGGTCAGTCGGCCGCGGCAGACGATTTTGGTGATTCGTTTCTGTAAGCGTTCTGCCATCTTAGCATGATCAGCGATTACGTTGGACGCTTCGGTAGGGTCCCGGCCTAGATGATAAAGTTCGGCCATACTTTTCCCGTGGGGCATCACCAGTTTCCAGTCACCATCACGGATAGCGAACCGACCTTTGATCTCGTGATGGATTAGGGGTAAGGCGGCGCGTTGGGTCTCCGGATTTTGGAGCACATCGTAAAAACTGACACTGTCTTCCCCACCGTCCACTGGCAGCTGCACTTCGAGCATCTCGGCCAAGGTGGCCAACACATCGAGCTGACTCACCGGTTCGTCCCAGCGCCGCCCGGCCTCGGTAATCCCGGCCGGCCAACGCACGATAAACGGCACGCGATGGCCACCTTCATAGATGTCGCGCTTGCCCCCGCGAAATCCGCCAGAGCTCACGTGGTTATATTTTTCGATACGCTGCTTCCACGTCGTCTCCGGACCATTGTCGCTGGAAAAAATGATAAGGGTATCATCGGCCAAACCGGCCTCATCTAAGTAGGCTAGAATACGTCCGATGTGGTGATCGGTTTCGATCATGAATTCTCCGTAGGCGCCCGCCTCCCCTTGTCCGCGAAACTCCGGCAAAGGGATGACCGGCTTGTGGGGCGAGGTGTAGGGCAAATACAGGAAGAACGGCTCGTCACTCCCGGCGGTGTGTTGCTGCATCCACTCGATGGATTTGTCGGTGAAACGCGTGAGGCATTCACTATCAATGAAGTCCGGAGCGACCTCCATCAAATCAGATCGCAGTTCGGTTTCGTAGGGCGGGGCGATCCGATAGTCGCTGAGGGCAATTTGATTGAGTTTCTTCTTCGTAAATAACGTGGGCGGAACCTCGGCGTAGCGCCCCTCGAACCAAGCCAGCACCCCATAGTTGAGCGAGGCCGGGATGCCGTAAAAATAGTCGAAGCCTTTATCGAGCGGCATATCCATAACTGGCTGGGTCCAATCGCGGTTGTCCTGCTCTCCCGGAAAGTCCATCCCTAGATGCCACTTCCCCACCATGGCGGTGCGGTAGCCGTTGTCGCGGAGCAGCGATGCCACCGTCATGCGGCCATCCTCGATCAGGCCCTTCACTTCTGCGCCAAAGACGCCGCGCTTCAAAGTCGTGCGCCAGTTGTATCGGCCAGTGAGCAGGCCATAACGCGATGGCGTGCACACGGTGTCAGAGCTGTGACCATCCGTGAACAAAATGCCTTCGCGCGCGAGCCGATCAAGATGCGGCGTCTGGAACTTCGATTCAGGATTGAGCGCACTCATGTCGCCGAATCCTTGGTCATCCGTGTAGATCAGAATGACATTGGGCTTGGGCGTCGCGGTGGCTCCGACTGCCATCAGCAGCAGGCCCAACAAGACGAATATCGGGCGTAACGCCCGACCCACATTGCGGTTCTCGAGTGATTGAAGTTGGTCGGGCTTTCTTGTCCGCCAAAGCCTTGGCGTAGGAGGAATGCCCGACAGCGAATTGAGTATCTGTTTCATTTTCAAAGGTAACGTTTGGTCAGATCCACGGTTTTACCCGAGTCGATCGATTCGAGAATGCCTTGTAGCACCACCAAGTCACGACGACCCATCGCGCCTGGAGTGCGCAACGGAATGCCGGCAAGAATAGACTGACATATCCCGTCCATATGAGGTGCCTGCTGAGGCACTGGGGTGCAAATCATAGACTGGTCGTTGATGTAGCCTTCTTGGCCATTATAAGCATACGCCCGTTTTTTGATGCCAAATTTTCCGCGTTCCGCTACCACATGGAAACTGTTCTCCGAGCGGCTACTGCCCGCCGCCCCCTCCGAATTCATGCGATTGGGAAACTCCAACTGCCACTCATAGGTTTCTTCACATTCGGTGAACAGCTCCGGACGGGTATTGAAGCTCTGGGCCGTCACCTGAGTAGGAATTTGTCCCGCGATATAGATCTGCGCCTGCACCGCATACACGCCCAGATCGTAGAGCGCACCCGCCACCCCGAGATCCCGCTTAAAGTGCCAATGCGTTCGAATACGCTCGTCATTGGGCCGACCACTGAACTCCGCCACGCAACTCTTCAACTTTCCCAAAGCCTCCGTGCGCGCCAGCTCCCTCGCCCGCAGGTGATACGGATCGTGATGGAGGCGATAGCCAATCGCCAGAATCACGTTGTTCTGCTTCGCCGCCGCGAGCATGGCGTCGGCTTCCGCCACCGTGCTCGCCATCGGTTTCTCGCAGATCACGTGTTTGCCAGCATTGGCCGCGCGGATCGTGAACTCCGCGTGCAGTCCGTGCGGCACAACGACGTAGATCACATCTATATCGGGGTTCTTCGCGATCTCGTCGAAGTTGTCGTAATTGTAGACGTTCTCGTCCTGGATACCGTATTTATCCTGCCACACCGGAACCTTCTCGGGGCTACCGGTAACGATGCCGCGCAACTCTGCGATCTGAGTCTTCTGCAGCGCCGGTGCGAGATGGTTGGTCGAGTAATTCCCCAGACCAACAAGAGCCACACCCAGACGACGTCCGGTGTAGGCCTGCTGCCCCCACAACGAGGAGCCACCCAACATCGACAGCAGACCGGCCGCCGAAAGCGTCTTTATCGCATCACGCCGAGTGAGAGAGGAAGGATCGAAAGGAAGTTGATTCGGGGTATTCATGATAAATGGGGATGGGGAAACGAGGGATAATTTTTTACAGGAGGTAGCGGAAAGAGCTGAGTCGGGAGGCAGGATGAAATCTCAAAAACATTAATATAAGTATGGCGATTATTTGGCTCTGTTTCCTCCTGTGAGACCAGCAGTGCGCAAGCCCTTCGTTCTCTTTGTTTCCTTCTGTGAAAATTAGCGTTTGGTGGAGACGGTTTCGGAGTAACGGAGGTCGCCGGTGCGGCCGTCGAAGAATTGGAAGATCACCTGGGGATGTTCGTAAGCCACCCAACGTTCCTCGCCAAGTTTTAGCGGATTGTTAAACACGCTGTTGATCTGTACGACGCAGTAGTGCGGATGCATGCGTTCGGTGCGCGGAATATCGTCGAGGATGAAGGTCGACCAACGGATATCCATCTCACGTTTGTCGAACTTCCAGAGACCGCTCTTGGGGCGATCACCCTCGTCGGACAAACGGTGATTCACGGAGTTGTGCGGACCGGAACAGAATTCCCAAATCTGGTCTGTAATCTTGATCGAGTAGCTGTTGTGCAGATCACCCGTCATCACGAAGACCGGTTTGCCAAGCTCATCCCAAAAATTGATCAGCTTCTCGCGTTCATCGACAAAGACCGTCCAGGACTCGTCCTTGTTATCAGCCATCGCGTAGCCGCCTGCCCCCCGGTGAGGCACCATGAACGGCACGGATGAAAATACGAAAAAGAAGTCCGCTTCACTGGCCGCCATCTCGCTCTTCAACCATTCGCGTTGCTCGGTGCCTAAGATACTCAGGCCCGGCTTATCCGCTTCTGTGATGTCGTGGTATTCGCGATGAGTCTTGGTGTCCAAGAGGAAGTAATCGGCATTACCCACCGTGAACTTGCTGTAGGAACGACGCCCCACCGAGTAAGAAGCTTGTCCGGTGGACACGGCCTCCGGTGAAATGCGCACGGTGCGATCGTCAATCACCTCCAATACTTCGTAAACCTTGGCATTCGGATCACCCTCCTCATCCACGTCGTATATCGTATCATCCACCCCCGCGGTCGCAGTGCCCCAGTGCACGTGTAGGTTGGCGGTTTGATCCCAATCAATCTGGGTGAAATTGGCGGCATCATCACGGAGGATACCGGATCCCTTCTCGAGCTGGGCGTGCCCGAAACTCACGTCTTGAGTGAAGTCTACGGGGTCGGCCCATCCCAGATAATCATACCAAGCGAGGGTGCCGATGTCGCGAAACACCGCGCGGCGATTACGATGCCCCGGCGTGCCGGCGCCCCAGATGTCGTTGAGCAGCTCGTGATCATCAAAGGTGAAATACGACGGCACATGCCGATGCCATTCGGCCAGGTTCTGGGCGCGAGACATATAGATTTTGTAGTTCTCCCATACGCCGACGACGGTCGGTGCAAGCGTCACATTGGGCGGGATGTCGTCGGCTGAAATCTCAAGATCCTCAACCCAACCACTAACGGGGTAGTCCCGGGCCTCTTCATAAAGCCAATCCCCGTTCATCACGGCAAAGAGCACATCGTCCTTCACCTCGCGCAGGAGCGTATCGTAGGCGGGCAGGCTCGGACCAATGCCGTTGGCTGGGTTCTGCGAAGCACACGAACCGACCTCGAAACGGTAGTTGAAAAGCCCTGCGGGATTATACTCAGGATTCGCATACGCTTCGGCAGCGGGTAGCGTGTGAAATGTTCCGCCCTCCCCTAACTGGCCATTAAAAGCCCAAACCCGATAGTGGTATTTTGTGCCAGAGTTCAGGGCGGTGAGCGTCGTCCAGCCCGTGTTGTCATTGGGAATCGCAGTCAGCACCGGATCGCTGATGGTCGATTTCGACCAATCTGCGGCGCCGACCTCATCCGCCTCCACATATTCCACCACAAACGCCCCCGCATCCGACGTGCGGGCCCAAACCCGGATCGAGTCCTTCGTTACATGCCCAAGCATCGGACCATGAGTGATCGTGATGGCGAAACTCGCACACGAGATCAATGCAGACAAAACGACCAAGGTGGCCGTGCGGGGTAAGAGGCGACGCATGGCCCGAACTTAAGCTGATCCGCACTCCGCCGTAAAGTTTACTCGCCCCAGAGGTTCCGGGAGGGAGGGGATTTCTACGCCTCCCATTCGGTGGCGAAACGTTCTATTGTGAACAAAAATTCATTTTTGATTCACGTTGGGTTAATCCACTTCTGCGATACTCACCCGAAAAATCCACTAAATATCGGGCAGGGTGAATCATTGAGACAGTTGAAGCTTCTGCACTGAGTTTAGACCACTCCTGCCAAACTGAATCAGCGATCACGCCTCCTTTCCCTGAAATACGCCCGGCACACCTATGGGGATCAGCAAGATCCGTTGACGGCCGAGATCTACTTGAATGGCGAACTCGCCCTCACCCTCGCCCGCAACAAATCCCCAAAAGCCCCTGTATGGGAATCGTCCAGTTGCCAAGTAACCATCCCCGCCGACGGACGCCTCCGGTTGGAAATGTATTCCACTGCCCTTGAAGTCGGTGGCGGCGTGCTCTTCGATGATCTTAAATTGGTAAAACTTTAACCCAATCCGGAGTATCCCTTCGTCGCCCCTACAATCCATCATTCTTTTACTTTTATGATCCGATCATCCCTCTGCCTTCTTCTCGCTGCCACCCTACTAGCCGGTTGCGCGAAAACCACCCCCAACGAAACCAACGCAGAAGCGGATTTTGTTTCCCTATTCAACGGCACGGACCTTACCGGTTGGCGCGGTTACAACGGTGGGCCGATGGACGGCATCTGGGTTGCACAGGAAGGGGGCGTGCTGCATCTCACCGGCCAAACCAAGGGCAGCCCACACGCGAACATCATCACTGAAGCGGTCTACGACGACTTTGACCTGCGCTTCGAATGGAAGGTCGAAGCCGGCACCAATTCCGGCGTGATGTTCAACGTCGGCGAAGGCCCCAAGCAACCTTACCTCACGGGGCCCGAGTATCAGGTGTTGGACAACAAAGGATTTCGCTCCGGCAAAGGACTGCCCGTCGGACCGGCAGAGCACACCGCTTCACACTACGGCATCGAGCCAGCGGTTAGTGACGAAACCAAAGCGATCGGCGAGTGGAACGAAAGCCGCATCATGCTTCTTGGTAACAACGTGGAGTATTGGCTCAATGGCGTGATGACCGCCTCCTACGAGATACACAGCCCGAAGTGGAAGGCACAGGTTGCAGCCGCCAAGTTCGCCAAATGGGAAGACTTCGCGACCCTCGATAAAGGCCACATCGGCCTGCAAGATCACGGCCACCGCGTCTGGTTCCGCGATCTCAAGATCAAAGAGCTTTAAGGTGCCCGGGAGGGACGACCTCTGTGCCATCCTCCCTCCGCGGACCGGACGGAGCCGGTCCCTCCCCAACTACAACGGATCGAACAGAGGGACGGACCACTCCACTGCCGGCGCGCTCGGCGAGCACGCCCTACCTGCCTAAACAGGGCGCATCCGCTGAAGAGAAGTAGGGCGAGTCTCGCCGAGACCGCCGTTCCAACACTCACTCTGCTTCAATCGCCGTTTGGTAGAGTTGATGCAGCTCGAAGGTCTGCCACGCACCGAGTTTCTGGCCGAGTTGGGCGAGTAAGTATAGGAGTCCCGCCAACACCGCCATGGAGCCGCAGATCCATAGCGCCCACGGAAATTGACCGATGAAGACTTGGGCGAATCCGTAGATGCCGGAGAAGATGCCCAAGAGTCCGGTCATGATGTAACCGTAAATAAACAAGGCCCACACTTCGTGCTCCGGGCCATACACGCCAAGGACGTGAGTGCCGCCATCTTCGACCGTTTCCAGACTGAGTTGCAGACGGGGCGACCACCGATCTCGTTTGGATTCGGCGACATGAATCACGACCATGCCCATGGTCGATCGCACTTCACATTCTGCCGAGGTGGAAGACTCGGCAACCAACCGATCTCACAGCACGTCTAGTGAGTGAGGCACGACCTCTTCGAAACGAGGTCGAACGCGAAAACTACTGGGAGGAGAATTCATGGGGAGGGGTAACTTCGGAGAACCCTAGCAACACCTCCTCCTCGCGCCAGTCTACTTTTCCCAGACTTCGGATGGGGACGTCACGGGAGTCGGGCGTAAAGCCCGACCCACATTCGCCATCGTTCAGCCAGTCTGACGTGGGTCGGGCTTCACGCCCGACTTATCCTACTGCTTCCAGACTTCGGACTGAGCGGTGATGGGGACGTCCCACGGGCGCTCGGGCAGCGGACGGTATATGGGATCACTGTCGCGGCCGGGATAGCGGGAAAGTTGGCGAGAGAGGAATGCTTGAGCGGCCGCCGCATCGGCGTCCTTGCTACCGATGATGTTGTTTTCCTCCCAAGGATCATTCTCGAGATCGAAGAGCTTCTCGGGCGTGCGGTTCGTATCGACGTAAAGTTTGAAGCGCTCGGTGCGCAAAACGCGGTCGCGATAGACGTAAGCGTTTTCTACGCCGGAATCGGTCAGCTTGGCTTCATTGCGACCCCCCATGGCCATGATCCAATCGTGAGGTGATCGCGCGGATTCACCCAACATCGCGTCGGCCACCGAAATGCCATCGAGAACGAATTGCTCGGGCAGTTTGGCTCCCGCCATATCCGCGAACGTGGGCATCAGGTCAGCGATGCTGAAGAGCGCATTACTCTCGATGCCGGCCGGAACCCGACCGGGGGCGTTGACGATAAAAGGAGAATTGATGCCGGATTCGAGGGTTTTGGTTTTTCCGCCCGGAACGCGACGACCGTTGCGGGTGCCGGTGATCTCTTCGGAAGTGCCGTTGTCGGTGGTCCAAACGATGATCGTGTCATCTCGTATCCCAAGATCATCCAGTGCTTGCACGAGCTGGCCGGTCAACTCATCGGCGTAGCGGACCATGGCCTTGTGCTGGTCCAACTGATCAGTGACATGGGGTTCCGATGGGGTGGAAACCCACGGCCAATGCGGCAGACACATGGCGAAATACATCAACATGGGCTCATCCTTATGCTTGCCCATAAAATCGATCAAAAAATCGGTGAACACTTTGTCGCCAAACTCACCTGGGTAAGTGCGGCTACCGTCTTTGGTGTGAATGTAGGGGTCCCAGTAGCGTTCGTCGCTGGGCGGGTTGTCGCCTTCCCCACCGGTCCACATGCAATAGTCATCGAACCCCATTTCGACCATCGCTTCGGGCTGCACCCGGAAGTCGTTGACCTGCCATTTACCGGCGACGGCGGTGGCGTAACCGGCATCGTTGATCCCTTTGACCAACGATGGATTGAGCACGTAGTCATAGTGTGCACCTCCACCCCAGCGTGGCACGTCCCAGTGATTCACCCACCCATGGCGAAACGGTTTCTGACCCGTGATAAGGGTCAATCGTGTAGGAGTGCACTGCGGCATAACGTAGAAGTTATTGAACTTCACGCCCCCGGCGGCGAGCGAGTCAACCACGGGAGTTTCAATGTCCGTCGCGCCGTAAGTGCTCACCCATTCCTTGCCGAGATCATCGAGCAAAATGAACAGGATATTGGGACGGTCGTCCGTGCGTTTGGCGGTTGCCGGCACGCTCAGGAGCGCAACAGCCGAGAAAACTACGAGGAGTCGGAGGGTCAATTTCATCGGAATGGGATTCATGAAAATTCAGAGAAGATGCGGGTAAACGGCGCGGAGATCTACTTTGTCGCCTAGGTCGATCGGAGCATCATTGGGGTGAGTAGGGGCAAAATCAGGTAATCTGAATTATTGAACACACCACGACCTGAACCTAGCGGCAAAATCAGTTCGGATTAAACTATTAACTCTGCATAAACAAAACACTCGACCGGAAGTAATCTGACTGGGGCAGCCTAATTCACCTCTCCCATGCCCCCCACTCCGCCGCTTAGAAACCAAATATTGCCGTGACCATGCTATCTCTTCATCACGAAGTCCTTTAGCATTAGGCGTCACCCTACCCTAGCTCTACCCACATCCCAGATATGAAGTTTGTTTTTTCCACCTGCTTGGCTTTCCTGAGCGTTGCTGCTTTCGGTCAGACCGATGCGCCTGAATTACCACCGGGGGTGATCACACCGATCAATCCCGAGTCGGTGCCATTTGAGCGCACGAAGGCACCCAAACGCCTATCTGTGAATTCCGATGATCACATTGCGTTGATCGGATCTGGACTCGGTTCGCGGATGAACCACTTCGGGCACTTCGAGACAGAAATCTTCCTACGTTTTGCGGCCGAAGAACTTACTATTCGGAATTTCAGCGACGAAGGGAACACCCCAGCCTTTCGCCCGCATTCCGCTCGAATGAAAGAGGAGCAATACGCCTTCCCCGGTGGCAAGGAATTGCTGCCCCCCGCATTTCAAGTCAACTCACGCCCCAATGGTCATTTCGAGACCCCCGACCAATGGCTGACCCGATTCGGCGCCGACACCATCATCGCGTTCTTCGGTCTCAACTCGTCCTTCGAAGGCCCGGATGGCGTGGACCGCTTCAAAAAAGAGCTGGAGGCATTTGTCCAACATACCCTCAGCCAGAAATACAACGGTGAGAATGTGCCTCAGCTCGCCCTCATCTCTCCGGCCGCTTTTCAAGATCTCTCCGCTAAATACCACACCCCCAACGGGAAAACAGAGAATGCCAATATATCGCTCTACACGAAAGCGATGCGACAGGTCGCGAAACAAAACGGCGTGCTCTTCGTCGACATCTTTGCCGCGACCAAGAAGTGGTATCGGGACGGCAACGAATACACCGCCGACGGGGCCATTCTCACCGAAGCCGCTTACCAGAAACTCGCCCCCCATCTGGCCTCCGCCCTCTTCCCCCGATCCAAGCCCGTCAACTCCTCACGCGCTGTTGTGCATGACGCCGTGATGCAAAAGAACTGGGCTTGGCTCAATGTGTTCAAAATCCCCAACGGGGTTCACGCCTACGGACGTCGCTACAATCCCTTCGGTCCCGACAACTATCCGTTCGAACTCAAGAAAGCCCGGGAGATGGCCGCCATCCGGGATCGCCAAATTTGGGCAAAACTCGATGGAGCTCCCTTTGACCTCGCCGCCGAAGACGCCCAATCCTCCGAACTGCCTCCGGTAGAAACCAACTACCAACCCAGTGTGAAAAATGGCACGGTTGACTACCGTCCCGGCGCGATCGTCGAGACTAAGATTAAGACCGCACCCGGCTACAAAATCGAGCTCTTCGCCGACGAAAGTCTATTCCCAGATCTGGCGAACCCCAACCAAATGGCGTTCGACAATCAGGGGCGCCTCTGGGTTTCGACCATGCCGAGCTACCCTCACTACCAAATCGGTGACCCTCTGCCCAACGACAAGCTCCTCATTTTCGAGGACACCGACAATGATGGGCAGGCCGACAAACAAATCACCTGGGCCGAGAACCTTCATATCCCGATCGGTTTCGAAATCACCCACGACGGCGTCTACGTTTCGCAAAGTGGCAGCTTGATCTTGCTCCGCGACACCGATGGCGATGACAAGGCCGACACCAAGGAGATCGTCCTCAGTGGATTCGACGATCATGACACCCATCACGCCATCTCCGCTTTCTCCGCCGACCCCTCTGGCGCGATCATGATGGGCGAAGGACTGTTCAGTCACACCAACGTCGAGACCGCCTACGGTCCCGTGCGCGGCAACAACGGCGTATTCTACCGCTACACCCCGCAGCGCAAAAAACTCATCAATTATGCTCAGGTCAAAATCCCCAACCCTTGGGGCATCTCCTTTAACGACTTCGGGCAGGATTTTTTCCTCCACACCTCCGGCACCAAGTTGTCGTGGATGATGCCCGGATCGGTTAAACCCGTCTACGGCGTGAACATCGAAGCGCCCGATCTCATTACGTCCAACAAAGTGCGTCCCACTTCCGGCCTCGAATTTGTCTCCAGCCGACATTTCCCCGACGAGGTGCAAGGAGATATTTTGTTCAACAATGCCATCGGATTCCTCGGAGCTAAACAGCACCAGGTGGTCGAAGACGGCACGGGGTTCACCACCGAATACCGCCACGATCTATTCGTCTCCGATGATCTTAACTTTCGGCCGGTTGACCTGGAATTCGCGCCCGATGGTTCGCTTTATGTTGTCGATTGGCACAACGCCTTGATCGGCCACATGCAACACTCCGCCCGCGACCCAAATAGAGATCACGTGCATGGTCGAATCTACCGCATCACCTACCCGTCCCGCCCCCTCGTGACGCCGCCCCAAGTTGCGGGAGCCTCGATCTCCGTGTTGCTCGAAAACTTGAAACTACCCGAATACCGGGCTCGCTACCGCTCACGGCGTGAACTTCGCGGTCGCGACGCCAATGAGGTCGTGCAGGCCGCAACGGCATGGGCTGCGCAACAGTCCGATGATCGTCTGAAACTCGAAGCCCTTTGGGTGACGTGGGGAGCCGACCAAATCGCTCCCTCACTCGTGCATGAACTTTTCCAATCCGACGACCATCGCATTCGCGCCGCCGTCGTCCGAGTCATTCGCTTCAACGGCCACCAACTTCGAGACCAATCAAAACTACTGATGCAAGCAGCCAAAGATCCCCACGGTCGCGTGCGACTCGAAGCCATCACAGCGGGGAGCCAACTCGATCAAAAAACCGGCGAAGCGATCCTCGCAGCCGCAGAGACAGTGGGCATTGATGAGCACATGTTCATCAGTTTTGAACATGCCAAAGCTGCCCTCGCCGGTGAATTTCTGCCTAAAGCTAATAAAGACGAACTTCAGGCTCCGGCCCACCTCGCGGGTGGAGATGCTAAACGATTCCTGCAGGGGGCTGAGATCTATGAGCGCGAAGGTCACTGCGCTACGTGTCATCAACCTGACGGCAAGGGATTACCCGATGTTGGTTTCCCTCCTCTCGCCGGAACCAAATGGGCTCTGGGCGATCCTGATCGTCTCATCAAGTTGACGCTCAATGGCTTGTTTGGGCCAATTGAGGTTCTAGGGAAAGACTACCCCGGCGTCGTGCCGATGACCCCATTTGGAGGCCTGCTCAAGGACGATGAATTGGCCGCCGTGCTCACTTACGTGCGTAACGCGTTCGGTAACAAAGCGAGCCCCATCAAACCCAATCAAATCAAGAAGGTTCGTGATTCGATCGCAGATCATCCCGGGATGTATAACCCGGCGGAGCTACTGAAAGAGCACCCTTTCACCAACAATTAATCACCCATAATTAAACACTCTCAGACCTGTGAGGTTAGCCTCGCTGGAAATCATCAAACGTTCAGATCCATGAAATTGATTGATCGGGCTCCCCTCGTCTTGGAGGCACGTTTTCTCGCCCTCCTTGTGATGATGATGAGTGCAACAATGGCACCACTGCGCTTGGCCGCGGTGCGTCCTGCCTCTGTTTTTACGGATCATATGGTATTGCAACGCGACATGCCCGTGCCCGTCTGGGGTTGGGCCGAGCCCGGTGAAGAGGTCACCGTCACGTTCGACCAACAGTCGAAGTCGACGGTGGCAGATCAGGATGGTAAGTGGCAGATTGCCCTCGATCCGCTCAAGGGATCATCCCAACCCACCACATTGGGAATTCGCTCGACGAACGACGATACCTTGGTGGAGCTGAATGATGTCGTCGTAGGGGAAGTCTGGATCTGTTCGGGACAATCAAACATGCAGATGGCGGCCACGGTCACTCCGGAGCTAAAGACTCTGTTCGAAGCCTCCTCCGGAATTCGTTCTTTTACCGTTCGTCGAACCGTGGCCTTTACGGAGCAGGACGAATGCGAAGGACAATGGGCCGTAGCCCCACCCAATAGCGCCGTAGCGTTTTCATTCGCTCACTATCTGCGTCAGGACAGCGATGTGCCGGTGGGGATCATTCTTTCCGCCTGGGGGAGCTCTTCCATCGAAGCTTGGATGCCGCAAGACATGACCGAGCAGCTTCCTCACCTCGCAACCATCGTAGGCGAATTCGAGGCGGACACGACCAAGAAAGCCCAAATTGCCCATCGGCCGACGACTGGCACTGCTAGCCACGCGTGACACCCACAATCGCAACGTCGTCGCCCAAGGCCCGACCCTATCGAAGGTAAAAATCCGCGACAACAAACTCGTGATCCACTTCGAGCACGCGCGAGGACTCCAAACCGCCGATGGACTTACCCCGACCGCTTTCTGGTTGGCCGACGAATCCAAACAATGGCACCGGGCTGACGCCCGCATTGTGAACGAAACGGTGGAACTCACGGCGCCCGGACTCACTACGCCGCGCTACGTGCGCTATGCTTTTGCCGGGAAACCTAAGGTGAATCTGATCAACGTGGTCGGCCTCCCCGCCTACCCGTTTCGCACTGATCGTTTTGATCCTTGAGTCGTCACGGTTCCGAACCGTCTAGATCGCAGCCTAAGAAGGTAGGGACCGCCCTGTCCGCCAACGGCGAGATCGCCGAGCCGTCCGCTCGTGCCTCTCAGCAGACTGCGCAGGATCCCGGGGTCAGCGACTCCGGCTACAACAAAACCGCCTTCACCCATTTACTCCGGACGGCCCCGCCGGTCCCGTCGTCGCCAGGGTTTTGGCGGACAAGCCGTCCCTACCTTTTCGGTGGCAAATGCGACGCGATCACTTTCGCGACGTGGTTGGCTTGAGCGGCGATTCCTGCGGGTTTGAAGTGAACGTTGCCGGGTTGCTCATACGGCAGCGAAACCGTGCGTAGATCGGTGATCGCGATCGCAGGATGATCAGCCAAAACCGCCCGTGCGGCCGCATTGTAGCTCAATTCACTTTCCTCGAATCGTCCATTCGATCCGGGGGGCACTTTGGTGGTGAGGGCAAAGATGAGTTTTGCTTTGGGCGCGGTCTCACGGAGGTGAGCGATAATGCCGCGTAGGTTGGCCATATACTCCTGCACCGTCGCCACCAACTGACCGTTCTCCATATCCAATTTCTCGCGATCATTGACATACTTCAGATCGTGCAGACCGACGTTGATGTGAATCACGTCCCATTCGAAGTCCCAACGATCCTCGAGATCAACCGCGCGCATGGTCGACTCTAGCCGATCAAACTTCGCGATGAACGAGGCCGAAAATCCGCCATTGAGATGAATACGGTAGACATTGGCGCGATCCACGAGGGTCTCCCGCACTCCCTGGGTATATCCGATAGAAATGGAATCTCCGTAAATAAGAACGTTGGGCAAATCGGACTGATTCTCAACGTAGCCAAAGACCTCCCGTTCCCCCAACTTACCCGTAAGCTCAGCCCAAGCAGCTTGCGCCGTGTCCGCCTGAGCCGAGGTTGCTAAAATTACTCCCACCAGTCCGCTCGCTAAGAGTCTTGAAAAATTAGTCATAAGCGGAGCGAAACGAACTTCGGGGGCTGAGTCAGCCTTGAACTACTCCACCAGTTCGAGCGTCACGGATTTCACAAACGCGAGGTAATCCTTCGCGATGGTAAGCGGCGCAATTTCGATGGAATGAGCCCCCGGCTCGGCGATATCGAGGGTGCCCAATTCGTGTTCTTGGAAGGTCCAAAGATTGTTGTGCCGCTCATGGGCATCGAAGGTCTGACGCTGCACCTCCAGCAAATCACCATTCCAATCAGCCGTGCCGCGGACGACACCGTTAAACGTCGCGAGATCACCGATCTTCAGGGCAAACTCACTGCCAGCCTGTAGATTCTGTGCAGAGTATTCAATCAACACCCGATATTTACCGGGAGTGCGCAGGAGAAAATTCCAGCCGATGCGATCACTGGAAGTTTTAATATCCTGTACAAAATTCCCTTTGCGGGTCGCCGTGCCGTAATTGTAGCTGGCGTTCTCGCCCTCCACCTGGGCAATGGCGGTAGAGAATTTCATACTCTCCCCCCGTGTCTGGCGGAAGGTATTATGCACTTTCGGTGCCTCCGACAGCTCCAATACGACGACCGACGAGACGGCATTCGGTGCGTGCTTGCCGACCGTGATCGACTTTCCGTCATCGAAGCCGCGAACGGCGAGCGACTTCATTTTAGTATCCTCGAGGAGGTAAGCTTTCTTCACCCCGGACTGAAGTCCCGGCACGATCAGTTTACCATCCGTCGGCCAATCGAAGACGTGCAGATAAAGTTTACCCTTAGCCGTGGTCGACCAACCCCAGGGTAGATCCACAAAGAGAGACCGGTCGGTGCCATAGATGCTCTCACCGTTGGCCTCCATCCAAGTGCCGATGCCGGATAAGGCATCATATTCGGTTTGGGACAACTCGCCATCCGGACGCGGTCCGACATTCATCAAGAAGTTGCCGCCTTTAGCCGCGATCTCGATGAGCATGCGGGTGAGCACTTCCGGTGATTTGGCCGTGACGTGATCACCTTTATACCAAAACCCGCGTTCGTTGGTGATGGTGATATTCGACTCCCAAAAGCCGGGAAGCCCCGTGGCGGGCACCTGCTGTTCCGGCGTGTAGAAACCACCAAATTTATCGGTGCCACGGTCGTTAAAAATGAGGTCCGGCTGCAACGATTTCATCATCTCGATTAACTCGAGAACATCTTTTCGTACCACCGGATGTTCGAAGACTTTGTCTCCGGTGCCCCCGGTTGGCCAATGAATGTCATACCACAGAATATCAATCTTGCCGTAGTTCGTCAGCAGCTCCCGCACTTGGTTCTTTTGAAACTCCGCAAACCGATGCCACGACTCCGGGTCGGAATCGATCCGGCTCTCGTCATACTCCCAATGATCACGCGCAAAATACTTCCCGTCCGGATGATGCCAATCGATGTGCGAATAATAGAGGCCAACCGCCAGCCCTTCCGCCCGAAACGCTTCAACGATCGCTTTGGTCAAATCCGCATTGGCATTGGTGTGATAAGGCACAATCGGATTAGTCGTTTTAAAATCCGAAAGCTGCGTATCGTAGTTATTCACCCCGTCGTGGTGCTTCACCACGAACACGACATACTTCATGCCCGCGGCCTTCGCGGCCTTGGCCCATTTGGTCGGATTAAATTCGGTGGGATTAAACGTCTCCCACAGGTCGAAACTCTTACTGCCCTCCTCCTTCGACTCTTCGTTGACCATCTTCCAAATGTAGCCGACTTCCCGCTGCGCCCATGGGCCCCAGTGGATAAAGAGACCAAAACGCCAGTCATTCCACTCTTCAAGACGTTCTGGATTTACATAAAGTTCCGACTCTTCCACCGCGGCAGTCGACAATGGCATTGAGGCGACCGAAAGGGTCAGACTGGCGGAAAAAATGAAGCGAGTAACGCGAGAAAAAATCATCTTAAAACATGAATTGGAGTTGAGGTATCTGCGGAGGTCTTAAACCAAAAAACGGCGGGCCGCGCAAGCGACCTTCCCAGCCTGCTGCTTGAAGCTGGCGTTCGGGAGATTTTTATACGATCGCTGCTAAAGCTACTTCTCAATTTAGGTAAAAAATTCTATCCGAAGGAGAGAGTGAACAGACTAAAAGAACAAACCCCCTCCGGCATTAACCGAAGGGGGTTCGCTTGAACTACAAGCTACGATAGAACTACAAATCTAAAGAGACTGAGAAAAGAAACGTTCTCGCTTCGTTGGTCGCCGCTCTGGAGCGGACATAGAACGTGTCCGTCGCATTATCGACGTTGATCCCGTAAGTTACGGGTTGCTCACCGATCATGGTTGGGTAGCGAGCAAACAGATTGACTTCGGTATAACCATCTTCGGTTACAAAGCGGTTGGCGATATTACCGAACTGTTGAATCGGTCCTTCAGCATGGACTACGCCACCGCCAATCCGGAGTCCTTTCAATGGGCCATCATCAACCGTGTAGTTGGTGAAAAGCGTGAAACGGTGAGGTGTAGCACCTTCTAAGCGAAGGCCAGTTGCGACATCACCGACAACTACTGCATCGATCCAGCTGTAAGCTGCTACAATGTTCCAGTTTTCCGTCGGATTGTAGAATAGCTCGAGCTCGATTCCCTCACTTTCGTCACTGGTCACTGATTGGTCTGACAAAAAGGTCACAGGATTGAAGTCCCGCCGAACAACGTTATCTTTTTGAATATTAAACGCCGCGATCGACCCACTGAGTTTCCCATCGAATAGATCGGTGAATTTGAGTCCGAATTCGATGGCATCACTGGTTTGTGGCCCGATCAGTTCTCCCGTATCTGGATTTGCCCCACTTTGCGGCTCGAAAGCATCAGCTACATTGGCAAAGAAGTTCACTTTCTCATTGATGCGATACACGCCACCGAGTTGGAAATTCGTGTCATTACCTTTGAGGGAAGCGTTGGGAATACCTCCTAGTAAGGTAGATCTTTGGGTGAAATCAATGTGACGAATACCGGCGAGGATATTGAGGCGATCTTCCATGAAGTAGATGTTATCGGTAACATAGAATGTATCGATGTCCGTAAAGGTGCGGTCATTCTGATTATTACGTGGCGCAAATGACCTTAACTCTGACGGGCTAGGAACATCATCTTTCCAGATCTCCACCCCGTTAAGAATATCGTCTTGGTATAGAAAATGTCGGAAGACTTTTCCAGTTCTTGCGCTAATATCATCGAGGATTGCTCTTTCTCCTGCATTGCCGCCTCGCAGACGGTAACTGCCCAGACCACCTGCAACGGTTTCAGCTTTGCGGTAACCAAGGAGAAGCTGGTGCCTCACGTCTCCCGTTTGGAAACCAATGATGTCATTAAGGGTATGAACTTCGTCGCGAGTTCTACTGTTTTGCCACGTGTTATTTGAATCTGAAATTTTGTTCCCAGGATCAGCGGAGTTGGGACTGAAGGTGTTAAATTCACGGAAACTTACCGTCTGGTCCGTATCATGGATAGTGCCCTTGTATTGGATATTGTGGGTATCGCTGAACGAGTGACGAAGCCCAACCGTGAGGAAATTGTTGTCGGAATCAAATATGTTCCCAGCAGTGGAAGATACATATTCTTTAGGAATAAAAGAGTTATTGTAACGGGTGTTACTTTCATTAACTCCGTCTACGTTGTCTACTGTATCTCCATCTCCATTCAAGTCAGTGGGGGTCCTTTCAAATGACCAAGTAGCCCGCTGCGAAGGAAACCCTTTCTGTTGGTTGTCCCCAACCATGAACGAACCTTGAGTATTCTCGGTAAAATCGTAGGTTCCCGATAGTCCAAGAAATACTGTTTCTTGGCCATCGACCCACCGCCAACCCTCGTGGTCTTTGTAATCTGCGAGGAAACGTAATCCCAATTTGTTGTTCTTCGAACGAGCCGTGTAATCCATCTTTGCGCCTATGCGTGCATTGGTGCCAGCGCTGAATGAAACAGTTCCTCCTTCTTTTAGATTAGGTGCTTTGGTGATTACATTAATCAATCCTCCAGGATCCGATTGCCCATACAGGGTATTGGGGCCTTTGACGACTTCGATTCTGTCGATCATTTGAGGCGGGATATACAGTCCGCCGGTTACACCATCGACCAAAAGATTCCGATTACGAAATCCGCGAATGGAAAACGAAGATGGGCGGCTGGCACCCAAATTATTCCGGGTCGTTTGGGTGATGGAGGAATTGTAATCCAATGCCTCGGTGAAATCGCCGATCAGACTATCGTCGAGGAATTCAGAGGTGATGACGTTGATCGACATAGGCACGTTCTTCAGAGAAGTCCGCATACCTGTGCCGGAAATGGTAACGGTCGAACCATAACCACCTTCTACTTCTTCAACGGAAAAAGGACTCAGTTCGATGACATCATCGTCCGTTCCATCCTGAGCGAACAGGGTTGAAGCGAAAGAAGCTAAAACGACCGTGAAGGTCGTGCGTATAAATCTTGCGTGGCCATTGGTGGCGACACGCGTAGCCGACGGGCTAAACAATGCTTTCATAATTTCAGATGTTTGGAGGGGCTTGGTATTAATTCGCCTTGGTAAACGAAAATAAAAGTTGATGCGATGAACCCTTAAATTACGACGCGTTCAGGGGTTAATCATTTAACCGTTTAAATCCCTATTCGAACAAACTCCTTTTTTAGAAAACGCGTCGTTTAATTGAGAAATTAGCCGCAATAAATATGCAGATCAAACCGAGCAGTATAGGGTTAAGCACCTATATTAGATCAAAAAATCTACCGCTCAGATTCCTGCTACACCCCACGGTGAAAACAGCCACACGACCGCTACGATCAGAATGAGTAGTGACGTGAGTGATACACGATAAAGTCGCTTTTCTCCCGGCGTCATGATCGCCTCATTCGGCTGACTGGTGGCGCGAATTGCGGCAGCCTGGGGCACGGGATTAGCTGCGCGCAAGGACCACATCACGACAGCGCAAACGACCGTGATTACCACGCCAATATTAAGTGAACTGCGGAAGTAATCGGGTAACGTATCCAAAATATCTAGACGGCCTAGCATCCAGAACGCAACCACCCCCAGCACCGCACCGGTGGTAAGCGTCGCCACCGCGCCGCGACTGGTCGCCCGTTGCGAAAAAATCCCAAATACCACACAGATAAATACCGGTGGTGCGAGCAGTGACCAGATTCTAACCAGATAACCAAATACGCCCTGAAAACTCTTAATACTGGGAGCGAGTAACGTGCAGATGATCAGGATACTGATCATCACCATTCGACCCATACGCACCTTGCGCTTTTCGGTCATCTTGGGTCGCCACTTTCCGATAAAATCGAAGACCACCATCGCCGAGGAAGCGGAGAGACCAGCGGCCACGGTGCCTAAGATCGCCGCTAAGAGGCCCGCCATCACCAAGCCCACAAATCCAGTCGGAACGTATTCTGTGATTAAGCGGGTGTAGGCTTGATCGGGATGCGCCAAACCAGGAATCAGTTTCGCGGCGACCACACCTGGCGCAGCGATAATAAAAAGCGCGAGAACCTTCAAGAAGCCGCCAAATACGGCTCCCATTTTGGAGTGAAATAGACTTTTAGCAGATAACGCCCGCTGGACGTAGTCATGATCGGTGCAATGACCATGCACGCCCAAAATCGTGGCACCCGTGATGAGGGGCAGCCAACCAAACGCGTGGGTCCAAGGCTTGATGATTGACCACGGATTTTCTGTCGCCCCCTCCGGCAAAGCCAACACTTCCCCTATCCCACCCGCCGCTTGGACAGACAAGACCAGCGTCAATGCGCCTCCCAGCACCAACAAAGACGCCTGCATCATATCGACCCAGAGAATCGAGCGAAGGCCACCAAGGATGGTGTAGAGACCCGCCGCCATCGCGATCACGACTACCGCAATATTGAAGTGGAAAGCAGAGGTCCAGCCCAACAAATCATTGATCACCGTCGCACCCGCATAAAGCGCCGTCACGATGTTGGCGGCCAAGATCATGACAATGTTGATGGCGGCTACAAAGAGCCGAGAACTGCTGTTATAACGACGCTCAAAAAACTCCGGAGCCGTGCGTAGTCTCAACCCAAGATAGACTTCGACAAAAAACACGGCGAGAAAAACGAAACACATCGCCCCCACCATCTGAAACGCGCCCGCCGCGATGCCGATCGTGTAAGCCAGTCCGGCTTGCCCCACAAATTGCTGACTCGAAATATTGGCGGAAAACAACGATGCGCCTATCATCGGCCAAGATGCCGATCTGTCCGCCAAAAATAGATCTTCACCCGACTTCACCTTGCGCCGTCCGATCCACAGACCAAACGCCACCGTGAGAACAAAATACCCGAGGACGATTACGATATCCAGGGTGCCAATACGTAGAGTATCCATGACTAGGTGGCTTGAGGTTGTTGGGTTAGATCAAGCGGCATCCAGCGATCACCGTTGCTTTGCTGCCAAGCAACGAGTCGCTCTCGGAGAGATTGGAGGCGTGATTGGTTTTCGGTATCCGCAGCGACGTCGTGCAATTCAGCGGGATCCGTCTGCAAGTCGAACAACTCAGTGCGGCTCTCCCCATCCACCCGATATTCGATCAGTTTCCAGCGGTCGGTCTTGAGCATACGTTGGCAATCTTTGTAGACCGAAACGACTTCATCTCGCGTCGACGATGTATCCTTAAACTGCGGCACCAAACTGCGACTCTCTATCGCTGCCGGTGAATCTACGCCTGCGAGGTCGAGCAACGTGGCAAAGACGTCATACGAGTAATTCAGTCCCGAACAATCGCGTCCCTCCGGCACGCCCGGACCAGCCATAATAAACGGCACCCTCGTGCTGTGTTCGTAAAGATTCTGCTTCCCCAGCAGCCCGTGATTACCGAGCGAAAGACCGTGGTCGCCGATGTAGACAACCACCGTGTTTTCGGCTTCACCGGATTCGTCCAAAGCCTTGAGCACGCGACCAATCTGATCGTCCTGATGCGTAATCATACCGTAGTAGCCCGCCAGATGCTCGCGAAGCGTATTCTCTTGGAGGGGCTTCGATGCCAGTCGCTCGTCGCGGATATCAAGCTCGCCATTATCGAACTTGGGCTCAGCGCAAAACGCATCCGGTAGCGGTATTTCGGCCGCTTTATACGGTTCGAGAAAAGACTCTGGGGGCGTGCGTGGGTCGTGCGGCGACGTCAGGGACAACCATGCAAAGAACGGCGCATCCGAGGATCGATCCCGCAAGTAATCAGCCATCGACTCGCAAAACAATTCCGTCGAGAACCCAGGTTCAATTTCGGGCGTTTCACCGCGCTCAAAAGCAGCTCGGTCATCGACCAATGGCACCGCTTCATGTGCACACATTCCACCGTTAAAAATCCGGTTAGCTTGTTTAAACGACCGCAAAAATGACTCCCGATCATTATGCCACTTGCCGGTAAAAAAGGTATCGTAGCCCGACTCACCCAGCAATTCGGGCAAGGTCGATGCTTCGGGGGCTATCGTTACGATGGCTTCCTTTCCGCTCATCGGCCGGGGATCGCAGTTTGACCCGACTACTCCACGACCAGTCAGCAAACACGCCCGGGCCGGTGAACAAATCGCTGACACCATACTACCAGCATGAGTCATCTGACTAAAACGCACCCCGCGTTGAACCAGTCCGTCGAGAACTGGGGTCTTAACCACGGGATGTCCTGCCACCCCAAGCGCATCCGCCTGATGGTCATCAGTGATTACAAAAAGAAAATTGGGGCATCGTTGGGGGGCTGAAGCGCACATGAGGGTAATCTCGCCGAGCGGTGGCGGGGGCAGACAAAGGAGCCCAAGGGCCGACGGCAATCAACGAACAGACTGTTAAATCAGTTAAGCATCTCGAACTGAATTTACGGCGGCTCAACTGTTCAACCGGGTGGAGCGTTGCCTCACAGTTCAGAATTTGACTGCTTCAAATATGCTCCGCCCCGCTTTTCGCTTTATTCGTAATTCCATTTCTTCCTCAGTTGCCCGGGTTGTTTTTCTGCTGGGATTAAGTTTCAGCCCGCTCGCCGTCGCCGACCGTCCCAACATATTGTGGATTATGTCCGACGATCACGCTCGCCAAGCGGTGGGCGCCTACGGAGGGCGGCTGGCGCCGCTCAACCCCACCCCGACCATCGACCGGCTCGCTCGTGAGGGCATCCGCTTCGACAACGTGTTTTGCTCGAACTCCATCTGCACGCCCAGCCGCGCCACGCTGCTGTCGGGCCAATATTCACACGTCAATGGGGTGCGCACGCTCTCCGACCCGATCGCGCCGGAGCGCGTCGTGCTGCCCCACGTGATGTCGGAACTCGGCTATCAAACCGCCATGATCGGGAAGTGGCACCTTCACGTCGAACCGACCGGCTTCGACTACTACTGCGTGCTTCCCGGCCAAGGCACCTATTTCAATCCGGAGTTCTTCGACCAAAACGCCGGCAAATGGCCCGACAATCGCCGCCAAATGATCGGAAAAGTTCTCGGTAAAGCTGACGCCGCCCTGCACGCCGACGACGCGATTACCGATATTTCCCTCAACTGGCTGAGCGACCGCGATACCTCCAAACCCTTTTTCCTCATGCACCACTTCAAATCACCGCATGGAAATTGGGAAAACCCCGAGAGCACCGACTTTCTCTACGAAAACACCTACATCCCCGAACCACATACGCTGCGCACCGGGCCTGTCACCGGTTCGCCTGGCACCGAAGGACTCGGCTCCTCCATCGGGAAACGAAATTTGAAGCGCAACATCGGCATGCAAATGCGAGTTGACCAAGACATGGAGGCCGAGGCCTACGAGACCGCAGCCTACCAACGCTACCTTAAAAAATATCTCCGCTGTGTGCGCGGAGTGGACAACAACATCGCGCGCCTCATCGACCATCTCGAATCCACCGGGGAACTCGACAATACCATCATTCTTTACACCTCCGACCAAGGCCAACTCACCGGAGAACATGATTATTACGATAAACGTTGGATGTATGAGGAATCACTCAGCATGCCATTCATCGTGCGTTACCCGCCCGCCATCAAAGCAGGCCTCACCAGTGATGCGATGATCACCAATGTCGATTTTGCCCCCACCCTCATCGAGCTCGCGGGAGGAAAGGCCCCCGAGAGCATGCAAGGGCATAGCTTTAAGACCATGATCCACGGCGGTGACACCCCTGACGATTGGCGCGAAGCGGTCTACTATCGTTATTGGATGCAGCTCGCCCACCACTATGTGCCGGCGCACTACGGTATCCGCACCGCGGACTACAAATTGATTTTCTACTACGGTCTACCGCTCGATGCCACTGATGCCGTGCAGGAGAAGTCGACGCCTGGCTGGCAGTTCTTCGACCTTCACAGCGACCCTGACGAAACCATCGACCTGTATCGTGACCCCAATTTCTCCGCGACTATCGCGTCACTCAAAGATCAGTTGCTCGCCCTCAAGGCCGAAGTTGGCGACACCGACGAAGGTTACCCCGAGTTGATGGCCGTGCGCGACCAAGTCTGGTAAAGGTCGATCAGTAAACTCAGCGGACCGGGATGGATAGCGGCTCGGGATTAAGCAACATGATCCCGATTGCGATGGCGTAAACCGTCAGGCCGACGAACACCCCTGCACTTCCTAAGCGGTAGGCACGGGTTTTGTTATTTCGGCTGGTCAATACCTGCACCAGCATCTGCTCCAGATCGACTTTCAGGCAACGGCTGACCACCCACTCCACTTTCAGCACCCGTAGGAAAACGGAAAGACAAGAGGCCAGGATAATAACCAAACCCGAAATGATGCTCACCTGCGCGATCACGTTAGTCCCGGCGATCAATCGACCCGAAAATCCCGTTGTGGTGACCGCCACCGCCGCAAAGCCGATGACCACCTGCGCCCGCATGTGGATCGCGTTGAGCTGACGTTCGACCAGCGCCAACGCGGCGGGTCCGTCATTCCCAAAAAATCGTTTCAATCCGGAAGCCTCTTCCTCAATCGTGCATTTAATCGGCTCTGCCATATGAATAGATGTGCCGCAAACCACCCTTTCCGTCAATCGCCGCAGAAGACCTGATCAATATTGCGCCACAGGTTCGACCGCACTTACTGGCAAGATCGTGTCACCACACTTCGATCAACTTTTTGCCCGCTACCCTAGCCTCCTGCCTTGCCAGACCGACATTGAGGCAGCGTTTCGAATCCTGAAAACCAGTTTCGCCGACGGTGGCCAACTCCTCCTCGCGGGCAATGGTGGGAGTGCCGCCGATGCCGATCACATCGCCGGTGAGCTGCTCAAAGGGTTTGTGCGGCCCCGACTCGTCGACCTCCCCGACGACGGCACCCTGGATCCAGCCCTGCAAAAGCTCCAGGGCGGTTTGCCCGCCATCCCTCTCACGGGATTCCCGGCCCTCCGCACCGCCGTGGCCAACGACACGTCTCCCGATCTCGAATTTGCCCAGCTCGTCTGGGCGCTGGGCCGGCCGGGTGATGTGGTTCTCGGCATCTCGTGCTCCGGCAACGCTCGCAACGTCCTGCTCGCGCTCCAAGCGGCACGCCTACGGGGCCTGAAGACCATGCTACTCACCGGCGCCACTCCCGGAAAATGCAGCCCGCATGCCGATATCTGTATTCGAGCACCCGATACGGAGACCTTTCGAATTCAAGAGCTGCATCTCCCCATCTATCACGCGCTATGCCTCGCCCTTGAGGATCACTTTTTCAGTTCCGAGGCGGAATGAAATTTCAGTCAAATATCGCGTAAATAATTCGCACAAGAATTGTCAGACGGCACATCGCGCGTCTAAGAAAAACTCCCCTTCTCCACTTTCCTCTCCCCTCTATTTATGAAAGACAAAAAAATCGGACTCGTTGGCCTCGGCCGCATGGGCGGCAACATGGCACGTTGCCTCAGTGACAAAGGCTACAATGTAGCCGCTGTTTACGACCTCAATAGCGAGGTGGCCGCCTCCCTCGCCACCGAAGTGAAAGCCACCGCCTGCGCTAATCTCGCCGCGGTTACCGCTGCCTCCGAAATCGTTCTCACTATTGTGACCAATGACGCCGCGATGGAATCCATCTTCTTCGGCGAAGACAACCTGCTCAAGGGTGCCGAAGGTCGCGTATTCATCAACTGCGCCACCCTGACCCCGGCCATCCACGGCCGCGTCGGCGCTGCTGCGACCGATGCTGGCGCCTCAAGTTTGGAGGCCTGCATGGCCTCCAGTATACCCCAGGCCCGCAACGGCGAACTTTTCCTCATGGTCGGCGGCGACGAAACTGTTTTCGAAAGCACCAAGCCGCTGCTCGACGATCTCAGCGAAGCCCTCCACTTCGTCGGCCCAGCTGGCAAAGCCTCCGAGGTCAAAGCGCTGGTAAACATGGTCATGAATATCAACACCGCTGCCCTCGCCGAAGGATTAGGCCTCGGCAAAGCCCTCGGACTTGATCTCGAGATGTTGCTTAAAATCCTCGGCCAAACCGGTGCCCGTTCCCGGGTTCTCGAAACCGATGGCGAAGATATGGTGGCCCGCGATCACGAGTGTTATTTCTCCGCCGAACATGCCGCCAAAGATTCCGGCATCGCTTTGAAACTCGCCGAAGCCCAAGGCATTCCCACGCCTCTCGCCCAAGCCACCTTCGATCAATACACGAAGATGACTGCCATGGGACTCGGTGAACTGGACAAATCCGGCGTCGCTGAACTGACTTTCAAAGGCCGCGCCTTGAGCTAAAGGGCTCAGGTCGAGCATAAAGTCAGACCCACCGGTGGCTTACGTATGGAGACCATGGATCAGGCGCTATCCTCAATCCTCCTTCTCGTTACTCCCCCCCAGAAAACACGACTTTCAGGGGATGAAACTCTCGGACTGGATGCGGCGATTTTTTCGCCCAGGGAACCGAGATGCCGCTAACGAGGCATTGGTCACCTTGCTACTCGCTGCGCGAGAAGACGAGAATCTCAGAAAGAAGATATCGAGCCTGATTCGTTTGCCCGATGTTCAGCGAGATTCACTGGTCATATCTGCGGTCGATGAAATGAAACTTAAGGGCGAGCCACCGGAAATCTGTGGTGCCTTTGCCATCCTCGCGACTTCCGACGGGGCAGCCGCAGCCCAAAAGGCTCTCAATCTAGTCTGACGCTCGAGGAGTCGGCCAACATAGCCCATTACCGAGAAAAAACTGCCCAGGATCGGCGGCCTCCGTTCTTGTGCTACGCCGGTGCTTCGCCGCATAACTGAGGTTGCGCCCACCCATGTCTGATCCCGTCTCCGCCATTGCCGTCTCCAACCTGGTAAAAAACTACGCCGGGGTGACGGCTGTCAGTAACATCAGTTTTAACGTCGCCCAGGGTGAAATCCTCGGATTTCTCGGCCCCAATGGCGCCGGAAAGTCCACCACCATGCGAATTCTCACGGGTTTTCTGCCGGCGACATCCGGGCAAGTCGAAATCTGTGGTCATTCCGTCGCGACCGAATCCGCCGCTGTGAAACGCCTCATCGGTTACATGCCGGAGAACAATCCCCTGCCCGAGGATATGCGGGTTTCGGAATACCTCTACTACCGCGGCCGCCTCAAGGAGATGACCCGCAAGCAGCTCGGCCCTCGGATCGATGAGTTGTTGGAGTTGTGCGACCTCAAACGCGTGCGTCACCGCATCATCGGCAAACTCTCCAAGGGATTCCGCCAACGGATCGGAATCGCCGAGGCTATCCTGGCCGAACCACCCGTGATCATCATGGACGAGCCCACCATCGGGCTCGATCCTCACCAAATTCTCATCGTCCGGGATCTTATCTCCCGTTTGCGCGGTCGTATGACTGTGATCATTTCCTCCCATATTCTGCCTGAGATCGAGATGACCTGCGACCGCGTGCTGATCATCAACCAAGGTCGGGTCGTCGCAGCGGGCGAACCAGCCGCCCTCAAACGCGAACTCCTAGGCCGCGCGCGCTACGAAGTGGATATCGTCGCCGAGAGTGCCGATGTCGCGGGCCTGATCGCCACGATCGACCCTTCGCTCGAGATCACCAGCGAAACGATGCCCGATGCGGAAGGGTTCCGCACCATCGAGTTGAGCACCGATGAAGATTCGGATTTCAGCGAAACGCTTCTGCGTCACTTCGCCGCCGATGATCGGTGCCGCCTACGTGGTCTGAGTCGCGCCAGTCCTACCCTCGAAGACGTGTTCCTCGCCGCCACCAAGCGGAGCTGGGATGTCGTGGATCGAGCTGGCGCCAAATCTGAAATCGTAAATCCGAAATCGTAAATCCCGATGCGCCATTTTCTGACCATTCTCGGCCACGAGGTCCGCATGTTGCTGGTGAGCCCCAGCACCTACATTGCAGCCGTAACGTTTCTCGCCTTCATGGGGTTTATCTTCGCGGGTATTTTGGCGGAATTTTCCTCCACGCCGCAGCAGAACTCACCCGCCGTGGCATTCTTCGAACTCTTTTGGGTGCCCGTCATCTTCATCGTGCCTCTTCTCACCATGAAAAGCATCTCCGAAGAGCGCCGGCTCGGCACCTTGGAGACCCTACTCACCACCCCCATTTCCACCGGCGAAGTGGTGCTGGGTAAATACGGCGCGGCTTACTTACTCTATCTGTCTTTGTGGGCGTCCACCGCCGGATTGTTCTACATCCTACATCGATTCACCCAGGACTCCTTCCTGCTCGATCTCGGGCCACTCATCGGCGGCTATCTGTTCATCGCTGTATCGGGCCTGCTATTTGTCGCGCTGGGGATCTTCGCGAGCTCACTTTCCCGCAACCAAGCCGTCGCAGGAATCTTCGGCGTCGTCATGCTTTTCGGCCTCATCATTGGCACCCAACTTCTGGCCGGACTGGCCACCCTCAACCTCGAGTCTTTCGCTACCCTTAAATCAAGTGTCGAATATGCCCAAGTATTTCAGCACCTCGATGATTTCAGTCGCGGAATCGTTGATACGCGACAACTGCTGTTCTACGTGAGCGGAGCGAGCCTTACCCTAATTTTGAGCGTCCTCGGTTTAGAGGCCAAGTTGTTGCACAGCTGATCATGGCTATTCGACATTCCTTCGCTTTCGCTCGCTGGACGAGGACCCTTAATCTGGTCCTGCAAGCCTTCCTTTTACTGACGTTCTTTGGTGGCCTCAATTATCTGGCGCTCAACTACGGCTGGCGCTGGGACCTCACGAACCACCGACGCCACACGCTTTCGGAAGAGACCCAGGCTTACCTCCGATCGCTGGAGCAACCGGTGAAGCTGATCATCACGACCAACCTCAATACGAGTGACCCTGATGCCAATCAGGCCTTTCGCGACATCCGTGGCCTGCTGGACGAATACGCCACCGCCACCAAGGGTAAAAAAACTGCCGGCAAAATCCTCGTCGAAAACCTCGACGTTTATCGCAACCAACTCCGAGCCGAGGCACTCGGGATCGACGACACCAATATCGTCGTAGCGATCTGTAACGACCGCACCACGGTCATCCCATGGGCCGACTTCTATGAAACCCGTAAACGCGTAGCAGTCGCATTCAAGGGCGAACAGGTCGTCACCTCGGCCATTCTCAGTGTTTCAAACCCACAACGACCCAAGATCTATTTCCTCGCGGGTCACGGAGAAATGCGACCGACCGACGTCAATGCAGCTCGGGGACTTTCCGTGTTTGCCGACGAATTGCGCCAACGAAACCTACAGGTCGAATCGATCGATCTTACGATGCAAAAGGAGGTCCCGCAAGATGCCGATCTCTTAGTTATAGCGGCCCCCCAAGGCCGCTTCGACCCCTTCGAAGTCGAGTTGCTTCGGCGCTACTTAAGCGAAAGCGCGGGACGCATCTTGGTTATGCTCCCACCCGCCATTAATCACGGGCTCGACGATCTACTCTACGATTGGGGCCTCGTCGCCGATGATGTGGTGGTGCTCGAACCCGACCCAGCCCATGTCACCGAGGCCGCCGAGTTGCGCATCAGCGCCTTCGCCCCCCATCCTATCACGCAATCCCTCATCGATAACCAATTGGCCGGCTACCTTGGGCTCACCCGGGTGGTGCGTCCCGACCCGGGACGCCCCTTGGATAATGCGCTACGCATCGATGTGCTCGCCGCGACCTCGGAAACCGCTTGGGGCGAACGCGACTACCGTGCCACCAGCGCGAGCTATAACCCCGGGATCGACTTGCAAGGGCTCGCCGGTTTCGAACCGCTCGGTCGCCTGGGTGTCGCAGTCGCCTCAGAACGGGTTACGCCACCGAAGGATCTTCCTTTCAGCGTGCGCGGTGGCCGCATCGTCTTATTCGGCAATGCTGATTTCGCCGCCAACGCTCGTATCGTCGCTCCCGGCAACCTCACCCTCGCACTCAACGCCATCGAGTGGTGCGTCGATCGCGATGTGCAGATCAACACCGTACCTCGTCCTATCGAGCGCTACCAAATCAACCTGAGCAAAGCTGACCTCGCAAAGTTACGCATTAGCCTGCTCGTCATCCTTCCGGGACTCGCTGCTTTGTTTGGCACCGTCGTTTATTGGACCCGACGCTCCTAGTCCCACCGCCGCACCAAACCCTTCCGTCATGCGCACTAAGATTACGCTCTTCCTCCTGCTCCTCAACGTCGTGCTGTTCTTCTTCATCTTTGGCGTGGAGAGAAAGTGGCGGACCGAAATACTCATTGATGAAGCCAAGTCCCGAGTCCTCGGACCTGAGGCGGCCAATATTCAGACCTTAAAGATTTCCGGCGACAGTCTTGCCGAGTCGGTCCAATTGGAGCGGAACGGTGACAGTTGGCGCATCACTTCCCCCTACGAATGGCCCGCTAATCCCCACGCCGTAAGCCGCATTGTCAACGAGCTGCAATTCCTCGAGCACTACACCAGTTTCGCGGTGGATAATCTCAGTGCCACCGACCTCTCACTCGTCGACTACGGTTTGGATAACCCCAAGCTGACCGTGAGTTTCCGCTCCGGTAGCGGCGAAAACGCCATCGAAACTTCTCTGGCGATCGGCGATACCACCAAGATCGGTCAACGGCTTTACGTGCTTTCCCCCGATAGCACCCGCGTGCACGTCGTGCCAGACACCCTCGCCAACAGTCTTTCCCTCGACCTCGAACAACTTCGCACCAACGCCTGCTTCACCATCCCCGTTTTCGAAGTCCGTTCTTTGAATCTCCAAAATGACGGTCCGGCCAACGTGCGGGTGCGCTTGCGTCGCCAAAACAACCAATGGCAATTCGAGTCCCCCGTCGTCACTCGCGCTTCCAAGAGCCGCACCGAATCCACTCTCAGTGACATCGCCACCCTCCGAACATCAGACTTTCTCGGAGCCCCCTCGGAACAACCCGACCTCCTCACCACCTCGGGAACCAACACGCCCAGTCTGCGCATCACCCTCGAAGGTAACAATCGGCGCGAGTCCCTCTTACTCGGTAATGAAATCGATCCGCCGACCGCGATCAACCCCGACGACCCAAACTCCGAGCCTGTCGATCGGAAGTTTTATGCCCAAATGGAGGGCCGCGACGCCATCTTCACCGTCGTATTGCCTCAACGGCTTGCCACCAATCTGCGTAGCGCGCAAAGCGAGCTTCGCGAAAAAACCATTCTGGATCTCGAGGATCGCCGGATCGATGCAATCACCTTGGCCGACGATCTTGGCCAAGAGATAACGATCCAAAAACTGGATACCAACGACAGCAAAGCCACCGGCGTGATCAGTTCGTGGCAGGTCGTCGCCCGGGGGGCCGACGGGACTCTCCGGACAGATCCCGCCGATGCCGACGTGGTGGAACAAGAATTACTACGCACCCTTCGATTGCTGCGGTCCGAATCATTTGAACGAGATGTGCCGACCGATGCGGAGTTGGAGGACTGGGGCTTGAAGCGTCCCCGTCGCACCATCACCCTTTCTTTCCAGCCCGCCTTGGGCTCCACCACCGCCCCCGACCGCATCACCCTGCTCATCGGCACGGATCAAACTGGCGACGATGCCTACGCCAAAACAGGCCTCGAAACGTTCGTTTACGGCATCGACGAGGTGTTCTTGCGCAACACGCCACTCGACCCTCTGCACTACCGAGAACGCTTAGTGAGAGAACTTCCGGCCGGCGCTCGGATCACGGGCATCGAATTGCAAGATCTCAGCGCCAATGCGACTGACTTCGCCCACCAGCTGGTCGAAGAAGAAACGTGGGAGAGCGTAATCGCCACGCATCCCCCGGCTCAACAAGCGTCGCTTACCGCGCTGCTCGCCTCCCTCCGCACCCTACAATCTCAACGGATCGTGGCCGACGAATTCCGCGATACCGTGCGGGTCAACGGTCAGACATTGCCTTGGCGCTATCGGATGAACTTGAACCTCTCCCTCAGTGGTGACGGTGGCGAACAGGAGGAAGTGTTTACTCTATTCCTCGCCGACCGAGACGGCGGCGATCGTCAACTGGTGGGAGCGCCTGGTCTGAGTCTCATTTTCGAAGCGAATCACGAATTGATCGATGCGGTTTGGAACCTGACTTATGGGAATCGGGACCCCGGATCCATCGAACTGACAACGCCGCCTGATTTGCCCGAGACCGACGCTTGAATTCTCCACCTTAACCTTCCGCCTTCCCGACCCGAACTCTACCGATCATGCCTGTTCCCCGCTGGTTGAACGCCTGTTGGCAAAGCACCCACTTTTTTGGGCGTTGTATGTTCGGGCTCATCCGGTGGATTTCGTGGATCTTGTTAGTCGTGCTCGCTGGACTTCAGGTTTTCATCCTCACCAAACATGAATTGGATGTTCCGCAATTCGTGCTGCGAGAAATCGAGAGTCGCTTGGGCCAGGCCGGCCTCCATGCCAAGTTCGGTCAATTCACATTTGATCCCACGGGGTGTCTACTCGTGCGCGACCTGCAGGTGAGCCTGCTCTCTTCAGATACGACCGTCTTACGCGCAAAGTCGATCGCCATGCAGGTCAATCCAGTCGCATTGTGGTTTCGCGAAATCGATCCTAGCGAAATTCGGATTTCGGGGGTCGACCTCCTCATCCCCGCGGCAATCTCACCCACTGGTCAGGCCGAGCCTATGGTAGCTGGTATCGATGCCCGTATTCGCCAAGGGGACTCCCCCCGCCTATTGCGGCTCGAAAATCTAACCGCCCAGGTGGGACCTGTCGCAGTGAGCGCATTCGGAGACTGCCTGCTTCCTGCCCGATCATCTGGACCTGCCGCCCCTTTTGACCAGTTTCTCGAGTCCTTCTCGAAAAACTATCTCAAGAAATGCCGCCTCATCAGCGAAACTCTCGCCAAATTACCCCAGATGGCGGGGGCCAAGTTAGAGTTGAGCCTGACTCCGCATCCCCGTTTTGGAGTCGCTACCGCGGTGCGAGCCAGCGTTGAGACATTGGAGCTTCAAATCACCACCGATCCAAAATCCCGTCTTCGGGTGCAGGACGCGATCGCCTTTGCCGACCTCTTTCCGGGCGGAGGAAATCGCATCGAACAGCTGTCACTGGAGGCTCGCGTGATCGATTGGCCCTCGCACGTGAGTGCGGGAAATTTGCAGGCAAATCTCACCGCCGCGTTTGAGCCCGAATCCCTCAACTTCAGCCCCCAAGACCTGACGTTAATCGCCGATCACATCATCGTGGCCGGGGTGAAAGTAGAGGGAGTCTCAGTCCAATCCACTCTCGCCGGAATTCCCGTGATTCAATCAACCGGCGTGGCTCAAATCGGCGGAGGCGTCTGGAGTTTCGCGACAGACTTAGATCTAACCGTCGGTGCGGGCCGCGTGTCACTCGAGGGAGAAGTCGGCGCCGGAACCCTCGATATCTTGGCCGACAAAATTGGATTCGATGTGCCATCGATCTTAAGTTGGCCCGAAAGGCCCTTCCTCCAAACTGAACTCATGCTCGGTCCCGGCGGGCGTCCGCTATCGGCCGAAGCGGACTTCTCAACCGGTCCGGTTACCGCCCGGTGGGTGCCGCTGGACGCGACAGCGGCTCACGTAACTTGGCAAAACGATCATCTTCGCGCCGATCAAATTCTGCTTCGACGCGGGGAAAGCGCGGCCTTTGGTAGTTATTATATGAATACGGATGATCTTGATTTCCGTTTTCTCCTCAACGGCCAGCTTTTGCCCAACGACATCAGCGGTTGGTTTCGGGACTGGTGGCCGAAGCTATTTGCGATGTTCGAATTCCCCAGCGCACCACCTCGCGCCAACGTGGAAGTAAGTGGGCGATGGAAAAAGCCGCTCGATACGGTCATTTTCATTTCTGCTGATGCCGACGATGCGGTGGTGAAAGACATCGCGATGCAGCGGATGCGCACCCGGCTATTCGTGCGACCGGGTTGGGTTGACGTGCTAAACTTTATCTCGGAACGCGAACCCGGCACCGTGCAGGGAAGCTTCGCTCGCCAATGGCGCCTGCCTGACAGCCGACGCTGGACGCGGTTGGAAATTCACGCCGCTGGTAGCAGTGATCTCTCCCCGGTGCCAAAACTCTTGAGCCGCAACGGAGCTGCCATCATCGAACCGTTCGATTTCACCAATCCAATAGAGATGCGGCTGGACGGTGAAATCACGCGCAGCGACTGGGATCAACCGGCGCAAGAAGACTTTGTATTGATCGGCAAATCAGAAGGCAATTGGCGGTTTAAAAAAATTCCGCTAGAAGACGTCGAATTCCAAGTAACTCGCCGCAACGAAAAGATTGAGGTCAATGACTTCACCACGGGGTTTGCCGGGGGTAAACTACAGGGGAAAGTTGAGCTTACGGGCGCAACCGGCGAAACCAAGCACCTCGCGTTTGATGTCAATCTGGAGGACGCATCGCTCGGTCACACGATACAAGACGTAGCCCAGTGGACGGCATCACGTCGGGGGGAAACCGCGGCAGATTCCACGAAATTCGAAACTCAATTGGCCGCAGGGAAACTCGCCATGGCTCTTTCTGCTGAAGGTCCCGCCGATGATCCATTTGCTCTTATCGGCGCCGGGAGTGCAGCGGTCACGCACCCTTATCTGGCCAACGTTAATCTACTCGGCGTGCTCTCGGGTCTGTTAGAACGAACGGTTTTAAATTTCTCTACCCTCCAGCTCAGCCACGCAAACGCGGACTTCACGCTGAATGGTCCCGAGGTCACTTTCCCCGATATAAAGATCTCGGGAGAACGGGGCGCACTCGACGCTAACGGGATTTATTCTCTCGATACTAAGGCTCTTAATTTTAATGCCCGGGTGCGTCCATTTGATGGTGGCGAGGGACTGCTCGATGCGGTATTTACCCCATTTTCATCCGCATTGGGGGTTAAATTAGGCGGAGTTCTGAGCAAACCCAATTGGACCTTCGTCTATGGACCGACCAATATACTGCGAAATCTTACTGGAGAAAATAATCGCCCTAAACCCTCTCCTTCGACGCCAGAATCACCTTCTTCAAACGGCCAACCGTCCGCCCCAATTCTCGAGCCGAATCCAGAGGTGTTGGTTCCCGAAGGTCAAAATTGAGACAATTCGTCCCATATCAAAGGTGATTGCCTCCCACTAAAACTCTGTTTCATATGAGGTATTAACCCTAATTAACGCTAAGAAAAGTCCATTCGCAATCGACTGGCCAAAACGAGTTTGTCTCGCCTTGGCTACCTCGTTGGTGCTTGCGACTCTGGTGCCATTATTTGGTTGTTTGACCAGTAGTTTACATCTGATTTCTCTAGGGGCTGAATCCGAGCCTATTCGGGCCAATACGGTGATTGGTGCGCTTCTTTAGGGCTCAGTTTTGATCGGAGTGGAGTTAGGGTTCCGGCGATTTGCGCTCTTGGCCATTTTCCCTACGGCAATCGGCGCGGTTACGTTGTTGCAGGATGCCACCGGCAGCGACTTCGGGCTCGACGAGCTGTTGTTCAATTACTTCCCGCTCACCGCTGGGGCGAACGACGGGCGCATGTCTCCCCCCGTTTCGGTAGCCCTCCTGCTCTCGAGTCTTCTCGTCATGAGTTTGGCGAGACCTCGAGTCGGCAAACGGCAAACGCTCGTTTTGGCACTCGTTGCCTCGATCGTCCTCTCGATGGGTGCGGCCAATTTGCTGGGCTACACGCTCGATCTGACTCTAGCCTACCGTTGGGGCTATTTGCACGATACTTCACCGCTCGCCGCCATCGCGGTCGCCTTGATGGGCATTGCTTTGCTCGCGCAACCTTGGCGAGAACACAACCTCACCGGCGCGGGGGCACCGAGTTGGTTGCCTCTTCCAGTCGTGGTGGGTTCCGCGACCATGACCCTCATCCTTTACATGGGCCTGGGGGACCAAGAACTGGTCCGATTACGGGATGCCACCAATCGAAGTGCCGTGAGTCTAGCACGAGAAGTGGAAGATTTGATGACGGCTCAGACCAACCAATTTGGCTATTTCGCGCGGGAATGGTCCCATGAAGAAAAGACGGCCGTGCTCAGAGGAATCGAAGCGGAATCATTCTTGCGCACCAATGGTGGAGGTCGAGCCGGCCAATCGCTCTCCCTGGTTTCTCTGCTGCCCGAGCTAAAAACCCGGGAAGTCTACCCGGCCGCAGGCAACGAACACCTCGCGAGCTTCGAACACAGCTCCAACCCCACCCGCGTCGCCGCCGTGCACCGCTCCCTTTCCACCTCTAGCGCTCCCGTCATTACGGGCACCCTCGATTTGGAACTCTATGGGCCCGGCTACGCGATCTACGTGCCGATGAAGCGCGACAATCAACTTTGGGGCTTTCTCGTCGCTTCCCGGACCGACAATTTGGTGATGATCTCCACCCCTGATGGCAAAGTTGACTGGGTGAATGAGAGTTTCACACGCGTGATGGAATTCGATCTGGACGAAATCTACGGCAAGACACCCGACACATTCCTCCTCGGCCCGGAATCGCGTAAACGTGATGTCGTTCGCATCAAAGCGGCTATGGCTCGAGGCCAAGGTGTGACTTCAGACATCGTCAATTACTCCAAATCTGGCCGGAAGTATCACCTGCATTTGGAGATTCAACCGATCTACGGCGAGAACGGCGAAATCGAAACTTATATTGCGATCTTGGCCGACATCACGACCCGTGTCGCCACCGAGCACGCCCTACGTCTGGCCAAGACCGAGGCCGACCATGCCTCTCGCTCGAAGTCCGAGTTCCTGGCTTCCATGTCGCACGAAATCCGCACCCCGATGAACGGCGTGATTGGCATGACCAGCCTGTTGATGGATACCGCGCTGGATCCGAAACAACGGGATTTCGTCAATACCATCCGCACGTCGGGCGAAGCGCTGCTCACCATCATCAACGATATTCTCGATTTTTCGAAGATCGAATCGGGCAAGATGCACCTAGAGCAACTTCCGTTCGATTTGCCCAACTGTGTCGAAGAAGCCTTGGAACTATTCTCGATGCAGGCTTCGACCAAGAACCTCGATTTGGCCTACCTCATCGCGGAAGACGTTCCTCCGTGGATCATCGGCGATGTAACGCGCCTCCGTCAGATTCTCGTGAACTTGGTCAACAACGCCATCAAGTTCACCCTCAGGGGCAGCATCACCATCACCGTTCGCAAGAAACAACGTCCGCACTCGGGTAAAACCGACGAAAGTTACCAACTCGAGTTTACCATCGCCGATTCTGGCATCGGTATTCCGAAAGATCGCATCTCGCGACTCTTCAAAGCCTTTAGTCAGGTCGACTCCTCAACCACGCGTAAATACAGCGGAACTGGACTGGGACTCGCGATCTGTCATCGCCTCACCGAAATCATGGGAGGATCGATTCATGCCGAAAGCATGGAAGGCGAAGGCACTCAGTTCATCTTCGATATTTCGACATCTGCGGCCCACGCACTCAACGCGGACCCTGCTCCTTCATTGCCCAAAATGATCGCCGAGGCCCCTGTGCTGGTGGTCGAAGACAACGCGATTGGTCGTCAACACCTGCAAGAGTTCTTCCAAAATTGGCGAACCAAAGCGAACACTGCGAGCAGGGTAAACGAAACCGCTCAACTGCTGCAATCGGGCCGCGTGCATGGATTGGTCCTACTCGATCAAGAGGTGATCAGCCAACCCGGTGGCGAAGAACTCCTCAAAGTAGTCGAAGAGAAGAAAATTCCGACCCTCGTTCTACTTTCACCCGGCCCTGAAGGGGCTCATATCAGGCTGAACCCGCCGAAGATTATTTCGATCAATAAACCAGTGAGAACCAACACTCTCATTCGACGGGTGCAGTCCCTCCTCGATGCCACCCCGGTGAATGTCGCGGTGAAACCGGTAGCTACGGCAAAATTAGCCGAAGAGTTCCCTCTCACCGTGCTCCTCGTAAAGGACAATCTGGTAAACCAAAAGGTGGCCGCCCGATTCCTTGATCGACTGGGTTACGAATCCGATATCGCCAACAACGGCCTCGAAGGATTCAACGCGGTTCAAAATAAAAAATACGATCTGGTTCTGATGGACTTACAGATGCCCGAAATGGACGGTTTCACCTCTTCACGGGAAATTCGCCAAAAAATCCCCGCCGAAGAACAGCCCAAAATCATCGCTCTCACCGCCAACGCCCTGCAAGGCGACCGTGAGCTTTGCCTCGAGGCAGGGATGGACGATTACATCACCAAACCCGTGAAAATCCACGAGCTCCGGGAAGTGATCCGCCGTCAATTTGCGGCAGTTCCCGGCAGAGAAGTCCCCACGGCTGAAGCTTAAGTGACCGCGCTCCGGCGCCTCAGCACAAGTTCCAGTCTACAGTTCGACTGTTTAACGTACAGTAGAGCTCGCTTTCTATTAATTCTGAAACCTGGTTTCCCTGTGACCTTTTAACCCCTCTATATCACCATGCGTCGCAATTCGAACACCCCGTCCCTCGGCCGCATCGCAGAACAAGCTGGCGTATCACGTGCCGCTGTCTCAATGTCGCTGCGTAACCACCCCAGAATACCCAGCTCCACTCGCGAACGTATTCAGAAAATCGCCAAAGAGTTGGGTTGGAAGCCCAACCCACTTCTAGCGGAGGCCATGAGCGCCATTCGCGCGGGCCAGCCTCCCGTTGATCGTGTAACGCTCGCTTGGATAACCACCGGCCCTCGCCGGGATGATTGGCAGTCCAGCAATTTCGATGTGCGTTGTCACGCGGGTGCAGTAGAACGGGCGGAAAACGCGGGTTACCGGCTCGAGACATTTTGGATGGGCGATGCCAACAACAACCCCGATCGCCTGGGTGACATTCTCTACAACCGGGGCATCGTCGGTGTCCTAGTCGCCCCCTTGCGCGAACCTGACAACCTTCCGATGCAGTGGGAACGCTTCGCGGCAGCTACGGTTGCGCACACGTTGATTTCGCCGCGACTACACTCCGCCAACGACAACCACGCGGCTGGCATGCGGGTCTGTGTCGCTCGACTACACGCCTGTAATCGTCGACGCGTCGGCTTGGCTCTCTCGGCGAAACTTGATCACCGGGTAGCTGATCTTTGGTCCGCCGGGTATCTGCTTGAGACCTTCGAAGAAGGCCTGGCTGATCCCAAATTACTCCATCGCCCCGAGGAAGAAGTAGATGAGGCAAACTTCATCCGCTGGGTCAAAAAAGCCAAACCCGATGCCATCATCGGCACCAAGTGCCAAATTCCTGAGTGGTTGGAACAGGCCGGCTACAATGTGCCCAAAGACATCGCCTACGCCGGCCTCGATCTGAACTCCTCCAATGGCGAAACCGCCGGCATTTTCCAAGATGCTCGAGCCATTGGGGCAAGCGCGATCGATATGATTGCCGGTCAGCTACTCCGCCACGAACGCGGTATTCCAGAAAAACCCAAGACCAGCATCATCGACGGCCATTGGATCCAAGGCGCCACCATGCCCAAGAAAGTCCATAACCAAGACCTCATCGATCGAGCCGAACGCCTTCTTTATAATTCAGGCGACCCCGAATCCACCCGCCCCGTCGTCTACGATTGAGCCGAAGAATCCGCGAGATTTTCCCGCTCCGTCGGATCTTTCTCTAGGTCAAATTCCAACCACGGGGAATCATCTGCCAAATGGATGACTTTACGATCCGCCGAGCGCCAGCCCGACCAAATTCGATCTGCTTGATCCGGTAGTTTCACCACCGAAGGCATGGAAATCGGCGCTTGTTCTCGGTTACAAACCCACGCGCGACCCGCGCTCCAGTTGCGAGTCATTGCAGGTAGATCAAGCAAGGAAACGGACGCCGGGTTAATCGATCCTGTTTCTGCGCCTGGCGCTCCAGCTACGATAAATGGCACCCGAACACTTTCTTCGTAAGGCCACCCTTTGCGGAACCGACCGTGCGAACCATGCATGTCTCCATGCACCGAGGTTACGATTACCACGACATCTTCCGGTAGCTCGGACACGAGTCGCGCGATAGCACGATCCGTCGCGGCGATATGTCGATAGTAACCGACAAGATCCTGCCGGGCGCGGACCGTCGCCGAGTCAGGCACATTCTCCCGGAGTAGAATAGAGGACATTTCCAATTCTTCGATACCTACGGGTGTTGCTGCGTTATAAGGAGGATGCGGGGCCTCAAGATCTATTACCGCAAACCACGATTGATCCTGCTCGTGAATCCACGCCGCGGTTCGATCCACCAACACATCACTTTGATATCCGGTAATCTGCACGGGCTCGGCCAGCCGCGTGCCATGCAACCACGGATCATTGAGTAGAAAGCCGCTCTCAAACCCCTCCCAAAACTCGAATCCCCCTCGATCAGCCTCGGGCACAATCTGCCGCGCATGAACTTCTCCAACCAACGGGGCTTTCGGGTCACGACGACTCAAATGCCACTTCCCAAAATGCGCGGTCCGGTGACCAGCCTCTTTCATCTCGTGCGCAATCGTGCGTGCGGAACGGGGTAGTGGATCGAAGTAATCACGCACACCGTTCTCGGGTGACGGCACACCCGTAAGCATGGCAGCCCGGGCAAATGGACCGAAGGGATGCGGAGTGGTGGCTTGACTATAACTCACCCCGCGAGCCGCCAATTCCACCAGACCAGGCGTGTGAACATTCGGATCATCACCGCCACTCCAAGCCTGTCCCCGCCACTGGGTGGCTACTACCCATAGAACCGATCGACGAGGTTTCATATCGGTCCACGTTGTCCCGCCATCGTAAGCGCAGGCCAGACATTCAATTTGGGCGAAATTCCACTACTCATAGAGAAGTAGACTATCGGGTTGCGGACTGCCCGACGCAAACTCACCTTTCCCGACTCATGGTTCTGCCCATAGTTCAATTTAACGATCCCGTATTGCGCCAAAAGGGAGCCCCAGTCACTGACTTCGACTCCGATCTCGCCCAGCTCGCCGACAACATGGTCGATACCATGCACGAGGCGCTGGGTATCGGTCTGGCTGCCCAGCAAGTTGGTCGCGCCATAAAATTTTGCGTGATCGACCTCTCGCAAGCTCCCCGTGAGTTCGATTGGCAACTCGACGGCATGTCCACCCCACTCGATCTCATCATGCCGATGGCTATGGCTAACCCGACGGTTGAGTTCCCGGCTGGCGAAGACACCGTTTACGAAGAAGGATGCCTGTCATTTCCTGGCATCAACGGTGATGTCGTCCGCCCCGACCAGATTCGGGTCAGTTTTCAGGATGTGAGCGGCACGGCCCACACCATGACGTGCAACGGTCTCTTGGGACGTTGTATCCAACATGAAGTCGATCACCTCAACGGCGTCCTCTTCATTGATCGGATGGCCAAAAAGATCCGCCAAGACATCGATATAGAAATCAAGGCACTCGCTCGGCAAACGCGGGAATCCTCCGCCTAGCTAAACGCCGTTACGGAACTGCCCTTTTTCGGCTTCCAGAATCAGGGGGCAGCCCGATTGTTCGATTCCAGAATAGTTTGCCGCCGTTTTTCGAAATCGGGATTCCCCTCGTAATAGAGCTCCCCTTTTCGAACGACCAAACGCGCGGTTTCTAGATCGTCGAGGAGGTAGCTCAACCAGGCATAACTATCGATAAACTCGGGGTGCTGCGGAGCGGCGGCGTGAGCTCGCTTCAAAAGATCCAGTGCCTCGTCAAAAGATCTCTTACCGGCCATGAGACGCCCCAGACTCAATAGAGCGCTAGGGTTTCCAGAATCAATCTTCAGAATTGCCCGGAGATGAACGATGGCCTGATCCGGCTGATTATTAGCCGAATAAAACGATGCTAGTTCGTTACGAACAGAGATGTTCTCGGGTTCAAGCGCGACCAGTGCTTCGAATTCGCCCATCGCCTTGGCTGGTTGATTTAGCGCCATCAGCAGTGATCCGTAACGGGAACGGGCCTCGGTGCTGGTTGGTTGGAGTTTCACCACCCGGCTGATGTAGGGTTCGGCTTCGGCATACTGATTTGCACCCATGAGGTTGCGGGCAGTTTGTATTATATGACCGAAAATGTGGTAACGAACATCCTGATTGTCTGGGGCAATGGCCACAGCGTGTTCGAAATGCGTATTCGCGAGAGTTTTTGTCCCACCGCCCATCAGAAGTTTTCGACCGTGCAAGTAGGCTCCTTCGGCTTCGTAAGCAGTAGCCACTTTCCTCGGGAGAGCCTCTATCCGGTCGCCCGCTGATCCCGAACCTCGCACCGAGAAGAAGAACTCAAGGTTACTCAACTTGCGCTCAACTTCTGGCACGGCGTGATCTTGGAAATCGTAGAATTCCACCACTGGTTTTTCCCAAGTATTTTCCTCGGTTCCGGCGGTCTGCTCCCGCAAGACATCCTCGGCCGCGATCACGTGGGACAACAAGGATTCAGCCGTCGTGATCCCGAACTTCCGAAGTCCGCTAAAGGCTCCCTCCGAATCGCTCAATTTCCGCTCGATCGCGGCCAAATCGAAGACGACCTCATGGTTCGATCCGACTAGGAAAAAATGCCCTCCGCATACCACAACAGCGTCCTCGGAAAGACTTCTGTGAACGTCCTCAAAACGATTTGGAAGACTTTGGGCGGGTAGTGAGTAGGGAATCCACTGGACCACGAGCCCGCCGGGCGCGAGATGGTCTCTCATCAGGGTGTAGTATTCTCGCGAGAAGAAGACCCCGTTGACGCCATACCCGGGCAGGGTTTTTCCGTCCGTCGAAATAATATCGTAGGTCTCCTCGGTGGTCAGAAGATAGTTCACCCCGTCGTTGACGATAACTTCAGCTCGAGGTGACTCGAGAATTCCACGGTTCTCCTCTTTGAAGAACGCAGCGCCTTCCACCACGCTCGAGGCAATTTCCACTCCAACGGTTCTTTCCAAGGTGGAGTGCTTGGCGCTTTCTCCGATTAATATACCCGAACCAAGACCAATCGAAAGTTCTGAACGATACTCGCTCATCAGCAACTTGGGGAGATGCGCCAGCCACTGCTGCTTGTAATCGACTTCGGCATTGGTTCCACCGATTTGGATACCATCCACGGAGATGTGTTTTTCCCCGGTGTCTCGTTTGACGTAAACCTTGGTGGTGGCCATGACGCCTTCACGGTAGTAGAGCTGTCTCTTATACACATCTGACGCTGCCGACGACTCCTTACGTGTA
>OJCR01000031.1_pt1 | contig 72487 bp, 72 predicted proteins | sample 1591611 | NCBI WGS metagenome assembly OJCR01 (sample SAMN05416815, study PRJEB24817) | seawater metagenome | isolation source: Sea water | place: Canada:Atlantic | collected 2013-07
GCCGGTAGTGATGGCAGAACTGACTGTACCGGCGGGCCTTGTCGCCGTGGCGTTCGACGTACTCAGCCCAGAGCAATTGCAGGGTGACGCCCTTGGTCTTGAGTTCCTGGTGGACCTGGAAGTAGTCGGGCTCAGCAAATCGAGATGGGGGTGTCTTGGCCGGGAAGAGCTGGGCTTCCAGTCGTGCCTCGTCCGTGCCTTCCGGCAACGGCCAGGTGATGCCCTGCGCGGTGGCCAGGCTGACATACTTGCCGACCACGCCCTTGGAGAGTCCGCAGGCACGGGCAATGCGCTCATGGCTCAGGCCCGCTTCGTACTTGAGGCGCAAGACCTCGATGATCTGTCGCATGGAAATCCTCGCTGCCGGCATCCGCCCTTCCTCGTGATGAAAAAGGAAGGGGTATGCCGGACAAAGTTGAAGAATTCCAGCGTGTTGGCAATGATTCCGGAGGAACGTGACCGGGGATTCCGGCATCGTGACCAGCGATTCCGGAAAAACGTCCAAAATCGGTCACGATAAAACGGAATGAGCGGTCACGATCACCCGGAACAGGCGGTCACGTTCAAACGGAATGGGCGGTCACGATGGGCCGGAATATGCAGTTCTCGACCCAGGCGGCATAATCGATGGTTTGAGCGACCACATCCCGAGGTGTTTTGTGCTTCTTCAGTTCGATAATAATGATGGAGCCGGTGGCATCGATAGCCAGCAGATCAATGTATTTTCCAAAATCGGTGTAAACCTGGCGGCCAATCAACAACCAGTGATCACTAAGGATGGAGACGTCTTTGGTGATTTGCTCCTCGAGTAGAGACTCGCTTTCCAACTTCACCATCGTCAGTGTTTGGGGCTTGTCGCCGATCTTCCAGATTCCGTGTCGGACCGCCATCAGTGGTTCTCCTCAATCAGCTCATGTCCAGACGCAAAACCAACAGTGGGTTCTGCCAGTAACGCCATGGTCATACCCAGAACCGCCTTTGCCTGAGAACGAGTGAACTCTTCGGTGCCATGAGCCCCCAATTGGCAAATGTTCTTGAGCTGTTCCCGCAGGCTTAAAAGACGATCAACAGAGCTCATCTCCCTCCGCTCCCCACTATGCGCCATCTTGTTGGCAGAAGCTGATGCCTGCTTATCCTCGCGCATGGATTCGACCTGTTCGACAATGTGCCGACATTGCATAACGGCATCTTTGTAGTGCCCAGTTTCAATGAACTCCTGAGCTTTTGAAATCAAAGATGCCAAACCGTCAGACGTTGCTGGAAGCGGAACCTCGAATAGCAATGTGTTCCTGTAGCCGGCATTTTTTAAAGCACTCAGCCATTGTTCCCTGGGTACAGCTATATCCGTGCAATCAAAACTCGAAAGCAGTTCATCGCCCGATGCAACCAACGCCCTCAACCCCAGATTCAATTTAAGATCCTTCTCCTGACGGTACTCCTCCAGAGCATTAACCTGTTCACGATTGAGTACCGTCTCAAACGCAATCTGTTCGCCACTTGGAAAGTCGTGGCACCTGATCAAACGATCAGAAGAAGGAATGGAAAGCAGTAGCGGTCTAATCGGATCAGCCAGGGATACCGAAAGGCTTATATCGAATAGGACCATTTTGCTTTGACAAGGCTTGCGATTGCCCCGCATGACGAAGGTAAGACCATATCCACCAGCGGCCTCCCGACCATGAACAGTCAACTGATCGAATTCGACTATGTAGTCCCCGTTGTGCCTGATAGGTAACCGCATGGTTAGACCCGTACCTCGTGCTCGACTGAGAAAAATATGTGCCGGACTAGCTCAACTTTCCCATCAATGAGAGCCAATTACCGACAGCTCCGCCATCGTTGTTTTCTTGATATAAAGTGCAGTACTACCCAACAACTTCAGCCCCTCTTCATTAACCTTTTCAATGCTCAACCCAGGCTGGACGATTTCAACATGAAACTTAAGAGGGGTCGTTCGAGATTTATCCCGGATGGCTGCAAGATCCTTGATATTGCCCTTGATAAAACGAGAATAGCCGCGAGGTCGCCATTGCTCATCCCGTCGTTTGATGTGGTGGTAAAGGTAATTCAAGTTCAGGTGCTTCCAGCGAACACTCCGCTGAGCTTGACCGCAAACCTCATAAAGGTCCTTCAAACGAGCGCCTGGCTTACCATCACCGGAATATTTCAGGTGGATTAGAGTTAGAAGAATGCTGTCATCCAGCATCTTTAATGCGACCAAATCGGCCGCCTCTCCTGCCCCATCATCGTTAACAATGACATCGTACTCATCGCAGATATATTTGAAGTAGCGCCATTGGATAGAGCGTTCGTCCTGTCTATACCCCATTGATTCGACGCTGATATCTGTCCCTCGCCAGTCAAAAGGCGCTATGTCGTCCTTTCGATACAAGCCCACACGTTCACTGACATGGACAATCTGAGCGTTATAGGAAAACGCACTGTCCGCGTAATGGATCGTGAACGGATCAGACATCATGTACTCAGGCAAGGAAACAGGGTCTGCGTCACCTTTTCTGATTGAGACGTCTGGGCCCTCCACCAATTCGTAGTTATAGCCTTTAGTCGTGGCATCATCGTCGATTACGAGCTTATAGACGGAACGCTCAGCGTCACAGCTAATGGAAATGCGAACGCTTCCATCAGCCTCCTGGCCGTCTGTTTCCAAATCCATGGCATAGAGCGGAACAGCGATGTCACCAAAACACACATCGACCTTATCTTCGAAGGCGGTTAACAACTGCTCCCCGAGCTGCACTGATAGCGGGTAACTCTGGTGCGGAGCTCGCATACGCTCAGGCCTGAGGAAATTCCGAGTGAGATTGTGTTCGGCAGGCTGCTCGGTAATGATCTTATCCCATGCTTTTTTGACCCAATCACACCAATCAGCAATGGAGCCACGCTTTTGTGGTGACCAAACCTTTCCCTTTCGCTGCGAACAGCCCCACACGACCCTGTTTCCGGACTCATACCCCAACGCTGCGATATTGCTCAAGCTAGAGCGTTCAGACTCAATTAGCGATAGTCCCTCGGTTACATTTGGACCAAAATACTGCGTAAAGCTAATGGCGCCTTCTTGTGCAGTTCCGAGATTGCGTGCTAATGGGTATTCAATACCGTTGAAAACATTAAAGACTTGATCGCCACTAAGCAGTTCGCACTGACCAAGAGAAATCGCCTCGGCCAGCGCCTCTACACGAAATGTTTTGTAGTCATTGGAGAAAACGAAAAGGGCATTTCGCCCTTTGTCCCAATGAGCAATGAGTAGTTTAAAATTAGTATCTCTGAGGTCTTTGTATGATCCCCACTTGACTGGTGCGGATTGAATCGCAAGCACCACTAGTAAGTTCTCGTCAATTGAGATGGCATGCCAGTACTCATCAAATTTGGGCAATGTCTCAACGAAGCGCTCAGGATCCCAAGCTTCACATGAGGTCCGAAACAGCATGGTGGTGAAGGAAGGTTCGAGGTTCCACAACGATATTTGATTGTGTAAATCACCTTTCTGCTTCAGCGAATCAACAACTTCCTGGAGCCGGACTTCGCGCTCAATACGATTCTCGGAGAGGCGCCGCAAGACACTGTCCCAATCCGCTCCCTGGGAATACAGATTCTGTAGATCACCTTCCACATCAGGGTCCGCAACATTCATCACAACACTTGCTTTACCCAAACGCTGGTTGTGACTGACCCTCGTAAAGCGACCTATGAACTGGAGTGTTACCGCCAGGCTCTTGTGGTGGTCATGCAGTGCTGCAACTTTCAAATTGGGTAAGTCATAGCCCTCGCCGAGCATATCCACACAAATAACAATTTTCGCCTTTCGTGACAAAAGACCTTCAAGTCGCCTTCTTATCTCTGGTTTCCCATAGGTAGAATGTACGACCACCGGATTCAAATCAGCGGCAATAGCCTCGTAAACTGAAAGCAGCGCCTCTGCTTTAGGCTTGCTTGAAGTTCGAGCCATCATAAGATGATCAAACCCCTGCGCCAGATCCTCTCGCAAGCGTTCCACCGCCATTGAGGCTATTTCAGCATCAGTCCGGTCCTCGTAATACTCCTCAATCGGCAGGAGATCTACATGGGTAAAATAATTAGCGCGTTGTGCCTCGCCCATGGTGTAGTTATAGATAATCCGGCCACCCAAGGCTTTTTTATCGTTGCGGAAAGGTGTAGCTGTAAATTGAAGGATTTTTTTGCCTTTAAAGCGTTCTCGGACATCTAACCAGGACTTGGCAGAAATATGGTGGGCCTCGTCCACGAATAAGTGAGAGCAACGTTCACAAAGTCGGTCGACAGCTCGCGGGTCTCCCGCTGAGAGAACACTGGTAGTTGCGACAATAACGTTGGCCGCATCCGCAATTTGTTCGGCCGCTTCAGGAGTTCTTATTCCCGATTTAATGGTTGCGACAGAGGGCAGATTGATACCCTCAGACACCACCCCCATTTCAGGCAGGTAACCTAAGTTTAAAAACTTGTCAGAAATTTGGGTTCGAAGTGAATCAGACGGAACGACAACCAAGATCTTTTCGCACTTTTGATAGACCATAGTCGCTAGCATTGTCTCGGTTTTGCCTGTTCCGGTTGGCAGAACGACCGTTGCTGGATCTATCTCTCTATCTGTAGAAAAGCATGCTGATATCGCATGCAAAGCGCCCAACTGAGGGCGGCGTAGGCCAAGAACTTCCTGGTCCGGATCTTCTTCCTTAAATACGAAATGCCCGCTCCAAGAACGGACAATCTCACCCGGAGAAATTCCAGCGAGTTCATCAGGGAATCCTTCCCAAACCAAGGGGATTCCCGGTGACAACTCAGCGATATCAAAAGCCTGCTTTCCTTTTAATACCGGCACGCCTTTTGGGCAACGTCCTCTAACTTGAAAATTCTTGAGGTAGATTAGATCTAAGGGCGGGCTGAGTTCTGTAGCTAACTCAAAATAGCCACCAACGTCCGAATTCTTTACCTCGACATCAAGCCTACGCGATCGAACAAGCAAGCGGACCACTGAATTTTGACCAGTTTTCAGCTTGAACACCCGCTTCTCAGGCAGGGTAATGGCAAGTTGTAAACGGTCAAACAAGTCCATTTTTTCCTCTCTTTACAGCTGGCCAGTAAATGCTTTTTGTGCGAGGGAGCTAAAGCATTTCGAGCTATAGTCTGCTGACTTGTTTAAACCGTCGACAGTCCTCAACACCTTTTTATGGATATCTGCATATTTTTTCTGAAGCTCAATCGGAGGATGAGGGATGGGGTGATCCAAGATCATAGCCTGATTTACAAAAGGTAAGTCGAGACGAGTGACCACATCCCTGATTGGCGAGTTCTTAAAAGCATGGGAAAGATATACTGGATTGAACTGTTTCTTATCTTCGATCTTTACCACAATCGCATTATCTGTAATCCAAGAGGGCCCATAAGTCAGATGGGTTATTGCACATTGCTGCCCGACACGGCCAACCACAATAACAGGCCCGTCATATAAAGCTTTCGTTGCATACCCATTAATTCCATTTCCGCCATATATGGGAATCTCTGTAGTTTGATCTGATAAGACTGCCTTGCTCGATTTGCCACTAGCGGCGCTTACTGCCCCCCGACATCCTTTTAATTCAAATGGCGACATCTTGGCCGGAATATCACCAAACATATCCAGAAACACAGCCCGAAGAAATTCATCGGCGAGCTGGATGGCTTGCTGGCGTTTACGGCGGAGGCCATCGGCTTTGTCGAGGATGGTGGCGATGCGTTTTTGTTTTTCTAAAGGCGGCAAAGGGATTTCGAATTCAGCCAACTCTGAAACCCTAATATTCTTTATGTTCGCTCCTGAAGATGAACTGCTCCAATTGCGAAACGCTGGTGAAGACAGGAAATGATATAAGTACGAAGCTGATACCCTATCTTTATTTGGGCGTATCCCAGCACAAAAAGCGCCAAATGAGCCGTCAAAATCAACTTCAGCTTTTGCACATTTACCCACTAGAGACGAGCTGCCTGATGATGTGCACATTACAATGTCATCACGACGAATTTTTTGGTTCTCTTTTATCTTCCCTTCCGGAACCCAAATCTGGCCCTCATCTAAATGCAAAGATTCTTGAATACTACCAGCCCGAATCACAGGCAACCTTCCTTCGGATTTGAATCCACTGCCCTCATCTTTGGAAAAGCTAACTCCTCGAATAACTTCAGCGATGGTTATTAGTGGGGCCTTTTTCACAACATCCCCTCCAGCTCATCCAAGTCAGCCAATATTTCCTTCTCCAAGCCTTTAAGGCGCTGCAGGATCACCTTCGGGTCTTCGTATTCCTCCTCCTCGTAAACCACTTCCTTATACCGATTGATGGAAAGATCGAACTTGTTCCCGGCAATGTCAGAAGCATCTACCACGAAAGCTTTTTGGGTTTTGTCGCCAAAGGTTCGCTCAATGTTTTCTACACTGGCGTTGGCTTCCACCAGCTTTCGGTATTGTTTCCACTTGGCGATAGCATCCGGCAGATCATTGCTGTCCTCGCCTGTCAGCGGACCACGCTTGTCATCCAGGCTGAGGCCATCCGCTTGCAAGTCATAAAACCAAACACGCTCGGTAGCGCCACCCCTGGTAAAAATCAGGATCGCGGTGCTTACACCCGCATAGGGTTTGAAAACACCACTGGGCAGGCTGACGATGCCTTCCAGCTGGTTGTTCTCAATTAATTCCTTACGCAGCTGCTGATGGGCTTTGGAGGAACCAAACAATACGCCATCAGGCACGATCACTGCGGCACGCCCGCCAAGCTTGAGAGAACGCAGGATATGAGCCACGAAAAGCAGCTCGGTCTTCTTGGTTTTCACCACCCCCAATACGTCCGGGTTGGTATTGGTTTCGTCCAGGCTGCCCTTGAACGGCGGATTGGCCAGGACAATATCGAAGAACTCTTCCTCCTGTTCCGGATAGTGCTCCTTGATGGATTTGTTGAGGCTGTCCTGATAAAGAACGTTGGCGCCGTTCACCCCGTGCAGCATCATGTTCATGCTGCTTACCCTGAGCATGGTGGTGTCGAAGTCGAAACCCCAGAACATCTGTTTGTTGATGTGCTCCCGGTAGGGCTCCAGCAGATCGCCGGTGTAATGGAGATTGCCGTCTTCGTCGGTAAAGGTGCCTGCGTCGCTGGAATACTTCTTGTTCAGGTATTCCATGGTCCGCGCCAGGAAACCTGCCGTGCCGCAAGACGGATCGCAGATAACGTCTGTGGGCTGTGGGTCGATCAGCTCGATCATCGCGTCGATGATATGTCGCGGCGTGCGGAACTGGCCGTTAATACCTGCGGTGGTTAGTTTACTGAGCAGGTATTCATAGATATCGCCTTTTACGTCGCTTTGGGTGAGCGGCAGGTTGTTGACCATTTCCACGGCAGAGACAAGCACGGACTCGTTTTTGATCTCCAGATCCGCATCCTGCATGTATTCGCCGATATGCCCCAACGCCTGGATGGCGGTGCCGTCTGTGCCCAACCCTTCGTCCTCAGAGTGCTGCCCCAGGCTGGCAAAGTACGGATAGACATTATTCTTGAGGTGCTTGTGCAGCTCCTTGCCACTCATGTGGTGAAAATTTTTCCAGCGCAGGAGCTGGCCATCTGATGTGTCCGGGAACAAGCGGTCGAAGGGCTTGCCCGTGCGGGCCGCCTTGCGTTCAGCCACCTCCTCTTGCATGTCCAGCATGCGGGCAAACATGAGGTAGCTGATCTGCTCTATGACGGTCAGGGGGTTGGTGATGCCCCCGGTCCAAAACTTTTCCCAGAGCTTGTCGATGTCGTTACGAAGTTGGCCTGTAAGCATTAAATCGGTTTCTCGTTGGTGACTAGAGTTCTATTGATTGGTTGCGACGTCATCGGTCGCTTCTTCTGGGTTGTCCAGGGTTCGAGAGTCTTCCTCGTCGGGCTCTTCAATGGCTTCAACAATCATTGAGAGCCGTTCTGTCTCAAAATCCCTGTGCGCCGGCTCGATGGCAGGCATGGACTTAGTGACCTTTGCGGAGAGCTTGGTGAAGCGCTCAACCTTGCCATAAAGGCCCTGCTTGCCTGCCAGGGCGGTGACGGTATCGTTATAGTGATTGCTAACGGTGTTAAGCGTGCCGCCGAGCTTGTTCAGTCGCTCGGCCACGGTGCAGACCTGGTTATAGATATCGCCGGCCTTTTCACTGATTTCACGGGCTTCGGCGTTGCTGCGCTCAATCATCCAGAGGTTAGACACGGTTCGCAGAATTGGAATCAGCGTGGTGTGGGACACCAGCACGATGTTCTTTTTGTAGCCGTACTCGAAGAGGTCCTTGTTGCTTTTCAGGGCTTCTATGTACGCCGGTTCAATTGGCATGAACATGAGCACGAAACTGGGGCTGCGCATACCGACAAGATTGGTGTAATCCTTACCGGCCAGATCATCAATGTGGCGACGCACTGCTTTTACGTGTTCCGCCATTGCCAGGTTGTACTCTTCTTCGGTGTCTGCAGATACCGCACGGTCGTATGCCACCAGGGAGACTTTACTGTCGATGATGATGTGCTTGTCATCCGGCAGTTTGATCAGGTAATCGGTCTGTTTTTGCTTGCCCTCATCATCCTTGAAGCTGCTCTGCACTGCGAAGTGAGCATCTTCAATCAAGCCGCTCATTTCCAGGGTTCTGCGCAGCTGGGCTTCGCCCCAGGCACCGCGCTGTTGGGAATCCCCTTTCAGAGCGGAAGTGAGGCTCGTCGCTTCCTTGCTCATCTGCAGACCAATATCCAGCACTTTCCGGATTTCGGCGTTCAGGTTGCTGTTACCCTGGAGGGACGCATCGTGAACTTCGTTGATGCGCTTCTGGAAGCCTTCAATTTGCTCACGGAAGGGCTTGAGCATGCTGTCGATGCTGCTCTGGCTGGTTTGAGTGAAGGTCTTGCCTTTCTCCTCAAAGATTTTGTTCGCTATGTTCTCGAACTCTTTGGTAAGCGCCTGCTTGGTTTCGCCTAGCTGCTGCATCTGCTCCTGGAAGTGCTCTTCCTTGCGTTCCAGCGTGGTTTTTAGCTCCGTGTGTTCGCTGCTGAGGCTTTGGTAGCGTTCCTGAAGCTCCGAATACCTTTCCTGCTGAGCCGACAGGTTTACCTTGGTTTCTTTCAGCTGTTCTCTCGCGTCCGTGTCTGACGATTCCAGGGCCTTCGCTTTCTTTCCTTCTTCGGCCAGCCTCTCCTTGAGCTGGCTCATCTGTTCTCGCTCCTCTTGGAGGTCCAGCTCTGCACGCCCCAGACGTTCACGCAGGTCATCTACGCGCTCCTGGAGGGCGCGATTGTCTGCCTGGAAGGTTTCCAGCTGCCTCTCGGTTGCGTGATGGCGTTGGCGAGACTCCTCCAGTTTAGCGTTCACAGAGGTAAACTCTTCTTTCTGGCTTCGCAGCTCGTCAGTTAGCCGTTGCTCGTTAGATTGGGCACCGGTCAGCTGCGCTTGCAGTCGGCTTTCTGCCAGATCCTTCTCATGCAGTGATGATTCCAGATCTTTCATCGAATCCTGCAAGCTTTGATTCAAGGCGTCGGCTTGCTCCAGATTTCCTTGCAGCTGTTCCAACTGGGCAGTGAGCCTGGCAACCTTTCGACTTTGCACCACGGTGGCCATTAAAAAGCCCAGCCCAGCGAGCGCGATGCCTATCAGGCTGGCAATTACGATCAGTTCGTTCGTCCATTGAATGGTCTGCATAGTTATCCCTGTAGTTCCGTGGGCTGAGAATCTGGTTTTAGAAACGGTCTAAGCACATCAATCAGCTCACCCACATCGTCCGGTTTGAATACGCCGTCGATTCCCTCATGGGATACCGAGGTAAATGGCGCATCGTAGAGTGTTTCGACCACGATGGAGCCGTGCTGTGCAATGTAGTTCTTCAGCAGGTTCATGAATCGTACTTGCTGGGCTGTCAGAGTCGGATGGGCGTGAAGGAACTGTTTGAAATGCTCTTCTACCGCCTGAGGGTCTAGGCCAATGATCTCTCGCACCGTGAGATCTAACTGGTCTGCTGTCCGACCATAAAACTCGTTCAATACATCCAGGCTGACCCCCGGATGCGTCGTAAGAATCGTTGATGTCAGAGTTTGGAGATCCGACTTACCGATTGCCTCGCCATTGTGGATTTTCTGGAGGATCGGGTTTTCCGAAAGCATCTTGTCCAGAATGCCCTTGAGACGGCGGCGATAGATCATGGCTTCGTTTGCGCCGGTGATGTACACCTCGCGCTCCTCCCCCTGAACCTTACCATCTGGAGTTGTGGTCGTTTGCGTGCCTGAGCAAGGATAAACCTTAGACTTCCGATACTTCATAATGCCACGCAACTCCCGCCGGGCATGTTCCAGCTTTTCAATGCTGGGATCCGCCCAGAAAGAGGCACTTTTAACTTCCTCAATCACTTTGTCTTTCTGACGAACCGCCTGGATATTAACCGCCAGCCTCTCGACTTCCGCTATCAGCGCCGTTTTGCCATCTTCGAAACAGCTCGCTTTTTCCACCAGGCAGCGCTCAATCTCTGCCATGAGTTTGTCGAGCGCTGTGGCATGTTTATCCCGGAGTACCCGGCTGGACATCAGAGGCGCTATCGTTTCTGCCAGCAGGTGCTGCGTTCTGGCATCCAGCCTGTCCAATAGATCCGTCTGCTGGAGCTGATGAACTACTCGCAGGTTACGGTGAACGGCGATGCTCTCATCCGGCAGGTCATTGATGTCTTCCTTGAGCAGGCGTACACCAACGTCGTAACCGACGGCATGATTTTGCTTCAGGGCCGCTTGCGCGAGGGTCAGTCGCTCCTCAAAGGTCGCTTGGAGGAGCGATTTGCTGCCGGTGTCTTCCGGCTCTTTGTATTCCTCTTCAAAGAAATCAAAGTTGCCGTAATGATCAAAGATCAGGAATTCGGTTTTGTCCTGTCCCGGGCCAAACAGGTTTGGACGCAAGCGTGTGCCTCGGCCGATCATCTGCCAAAACTTCACCCAGGATTTAACCGGCTTAGCAAAGACGAGATTGACGATTTCCGGCACATCAATACCGGTATCGAGCATGTCTACCGAGATAGCAATTCGGAAATCGTTGTCCGGTTTCTTAAACTCTTTGATCAGGCTATCCACATGCGGAACGTCATTATGGATAACCTTGCAGACCTTGGTACCGTACTGTGGGTACATATCGCAGAACACTCTTTCGAGATGTTCTGCGTGGTCCTGCCGCTGGGCGAAGATGATCGTTTTCCCAACCAGTGAGCCGGTTTCATCTTTGATACCGTTGTTGATCAGGTTTTCCAGAATGACCCGATCTGTTTCCTCACTGAAGATTTTTCGACCGATGTCCTTTCCCGCAATCCTGGTATTGCGGGCCTCTTCCTCGCCCAGATCCTCTTCCAGCTGTTGCTGTTGCTCGGGCGTAAGATCGGTGTAATGAATACCATCCCGGAGAAACTCGGTCGTCAGATCCTTTACCCGGAACGGCACCAGATAGGGTGGCTCGTTATTGATCGCCGCATCCAGCCCAAATTCGAAGGTTGGGTCGGTGGTTTCACAATCGAAAATGTCGAAGGTGTTGCGACTGATGAACTTGACCGGTGTGGCGGTAAGACCAACCTGCAAGGCATCGTAGTAATCAAACAGATCGCGATACTTGTTATAAATACTGCGGTGACTTTCATCGGCGATGATCAGATCAAAAAAACCCACATCCAGCTGAGCAAACCGGTTCATCATCCCAGGATAGGTGGCGATGTAGATGCGTGCTGATTCATCAATCTGATGAGTTTCGCCGATGATGCAGCGCGGTTCACTAGGTAGGTTTTGTTTGAACGCATCATCAGCTTGAACACGCAGCTCTTTGCGGTCACACAAGAACAGAACCCGTTTGGCCCAGCCTGTTCGCAACAACAACTCTGCCAAGGCAATGGCTACACGTGTTTTGCCTGTGCCGGTTGCCTGGATGAGAAGTGCCTTGCGCCGTTGATTCTGGAAATGCGCCGCTACCGTTTTGATGGCTTCAATCTGGTAAGGACGGTCTGCAATCTTGAGCTCTGGATTAAAACGTTCCAATTCGGCAGCGCGATAATGGCGCTGATAAATTAGGTACTCCAGACTTTCCTTACTGTAGAACCCATAGACTGGGCGATAAGCGTTGTATTGGTGGTCGTCCCAGATAAAGGTTTCATAGCCATTGCTGTAAAAGATAACCGGGCGCTGGAACCCCATGTACTCGAAAGAATTGGCGTACAGTCGAGCCTGCTCACGGCCAGCCTGAAGGTTAACCGTTCCGGACTTCTTTGCCTCGACCAGCGCCAACGGCTGCCCATTCTCGCCCCACAGAACGTAGTCTACATAGCCCTTCCCTGATGGATTATCAGGGAACTTTACCTCTACTTCCTGGCCAACCTGGGCAGGATTGCCAACGTCCCACCCCGCTTTCACCAGCATCGCGTCAATTAGCTGAGCTCTGGTCTTGGCTTCGTTCCATTGGAGGGAGTCAGCTGCCTTCTGGCTTCGCTGTTTACGCGCTTTCTGCTCTGGTTCAGCCGGCTGCTTGAACGCCTCTGCTTGTTTGGCGCGCTCGCGGTCCAGCTCGTCCATAACGCGCTCGAGCTCTTCCTGCTGCTTTTCGATATCTCTCTTGTAACTGGAAACCGACTTTTTCAGCTGAATAATGGTGTTGGTTGGGTCTGGGATCTCTTTGAGAGATGGCAGGTTCTCCTTTGGCTCCCCGCAATAGGTCAGTGCCATGTAGCCCGCCAGCTGATGTGCGGTTGAGAGAGCCATCTTTGCGCTACGCAAATCACCTTCGGCGCCATGAGCGGAATCATTGCCTTTAACACGCAGAAAGTTGATCTGATGGATCAGTGACTTATCGACACAATCCGCGAATACCGGATTTTTGACCAGCTCATAGAAGCTGGCCTGAGGCAATCTGGGCAGAGACTCTTCTTTGTAGATGGTCTTGGTTATCTCCTCGGCAAAGCTTCGCAGCCTCGTCAGGGCGCTGCCCGGGTCTACGTGAAGAACGGCCTCTGCCAAACAACCGAGGTTTGCCAGGACATCGTACTTTGGCCGAAGAAACTCAAAATTGACCGATTTCATAAAAGATACTCTGCTCATGCCAGTCCCAGTGCGAGGACGGTGCCATTATTTTTCGATGTCGTATTTTCCGATCAGGCTGACGCTCCAGCACTTTAGACATTGTCAACGGTAGTTCAGAAATGGTTATGTGCTCTCAGGAGCTCCAGTCACGCTTCAACCCAAACGAATTTATTGCGAGCGATTCTTTGCTCTTCATCAAACCGATAGGCGCACAATTTTCCACCGTCGCCCCCGGCAACGCTGTAATCCAGGCAGGCAATATGATTACTCAAAGGCTTAGGCTCGCCGCTCATCCAGTAATGCCCCACGAAAACCGGTTTCTCACCGTCGTATCCCGGCAAAATATCAGAAGCCACAGGCTCGTGGGGGATCTTATCGATGACATCTTCAGGCACCATCGCTAGATCACGGTAAGTTAACTCGCCTTGCTGCCACCATTCTGCGCGAATATTAGTCCGTTTGTTTTTGTCTTTATCGAAAAAGTGGTGGTCACCTGGCAACGGGATCTCCAAGCCTTTGAGCAAGGTCTCTATGGCCTCATAAGCTTCAGTACCCTTTCGGCTTGCTTGTTCCCAGGTCTCCGGAAGCAGTTGATTTCTAACGCCGATGTACTTCTTTATCGCAGATATATGTTTCGGATGCCAACAGGCATGTACCACTCGAAGTTTCGGCAGATCCAGGTACACGGGCAGAGTTTTGAACCATTCGACCATGCTGTGGTGTAACTCGCTGCCCTCGCTCACTTGCTCAAGAAACGCTTTGTGCTGCTTCAGGTTTTTATCGGTATGGGGCCGGAGGTATTCGTTAGGGTTCCGCGGGTCTTCCGTCGCCCAGGCGACGGCGTTGAACTCATGGTTGCCCATCACAGCCAGCGCCTTACCATTCTCAACCATGTTGCGGGCAATGCTGACCGTCTCGATCTGCTGCGGGCCGCGGTCGACGAAATCCCCGAGGAATATCACTTGTCGAGAGGGATGCTGCCAAACGCCATCAATCTCTCGATAGTCCAGTTTGGTGAGCAGGGATTTGAGTTCGGTGGCGTGGCCGTGGATATCGCCGATCAGGTCATACATCTAACTTAATCCCTGAGCTTTCGGAACACTAAGGAGGGTGCGTATTTTTTATTAGAACCAATACTGCTTGATTTGCCGCCAGATTCCAACGTCCCCGACGTTTTCGTAGACATGTTTTCACAAAGGACACTGACCTCTGCCCAGTTGAACTAAGCACAGCCGCAGGAATCCCATAGGGGACCAACTATCAGACAGCATTGGAATCGATGAGGAAATAATGGAGGCGCGGGTCGGAATCGAACCGGCGTACACGGAGTTGCAGTCCGCTGCATAACCACTCTGCCACCGCGCCGGGAAAAGTTCGAAGGGGATTCGATACTTTTATGCTCTCAGGTGGGCATTGAGAGACTGTGTTAATTGGAGCGGGAAACGAGACTAGCACTTAAGCGCTAAGTTCATGTTTTCCAACTCTTTTCTTCGTCTTGAGGCTCAACGAAGGCCTTAATTCTAGCCTCATTGTTGAACGTCGTCAACGAACTTCTTCCACCAAGGTCTGCGCACTTCCAGCACCATCCATCCTTCTGTTTTCCGCCTGACCTCCTACTGAGGTGCTCACAGCAGAAGGCATGCGTGCCAACCGAACCTCCCCTCGTTCTCCTGCACCGCAGACCACACACGACACAGCACAAGACGATCAGTTGCTATGTTGGTCTATCAGGATACTGAGAAGGTCTCACCAGCCTCTCTTCCTGCACAAAACCCATCGCAAAGGCACCGGCACGGCGCCAATGTCGCCCCGTTAGACCATCGATAAAACACATGATGCGAAATGGGTCTTGATGAAAAAACCAAGGCCTATGACGCTGATAACGTGGGCAGGAAAGTCTAGTTGCAGCTCCCCGCCGCTCGACAAGTAGGCCAGTACGATTTTCACATATCGAGCGAGTAAAGGCTACTTCTAGAGCATGTGGTCAACATGCTGCGGCCACCCCATTGACGTGTGCCCAGGGCAATCAAACAACAACGATACGCCGCGCCCCAAGGGTCGATCGGCGGCACAGGAGTCGGTGATGTAGCACTCCCGCAAGGAGATGGAGCCATGCGTGAAGGTCAGCCAATTTCAAAGGTGTTCTATCGGCCGATCGAAGCCGCCATACGTTGGGCAGGCTTGTGGCGCTATTCGCAAGAAATCTTGCCCTCCATCTCATTTCCGAGAAACCTACCGGAGACGCTCGATTGCCCCCGGTGGTGTGAATTACGGCTCTGCACTGAGCGCATCTATGATGCCATCCTCAATGGCGAGCTCCCCTACGGTAAAGACGGCATCACATTGAACGATGAATCACTGCTTGATTCTCATGAACTGACTGTCCGTCACGTTGATCTCAAACGATGGATGCAGACCCACTATCCGGAGCATCGACCTGCTTTCCTTTTTAGTCGCAGCGAGCGTATCGCTCATCCAGTCATCACGCTGGAAGCTGGTCAGGCCATGTTAGTGGAGCGACGAGCCTTGAAAACGGAGCTTGAGTTCTCTCGTCGTGAACTGCTGGAGCTAAAGGATCGTTACGAAGAATTGCTCAGGATATCCGGGACAGTCTCAGCTTCCAGCCAGTGTTCTCTCACTGATCGCGCGGAAACCACGTATCTGCACATCATCGGCAGCATGCTCGAACTGATGCTTGGACATTCCCCTTCCGGCATCCCTTACTCCTGCTTCAAAACCCAGGAAGCTGTCGTCAATGCGTTGGTCGCGCATCGCAGCGGCACCATGGGAATCACCGAGCGCACTCTGAACGGCAAGTTTTCCAGTGCGCGCAAGAAGCTGGGAAGCTCTAACGCAGTCGCTTGAGGTTGTCCACCTTGCAGGTGCAATCGCGGATATTGCATTTGCAATGTCTTTCTTCATCCATGTCTATTGAATAGAGGTCACGCCAACAAACGCCAAGGCGCGCTAAGGAGGACCTCATGTCTCACGTTCCCGAATCTGTCACGCCTTCCACGAGCGAACGTCGCATGCTGCGGCTTCATGAGGTCGAGGCTAAAGCTGGCTTCAAAAGAGCGCATATCTACAACCTGATGCGGCAAGGCAAGTTTCCGAAGCAGCATCGTATCGGGGTCCGCGCCGTCAGATGGGATTCCGTCGAAATTGAGGAATGGGTCGCCAACCGACTGAACAGTCCGCGTTGAGCTGCTCCCGTCAAATTTCCCATCCTCAGACGGAGAAATCCATGCAAGTTGTATCGATCATTTCTACCAAAGGCGGCGTTGGCAAGACAACCATTGCGGCAAACCTCGGCGCGTTCATCGCCGACGCTGGCCTGCGCGTGCTGCTGCTCGACCTGGACATGCAGCCCACCTTGTCGTCCTACTACGAGCTGACGCATCGCGCATCGGAGGGCATCTACGAGCTGCTGGCCTCCAATGAGCGCGACCTGGCACGCCTGGTATCGCACACCACCATCGACAACCTGGATCTGGTGCTGTCCAACGACCAGCATCGCCAGCTCAACACCTTGCTGTTGCACGCCCCGGATGGGCGCCTTCGGCTGCACAACCTGATGCCGACCTTCCAGCCGCACTACGATCTGGTGGTCATAGACACCCAGGGCGCGCGCAGCGTGCTCCTGGAAATGGCGCTGCTGGCGTCGCACCAGGCGGTGTCCCCGGTCACGCCGGAGATCCTCGCAGCCCGCGAGCTGCGGCGCGGAACCCTGCAGCTCGTCGAGGACATCGCACCGTACCGCAGACTGGGGATCGAGCCGCCTGCGTTGCAGTTGCTGATCAACCGCGTTCCGGCTGTGTCGTCGAACGCGCGCCTGATCCAGCAGACGTTGCGCCAGATATTTCAGGAGCAGTCCAGTGTCCATGTGCTGGACACAGAAATCCCTGCGATCGAGGCGTTTCCGCGCGCGGCTACCCAAGGCCTGCCTGTTCATCGCGTCGAGCATCGACGGCCCTCCGGGCGCCAGACCGCGGCCGCTCTGGAAATCGTGCGCAACCTGGCAAATGAACTGTGCCCCCAGTGGCAGGACCGGTTCACGGCGGTCACCGGCAAGACCGGCGGGAGGATCATCGATGTCGAACGCACATGATCTGGCCCGCGGCCATAAGCGGCTGCTGCCGCTGATCGAATATGCCCTGAGCGAAGGCTGGGAGGTCGTGCGCACCCCTGGCGGACACCTCAAGTTCACCCGGCCGGGATTGCCGCCGATCTTCACCAGCGCCACCGCCAGCGACCACCGTGCGGGACTCAACGCCCGCGCCATGCTGCGGCGAGCCCAGCGCGATGCCTCGGGGCTACCTACGCAGGAAGGAGATGGCCATGCCTGACATCTCCCCCCAGGACGTTGCGAACAAGCTCCTGAGCGATGGATTCACCCGCGACGGCCCCGTCGCGAGCGGCTTGAGCGACCCGATCGCGGACACCCCCATGATCGTGACGCTCGATGAGCTACGGCCTTACGAGCTCGATCCTCGTTTGACGCGCAATCCGCTCTACGACGACATCAAAGCCTCAATCAGGGAGCGCGGGCTCGACGCGCCTCCGCCCATCACCCGGCGTCCGGGCGCGGATCATTACATTATCCGGAACGGGGGCAACACCCGTCTTGCGATCCTGCGCGAGCTGTGGAGCGAGACGCGGGACGAGCGCTTCTTCCGCATCGCCTGCCAGTTCCGGCCGTGGCCGGAACGCGGAGAGATCATCGCGCTGACCGGCCACCTCGCGGAAAACGAGCTGCACGGCGGCCTGTCCTTCATCGAGCGCGCCTTGGGGGTACAGAAGGCTCGGGAACTGTACGAACAGGAGACCGGCAAGGAGTTGTCGCAGTCCGAGCTGGCGCGCCGTCTCAAGGCGGACGGCTATCCCGTCCCGCAGCCCCACATCAGTCGGATGCAAGAGGCCATCCAGTATCTGCTGCCGGCTATCCCGACCGTGCTGTACGCCGGCTTGGGCCGGCGTCAGGTCGAGCAGTTGACCAGCCTGCGGCGCGCCGCCGACAGGGTCTGGTCGGCCCGGCGTCGCCAAGCCCAATCCCATCTTGATTTCCCGTCGCTGTTCCAGGACGTGCTGGCCCTTTTCGACAGCGCGGCAGGCAGCTTCAACGTGCAGCGTGTCCAGGACGAACTGGTCGGCCAGATGGCCGATCTGCTGGGTATGGACTACGACACGCTGCTCTTTGAGGTCACCGATTCTGACCGGCGCTGGGAAATCCTCAGCAGTGAGCCGTCCGAAGCCGGGACGACGCCAGCGCCACCGCCATCTGCGCCTGCCCAGGAGCCGGCCACGTCGCAACCGGAGAGCACCGAACCGCCTCCGGCACCCGCAATGACGCCCCATGCCGGTGACACGCCCCCGACTGCAACCGACGCTCCCACGGCAAGCCCATCGGAAGCGGCCGAACCCCATTCCGACGATGTACAACGCGCGGCCCTGTTGCAGGAGCATATCGTGTCGCCTGCCGGCACGACCGAACGGTTGCAGTCGATTCAGCGCCTCGTCGCGGATCACACTGGCGAAACACTGCCGGATTTCGAGCACAACGTCCTGCAGTCGATTCCGATCCAGGCCGGCAGTCTGTATCCGATCACCGATGTCTGGTACATCGAGCCCGCACTGGACGAGCCCGATCGCCTGCGCGCGCACATCGAGCAGTTCGCCCGTGAGATAGCCTCCGAGGCCGACCTGGCCGACTGCATCACGCCTGTGGAAACCGGCATCGGCTTCCTGTGTGCCCCTCTCCCTGACACCCCACCGGCATCCGTGTTCGGCCGCACTGTACTCGCATTGCTGCATGCGCTGAGCGTCAGCCACACCATCGACGCGCCGCGACCCGAAGGTCTGGAGGATTTCCTGCTCGACGACGGCGTTGGGGTTCTGTTGTCGGGAAGCACTAACCAAAGGACGAATGCAGTTCTTCGGCTGAGCGACACTGCGTTGGTCAAGCTCTTTCGTCTGCTGCGGCTTGCCCGACGCCTGAGAGACATCGAGACCGACAGTGCCGACGGAGATCACGCCGGAGCCGGATCATCAGGGGCGCCGCCATGACCGGCCCGCACCCGCTCAACCAGGCCGTGATCGCCCAGGCGCTCCACGATTTGCGCAACGGTCAACTGCGTCGGGCCAAGTCGATGGGATTCGATGATGAAGACCTCGATGCCCTCAAGCATCCCGCGATGGCGAGCGTGCTGGCCAACGCCAACGTGTCGTGGTGCTCGGTGGCGGTCAACCGCGACGTGCTGCGACGCCTGCTGCACCAGGTCGAGGATGTCACCGAGGAAGTGGTGAAGATCGACCGGCTGCTACGCCTGGGCGCCAGCACGGAATTGATCAGCAAGTTCTTCGGCCTGACCCATCAGGAAATCGCCCTGCGCCGCAGCGTCATCGGCCTGCCGAAACGCAAGGGGCGCCACCCGGTATTAACCGAGGAACAGGACACCGACCTATGGAAGCGTTGGTCCTCGACCGTGAAAGAGCAGCAAGTCGATAACAACGACGATATGGGCATGCTGGGTATTGCAGCAGATCTCGCCGAGGCCATCGGACTGCCGTTGTCCGTGATCTGGAACGCCATACGCGGATGGATCGATGAAGGACTCACCTGATGATCGGCGATCAGAGCAGCACGCGCGGCCCTGTCCGGCTGGGCGACCTGTTCGAACAGGCGCTGGGTCAGTTGCAGCCCCAGCAACCACCGCCATCCCGCCCCGCTGCCTCGCCACCACCGACCGACGGCTTTCTCTATAGCGGCAATCGACACGACAGCGTGCCACGCGCACTGCTGCTGGACAGACGCCTGACGCCACTCGAGCGCAACGGCTGGCAGGTGTTCCGCCTGATGCTGGCCGACGATGGCATCACTGCCATGCCCACCTACGATCAGCTCGCTCCCTGGCTGGCCTCGATGCCCTGTGCCGAACGGGCCTCGCACGAGACGGTAGCCCGTGCGCTGACAGTGCTGCGACTGACCCGCTGGATCAGCTTGGTGCGACGCCGGCGCGATCCTCGAAGCGGGCGCATCCAGGGCAACCTCTATGTCCTGCACGATGAACCGCTCAGCCCCTACGAAGCGATCCAGCTCGACGCCGATTATCTGGAGCTGGTCAGCCAGGCGCTGACGCATGCCAGCAAATCCATCCAGCGCGTGGGCGCAACCACCCTGCAGGAGCTGACGCAAGACCCCATGCTCAGCGGCCAGGTGTTGCCGAGCCGACTGGAAATCCTGTCGCAGCGACTGGCCGCGCAGGGCTGGAGCGGCACAGCAAGTTATCCACAGACCGGCAGCAACCACGATTCCGAAGACGGGGCCGGCAACCGTCTTCGGAATCTGGCGAACCTCCCTTCGGATTCCGAAGCAGGTTCGAAACGCCCGGAAACCGGCACACTTCGGAATCCGAAGTCGGACCGTACAGTACGTATAAAAGAAAGTATTAAAGAAATACGTACAGTACCGCGCGCGCAAGATACATCGCAGCAATTACAGTTGCCCAAGCGATTCCTTGCCCTCAAGGCGGAGCAGCAGAACGGTGTGCTGGCCGCGATGCAGTCGGTGGATCGCGATCTGCGTCAGGCCCTGCTGGACGAATGGGATGCACGCTGCGCCTCCACGACGATTCGCAACCCGGCCGGCTACCTGTTCGGCATCATCCAGAAAGCCCTGCGGGGAGAGTTCCGCATCTGGGCAGGGCAGAAAGCGCCTGCGGCGCCGGTCAACAGGACACCAGAACCAAGTCAACGGCCTGCGACACCTGCTGATGCAGAGGTCGCAAAGGCGCACCTGGCACGCCTGCAGGAACTATTGCGCTCGTCTTGAGCCGGCACGGCGAGCAACACAGGCCGGCACCTGGAATCCAAGGCGATCCACTGACGCCTATACCCGGGGTATAGCGCGACACGAAGCCTTCCGGCCGCAGCGGCGATGGTTGCGCTGGGTTCGCCCTCGATAGCATCCATGGAGTTCCATGGTCGCCTATACCACGGGTATAGCGCGACACACTGCCTTCCCGAACAGCACTGCAGCGACGCATGCGATCGAATCATGCCGGCTAAAACAGGCACGCGGCAGGTTCGGTTTGATGACTGACGGCCTTCCGGCCAGCCCGGATGCTGGCGACTCGTTTCACCACAGAGAGTCGTCACCATGGCCCAAGAAAACAGTCCCTCCGAATCCCTGCAGTTGAACCTGGGGTCGCTGCGCAGCGCGATGTCGCTGACCCTGCATACCCACCATGCGTCCCGGATCTGGCATGGCCGCGCACCCGCCGAAGGCAGGCCCGGCATCATCGGCCTCAACGGCTTCGTCTCCATCATGAACAAGCTCAAGCGCGGAGCCGAGCAGGACGATCCCTATTCGGACTGGTGGATGCTGCGCATCGAGGACAAGCTGTCCACCACCAAGGAGCAGCTCCAGACCTTGCGCCAGCAGGTGGACCAGGCACTGGCTGGCGTGCCGCCGGCGCTGAGCCTGGGCGAGAACCTCAACGTCCAACCAGTCAAGCTGCCGCTGTTCGTGTCCTCGCAGTTGGGTTTCATGGCGGTGTATCTGCTGGCCGACTACGACGACCTCGCCCGACGCCTGATCCTGGCCCACCACACCGCGCTGATCGATCGCTCGACGCTCGAACGCTGGCTCAACGATGGTGCGCACTCGTTGCGCAGTCTCTTCTCGCTGGCGCAGCAGTACCGCTACTCCGGCACCACCCGTGACGACTTCGCGGCGAAAAATGCCGCGGCAAGGGCGGCCTTGGAAAAATTCGGCGAATTGCCCCAGGACGTGCTCGAAGGCACCCGCCGCAGCCGCTTCGCGCCGATCGCACGCCGGGGCCTGCAACAGCGCAGCGCCCCCGAAACCGAACCGCCAGCCAGTGAGCCGGATGCTGCGGCAGAGTCCGACGAAGCGGTGTCATCCGACGAGGGTGAGTCGGCATGACGGTACGCGAACCGAACCAACGCCGGTACTTCCAGCCACTGGAACAGGCGGACTTCATCCAGTTGGAACACTCAGGCTATCAAAAAGGCCTTTTAAGGCCTTTTAAGAGTAAAGGGGATCTCGAAACCTGGGCCAGCCAGTGCCACGCGCTCAGGGATCAGTTGATCGAACTGGCGCAGCAGCGCGTTCTGGCGCAGGCGCGAGGCTATCCCTTCCGCCTGTTGTCCGTTGAACTGGCCCAGCAGCGTACTGGCGCAGGCACCGTCTTCCTGCGCTGGCGCAAACACGATCGTTCGGTCATGGGCGTCGCCCTGTGGCAGGAGGCCATAGCTTCCACGGCGACGCCGGTGAACCTGCTGGAGGATCTGCTCGATCTGGAACAGCAGCGCATCACGCTGAACATGCAGATCAGCCTGCTGCACACCCTCGGCCGGCAGGCCCAGGACTGCGCCAGCAAGATGGGCCAAGCCGAAAACGCATACCTGCGCCGGATGGAAGCACTCGCGCTCGCCCGCGGCTCCCAGCGAGGGCCGTCGGAATGACGGTGGCGGCGGCTCACGGCTGGCTGAACCAGACCCATGCGGGTGACTGTCTTCGTCTGCTGCAGCGCATGCACGCCGATGGCGTGCGGGTACAGACCTGCGTCACCAGCCCGCCGTACTTCGGGCTGCGCCACTACCTGCCGCCGGAGCACCCCGACAAGCCGCTGGAAATCGGCATCCAAGGCACGCCGCAGCAGTACATCCGCCGGCTGGTCGAAGTGTTCAGGGCGGTGCGCCAGATCCTGGCCGACGACGGCACCTTGTGGATCGTGATCGGCGATACCTACGCCGCGCGCCGCAGCTATCAGGCCGCCAGTACCCGCGGCGGCCCCAAGCATGCGGCAGCCCAGGCCGCATTGGGCATCGCGCGCCCGTTTCCCGACATCAAGGCCAAGGACATGCTGGGCATTCCCTGGATGCTGGCCTTCGCGCTGCGCCAGGACGGCTGGTATCTGCGCCAGGAACTGATCTGGCATAAGCCCAACACCATGCCGGAGAGCGTGACCGACCGATGCACACGCTCGCACGAGCACATTTTCCTGCTCGCCAAACGCGCCCGGTACTACTTCGATCACCTGGCGATCCGCGAGCCCTCCACCGATCCGCGCGGGCCGGGCAACCAGCACCCCGTGCGCCAGCCGCCATTCGAGCGGGTCACCGGCACCAACGCCAACCTGCGAGGCAGCCTGCACAGGATCGGCGCCCGCACCCTGCGCAACAAGCGCGATGTCTGGACGGTCGCCACCCGGCCGTTCCGGGGCAGCCATTTCGCGGTCTTTCCCGAGCGCCTGATCGCCCCCTGCATCCTGGCCGGCTCCCGTGTCGGCGACACCGTGCTCGATCCGTTCATGGGCAGCGGCACCACCGGCACGGTGGCGCAGCAGCTCGGGCGGCACTTCATCGGCTGTGAACTGGTTCGCTCGTTCATCGGCCAGCACACCCTGCGCTGACCGGCGTCGACGCAGGCTCTTTCCACCACACGGAGAACCACCATGAGCACCAATTTCATCAACGAAGGCAACATCGGCTCCGCGCCGGAGTTCCACGAGTACCCGAATGGCAACGAAGAACCGCGGCGCGTGTTGCGCTTGAACGTGTACTTCGACAACCCGATTCCCGGCAAGGATGGCAGCTATGAAGATCGCGGCGGATTCTGGCGCCCGGTCGATTGGTGGCATCGCGATGCGGAGCATTTCGCCAGCCTGTTCCAGAAGGGTATGCGCGTGGTGGTGCTGGGCCGCGAGGAGCGCGACGACTGGACCGACGAGCAGAACAACCCGCGCACCACCTACCGCATCAATGCGCGCGGCGTCGGCATCCTGCCGTACCGGATCGACTCGGTCACCATGAGCCCGAAGCAAGCCACTCCCGAGCAGTCACCGCCGTCCGAATGAAGGCATCGTCCTGGGGCGGTCCAGCGACGGGCCGCCCCGTTTCTCCAACCTCCGACAGGCAAGGTTCCACCAACGTCCACCGATTTTCGCGCGCCCCGCGCAAGAAGCTCCCGCCCACATCGACGCTCCGCACGCCAGCGCACCCGACCGGAAATTCGACCTTGCCCACGATCAAAGCGGGTGACGGCACATTCACCTTGTTTGCGGCCAGGCCAGCGCGGTTTGCCCATGCTGCTGCCCAGATACATCAACAGCGTGATTCGGATGGACGGGCGGCATGCGGCTATATCTCTGCGAGAAGCCTTCGCAAGGCAAGGACATAGGGCGCATATTGGGCGCGAAGCAGCGCGGTGACGGCTGCCTCAACGGCCCTGGCGTCATCGTGACATGGTGCATTGGTCACCTGGTCGAAGCCGCGCCCCCGGAAGCCTATGACGCACAGCTCAAACGCTGGATGATCGAACAGCTTCCCATCATCCCCACGCACTGGCGGGTCGAGGTCAAATCCAGAACCGCCTCGCAATTCAAAGTCGTCAAGGCGCTACTGGCCAAGGCGACCGAACTGGTCATCGCGACCGATGCGGATCGCGAAGGCGAGCTGATCGCGCGCGAGATCATCGAGCTTTGCGGCTACCGCGGCCCAATTCAGCGGCTGTGGCTGTCGGCACTGAACGATGCCTCGATCCGCGCCGCGCTCGGCCAACTGAAACCCTCGGGCGAGACGCTGCCCATGTACCACTCGGCGCTGGCGCGCTCCAGGGCGGACTGGCTCGTGGGAATGAATCTGAGCCGCCTGTTCACGCTTTTGGGCCGCCAGGCCGGCTATGACGGCGTGCTGTCTGTCGGTCGGGTGCAGACCCCCACGCTCAAGTTGGTGACCGATCGCGACCGCGAGATTGCCGCATTCGTCTCCGTTCCGTTCTGGTCCATCGACGTGGCGCTGTCCTGCGCCGGCCAGACGTTCAGCGCACAGTGGTTGCCGCCGGAGGGTTGCACCGACGATGCAGGCCGCTGCCTGCAGGAGCCGGTCGCCCAGCAGGCAGTGCAGCGCATCCGCGCTGCCGGTGCCGCTCAGGTTGCAGCCCTCACGCCAGTACCCTGCCGCCTGGCAGTGCAGCGCATCCGCGCTGCCGGTGCCGCTCAGGTGGTTTCGGTCGAGACCGAACGCATGCGCGAAGGTGCGCCGTTGCCGTTCGACCTCGGGACGCTGCAAGAGGTGTGTTCCAAGCAGTTCGGCCTTGATGTCCAGGAGACGCTGGAGATCGCGCAATCCCTCTACGAAACGCATAAGGCGACCACCTATCCACGCAGCGATTCCGGCTATCTTCCCGAAAGCATGCACGCCGAAGCGCCCACCGTACTCGACAGCCTGCTCAAGACCGACCCAGGCCTGCGCCCGATCATCGACCAGCTCGATCGCACCCAGCGCTCGCGCGCCTGGAACGATGCGAAGGTCAGCGCCCACCACGGCATCATTCCCACGCTGGAGCCTGCCAAGCTGTCGGCGATGAGTGAGAAAGAATCGCTCGTCTACCGCCTGATCCGCGCCCACTATCTGGCGCAATTTCTCCCACCGCATGAGTTCGACCGCACGACGGCCAGGCTCTCCTGCGGCGACCAGACACTGCAGGCCGTGGGCAAGCAGGTGGTCGTGCCGGGCTGGCGTCTGGTGCTGGCCGAGCCGCAGGCCGACGATGCCAGCGATGACGCAGCACCCCGCAGCCAGGTGCTGCCGACCCTGCAACAGGGGTCGGCATGCCAGGTGGCCGGCGTCGAGCTCAAGGCACTCAAGACCCTGCCGCCGCGCCCGTTCACCCAAGGTGAGCTGGTGAAAGCCATGAAAGGCGTCGCCAAGCTGGTGTCCGATCCGCGCCTGAAGCAAAAGCTCAAGGACACCGTGGGCATCGGTACAGAAGCGACCCGCGCCAACATCATCAGCGGCCTGCTGGCTCGCGGTTACCTGCTCAAGAAGGGCCGGGCTATTCGCGCGTCTGACGCCGCCTTCACCCTGGTCGACACCGTGCCTGCCGCGATTGCCGATCCCGGCACGACGGCGATATGGGAACAGGCGCTCGACATGATCGAGACCGGGCAGCTCTCGCTCGATACCTTCGTCGCCAAGCAGGCGGCGTGGGTCACGCAGCTGGTCACCCAGTACCGGGGCACCTCGCTGTCCATCCGGATTCCCCAGGGGCCGCCATGCCCGCAGTGCGGGGGCGCCACGCGCCAGCGCAGCGGCAAGAACGGCTCGTTCTGGTCCTGCGCGAAGTACCCCGACTGCAAGGGAACACTGCCCATCGAATCGGGCAAGCGCACCGCGCCGCGAAAGCGCCGCGGTGGCTCCAAAGCTCCCTGAGACAACGAACCCGTCGTCGCGCTGGCCGATCTGCGGCCACGTGACCACCGCCCCGCAGCCCTGCGAGGCTCCCAGCACGCGATACCTTCTCTTGCGGTGTGCGCGCCCCGTTCCCTGGGGCGAGAAGGCCTTGTTCCCCGAATCGCGCACGCGCGGATTCCCTCGGTCAGCCACACTCCCGTCCGCTGCGCAGGGTCTCCTGATGCTTTGCCTGTCCAGGCAGCACGAAGCATCAGGAGACCCTGCGGGGTTGGCGGTATTCGACACCGGCGCCCACCGGTGAAAAGAACGGGCTCCTTTTGTGCGCGGATGTGCGCCAGACAGTACCGGCCCCAGCCACGATACGGGCCGGGTGAATGCTGAGACAGCGAACGGTTCCACCGACGACCGCATCCTGCATCAGTACACGGGTGGTTTCTTCCTCAGAGCCGAAGGCGGCAAGCCTTCGGCGTTTTTTCTCCTGCGCATTCGCCATGACGACCCGGCAATTCCGCCGCGGTCACACGAACAGGAGACACCCGAATGAACCCTCAACCACAACCCGCCGCACTGCGCTTTGGCAGTGTCTGCAGCGGCATCGAGGCCGCGAGCCTCGCCTGGGAACCGCTCGGCCTGCAAGCCGCCTGGTTCTCCGACATCGACCCCTTTGCCTGCGCCGTGCTCGCGCACCGCTATCCGGCGGTGCCGAACCTGGGCGACATGACGCGGATCGCCGACGAGATCCGCGCCGGCCGCATGGAGGCCCCCGACATCCTGGTCGGTGGGCCTCCATGCCAGGCGTTCAGCATCGCCGGCAACCGCCAGGGACTTACCGACCCGCGCGGCGCACTCACCCTCAGCTACGTGGAGCTTGCCAATGCCATCGACCAAACCCGCCTCGAATCCCGCCGCCCGCCGGCCACGCTCGTCTTTGAAAACGTCCCGGGCATCCTCAACGACCGCTCCAACGCCTTCGGCTGCCTGCTGGGCGCACTGGCCGGAGAAAGCGGTGCGCTCGAACCGCCAGGGCCGCGCTGGACGTACGCAGGTCACGTGTCTGGACCCCGCCGCCATGTTGCGTGGCGGGTACTCGACGCCCAATATTTCGGCGTCGCCCAGCGTCGCCGCCGCGTGTTTCTTGTCGCAAGTGGTGGAGACGACTTTGATCCCGCCGAAGTACTTTTTGAGCGCGAAGGCCTGCGCGGGGATTCTTCGCCGGGCTTCGCGCCGTGGCAAGACGCTGCCCGCGCTGCTGGATCTGGCGCTGCGGCAGCAGGCGGTTTCCGCGGACTGAACTCGCCTTACGGCAAGGTCACCGTGACCTTCGGGTTCGGCGGGGGCAACACCGCCGGCCCCATCGACGTTGCAGCTTGCCTGACCGCTGCACCCGGCCCGAAGAACGACTTCGAGGTCGAGACCTTCCTGGCGCAGTCGGTCACCGGTGACATCAGCCACACGCTGAGCACTGCCAACGGCGGCAAGGGCAGCAGCGAGGACGGCACCGGCAAGGGTGTGCCCGTCATCGCTTTCACCGCCCAGGGTTGCGGAGCGGATGCAGCGCAGGAGCGGGCACCGACCCTGCGTGCTGGCGGGCATCGCCACAGCCATGCGAATGCCGGGGTGGTGCCGGCGATCGCCTTCGCGCAGAACTCGCGCGGCGAGCTGCGCCTGGAATCCGGCCACGGCCAGATCGCCGGCGCGCTCTCCACGGGAGGCGGCAAGCCCGGCCAGGGACTCCCGATGGTGCTGAGTGTCGCGTTGCGCGGCCGCGCTGGAGGACTGGTCGCGGAGCTGGGTGATGGCGTATCGGCGGCCTTACGGACCAGTGTCGGCGGCGCCGACAAGGGGCATGTGCTGGTGCCCGGCTGCGAAGCCCACTTCCTCTACGACCTGAGTGACCCCGAGGCCGGCGGCTGGTCACGCTGGCAGGTGCGCCGGCTCATGCCGGTCGAGTGCGAACGCCTGCAAGGCATGCCCGACGACTGGACGCAGGTGCCGTACCGCGGCAAGCCGGCGGCCGATGCCCCGCGCTACAAAGCTATCGGCAACTCGATGGCGGTGCCGTGCATGTCCTGGCTGGGCCAGCGCCTGTTGCAGGCCCTAGACAACGCGGGGCGCACGACTGCGCATTGATGGGCGACACCCCGCAACGGCAGGCGCATCGTCAGGCCTGCATCGCTGATCCGTCAGCCGTTGCCAGCAGCCGGGGTCGTACAGGCTGCGCTGCGGACCCTCCGCGCCGACCTACCTTGTCCGCCTCGCATCGTGTCGCGGACACGCGCCCATCCCGGGCGTCGATGCTGCTTCTCCTCCGGGCCGACCGGCCCATTCCCGTTCCTACCGGCATCCGCCTGGCCCGTGCCCCGTCGCACCGGGCCGTGCTGCGTCTGTCCGGTGCAAACCATCATCCAAGGAGTCATCCCATGAGAACCCTGCGTCTCAAGACCAACCAGCACCGCCTCATCGCCAATCTGCGCCATGCGTTCAACCAGAGCTCGATGCTGGGCGAACTGCTACAGAACGCTCGCCGTGCCCAGGCCAGCGCGATCCACATCACGGTGAACCAGGACAGCCTGACCATCACCGACGATGGCATCGGCATCACCGACTTGCAGACCTTGCTCTTCATCGCCGAATCCGGCTGGGATCAGCAACTTCAGGCACGCGAGAACGCCTTCGGGCTCGGCGTGCTCTCGACCTTGTACTTCGCCGAGACCTTGACGGTGCATTCGCGTGACAAGCTGTTCGGCGCCCGAACGGCCGAGATCATCGCCGGAGAGCCGATCGAGGTCGAGATCGCACGCTTCCATCTCGATGGCACCGCCATCCATCTCGAAGGCGTCAAGCCGGTGCAGGCCGGGCAGGATCTGCCCACCTGGGTCGAGCACGAGCTTCAGCGCCTGTGCGAAGCCTTCCCGGTGCCGGTCTGGCTCAACGACGTCGAAATACCACGTCCGCTGGCAACGACTGATCTGCATTGGCGCGAAACGCCCATGGGCCGGATCATGATCAATCTGTCCTCCACGCGCACGCAGTGGCGGTGCTTCCTGCAAGGCCTGCCCATCGGCAGAGTACCGGCGAATCGGGACTGCCAGATCGTCCTGCTGCCCGACAACACGTTGGCGAAACTCCCGGATCGGCAGCATCTGCTGAACGAAACGGAAGACCATCCGCGTATCCAGGCAGCCATCGATCAGACCTATCGCGAGGCACTGATCGAGAAGAAGCAGGCGCTTGCCGCCAGCGATTTCGTCACGCACTACGCGGATGTCTGCCTCAGCTCGTCGAACGCCGATCTGCTTAACGACGTGCCCTTCGTCCCCTTGGCCTGGTTCCGGAACTGGGACGATGAGCCGGCCGGCTATCGTCAATACTGGCGGCGCTACATGAACGGCAGTGGCGTGGTCGCCCGCGAGGCACTGGAAATGACAGGTGTCTGGCAGATCGAGGCCGATGACGAGACCGCGCCGACGGTCGAGGTCTATCTGGAAGCGGCCGAGGCGTACGTCCTCGACGAGTCCGGTGTGGACGACGGCCACTGGCTCAAGCGTCTGGTCGAGGTCGTCAGCCCCGAGCAGGTCCGCGTCAGAACTGGCACCACCCTGCATCGGGACACCGATCCGGGGCTTGCCGACTACGCCGTCGCGCTGGAACTGGTCGATGCCCTGCATGTCGGGCTGGATGGTCACCCCGGCGCCAGGGAGTACGCCGTGGACGCCGTGCGCATGGAGGACACGCTCTACCTGACCCCCTCGGCAGGAGGCAGAACGGCGCTGGTCTGCGACTACGTGTTCGACGATCGCTACGACGAGAATCGCGAAGACGAAGACGCACGACAGATCGAGACCTTCATCGCCGTGGGCTGCTCGTCCTCGGCCGATCGCGTGGTCGAGGCGCTGCTGCCGTATGCCCTGCGCCATGGTGCGCAACCCAAGCTGGCCGGCGCCACCGTGCGCCTGGTCTTCGACGACACCGGCAAGTTGCAGGCGGTCACCGCCTGAGACCAGTGCCGTTGTCACCCACACGCCCCCGATTTCGGGGGCGTTTTTCTTCCTGCGAACCGGCGCAAGACCTGTTTGCGCTACCGGGTGCGGACGAATCCGGCTGTGCTGATTTCCCGTTTCCGGATGACGCCGGAAGCGTCGAAGTTGATGCTGGCTGCGCTGTTGCCGACGTTGTCGGCGATTCGCCAGCAGCCAGGGTGTCAAGGCTGCCGTGGAGCCCGCTCCATGCCACCCGCCAGTTCGCCATCGCATCGCTCGGGCGAACGCTGCCCATGCGGGCATCGATGCCTCTTTCTCCAACCCACGGGATGAGCGCTTCGTCCCGCCGGGGCGTGGCGTTCCCCGACTGATCCCAAGGAATGTCCATGGAAACCATCACTACCCAAGGCCGCGTCACCCTGAAACACCTCAAGGTCGCGGATTTCGCCAGCGAAGAGACGTTGTGCTTCAACGCCACCGTGCTGTTCGATGGCGTCGCCATCGCCGAGGCCCGCAACGACGGGCATGGCGGTTCCACCTTCATCCGGGCGCTCGACGGCCAGGCAGCGAAGCTGGCCGAGGCCGAAGCCTTTGCCAGCAGTCTGCCCCCCGATACGCTGGAGGGCGGCATCTCCGGCGAGGACGCCGATCCGCTGGTCATCGACATCACGCTCGACTACCTGGTCGATCATCTGGCCGAGGCACAGCATGCCGAGCGCAAGCTGCGCACCGCCTACGCCCGCGACATCGCCAACAAGGTGCTGTTCATCAAGAACGGGAAGCTCTTGTTCCTGAAGGGCATCAAACTCAAGGCCATCGCCGACCGCGCCGGGTACTTCGCGGCGCTGCGCGCACGGCAGGAAACACCCATCGTCATCCTGGCCGAACTGCCGCCGGACGAGGCTTTCGCCCTGTGGAAGCAGCACGTCCTGGGCGGCGAATCGTCCTGATCCTACGCCGCACCGGGCGGCCCCTGATCCAAGAGGAGAACCCCACATGCAGACCTTTCCTTACTTGAAAAAGTGTAAGGCTTGGCCTTACACTTCCATCATCATGATCCGCTCGTTCCGCCACAAGGGACTGCGGGCTTTGCACCAGCGTGGCGACCCGTCCGGCGTACGCGCCGATCACGTCGCCCGCCTGCGCCGCCTGCTGGCTTCCCTGGACGTGGCCCAGGCGCCGGGCGATCTGGATCGGCCAGGCAACCGGCTGCATCCCCTCAAGGGCAAGCTCGCCGGTTACTGGTCGGTCAGCGTGTCGGGCAACTGGCGCGTCATTTTCCGGTTCGACGGCTCCGACGTGGAGCTGGTCGATTACCTTGATTATCACTAGGAGGCCACCATGGCTATGCACAATCCTCCCCATCCGGGCGAAGCGTTGCGCGAGGACGTGCTGCCGGCGATCAACATGACGGTGTCGGGCTTGGCCCGACACATCGGTTATTCGCGAGGACAGCTCTCCACCGTGCTGAACGGCCGCGCGGCGATCAGCGCCGACCTGGCCCACCGTCTCGAACTGGCCGGCCTCGGCAGCGCAAGGCAGTATCTGGCCGAACAGGCGGCCTACGACCTGTGGCAGGCGGAACACCGCGAACATCCCCCAATCGCGCGCCTGCAGTTCGCCTGACCCAAGCTCTCCCAGCCCCGACAGCCCCGCAGCCAGCACTGCGGGGCTTTTTTTCGCCCATCAATCGGGGCGCTGCGGATTCCCATTTGCGCATGACGCCGGCCCAGTGCTGACCGAATCTGCCCGCATGTGTCGCTGACCTCGTCAGCACCATGCCAGCAGCCAGGGTCTTCAGGCTGCCGCGGGATTTCCCTTCCGTGCGACCCGCACCAGTCCGCATCGCATCGAGTCTGCGGACGCGCGCCACCAGGCGCCGATGCCGATTCATCCACCGCCAGCGGGAGCAGCCATCCCGTCAGGGACTGGGCCGCCTCGCTTCACAAAGGAGTCCGTCCATGTTCCAGCAAGCCTCGTTCGGCCAACTGGCCCTGATCTACGCAGGCAAACGCCTGCCCCTCGAAGTGCTGCACAGCGCCGCCGGCCACTACATCGGCACGCGCGACGCCGAAGGCCCCGTCTCCCGCGAGTCGGCCGAGTACTTCCGTAGTTCGGCGACAGCCCAGCGTGCCCTCGACAGAGGCGGCTGGACCCAGTTGCCCAATCCCTGATCCCACCTATGAGGAAACCGCCATGAATCAGCTTCTGCCGGCCGACGTCGTCGACCAGATCATGCGTGAAGAGCGCCACTTCGCACGTGCGCCCGATGCCTTCTTCCAAGCCTGGAAGCGTGGCGCCGAAATCGCCGGCCCGGAGTGGTTTGGCGATGGCACCCGTGAAGGCCTGCACCGCGCCACCAGCAAATGGGAATTGCGCCCGAACCTGCTGATGCTCAACGACGCCCTCGGTGTTCTGAGCGGCGGGCAACGCATGTTCTTGTCCGCGATGGTGAGCTTCTACAACGCCCGCGAGGGCGCCGCGATGCTCAAGCGCTGCGGCTTCGAGGGGCTTGCCGATCTCGGCGGCCTGGATCTGGAGCGCCGTCAGGTCATCGCCGACCTGGTACTCAACTACAGCGGCTGGTAGGTCAAAACGACTGATCACCGTCATTTTCTCAACCCCCAGCGAGGGACATCCGTCCCTTCGGGGCGGGTGTCCCTCCTTCATCTCACAGGAGCGACCCATGTCCCGAAATCCATCCTTTGCTGTCGTCCTCGAAGGCGGCCTGGTCCAGGCCATCGTCGTGCAGGACTGGCCCGATCATCTCCCGCTGCCGCCGTTCGCGGTGGTGGATTACGACACCGAGGGCGCGGCCGACGACGAAATCGTCCGCTTCGACATCGGCAATTCCGAAGCCGAAGCCCTGTGCCGTAGCGATACGCCCACCGTGTTCGAGTCCCTGCCCGACGCGCTGTCGCCGCGGGCTGTGCTGGCCGCACTGGACGAGCCTGTCCGGGACGACCTGCCCGAACCACTGGCGATCGCCCGCCAGGTGCGCCAGAGCGTCCTCGATCTGGATGCCCGGATCAACGCCGGCGAGCTGGCGCCGACGGGCGACGACTACAACGCGCTCTACCTGCTGGCCAACTGCGGCCTGATCGAACTGCTGAAGTCCCTGGGCGACCCCACCGACTTCGGCGAGTAACGCCTTCCCACCCATTGCCCGAGGCCACGGCTTCGGGTTCATCCCCGCGGATGCCATGTCCGCAGGGGCTGGCTCCGCCTTACCAACCAGGAGCCACCCCATGGCAAACAACTACTACGACGCCACCGGCGTCCTCGTCCTAGACAAAGTCACCCCGGTGATTACCGCGCTGTTCGGCGGCATGAAGCTGGATACCTCCTACCCCGGCGATGGCCAGGTCTATGTCGCCCAGATCGCCGAAGACAGTGGCGCACATTGGGACGATGTACGCGAGGACCTTGTTTCGTTGGCCCAATCGCTGGGGCTGTCCGTGCCTGGCGTGGATGTTCCCACGATGGACGACGTTCTGACCGTGCTTTCCGGACATTTCGGCACCGACCAGGACGAAGACCTGCAGTACCTGATCGAACACCATCGCTTCGAGGACGACGCGGATCTCAACGCGCAGTTCCTGATCGCCACACGATTCGACGACGGTCACGGCCTCAAGGAGATTCGTTTCGAGGGCTGCTGGTATTGCAGCAAGCCGCGCCTCTTCAATTTCGGCGGTGACAGTTCTTTCATCAGCCGAGAGTTCACGATCTTCGGTGACTCCGGCCAAGTACTCGATGTCGGCAACCGTATCCGGCAAGCCCTGCTGATCCAGGATCTGGAAACGGCAGCCAATGAGTTCTTCAGAGAAGCGCGCCGAATGCTCGACGGCATCGGCGACGAAACGCAGCGCCGGCACTTGCAGCACCGCTTGTCCGAGCTGTTGCGCTGACAGATCGCGACACGACGTTTGATCCATTCCGGTGCCGCCTGCCGGCACCACTTCCTTTCCCACTGGGGTCGATCCCCGGTGGGGGTTGGCCCTGCGCCATCCTCACCGGAGAATCTAACCATGGAATATCCAAGCAACCCGTTTGCCCGCGGCTATTACAGTTTCGAGATTCGGCGCGTTGCTGTCATCAGCTACGATGATCGCCACCCGCAAACCTTTCTGCCGCTGGTGTCATCGCAGGCCCATCTGCCCGACGAAAAGGTCGCCTACCGCGCGTGCATCTTCAACGATGATTTCGCGGTGATTATCGACGATCAGGCAGTGCCACCCGAAATCGATGCGCTCTGCTTCGGCAGCGGTACCGTCCAGGCCGTGTTTCACGGCATATGGGGTCAAACCGTCCAGGGCTCATTCGTCCATGTCGCCGACTGTGCCACGCTGGAGTCGGCCCAGGATGTGATCCGCAATCTGCAGTTCACCACGGGCTTCTACAGCCGCGCCTGGGAGATCAGCACGGCCCACATCACCGAAGCATCGGGCCGTTACCTGTGCGAGCTGGCGGACATTGCCACCCCGAGCGGGTTTCTGTTCGTGGCCTTTCGCATCCCGTACAGCCCGGCAGTCGGTCTCAAGCTGATTGCCACACCCTGGACGGATGAGAACCTGATGCACGTCGAAGGCATCACCGCCGAGCAACTGCGCCGGGAACACCTGTCCAAGGGCATGCCCGAGGATCTGGCCGACGTACTGGCACTTGCCGGCCAGGCTGACGTCAGGATGCTGGTGTTCGACGCCGATGCGCCCGAACTGGAAGGTCTGACCGTTTTCGAGGAGGACGACGACACGCCCTCCGAAAACACCTGACCGGGCGATTCCCGTCCCTCCAAGCCCCTCCGATTGAGGAGCTGCAGATCGTTGACGGACCTCATCCAAAAGAGCCAGCGCTTTGTCAGCAGTCTAAGGGGGGGGGTAAAGCCCCCCCGCTCATGTCAGATAGCATTCGGTGAAGGACACAACGCTACATGCGTGGCCAACCTTGATGGAGGTCGTCCACGATCAGAGGATGGTGGTGTCTGCCCTGGCCTGAATGTTCGCGCATATGCGGATGATCCGGCGGTAGATCCGGGTGGTCGTGGGCGATATCAGATGGATCGCCGGAAGGCCAAAGCATTAGCGCAAGCACTACACCTGCGAGGCCAATCAACGACATAACGATGAAGGTTGCTTGCAGCCCGAAAGTAGCCCCGAAGCGTCCAGCCAGCGGATAGCAGATCAGCCAGCAGGCATGTGACAGCGCAAACTGTGCAGCGAACAGCGCGGGCCGATCCTCGGCATGGGCAGAGCGGCGCAGCAGCCGACCGGAAGGCGTTTGTGCCACGCTGTAGCCGAAACCGATCACCAGCCAAAGTGGCAGCAACAGTACATAGGACGGAATCAGCGCCCCGATGGCCGTACCGATAACCAGCACCGCCGCTCCCGTGACCATGACAGGCCGATCCGCTAGTTTGTGGAGCAGACCAGGCAGTGCAAATGCAGCGATCATCGAGCCGCCTCCGAACGCTGCCAATGCCCAAGCCACTTCCGCTTCGCCCAGGTCGAAGCGCGCCTTCACAATGACCACCGTATTCACGATCACCATAGCCCCAGCCGCTGACACAGCAAGGCTGATTGCCAGTAATCCCCGCAGCCGCGGCGTTGCAAGGTAGAGCCGAATGCCCCGCGTGGTGCGCTCCCAGATGCCACGACGCGGGCCAGGCGTGGAAGCCGGCAACACCACGCTGACTACCAGTGCGGCCGAAACAAGAAAGCCAAGCACCGTCCCGGCAAACAGGTTGTGGAAACTGATGATGGTCAGCAAAGCAGCCGCCAGCATCGGAGAAACCAGGCTTTCAAGGTCGTATGCCAACCGCGATAATGACAGCGCCTTCGTGTACTCATCCTCGTCAGGCAGGATGTCCGGGATGGCCGCCTGGAAGGTCGGCGTGAATCCGGCAGAAGCTGCCTGCAACACGAAGATCAGGAGATAAATTTGCCAGATCTCAGTGACGAAGGGCAGACAGAGAGCAACGGCTGCCCGAACCAGGTCTAAGGCGATCAGCAGCGATCTACGCGGCAGGCGATCAGCGAAAGCCTGAGCGATCGGGGCGATGCCGACATAAGCAAGCATCTTGATAGCCAGCGCCGTACCGAGCACCGCTCCAGCGTCCGCACCCGCCAATTCGTATGCAAGCAGGCCCAGCGCCACCGTCATCAGGCCGGTGCCGACTAGCGCAATCACCTGTGCGGCGAATAGGTGGCGATAGGTGCGGTTTTTAAGGACAGCGAGCACCGGATGGCCTTAAAGAAGTTTGGCGAGTGCCTTCATTTCACTCATGACGGAAGCGGCATCATGGTCAAGGCAATGGTCGATGTGGTCATGGATCAGGGCACGCTTTGCCGCCGTTACTGCGCTTTCAACGGCTGAAAGCTGGCGGGCAATATCGAGGCAAGCATCCTCTTTCTCGATCATGCCGATGACGTGCCGAAGGTGACCCTCGGCACGCTTGAGCCGTTTCACAAGGTCGGGATGGCTGGCGTGTTTTTGTGGCTCTGTCATGTGAAAATTTTATCCCCCTGGGGGGGATATGTCCAATGACCGCAATTCTCTGCCATCGACGGAGCGATGTGCCGACGCAGCAGAAAAAAGTGTGCTGGCCTAGATCGGACTAAGCACCGAAGGCAGAGCGGCGCGATCAGCACGCCATCGTGGCCGGCATGGGTGGCGATGACGAAATGGTTCGCCTCCGCCAGATCAGCAATCTGAAGCTCCTCATTTGGTGGGCTTTTTCTGTGTAGAAAATGCGGTGTGGGCTGATTCGCTTTATCGCGGGCCGGGCCGGATGGACTTTGCCATCCTGCCGGCATGTTCGCTGGCGTTGCCGGCAACATCCCAGGCGGTCGAGGCCATCGAGACCGCGGCATGCCGATAGCGTGCTGGCTTTCCTCCATCTCCGGACGCACGGCGTCCATTCATTCCACCCACTTGGGACAACCCGTCCCTGGTGGCCGGGAAGTCCCGTTTTTCTGGAGATTTCCCCATGGATCATCAACTCATTCGCCAGCAACTCCCGAAGCTGGTTGCCGGCCACGTGCCGTCCAATGCCCGTAACTTCAAGTTTGTCATTTTCGACGGCGAGCCCAAGGTATCGACCCTGGGCTTCCACATCGATCCCAAGCCGTTCGAGGGCAAAGTCGTTGCCAGGACGGACGAGGCCATTGTCGTCAAGGCCGGGCGCACCCAGTTCATGGTGCTCGACCGGGCGCTCGTGAGCGAGGAGCCCGATGAGGGTGCCAAGGTGCAGGTCGCGCCTTATGCCAGACGCCGCTTCGACGGGCTGCGGGCGGATACACCCGAGGAACGTACCGAGTACACCTCCGACGGTCGGCCCTACAAGATACAGTCGCTGGTACTCGGCTCAGCCCCGGCGAAACTGCCGATCCCCGAGCCGCGCTGCCTGGAACTGCAGCAGCTCATCGAGCAACTGGAGACGCTGCCTGCTCCCGACGGCTACCGCCGCATCACCCACATGCTGGTCGATGCCGGTGCGAGCGACTTCACCTGGGTCGATCCGCTGCCCAAGGACATCATCGCCAAGCCGCCGGCCATCCGCTTCAACGTGGCCACGGCGAAGTTCCAGGGGCGTGTCACCGTGCTGTACGAACGGGGCGACGATCTCTACGCGGTGGAACTGCACCGCGATGGCGATCTGGTCGAGCGCGTGAACGAGGTGTTCTTCGACGACCTCGGCAACACGCTGGAACGCCTGATCGACGACGGCAGTTGGCGTCAGATCCGCGTCAGCACCGTGCAGAAACCGGCACGGCGCGCGCCGCGATCGGTGGCCGCATGAACTCGCCGGAGACGGCCGGCCGTTGGGTGATCTATTCGCCCAACGAGTCGGCTCTCCACGATGGAGCAGGCTACTGGAGCAACTCGCTGGGCTGGGTTGAACTCGACCTGGCCACGCATTTCAGTACCGAGCTGGCATGTTCAATGCCTTTGCCACAGGCGACCGGCCATGACGCCCGTTTTGTCACCTTGCGCGAGGCGGACCGCCACCACGGCTGATCCCATCGATGGCATCCCATCCTTTCCGCACCGCCTCGCCGGTGCATTCATCCACCACGGCACTCACCCCGGAAACTGGCCTAGCGCCAGCTTCCGGGGCTGTGCCAATCCCTTGGGAGACTTCTCATGACCGTACGTTTCAAGGGCACGGAGCTGCGCCCCGTTCTGGCCGAGGCCGTCGCCAACTGGTGCCGGATCATCCTGGTCAAGGATCAGGGCGTCTACTTCCTCGCCGAGCATGGCGAACGCCGGCCCGATGGGCGCCAGAAGCTGATCGCGTATGCGGTCGGCTGCAACCCGGACGTCGATCCGTTCGATACCTGGTGGGACCGGGCGCGCATCGAGTTTGGCGGCGACGATTTCGGCGAATTTCTGGATATCGGGGACAGCGTGTTCATGCGCATACTCAACAGCCAGGACGACCTGGAAGTATCCGCCACGGCGACGCACTTGTCCTTTCAGGTCGTACCCGCCACACCAGCGGGACACTGAACCCTCCACAGCCCCCACACCGGGGGCTTTCTTGTCTTTGCACTCCGGCCATCACGGTGGGTGCGCGTTCGTCTCCGGCCACCAAGACCTGCCTCGCCGGCTCACCGACCGGCATGCCACCGGAGACGACCGCATGTACGACCCGTTCAAGATCACCCAACCCACCTGCATCAGTTTCAGCGGTGGACGCACCAGCGCGTACATGCTCTGGCGCATCCTGCAGGCCAACGGCGGCCTGCCTGCCGATACCTTGGTCTGCTTCGCCAACACCGGCAAGGAAGTGGAAGCGACCCTGCGCTTCGTGCGCGACTGCGCCGAGCTCTGGCAGGTGCCAATCCACTGGCTCGAATACCTGTCCGCTGAGCCGGGCTTTGCGCTGGTCGACTTCGATCGGGCCAGCCGGCAGGGGGAGCCATTCGAGGCGCTGATCCGCAAGCGCCAGTACCTGCCCAACCCCGTCGCGCGTGGCTGCACCGCCAGCTTGAAGATTCGGCCGATGCACCGCCTCGTGCGCACTCTCGGCTGGAGGGAATGGGATCAGATGATCGGCATCCGCGCCGACGAGCAGCGGCGTGTCGCCAAGATCCGCGCGCGCGGCCATTCCACGGAATCGTCCCACGAGACCATGCGCATGCCGCTAGCCGAGACCGGCGTGACCGTGCGCGACGTGGGCGCTTTCTGGCAGGCCCAGCCGTTCGACCTGGAGCTGCTGACCGTCAATGGCCGCACTCTGGAAGGCAACTGCGACCTGTGTTTCCTGAAACCGCGGGGCCAGCGCCTGGCGCTCATCAAGGCCCGGCCCGAGGCTGCCGAGTGGTGGATTCGGATGGAGTCGTTGAATCTGGCCAGCAAGCCCAGCGGCGCGCGCTTCCGCGCCGATGGCCCGAGCTATGCCGAGCTCGCCCGGTTCGCCGAACGCCAGGGCGACCTGTTCGATCCCGTCGAAGAAACCATCGGCTGCTACTGCGGCGATTGAATGCGGTCAGGCGACAGTACCCATTCCCGGTGGTGCCCGACACCGCGTGGTGCGAGGCTTCCCCCATGCTTGCTGACGTTGTCAGCGCATGCCAGGCAACCATCGGTCTTCGAGGTTGCGGCGCGGCACCCGCCGCGTGACCGAGCCAGTTCGCATCGCATCCCTTCGTGCGAACGACCACCGGCCTGCCAGTGGTGGATGCACCTTGCTAGTCCATTCGCCTTATCAACCCACCGCGGGGTTACGCACCCCCCCCCCGCGCAGTCGGGTCAGGTGTGTCTCCGCTCCATTTTCATTGGAGATTCACCATGACCAATACGACTTCCAACGCCAAGAGCTATTTCGATCTTCACACCGAGGGCTACGGCCGCCTGCAACGTGTCCGGGAAGTTCCCGTCCGTGGCGGTCGCCGTGCGCAGCCCTTCCTGGCTTGCACCGTGGCAGCATTCGTCGGGTCCACCAAAGACCCCGTCACCCGCTATTTCGACGTCAAGGTCTCGGGTGCCGAGGCCAAGAAACTGGTCGAGCGCTACATCGGAGTCGATGACCCGAAGCAGCGCCCGCTGGTCAAGTTCCGGCTCGGCGACCTGTGGGCCGATCCCTTCATCCGCACCAGTGGCGATCACAAGGGCGATCCAGCGGCCAGCCTCAAGGGCCGGCTGCTGAAGGCCGAACTGATCGATCGTGCCGAACTGGCGCAGCTCGAGCAGTACGAGCTGATCACCCGCGGCATCGGTTATCTCAACCGTCCGCGCGAGGTCACGCCGAAAGATGGCGATCCGTTCCTGTCGTGCTCCATCGGGGCACTGGCCGGCCCGGTCGATGAGCCGGATTACCGGTACATCAACACCATCGTCACCACGGAGAACGCCCAGCATCTGGTGCGCCGCTGCGTGCAGGCCATCGAGGCCGAACGCAAGGTGCTGATCGCCTTCCGGCTCAACGACATGAAGGTCGATGCGTACCTGCGCACCAAGGACGAGCATGCCGGCGAGCCGGCGGCGAGTCTGGAGTCCAAGCTGATCCACATTGGCCTGATCAAGATCGATGGCCAGCAGGTCTTTCCGACCGCCGCACCGGCACCCGTCACCGAGGACGCTTCCGCGACCGAGGATGCTGACACCGCCGAAGGCACCGTCGAGGCGCCGACCGCCGAGCCCGTCCAGGACGAGCCGGTGGCGACCCCCGAGGCTGAAGAAACCGCACTCGCGGCTTCCTTCTGATCCGTCCCGCAAGGCCCCGCTTCGGGGCCTTGTTCCTTCATCCCCGCAGTTCGTCTCACGTATGGGCCGGCGGCTGCATGACTGATCACAGGAGATTCGCCATGGCTACTGAAGCCGTTCATTCAGATCCACCCGTCGTCGTCCGCGGGCAACTCGCCATCCGCACCATCTCGGGCCGCAACGGACGGTTCACGGTTGGTCGTCTCACGACCCGCCTGGGACTGTTCCATGTCAAAGACCCGGAGCTGGAGCAGTATCCCGAAGGGAAATACGAGGGCGAGTTTGTCCTTCGCTACATCTATCCGAAGTCCTATCCGGTCGGCGATGGCATGCGTTTCGAGATCCGCGCCAACCTGGATGGCATGACCCTGTCGGGCATCGACAAGCTGAGCAAGGCCGAGGCTCGCGCCTTCGCCACACAGGATGTCGATCCGCTCGATGAAGAGATGGGTACGCCGGCAGCGGCAACGCCGGCAGCACCCGAGAAGTCCAAGAAGCCCAAGCCGGCGTCCGCGCCCGTGCAGGCATCGAAAGACCCGCTGGTCGACACCACGCCATTCGGCGTCGATACGCCGTCCGCTACCGCAGCCGCCTCTGGTGGTCCGGAGAGCGACGACGCGGCGCTGTTCGGCATCCTCTGGCCGTTGGAAGAGTCGGTGAAACTCGACTCGACCATCGATCGGCGCACGCTGCGTCTGCAGATCGCGCGGCTCAACCAGTTGGGCTATGCCTTCGACGCTGCGGCCCAGCAGTGGAACCTGCAGCTCGAACCACAGGCTGCCTGATCGTCCCGCCGCATCCGCGGCGTTCTTCACTACCCGCCGGGGTTCCTTCCCCGTCCGGGGGAGGACTCCGGCTTCATTCTGGAGGTCTCCATCATGTCCACTATCGCTTGCGATGCACCTCATTCCACGCTGGACGAACCCGCGTGGCGCGCTGTCTGCAAGACGGCCGCCGAGCACGCCCAGCGTGGTTGCGGCCTGTCCTGGGATCACTGGGTCACGCTCTTCAGTTCGGAGGTCGACGCGCAAGTCAGTCGATTGCCGCAGGACCAGCGCACTCAGGCGTTGGAGATCGCAGCCCGGGAATGGGACTACGCAACGCCTGCCGAACGGCAGGAAACCCAGGACTGGAATGCGGAGCATGGCTATTGCTCGCACGGAATCGAGTTCGGCTACTGCCCGGCCGGTTGTGATCGCGACGATGACGACTGGGACTGAGGGCAAAGCATAGGTTCCTTCGCCGCACTTGCGGCTTTTCATCACCCGCTGGGGGTTGCTCCCCGTGGGGAGGCCTCCGGCTCTATTTTTCAGGAGGCCTCTCATGGGCTGGTACTTCTCTCCCCAATCGCGGTCTGAACTGATCGCGGAACTGATCGCACCGCAAGAGACCGAGCGCGCCAGCGTGAAAGTCATCGCCCACGCGCTGCGCGGCAACGTCCTCTGGACCGTCGCGGAAGTGACGGCCAAGGTCGAAGGCGTGCATCGTCATCTGGCGCCAGGCCAATCCCTGCGCTACATCCGCTGCGATCTGCTCGAACGCAGCGGCAACCAGTGGGGCTACAAGCCACTGGACGAGTCCATGCACCCGTACTACTACTCGTGCCCGCTGTCCTATCTGGACCTCGCACCAGAGCAGTCCGCCGACTGGCGCGCAGGCGTTCGCGCCTACCACGTACGACGGCGCACACCCACTGCCAACGCAGCCTTCATCGCGACGCTGACGGCCTGAGCCTATTCCTTCCACTGCTGGGGCAGAACTTGCCCACGCGGGCGGTGCTGTTCCAGCTCATCCAAGGAGATCACCATGAGCCAGCACTACTTCGAGACCCATCACAAGGGATTTCCCATCACCATCATGCTCGGCTGGGATCGGCCGATGCAGCATTTTTTTCTGGTTATCAAGAAACCGACCGAGCTGATTGGTGACCCCAATTATGTTTACGACGACGAGGTCTTGTACAGCAACCTGTACGACACCAATGCTTTCGGTCATGACCTGGAGTACTTCGGTGAAGTGCTTCGCCATTTTCAGATCGTCGTACCGGCGAGCATGTTCGTTCAAGTTCTACGCGATTCGTTGAGGAATATCGGCAATCGCGTCGTCAAGCATGAGGCCGATGGTTCGTTCGCCGAACTGGGAGCCTGACGTCACCAGCGGCGCAGCCGGGGGATGCTCCCTGGGCACTGCGCGTTTTTCATCCCTAACGGGGCATTCACTGCCCCTGCGGGCGGTGCGCCTCTCACATCGAGGAAACCACCATGCCTGCTATTTCATCCGACCAGCCCCTGTACCGCATTGACGAATGCAGTGACCTCATGGCCGATGCCTGCGTCTGCGGCGATCAGGGCGACTTGATCTTTCTGTCCGTCTGGGCGCGGGACACCGCGATCCAGCAGTTCCTGGCCCGGCTCACGCTGGGCCGCGACGAGGACGGACTGGATCAGTTCCACCTCATCACCGATCAGGGCGGTTCCGTGCCCGTGTTCGTTCCCTCGGTCGAGCGCCTGGAAAAGCGCCTGACCCGCAGCTATCGCCGCACCCTGTTCGGGTCGCTGGTGAATCTCTGGCTGTTCGACCGGCGCTGCGTCCGGCCGGACAAGTCCACCACCAGCGCGCTGGCCCTGCTGCCACGCGCGGCGGCTGATCCCACTTCGCGCCTCTGGCTGCTCGTCAAGGAGACGTGCCCGCTGCCTCTGCTGGATCACTGGCAGGAAGCGGTGATGGCACTGCTGCGAGACCGCGACATGCTCCACGACCTGCCGGTGGCCCTCGGGCCGCTGCAGGGATTCCGTCTGGGGCTGGACGTGCCGGCGCTCACCGAAGCGCTGGGCGGCCTGATCCGCCAGGGCGTACTCACCGCCCATCCGGCTGCACAACCGGCGACCGCACAGCGGGAGCTGGAAGCGGTGGCCTGACCCACGGCGGGTGCGTGCAACCAGCACGTATCCGCTTTCTTTCATCCCCGCTACAGGAGACTTCCCATGGCTCTGATGTTCCCGAGACTGGCCCGCAATTTCGTGAAGGCCGGCTATTTTCCAACCGACGAACCCACGCTCGAAAGAGCGCTCAGCGCACTGGCGCCCGGCGACGGGCCGATGTGCATTCTCGATCCTTGCGCAGGCGAAGGCGTCGCCATCGCGGAGGCCGCGCACGCCCTCGGGCGTGATGAGGTCACCGCCTATGCGGTGGAGTTCGACCAGGAACGCGCCAACCATGCGCGTCTGCTCGCCGATCACTGCATCCAGGGCGACCTGATGGACACCGTGATCGCACGCCAGAGCTTCGGCTTGCTGTGGCTCAACCCGCCCTACGGGGATCTGTCCAAGGATGCGAACGGCAACATCGGCTACGACGGCAAAGGCCGCGCGCGGCTGGAAAAGCTGTTCTACCAGAGGACGCTGCAATTGCTGCAGTACGACGGCATCCTGGTGTTCATCGTCCCGAGCTACACGCTCGATCAGGAACTGGTCGGCTGGCTCACACGGCACTTTGCCGACCTGCGCATCTACCGAGCGGTGGACACGCAGTTCAAGCAGGTCGTCGTGTTCGGTCGCCGGGTCCGCCAGCGCGAGCTGGCGGGCGATGAGGTCAAGAATGTCCGCGCCCGCCTGTTGCAGATCGGGCAAGGCGATCTGGAAGCGGAGGAACTGCCACCCGCGTGGCCGTCGCTTCCGTATGTGGTCCCCGCCGCCCAGCGCGAGCCGGAGCATTTCTACCGTCTGAGCATGGAGCCGGCGCAGTTCGCCGACGAAGTGCAACGCCTGCATGGCCTATGGCCGTCGTTCGAGACCCATCTCGGCGGCGCCCAACAGTCCTTGCGCCGTCCGGCGCGTGCTCTGTCGCAATGGCACCTGGCCTTGGCCCTCGCGGCCGGGGCAATCACCGGTGTCGTGCAGTCGAAGAACGGCCGCACCCTGGCCGTGAAAGGCGACACCTACAAGCAGAAGGTGACGACAACCGAGTATCGCGAGCGCGATGACGGTTCGATCGCGGAGACGCGCATCCTTACCGACAAGTTCGTCCCCGTGATCCGTGCCTGGGACTTGTCCCCGGACTCGGCCACGCTCGGCCGGATTCTCACCATCCACTGATCCAGCCGAACGCCAGTTCGTTTCATCCACCCACCGGGGTCATGTCGCCCCGATGGGGGTGCCATGGCCCCTTTGTTCATCGAAGGAGCCATCACCATGGCAGCAATCATGTCCATCAGCGCGGCCTCCAATCTGCGCTTCTCACCCGGCGCGACGGTCATGACCATCGGCGTCGCCAGCCTGGTCGAACAGGGACGACTCAACCCGAGTCCGTACCTGTGCCGTCACCTCAGCGCCGATTGGGGCGATATCGACGAAGACGCGCGGCGTCAGAACGACGTCGCGTTGAAGTCGGGCGAGGCCCGGCTGTTTTCCTCCTACCAGATCGCACCCGATCTGAAGCTCTGGATCATCACTGAGTGGGATCGCAGCGTCACCACGCTGCTGTTGCCCAGCGAGTACTGATCCATCCCAGGGCGGCTGTACGCCGTCCTTCCACCTTCAACCCCCAGGGGCATGTCATCGCCCTTGGGGGCGGTGCGTGCCCCATTTTTCTATGGAGCATCACCATGCACACGCAAACCCTCGAAGCGGCTCCTGCCGCACAAGACCCGTCCATCATGGGCGATCTGCTCGACCCTGCGGATACCGAGCTGTCGTTCAGCCTGCAGGATTTCGTCACGGAGTTCGGCGATGAATTGCTGGACTCACTGAACCGGGCCAACCCGCCAGTCTACAGCGGGGTGCCCCGCGCCAACCGTCAGGTCATCCTCGCCAGCCTCAAGCGGCAGTTGTTTCCGGCCCAGGCCGAGGTCGTCCATGCGGCCGCCGAGCTGCTCGTCAATCAGGGCGAGCGCGCGGCGATCGTGAACGGCGAAATGGGCACGGGCAAGACCACCGTCGGCATCGCGCTGGCGGCGGTGCTCAATGCGGAAGGCTATCGCCGCACCCTGGTCCTCAGCCCGCCCCATCTGGTCTACAAATGGCGCAGGGAGATTCTCGAGACCGTCGCAGGCGCGCGCGTTTGGGTGCTCAACGGCCCGGACACGCTGCTCAAGTTGATCAAGCTGCGCGAGCGGCTGAACGTGCCAGCCGATGGACAGGAGTTCTTCATCATCGGCAGGGTTCGGATGCGGATGGGCTTCCATTGGAGGCCGGCTTTCACCCGCAAACGCACCCGTCACGGCATGGTCGGCACCTGCCCGCACTGCGGGACGGTGGTCACCGATCTCGACGGCGAGCCGGTCAATCCTCTGGAGCTGGAGGCGGAAGAAAGCCGCCGCAAGTGCAACGTCTGCGACGGCGCACTCTGGACGCTGGTTCGCCCGCGAACCCTGTCCGGCAGCGATCAGTCCTCGGCAGTGCTGCGTGCGCTGAAGCGAATCCCGACCATCGGCGAGGCCACGGCCAACAAGCTGATGAAGACCTTCGGCGATTCGTTCCTGGCGTCGATGCTCGGCGACAACCTGCACAACTTCATCAACCTGATGGACGCCAACGGCGAGTTGGTGTTTTCCGACCGGCAGGCCCTGCGCATGGAACGCGCCATGTCTTCGATGGAGTTCGGCTTCGGAGAAGGCGGTTATCAACCCTCGGAATATGTGAAGCGGTATTTGCCGCAGAGCGCGTTCGACCTGCTCATTGCCGATGAAGCCCACGAATACAAAACGGGCGGATCGGCACAGGGTCAGGCGATGGGGGTCATCGCATCCCAGGTCCGCAAGACCTTGCTGCTGACCGGCACCCTCATGGGCGGATACGCCGATGACCTCTTTCATCTGCTGTTCCGGGCCTTGCCCGGGAAGATGATCGAAGACGGTTACCGTCCGAGTGCCAGCGGCAGCATGAATGCCGCAGCGATGGCGTTCATGAGGGACCACGGTGTCCTGCGGGATATCTACTCCGAGAGCGACGGGCCGGCCCACAAGACCGCCAAAGGCTCGAAGATCACCGTCAGAACGGTCAAAGCCCCAGGGTTCGGGCCGAAAGGCGTTCTCAGATGCGTGCTGCCATACACCATCTTCCTCAAGCTCAAGGACATCGGTGGCGTTCTGCCACCGTACGACGAAGAGTTCAGGGAGGTGGCGATGGATGCCGAGCAGGCCGAGACCTATCGCAACCTGGCCGCCAACCTGACGGCAGCGCTCAAGGAGGCCCTGCGCAAGCGGGATACCACCTTGCTGGGTGTGGTGCTCAACGTGCTGCTGGCGTGGAGCGACTGCTGCTTCCGAGCGGAAACCGTGCGTCATCCGCGCACGCGCGAGATGCTGGCTTTCACACCGGCTCAGTTCAACGAGCTGGCGCTGATGCCCAAGGAGCGCGAACTGATCGACATCTGCCGCGAGGAAAAGGCAGCGGGTCGCAAGACCCTGGTTTATTCGGTCTACACCGGCACGCGGGACACCACGAGCCGGTTGAAGATGCTGCTGGAGCAGGAAGGCTTCAAAGTGGCGGTATTGCGCGCGAGCGTCGATGCCAGCCGCCGAGAGGACTGGATTGCCGAGCAGTTGGACCGTGGGATCGATGTCCTGATCACCAATCCGGAGCTCGTCAAGACCGGGCTGGATCTGCTCGAATTCCCCACGATTGTGTTCATGCAATCGGGGTGGAACATCTACACGCTGCAACAGGCCGCGCGCCGGTCATGGCGTATCGGCCAGAAGCTGGCGGTGAAGGTGATCTACCTGGGGTATGCGGCCACGTCGCAGATGACGTGTCTTGCCCTGATGGCGAAGAAGATCCTCGTCTCGCAGAGCACATCTGGCGATGTACCGGAGTCCGGGCTCGACGTGCTCAATCAGGATGGTGACTCGATCGAGGTCGCCTTGGCCCGGCAGCTTGTCGCGGCTTGATGTTCCTCCCCATGCCGGCGTCCTTCGGGGCGCCGGCTTTTTTTTCTTCAAAACGGGGCAAACCATGATGCGCATTGTTTGCTGATCGGAATGCTGCCCACGGCGAAGGTATCGGCTCATCGCTACCGGGAACCGAACCATGCCAGCAACCCAGTTTCTACGGCGCCTGGCCGGCAGCAGCCTGCTGATCGCCGCCATGTTGAGCGGCGGCTGCGCCACCACCGCCGTGCCGTACGCCGACCCTCCTGTCGAGGAGGTCGAAGCCGCGCCCCAGCCACCCGAACTGATTCCGGTGGTGCGCTACGGTCGCTACACGCTGGTCGAGCTTGCCCCAACCGCGGCCCAGCGCGACCTGCTGTTGCAGGTCATCGACGTGGCGATACCGGCGGATGCGCGGGCCACGGTAGGCGATGGCCTGCGCCACGCGCTGCGGCGCAGCGGCTACCAGCTGTGCGAGAACGCCCATGCGGTGATCGAGCTGTATTCGCTGCCGCTGCCGGCGGCGCACCTGCATCTGGGACCGATGACGCTGCGCGATGCGCTGCTCACGCTCGCCGGGACAGCCTGGGACGTCCAGGTCGATGACCGGTCGCGCCAGGTCTGCTTCGTACCTGCCGGCAAGCCTTCCCCATATCCCGAAACCGACACGCCGGTGACCTCTCCGGTGCAGACCTTCCCCATCGCCGATGGAGGCCAGCCATGAACGCACTGGCTCCTGCGTCGCGTTCGCGCGCGGCCTTCGTGCTGTACCTGCTGCTGTGGGCCTGGATGGTGGCCTTGAGCGCATTGGTGCTGGTCAACTTCCGCGTCGCGGGTGATCTGGCCGGCCAGAACCAACTGGATTCGGCCGTGCGCCAGTTGCAGGTGCTCGAAGGTCGCATCGCCGAACTCGCCGACGACGTGCAGGCGCAGCAGGCCCGTCCCGAGGCGGCGAGCTCGGTAGCCTTGCAGGACGCCCGTCAGCGCCTCGAGGCCGAGATTGCCCGGCTCGAACAGTCGCTGACCGGTTTCGCCGCCGAGGCAGACCTGCTGGTGCTGCAGGCCGACATCGAGCAGCTCAAGGCGCAGCGCCAGGCTGCCGCGCGCACACCCGCAGCGCCTCGTCCCGCCAGGGCCACGGCGGCGGTTGCACCGGTCCCAGAGCCGTTTCCCTTTCGCGTGATCGGTGCGGAGCTGCGCGCCGGACAGCGCGCCGTCTCCGTCGCCCCCGCCGCCGAACCGCTCTCGGCCGAACAGATCCAGGTGCTGATGCCTGGCGACCGCGCCGGGCGCTGGCAGTTGCAGACCATCGACGGCAACACCGCCGTGTTCCAGGCCGGTGACCAGACGCGCCGGCTGGCGATTCCTTGAGTGGGAGGCGCCATGCAAGCTCGCACATTGCCCACGCTGTTCCTGCTGGCCGCGATGAACATGCCGGCCTTCGCCCAGCAGCCCGCCAGCCAAACCACATCCGCGCAGCCTTCCCGCATTACGCAGAGCCAGATCGACCAGGCGCACGATGAACGTCGGGCACGGGACTGGGGCTTGCGCGGCGAGGAATGGGGCCGCTACCGCGAGCTGATGGAAGGCCCGCTGGGCATTCATTCACCGAACCTTGATCCGCTCACCGCGCTCGGCATCGAAGCGCGCTCCGACGAGGAGCGCCGCCGCTATGCCGAGTTGCAGGTGCAGGTGGAGGCGCGCCGTGTGGAAAAGCTGCTGGCGTATCAGCGAGCTTACGACGACGCCTGGCAACGCCTGCACCCCGGCGCCCAGCGGGTGAATCTGCCCGACGCGCTGCCGGGGAGCGGCATGCTGACCGGGAGCGGCCGCACCGCCGTATTCGTCCGGGACGGCTGCGCGCCGTGTGCCCAGGTCGTGCAGCGCCTGCAAACGGCAGGCGCCGAGTTCGACTTGTATCTGGTGGGCAGCCGCCAAGACGACACCCGCATCCGGGCGTGGGCCAGGCAGGCGCAGATCGATCCGGCGCGCGTGCGCAGCGGTTCGATCACCCTCAACCACGACGGTGGCCGCTGGCTGGCGCTGGGTCTGTCCGGCGAGCTGCCTGCGGTGGTGCGTCAGGAGGATGGCCAATGGCGGCGCCAGCCCTGATGCCGAAGTGGCCGCGGCGCGTACTGCTGGCCGCCGTGCTGGCGACCGGGCCTGTCCAGGCCCAGGAGATTCCACCTCCGGCCTACCAGCTGGCGGCCCAGCGCGCCGATATTCCCTCGACCGTTCTGTACGCCGTGGCGTTGCAAGAGAGCGGCGTGCGCCGGGGCGAGCGCATCGTGCCGTGGCCGTGGTCGCTCAACGTCGCCGGCCAGTCACGCCGCTACGCCTCACGTTCCGAGGCGTGTGCGGGCGTGCGCCACGCTCTGCGCGAAGTGCCGCCCACGCGCATCGATGTGGGGCTCGGCCAGATCAACCTCGGCTACCACCCGCACCGCTATCGCCAGCCCTGCGATCTGCTCGATCCCTACGACAACCTGCGCATTGCCGCCGACATCCTCAAGGAGCAGCACACCCCCGGAGAGGACTGGCTACTCGCGATCGGGCGCTACCACCGGCCGGCCGGCGGCGCTCCCGCGGCGCGCTACCGGCGCAGCGTTTCCCAACACCTCCAGCGCGTGCTCGGCCCCCATCAGGCCACCGCACATGCACCCCGTCAGGAGAACAGCCGATGATTTCATCCATCCGGGCCGCGCACGGCCTTCTTGTCGTGATGCTCGCGACCGTTCCGATGGCCGCGGTGGGCACCACGCCACCCCTTATCGTGGTCGAGGATCGCGGCGGCGCCTCGGCGCTGCCGTACTACGAAGCGCTCGACCTTCAGCCACGCGCCGCGAACCAGCCGCTTCCTTCCATCGTCAGTCCCGAAGCGCCGAGCGCCGCCGTCGATGAGACGGCCATGCTGCCAGTGCGCAGCGCCAGGCTCACGCCGGGAACGGTTGCCCGCCGCGTCATCGAAGCGCCCGGATTGCAGCCGTTCTTCCTGGTCGGCGACGATGCCGCCTCCCACGCCTGGCTGCGCCAGAACGCCGACGCGCTACGCGAACGCAACGCCTGGGGACTGGTGGTCAATGTCGAGACCTCCCAGGCGCTGGCGCAACTGCGCGCGCTCGCGCCCGGCCTGAACCTGTCGCCGGTGTCCGCCGACGAACTGGCCGAGCGCCTGGGCCTGCGGCACTACCCGGTGCTGGTTACCGCCACCGGCATCGAGCAGTGACGCCATGGCGCAGACGCAGCCCGTCGAGGTTCTGCTGCGCCCAGCGGTGGAGCTATACACCGTGGCGATCTGCGCCGGCGCCGCGTTTCTGTGCCTGGTGGCCCCGTGGTCGCTCGCGCTGACGCCCGCCATGGGTATCGGCAGCGCGTTGGCGTTCATCGCCTATGGTGCGCTGCGCTGGCATGACGCGCAGGTGATCCTGCGCTACCGGCGCAACATTCGCAGACTGCCGCATTACGTCATGACGAGCCGGGACGTGCCGGTGAGCCAGCAGCGCCTGTTCGTCGGCAAGGGGTTCCGCTGGGAGCAGAAACACACCCACCGGCTCATGCAGACGTATCGGCCCGAATTTCGCAGCTACGTCGAACCGACTCCCGCCTACCAGTTGGCCCGGCATCTGGAGGCGCGCCTGGAGTTCGCGCCTTTCCCGCTGTCGCGGCTGCCCCGGCTGACGCGCTGGGATGTGCCATTCAATCCGGTCAGGCCCTTGCCGCCGGTCGGCGGCCTGCCACGCCTGCACGGGATCGAGCCGGACGAAGTCGACGTCGGCTTGCCGCTGGAGGAGCGCGTCGGCCATTCGCTGGTGCTGGGAACGACGCGCGTAGGCAAGACGCGGCTCGCCGAGCTGTTCATCACCCAGGACATTCGCCGCAAGAATGCCCAGGGCGAACATGAAGTCGTGATCGTGTTTGATCCCAAAGGTGACGCGGATCTTCTGAAACGCATGTTCGTCGAGGCCCAGCGTGCCGGCCGCGAGAACGAGTTCTATGTGTTTCACCTCGGGTGGCCCGAGATCAGCGCCCGCTATAACGCCGTGGGACGTTTCGGGCGCATCTCGGAAGTCGCCACGCGCATTGCCGGACAGCTTTCCGGCGAGGGCAATTCGGCTGCATTTCGCGAGTTTGCCTGGAGGTTCGTGAACATCGTCGCCAGGGCGTTGATCGAGCTGGGGCAACGTCCGGATTACCTGCTGATCCAGCGTCACGTGATCAACATCGATGCGCTGTTCATCGAGTATGCCGCGCATTTCTTCGCTCGCACCGAACCCAAGGCGTGGGACGTCATCGTCCAGATCGAGGCCAAGCTCAACGAGCGCAACATCCCGAGGAACATGATCGGGCGCGAGAAGCGTGTGGTGGCGCTCGAGCAGTATCTGAGCCAGGTACGCAATTACGACCCGGTGCTCGATGGCCTGCGTAGCGCGGTCAGGTATGACAAAACCTACTTCGACAAGATCGTTGCGTCGCTATTGCCGCTGCTCGAAAAGCTGACCAGCGGAAAAATCTCGCAGCTACTGGCCCCGAACTATTCCGACCTGGAAGACCCAAGGCCCATCTTTGATTGGATGCAGGTGGTCCGAAAGAGAGCGGTGGTCTATGTCGGCCTGGACGCGCTGTCGGATGCCGAGGTCGCCGCTGCTGTCGGCAACTCGATGTTCAGCGACATGGTGTCGGTGGCTGGCCACATCTACAAGTTCGGCATCGATGACGGTCTTCCTGGCGCGCAGCCGAACGTCAAGGTGCCGATCAACGTCCATGCGGATGAATTTAATGAATTGATGGGCGATGAATTTGTGCCCATGGTCAACAAGGGCGGCGGCGCCGGCCTGCAAATTACCGCCTACACCCAGACGCTCTCCGACATCGAGGCACGCATCGGTAACCGGGCGAAAGCCGGGCAAGTCGTCGGAAATTTCAACAATCTGTTCATGCTGCGAGTGCGCGAGACCGCCACGGCTGAACTGCTGACACGCCAGCTTCCCAAGGTAGAGGTTTATACGACCACCATCGTTAGCGGTGCCACCGACAGCTCGGACATTCGCGGTTCGACGGATTTCACCTCGAATACGCAAGACCGGATCAGTATGTCGAGCGTGCCGATGATCGAGCCCTCGCATGTGGTGCAGTTGCCGAAGGGCCAGTGTTTCGCGCTGATGCAAGGCGGCAATCTGTGGAAAGTGCGCATGCCGCTTCCAGCCCCCGATCCGGACGAAGCCATGCCCGAGGATCTGCAGCAACTGGCGATCTACATGCGCCAGAGCTACACCGAGGCTGGCCGTTGGTGGGAGAACCTCGGCTCCCCGACGTTGCAGGAGCGGCCGCTACCAGCCGAGCTGCTGGACGATGAAGCGATCGAATCTGCCGATCAGGGCCACACGCCATGAGCGATCCGGCCTCGACCGCACAGCGGCAGCAACAGCGCCGGCAAGGCCTGCTCGCCAGCGCGATCTCCCTGCCGCTGCGCCTGTTCGGCGTGCTGATCGCCTCGCTGGTGCTCTCGATCCTAATCGAGTGCGTGGGTATGCACGTGTTCTGGAAGGATCAGGGCTGGCGGCATGCGCAATCGATGCTGCAGTACGAGCTGAGCCACTTATCAAATCATTTCACACGCAGCCTTGTCGTGCAGGAGCCGGGGCGTACTGCCCACCGCCTGGTGGAGACCGGCTACGAGTGGGTGTTCGTCAAGACCGGGCTGCTCGACAAGATGAGCGAGACCGCCGAACGCGCCCGTGCGCCGGTCCAGGGGCATACCCGTGATTTCCGCTACGTCATCAGTCAGGTCTACGTCTGGGCCGAGCGCTATCTGGTCGCTGCCGCGTTCATCACCTTGACCTTCATGGTGCGCTTGCTGGTGTTGGTGCTGACCTTGCCGCTGGTGCTGACGGCTGTGTTCGTCGGCCTGGTCGATGGCCTGGTGCGCCGCGACGTGCGCAAGTTCGGCGCCGGCAGGGAGTCGGGCTTCGTGTATCACCGTGCCAAAGCGAGCCTGTTGCCGCTGGCGGTGCTGCCCTGGGTGATTTACCTGGCAATGCCGATCTCGGTCCATCCGCTGCTGATCCTGCTGCCCAGCGCGGCGCTGCTGGGCTTCGCGGTGGCGCTGACCGCGAGCAGCTTCAAGAAGTATCTATGACCGCTCGCAGCATGCGGTCGACATCGTCCAGCGCATCAATCCGGTCAGCCCACAGTACCCATTGTTTGCGGCGTTGAAGCGCCTGTCTCGCCACGATCGAGCCATTGCTGATCGAACCGAGGAATGGCGCGATGGTGTTTTCGTTTCCACGCTGCGCCGCATATCGCGGCGTAGCCGTCCTGCTGATGACGGCCCTGGCGGCGAGCCTGCCGCTGGCGGCCCACGCCGGCACACCGGCCCAGCGCCAGGAGCTGGCCGCAGCCCTGCGCCAGCTCGACGCGCTGGAGCGCTTCGTCGCGCAGAGCGCGGCAAATACCTCGATTGCGCCTGGCGAGCGCTACCACTTCGACTACCCCAAGCTGCTCGATGACCTCGCGCGCGTGCGCGCCGGCATCCAGTTCCATCTCGTGCCATCCCGCGCCCAGCCGCGCGACCCCGCCGTCCTGAGCGGCGATTACCGCAACGAGTCCGCGCCCGACGTTCCCTCGACGCCGGAGGCCCAGCCATGACCTCCGCGCAGATCAGCGCCTTCCAGGCCAACAGCAGTATCGCGCCCGGCGCGATGGCAACGGTGATCGTCGGCCTCGTGTTCGCCGTGCTGCTGCTGTGGGGCGCCTGGGCCATCCGCACCGCCTACGTCGGTTGGTCGGAGAACCAGCTCAACCAGCGTCAGTTTGTCGGCGTCATCGTGCGTTTTCTCGCGATGTACCTGGTGCTGACGTTTTTCCTCCTCTCGTAACCAGAAGGGTCAGACCATGAAAACCGCTCGCTTCCCCCACACCCGCCTCGCCCAGCGCGCCGCGCTGGCATTGAGCCTCGCCACGTTGCCGGCGCTGTCGTTCGCGCAGGGCCTGCCGCAACTGGAGAACCCGTCAAGGGGCACGGGCGGCGGGATCATGGAGACGATCAGGAATTACGGCTACGACATCGTGCTGCTGGTCGCACTACTGGTTGTCGCCAGCATGTTTATCGGCGTGTGCTACCACGCGTACGGCACCTATGCAGAGATCCACACGGGCAGGAAAACCTGGGGGCAGTTTGGCTTGACCGTCGCCATCGGCGCCGTGCTGCTGGTCATCGGCATCTGGCTGCTCACGGAAGCCACCGGGATTCTCTGAGGGCCAGCCCATGTCCGAGCTTCAGCACATCCGGGCGGACGGTACGGTGGCGTTCTTGCCGCACCGGCTCAATCGGCATCCCGTGGTCGTACGCGGCCTGACGGCGGACGAACTGTGGATCTGCTGCGGCCTGTCCGGCGTAGGCGGATTGCTGATCGGCACGCCGCTGGCCTGGCTGTTCTCGACCATCGCGATCGCACCCACCTTCATCGTGCTGGGTGTCGCCTTCGGCGTGTTCGTCGGCGGCGGCATCCTGCGCCGACAGAAACGTGGCAGGCCCGACACCTGGTTGTATCGGCAGCTTCAGTGGCGCATCGCGAGCCGCCATCCGCTGATGGCGGGCTGGGTCGGCGGGCATGTGCTGATCACGCGTTCGGGGCGCTGGTCGAACCGGAGGGGTACTTGATGAGCCGCTTCCGGAACGAAGTCGCGCACCTGCAGGCACACATCAAGACCCTGCGCCTGGCCGCTGGCGCGCTGTTGCTGATCGCGCTGGTGATGGGTGGCGGCTGGTGGAGTGCGCCCCGCGACCTGACCATCCACGTGCCGCCCGATCTGCGCTCGGGCAGCACTCGGCCCTGGTGGGATGTGCCGCCAGAAAGCGTCTACTCCTTCACCTTCTATGTGTGGCAGCAATTGCACCGCTGGCCCACCAATGGCGAGGAGGACTACGCCCGCAACCTGCATTCGCTGTCACCGTACTTCACGCCTGCCTGCCGCGCCTTTCTGCAGGCCGACTACGACTACCGCCGCAGCACCGGCGAACTGCGCCAGCGCGTGCGCGGCGTGTACGAGATTCCCGGGCGCGGCTACGGCGACAACCCGACCGCGCGCGTGCGTACGGTCTCCGAGCGCAACTGGGTGGTGACGCTTGATCTCAGCGCGGACGAATACCACGGGCCGGAACAGGTCAAGCGCGCACTGGTGCGCTACCCGATCAAGGTGGCGCGCTCGGACGTCGATCCAGCACGCAATCCCTTCGGCCTGGTTCTGGACTGCTACGACGGTGCGCCGCAGCGCATCGCGGCACCCACGCCCGAAGCCCCGGCCCGAGGCGGTCTGGGCCAGCAAGGAGACTCTCCATGAAGACCCGCCTTCTCGTCTGGCTGGGCATGCTGGCCTGCGTGCTGGTGCCCATGGCCCATGCCGTGGAGATCATGCACTGGGAGCGCCTGCCGCTGGCCGTGCCGCTGCAGGTCGGTGAGGAACGCATCGTGTTCGTGGATCGCAACGTGCGCGTCGGCGTGCCGACGAGCGTGGGCGATCGGCTGCGGGTGCAGAGCGCCGGTGGTGCGATCTATCTGCGCGCCAGCGAGCCGATCGAACCCACGCGGCTGCAACTGCAGGATGCCGACAGCGGCGCGCTGATTCTGCTGGACATCGCCGCAGAGCCCGCCCAGGACGGCGAGCCGCCGCTGGAGCCGGTGCGCATCGTGGAGGGCAACGCCACACCGCAGCGTTACGGCCAGGCGCAAGCGCCCGGAACAGCTGCACCCGCTCCCGATCCGGCCCGCTCGCCCCGGCGCGAAACCCCGGTGGCGGTGGTGCTGACCCGCTACGCAGCCCAGAGCCTGTACGCACCGCTGCGCACCGTGGAACCCGTACCGGGCGTCATGCGTGTGAACCTGCGCCGCGACCTGCCGCTGGATACCTTGCTGCCGACCCTGCCGGTACGTGCCCAGGCACTGGCGGCATGGCGGCTGGAAGATCAGTGGGTCACCGCCGTGCGGCTGACCCATACCGGTAGCGGCTGGATCGACCTCGATCCGCGCATCCTGCAGGGGGATTTCCTCACCGCCACCTTCCAGCACCCGACACTCGGCCCGCGCGGCACGTCCGAGGACACCACGGTCGTCTATCTGGTCACGCGCGGCCGCGGCCTGCCGCAGTCGTTGCTGCCGGCGATCCACCGCTTCGATCCGGCGGCGCTGCTGCCGCAGGCCGTCCCCGGTCACAACGACAAGGAGGCCGGCGATGCGCAGTAATGGCTTGCTCAAGTGGCTGGTGTTGCCGGTCGCCTTGCTGGTGCTGTTCTTCGGCATCCGGCTGTTCTCCGGTGGCGGCGACCAGCCTCGACCCATGGCCGATGGCGATCCACAGCTCACCGCCGAAGAAATGCAGGCGCTCGGCATCGAGGGCGACACGCCCCGCGATACCGTCGCCACCCTGGTGGCCCAGGTGCGGCAGTTGCGCACCGAACTGCAAACCGCGACGGCGGACAACCGCACCCAGCGCGAAGAGAACCAGCGCCTGCGCCAGCGCGAAAGCGCGATCGACCAGCGTATCGACACGGCCCTGGAAGCCGAACGCACCGCCTTGCGCCGCGACCAGGAGCGGCTGGTCGGCGAGCGCCGGCAGACCGAAGGCCTGTTGCAGGATCTGCAGCGCCGGCTGGAGAACATCGGCAGCGCAGACCACTCCGACCTGCCCGTCGGGTTGGGTCTGCGCGAGGGCGACGGCGATGGCTTTGCCGGTGAGGGCGGCATCCGTTGGGTAGAACCGGACGACGCGCGGCAGGCAGATGGCCGCGCAGGCACGAGCCTGAGCTTTCCCACCAGCTTCGGGCCGGCGCAGAAGACGCTGGAGGCCACCGTCGAGCACGTGGCCGATGCCGGTGCCCGGGCGGCCGGCGTCCAGACCGCCCGGGCGGTCTACACCGTGCCGACGAACTCCACCCTGATGGGGTCGGTCGCGATGACCGCGCTGATTGGCCGCGTACCGGTCGATGGCACCGTGAACGACCCGTTCCCGTTCAAAGTCCTCGTCGGGGAAGACAACCTGACCGCGAATGGCATTGATATCCCCGATGTCGCCGGCGCGGTGTTCAGCGGCACGGCCAGTGGCGACTGGACCCTGTCGTGCGTCAGAGGGCAGGTCCGCTCGATCACGTTTGTTTTTCATGACGGCACCGTGCGCACGATTCCCGAGGACAGCGAGCGCAGCAGCCAGCAGAACAACCAGCAGGATGGCCTGGGCTGGATCAGCGACCCATACGGGATTCCTTGCGTCAGTGGCGCGCGCCGCAGCAACGCGCAGCAGTATCTCGGCACCCAGGCACTGATCACCGCCGCGGGCGCTGGCGTCGCTTCGCTGATCGATTCCGACAGCGGCCAGATGTCCTATGTCGGCGCCGATGGCTCAGTCGGAACGGTCGGGATCAGCACCAACGAAGCGGTCGGACGCATCCTCGCTGGCGGCGTGCAGGACATGTCGCAGTGGGTGAACCGCCTCTACGGGCAGGCCTTCGCCGCTGTGTATGTCCAGCCCGGCGCCCAGGTCGCCGTGCATCTCGAAAAGCCCCTTCACATCGACTACGAGCCCGAAGGCCGCCGCGTCGACCATCGCGCAGGAGAAGCCCATGCACTCGATCTGGATTAAGCCGCTGCTGTGGGTGGCGGTCGTGACGACATTGGCCGGCTGCGCCACCAGCAAGGAGGAACTGATGCCGCATGGTGGCCGCACCATGCAGGACATCTGGCACCAGCAGGCCGGCGACGGTGGCAGCGGCCAGGTCGCCCGCCGCCAGTTGCTCGATGCCCGCCAGCACCTGCGCCGGCCACTGACGGACACGGATGTGCAGGCCGCGCCCGCCGAACAGATGCGCTACACGCGCACCGCGGCGAACGAGATCCATCACCAGTTTCCACGGCTCCCCAACCCGGATCTGGTCATGTATGTCTTCCCCCATCTTGCCGGTACGGACCCCGTGCCGGTGCCCGGTTACAGCACAGTGTTCCCCCTGTACCAGAGGGTGCAGTACGCCATGCCCGGCGAACGCACGGAGGCATACTGATGGCCTTGTCGTTGCCCTGGCGCCGGCGTGCCGCCGACGATGCTGTACCAACCGAAGACCGGCAGGACGGCTGGACGCGCCATGTGCGCGCACTGAATGAGGCCGGCATTCCCGAACCCGGCGCGGCGGTGGCACACCAGCGTCCGGCCACGGCGGCCGACGAGCAGGCGCTGTACGACGTGGCACCGTCATTCGTCGCGCTGCTGCCATGGGTCGAGTACCTGCCGGACTCGCAGTGCATGCTGCTTGAGGACGGCGTCTCGGTTGCCGCTTTCTTCGAGCTGACGCCTCTGGGCACCGAGGGCCGCGAGGCCACCTGGCTGGCCCAGGCGCGCGATGCACTGGAAAACGCTTTGCAGGACAGTTTCGACGAGCTCGATGCCAACCCGTGGGTGCTCCAGCTCTATGCCCAGGACGAACCCAACTTCGACCAGTACCTGGACACGCTGCGCGGCTACGTCCAGCCGCGCGCCCAGGGCAGCCGCTTCACCGAGTTCTACCTGGCCTCGTTCGCCCACCACCTGCGCGCCGTTGCCAAATCCGGCGGACTGTTCGAGGACAGCGTGGTCACGCGCCTGCCGTGGCGCGGCCAGAGCCGGCGCGTGCGCATGGTGGTCTATCGCCGCGCAGCGGGCCAGACCGGCCGTCGCGGCCAGACACCCGAGCAGGCGCTGAACGTCGTGTGCGATCGCCTGATTGGCGGCCTGGCCAATGCCGGCATCCAGACGCGCAGGATGGGAGGGCCGCAGATCCACGACTGGCTGCTGCGCTGGTTCAACCCCAGGCCCACCATGCTCGGGCCGACGGCAGAGGATCGCGAACGCTTCTACCGGCTGGCGGCCTATCCGGAGGCGTCGGAGCCCGACGAGATCGAGTTGGCCAGTGGCAGGGACTTTTCGCAGCGGCTGTTCTTTGGCCAGCCACGCTCGGATGCCGACTCGGGGCTGTGGTACTTCGACGGCGTACCGCACCGGGTCATGGTCACCGACCGCCTGCGCACGCCACCTTCCACAGGCCATCTCACCGGCGAAACGCGCAAGGGCGACGCGATCAACACGCTGTTCGATCAGTTGCCCGAGGGCACCGTGATGTGCCTGACGCTGGTCGCCACGCCGCAGGACGTGCTCGAAGCGCACCTCAATCACCTGGCGAAGAAGGCTGTGGGCGAAACCCTGGCGTCGGAACAGGCGCTGCGGGACGTGCAGGAAGCACGCTCGTTGATCGGCAGCGCCCACAAGCTCTATCGCGGCTCGCTCGCGTTCTACCTGTCCGGCGACAACGAGGACGAGCTGGACCGGCGCGGCCTGCAGCTCGCCAATGTGATGCTCAACGCAGGCCTGCAACCGGTTCGCGAAGAGGACGAAGTCGCCCCGCTCAACACCTATCTGCGCTGGCTGCCTTGCGTCTACAACCCCGGCACCGACCGCAAGCAGTGGTACACGCAACTGATGTTCGCCCAGCACGCGGCCAACCTGTCGCCGGCCTGGGGGCGCAGCCAGGGTACGGGCCGGCCAGGCATCACGCTGTTCAACCGTGGCGGCGGCGTCATCACGTTCGATCCGTTCAACCGGCTGGACAGGCAGATGAATGCCCACCTGTTCCTGTTCGGTCCGACGGGCAGCGGCAAATCGGCCACGCTCAACAACATCCTGAACCAGGTCGCCGCGATCTATCGCCCGAGGATGTTCATCGTCGAGGCCGGAAACTCGTTCGGCCTGCTGGCTGATTTTGCCGCGCGGCTGGGCCTGACGGTGAATCGGGTCAAGCTCGCACCCGGCTCGGGGGTGAGCCTCGCCCCGTTTGCCGATGCCCGCCGGCTGATCGAAACGCCCAGCGATGTACAGACCCTGGACGCCGATGCGCTGGACGATGAACAGCCCGACGATCCCGCCGATACTGATACCGATACAGACGAACAGCGCGACGTGCTGGGCGAGCTGGAGATCACCGCGCGCCTGATGATCACTGGGGGCGAAGATAAAGAAGAGGCGCGGATGACGCGCGCCGACCGCAGTTTGATCCGGCAGTGCATTCTCGATGCCGCCCGCCAGTGCGTCGCGGCAGATCGTGATGTGCTCACGCGCGATGTGCGCGATGCGTTGCGCGAGCGCGGCCACGATACGACGCTGCCCGATACCCGGCGCACGCGCCTGCTGGAGATGGCCGACGCCATGGACATCTTCACGCAGGGCTCGGACGGCGAAATGTTCGACCGCCCCGGCACGCCCTGGCCTGAAGTGGACATCACGGTCGTCGACCTCGCCACCTATGCCAGGGAGGGCTACAACGCCCAGCTCTCGATCGCCTATATCTCGCTGATCAACACCGTCAACAACATTGCCGAGCGCGACCAGTTTCTCGGCCGACCGATCCTCAACGTGACCGATGAAGGCCACATCATCACGCGCAATCCCTTGCTGTCGCCGTATGTGGTGAAGGTGACGAAGATGTGGAGAAAATTGGGCGCTTGGTACTGGTTGGCGACACAGAACATCGACGATCTGCCCAAGGCCGCAGAGCCGATGCTCAACATGATCGAGTGGTGGCTGTGTTTGTCGATGCCCCCGGACGAGGTGGAAAAAATCGCCCGGTTCCGCGAACTCTCACCCGCGCAGAAGGCGCTGATGCTGTCGGCCAGGAAGGAGGCTGGCAAGTTCACCGAGGGGGTGATTTTGTCGAAGTCGATGGAGGTGCTGTTCAGGGCCGTACCACCGAGCCTGTACCTGGCATTGGCCCAGACCGAGCCCGAGGAAAAAGCCGAGCGATACCGCCTCATGCAGCAGTTTGGCGTCAACGAGCTGGAGGCCGCGCTCAAGGTGTCCGAGGACATCGACCGCGCACGCGGCATCGAGCCGTTGCCCTATGCCGATCTGCTCTCCTGACAGCCGGAGCCCGCCATGTCTGCCCGTCGCTCAACGACCCCGTCACCGTCCGCCCGCCGTCGGCGCTGCCTGCGCCTGTTGGCATGCGCCGTCGGCATGCTGGGTCTGCTGCTGTTCGCGCTCATCGCCGTGGTGCAGCGCGAGGTGTCCGACGCCACACCGGCCCCGACCACCGAGCAGCACCCGGCCGGCCCGCCGTGGCGCCACGGCCAGCCCGATGCCCGTTTCGTGCTGACCTTCTACGCCGACCTGGAATGTCCGTTCTGCAAGGACTACTACCCAAGCCTGAAGACCTGGATCGGCCAGCAGACCGACGTCACCCTGCAATGGCATCACTTGCCGCTGGCAGCGCACGAGCCGGCTGCCTCGGCGCTGGCAGGCGTGGCCGAATGCGCGGGCGAAACCGGCGGGCATGCAGCCTTCTTCGATGCCATCGGCTGGCTGTACCAGCACACGCGCAGCGGCGGCCAGGGGCTCCCCGAGGGGCGTCGCTTTCCGGGGCTGACGCCGGCGTTGCGAGACTGCCTGGACAGCGAGCGCCCGCAGACCGTCGTGCGCGCCCAGGCCGAACAGGGCACGCACGCCGGCATCACCGCCACCCCCAGCCTGCGCCTGGAAGATCGCCACAACGGACGGTCGCTGCTGCTGCAAGGGCCGGTCGAAGGCGATGCGCTGCTGTCCGCGATGGATCTTCTGATGGGTGATGCACCGGATACCGCTCCGGCGCACGCCGCAGGTTTGTCCGCCATCGAAGATGGCGACATGCCCAGGTAGCCGAGGTCTTCGAGGCTACGGCGCAGCACTGCTGCGCTGACCGTCGTTCGCAACGCATCCCGAAGCGAACGGCCAGCGTCCGCGCTGGTGGATGTGTGGTTTTTTCATTTCGTCACGCCCATGGAGGTTCCGCCTCCGTGGGGGGCCTCCGTTCATCTACTGGAGGTTCCCATGACCGACGTACTGACCCTCGAAGACTCCCATACCGAGTTGGAACACGATCCCGTTGTCGTCGATACGCACGAAGACCGGATCGTTCAACAGGCCATCGCGCTGCTGGAGCGACGCATGTTCAAGGCGGGTACCGCCTTGCGGAATCCGAGCGAGGTGTGCGACTACCTGCGTTTGATGCTCGTCGGCGAGCCCAACGAAATCTTCGCCGTCCTACTTCTCGACACGCGCCACAAGGTGCTGGCGTACGAGCCTCTGTTCCGCGGCACGATCGATGGCGCATCAGTCTATCCCCGGGTGGTCGTCCAGCGTGCGCTGGCAGCCAATGCCGCCGCCGTCATCTTCGCGCACCAGCATCCCTCGGGGAACTCGGAGCCCAGTGCAGCCGATCGCGCGATCACCCGCCGGCTCAAGGACGCTCTGGATCTGATCGACATCCGGGTGCTGGATCACTTCATCATCGGCGAGGGCCGACCGTACTCTTTTGCCGAGAATGGCTTGCTGTAGCGGCGTCGAATCGCGTCCGCCAAGCCGTATCCCACGCATGGACCTGTCCCCAGGTCCATGCGCTTTTTCGTTTCCCTCGCATCACCGGAAAACAGGGATTGCCACAGTGCGCATTGTTCGTGGTGCGCATCTGCCTCATGGGTTCGACTACCGGGGTCGATTCACCCCGAGACACGAAGCCATGCACGCCTTTCTTGCACACCTTGGCCAGACCCTGGCCCTCCCCGCGCTACTGCTCGCCGGCAACGTCATGGCTGCGGAGATCTGGATCGTGACGGACGCCCGCAACCCGGTGGCCGGTGCCCAGGCGGCGGATCGCGTAATCCAACTCGACGCGGCGCAGGCCATCGAGGCGGATCTGTCGGCCGGGTTGCCGAACGACCCGCAGCGGGCCGCGGCGTTCGTGCAGCGACGTTTGAACGATGGCGGACAGGCGCTGCAACAGCGCATCCGTGATGCCTACCAGGGCGTGACCGATGCCTGGAGCCTCGGCATCACCAGCATTCCGGCGGTGATCGTCGATCAGCGCTACGTCGTCTACGGGGTGAGCGACCTCGGCCAGGCGCTGGCCCGCATCGAGCGTTACCGGGAGGAGCAGCCATGATTCCCCGTCGCCTGCGGCTTGGAGCCGCCGCCGTGCTGCTGTGCAGCGCCACGTCGAGCTTCGCCCTCAACACCGCCACCATCATCTCCTCAACCCTGTCGCCGGACTGCCTCGAATATCGCGTCACCGGGATCTGCTACTGGCTGTACTGCTCTCTGTCGGGCTGCTCGGTGCGCACCTCCATCAAGGTCAGGCACTACGTTCCCGACGCCGTGGTATCGAGCTACTCGAATACTGGGCAGAACCCGTGGATCGAAGTGCGGCCGATGAGCCCGCCCACCCCCTCGGCTCAGGCCGGCGGTGACGGCACCACCAACGAGGATCACGAGAACAACCTGGCGAAATTCAAGAACGCCGACGTCATTGGCCATCCGGGCGGTCAGGTGTTCAGCCAGTTCGCCTCGGCGTCCGGCTACATCTGCCAGGGTGCTGGCACTGCGTTCATGCCGTACCTGCTCAGCACCTTCGACACGCTGGCCTGGCGCTACAACATGCCCGAAGCCGTGTATCCCGAGTCGCTGATTCCCGGCATGCGCGAGATCGGCACCCGCACCCGGCTGAACCTGTGGGGCAACGTCTATCCCAGGGGCGGCTTCCTGCATCAGGCCGACGACTACAAGGCTGGCGCGGTCGTCGCCCAGCGCGCCGGCGACGTCGTAACCCGGCGCGGCCAACTGCATGTGTACCAGCCGCTGATGGCCAACGCGCGAGACGGCTACTGGCCGGCCGGCGCGTTGATCGAAAGCGATGCCAGCACCGGCAAGTGGCAGCGGCTGACGCCGCGCCTTTCCAACACCTGCACCGTGTTTCCCCATGCCGGGCACTTGCCACAGGCGCAACAGGGTGACTACGCGTGGGCGCTGTGGCGCCCGTACAGCTGCTGCCAGCGTCGCGGACAGGTGTTCCTCGGCAGCGTGGATTTCAATTGAGGGTTCCGCCATGAAGCATTCCGAGCTGACGACGCCGCACGACCGCCCCTCACGTCTCTGGCGGCCTGGCGCGCTGGCCTGCGCACTGGCCGTTGCCAGCGGGCTGGCGCTCGCCCAGAGCGGCGGCTTCCAGACCAGCGGCAGCGTGATCGGCGACGAGGTCATGTACTCGATCGGCGGTGGCAACGCCGTCTCGATGAGCGGTGCGGCCGGCATGCGCTCCCTCGGTGTCGGGGTTGGGTGGAACAGCAATCTGGTGTGCGGCGACATGAGCATCAGCACCACGATCCAGAACCAGCTCAACGGCCTGACGAATGGGTTTCAGAACATCATGAGCAACGTGATCCAGAGCGCGACCAGCGCCGTGGCGTCGCTCCCCGCGCTGATCATCCAGAGAGCGGACCCCGGCCTCTACAACCTGCTGACCAATGGTGTGCTCCAGGCAAGGCTGGATTTCGATCGCTCCAAGTTGACCTGCCGGTCGATGGCCGAACGCATGGCGGACATGGCCGGTGGCCAGTTGGGCTGGAGCCAGATGGCCGAAGGCATGGCGCTGCGTGATGCCGTGTCGAGCACGGATGCGGTGTCAGCCGTCGAGCAGGCCGAGACGCGCCGGGGCAATGACGGTGTGCCGTGGGTCGGCGGCAGTAACGCCGGCGGCGCCGGTCAGCCGTCGATCAAGGTGATGGGCGACGTGACGCGCGCGGGCTACAACCTTGTGAACGGGCGCAACGCGACCGATACGTCGGCCATCGATCCGGCGAGCTGCAACAGCCTGGCCTGCCAGACTTGGGCCTCACCGCAGCAAGCGGTCGAATGGGCCACGCGGGTGCTGGGAGAACAGGAGCAACGTACCTGCGACGCCTGCACAAAGACTGAGACGGTTCCCGGCGTGGGCCTGACCCCCCTCATTCAGGAGGAGTACGACGCCAAGCTGCAAACGCTGCAGGAGTTGATCAGCGGTGCGCGCAACACCACCTTCGAGAACCTTGCCGAGGCAGGCAGCGTGTCGTTGCCGATTACCCGCGGCGTCATCGAGGCGCTGCGCGATGAGCCGGATCAGCACGTGCTGGCGCAACGCCTGGCTTCGGAAGTGGCCCTGGCGTCGGTGCTGGAGAAGGCTCTGCTGCTGCAGCGCACCTTGCTGACCGGGCGCAAGGAGCCGAACGTCGCCGCCAACCAGTTGGCGACCGCCGCCGTCGACCAGGAAAGCGACTCGCTGGATCGGGAGATCTCCAACCTCAAGACCGAACTCGAACTGCGCCGCACGCTTGCCAACAACTCGCCGATGGCGATCATCCAGCGCCATGGAACCAGGGCCGCGGGCTCCCGGGGTATCTACGAAGGTGACCCCGTGCCGGATCGCCTCGACCAGTTGCAGCGGGCCAATCCGGGGAGCACGCCATGAACCTGACCTGGGGGCCGCGCTGGCTGCTCATCCGCAGGGTGGCGAAGGTGCTGCTGTGGGCGATGCTGCTGCTCGCGGCAGCCGTGCTCATCAACATCGTGGGCATCCACTTCCTCGGCAGCGTAGTCGGCTGGGAGCGCTGGCTCGTCGAGACCTCCGGTTTCTTCCTGCTGTGGCGGCTGTGCCTGTACGGGGCGACGGTCTGCGGCTGGGTCTGGATGCGTCGGCGTCTGCTGGCGCGTGAATCCGGCATGGAAGCCAGGCGTCGCCTCCTGCGCGCCGAAGTCGCCGGCGTGGTGGGAATCGTCGCGCTCGAGGCCAGCCTGCTGATGCAGGCGACGTAGCGGGAGGATGGCACATGACGCTGTTCACCACGGACTACCTGGAGTACTACCTGACCCTGCTGAGCTGGGTCATCCACAACGGAATTTGGGCGGTGCTCGTTTCCAGCGGTGTGTTCGCCATACCCTTCGTGGCGATCATCATCCAGGAATGGCTGCGCGCGCGAGCCGAAGGTGCGGACGAAGGAAATAAAGGCGCGCTGTCCTCGCTGCGCATCGAGAACCGTGTCTGGGTGGCGATCGTCGTGGTGATGTTCGCGGGCATCCCCTTCATCGACGTTGACCTCAACACCATCAAGTACGACCAGGCGCGCTCGGCGCAATGCCAGGTGAGCGTGCCCGAACCTGGAGAGACCGGCTGGTCGCAGTCGTTCAGCACGCTCAACAACCAGAGCGCACGCGTGCCGGTGTGGTGGGCGTTCATGCACGCGCTGTCGCGCGCGATCACCGGGGCCTCGGTTGCTGCCATCCCATGTGGAACCGACCTGCGGCAGATCCGTATGGAGATCAATGCCACACGCATCGACGACCCGGTTTTGGCGCAGGAAGTCGCCGATTTCACCCACGACTGCTACGGCCCGGCGCGCGCCAAGTTGTTCATGAACCGTCCGAATCTCGATGAAGCACAGATGCACGACGTCACCTGGATCGGCTCGCGGTTCTTCCTCGACAACGCCGGCTACTACGACACCTACCGCGCAAGGGCGCCGCGCGATGGATGGGCCTACGACAGCAACCGGGATGCCGGCCTGGCGCAGGTGCCGAGCGGTGCCGGCTATCCGACCTGCCGCCAGTGGTGGAACGACAGCGGCAACGGCCTGCGCGCACGTCTGCTGGATCAGGTCGATCCCAGCCTGCTCAACCGTCTGGCCGGCTGGGCCGGTTTCCTGAGCCGCACCGAAGTGGATGACTCGGTGATCCGCACCATTGCCTCACCGCGCCAGCAGAAACTCAACCAGGGCAGCGTCTACACGGATTACGGCGGGCAAATCGACAAAACGCTGCCCAACGTCATCAACCGCGCCGCCAGCGATGTCGGGATGGCGGTTGGCGGGCTTGCCTATTTCCCGGCGATGGACGTCGTGCGCCAGGCCCTGCCCATGGTGCTGTCGTTCCTGAAAATGGCGTTGGTGATCTGCATCCCGATCGTCTTGCTGATCGGCACCTACGACCTGAAGACCGTTATCACGCTCACCGTCGTCCAGTTTGCATTGTTCTTCACCGACTTTTGGCTGCAACTGGCTCGCTGGATCGACAGCACGATCCTCGATGCACTCTACGGTTGGGGGTTCGGATGGAACCGCCCGCATACCAACTTCGATCCCCTGATCGGGTTGAACAACACATTCGGCGACATGCTGCTCAATTTCGTCATGGGAGCCATGTTCCTGGTACTGCCTGGATTCTGGATCGCGTCGCTGGGATGGGTCGGCTTTCGCGCAGGTCAGGCCATTCAAGGTATGACCGAAGGCACGAAGGGAGGTGCGCAGGCTGGCGGTAAAGGCGCCGGAGCCATGTCAGGTGGGAAGCTCAAGTAGAGCCGAACCTCAATCGTCCTTGTAATCGACGTGGGTGTGGTCGTTGTAGAGGTTCGGGTCGTATCCCGGCGTGTTGCGAAGCTCGTCCATATCGGTGAAAGGCCAGGCGTCTTCGTCCGGGGAGTTTGCCGCCGAGGCCCAGGCAGCCGCGGTGACGAACACCAGCAGCAGCGCAAGCCAGAAGGCCGCATAGAGCAGCACCCCCAGCACGGCGAGCTTGACGATCCACACCAGCGCGGTCGCGGCGCCGCTCGGCACGCCGACGGAGGCCAGCCACGCGACCGCCCGCCGTTCGCGACGCACGTAGCCCCGCCAGCCACGGCCGAGCCAGCGGCCGAAGCGTTCTGCGGTACTGCTACGGGGTCTCGTGTTCATGATCGTCACCTGCTTGTCTGCGTTACATGGTTGCTCCAGTGTGCGCCGGTGGCCACCACGGTGCGGCCAGCAATGCGGCATGTCTGCTGCGGGATTTCGGCCATCCGAGGCCATCCATGATTAGATTTATACACCAAATTCAATCATGAGGCTAATTTTCAAGCATTGTTCTGTTTCTGAGTGGTGTTTGATTAGATTGTGACGTATATTTAGCCTATGAGTGCAAATACGCGGCATCAAGTAATCAAGCGGCTGCTGACGGAGCTTCCTCGTGGAGCCCCGTTCGACCTCGCCATGCTCGAATCCTACGGCGTGTCGCCCCAACTGGCCGCCCGCTACGCGGAAAGCGGCTGGTTGGTGCGTCTGGCGCATGGCGTCTATGCCTTCCCGAATGACGACTTCGACGTCAGCGGTGCCCTGCGGTTCCTGCAGGAGAGGGTTGCCGGCCTGCACGTGGGGGGCAAGAGCGCCTTGGCACTGCAGGGGGTACGGCACAACCTGGCTTCCCGGGAGACCCTGGTGCTCTGGGGTGACGCCCGCTTTGCGCTGCCGGCCTGGTTCACCCAGCGGTTCCCGGCGCGGTACGTCAACGCCAAGCTGTTCGACTGGCCCGACGATACGCTCCCCGGCAAGACCCTGCACACGCCGCCGGGGCAGGCAGCAGGCCTGCGGGTGGCGGTGCCGGAGCGCGCGGTTCTGGAGTTGCTCTACGAGACCGGCCCGCGGGAAAGCCTCGAAGAGGCCCGTAATCTGTTCGACGGCCTGCGATCGCCACGCAAGGATGTACTCGGACGCCTGCTGGCCTGCTGTACCAGCGTCAAGGCCGTGCGCCTGTTCCTGACCTGGGCTCGGGAAACTGGCGTCGTCGACGTCGATGCGCTGCTGGAGCAGTACCCGGTACGTACCGGCAGCAACAAGCGCTGGATGAGCCGCCTCGATGACGGCACCTTGCTGAGCCTGAACCCGCATGGATAAACACTATGCCGACACCGTTCGCCTGTTGCTGAACATCGCTCCCGACGTGTTCGACAACGACATCTTCGCCATGAAGGGCGGCACCGCCATCAACCTGTTCCTGCGGGACATGCCCCGCCTGTCCGTGGACATCGACGTGGTCTACCTGCCTTGGCAGACACCGCGAGACGAGGCGTTGCAGGCCATCAACCAGGAGCTGGCCGCCATCGCGAAGCGCGTCGAACCCCTGGGCGTGCAGACACGCCTGATCCGCAGCAAGGATCTCGGGGATACCAAGCTGATCGCGGAGAACGAGAGCAGCCAGGTGAAGGTCGAGGTCAATGTGGTGTTTCGCGGCACCGTGCTACCCGCCACACGCAGTCCGCTGAGCGCTCGCACCAGCGATCTGTTCGGCGTCGAGTTCGATGTGCCGACCCTGGCCCCGGACGAGCTCTATGCGAGCAAGCTGGTCGCCGCCCTGGATCGCCAACATCCTCGGGATCTGTTCGACGTCTGGCAGTTGTTCGAGAGCAGTGGCCTGACCGATGCGATGGTCGAGTGTTTCGTGGTCTATTTGGCGGGACACAACCGACCGACCCACGAAGTGCTGTTCGGCAACGACAAGGACATCACCGGCGAGTATGAGCGCGCCTTCGTCGGCATGACCGAGGTGGCTTGTCCGCTGGACGTCCTGCTCGATACCCGTGCCCGGCTGCGCCATGAGCTACCGAGACGACTCAGCGATGCCCACCGGCAGTTCCTGAGCGGGCTGACCCGCGCGCAACCCGACTGGTCACTGCTGCAATGCCCGCATGCCGACCAGTTGCCCGCACTGCGCTGGAAGTTCGCCAACCTGAGCACTTTCCAGAAGCGCCGCCCGAAAGACTTCATTGCGCAGGCCGATGCTCTTGACGCCGGCCTGGCCGTAACCGCCTCCGGAGGCTGAGCCACCTCACCTGGCTCCACCTGGAAAAGGGGACTGCCCCAACATCCGTTTCTTTGTCGCCTGGCACCTGGTTACCGCCTATACGTAAAGGCTTTGAACAAGGGTCAAGGGCGGAAAGGGCAAGGGAATGGGGCGCAAGGGGAAAGGCCCTATCTGGAAAAGGAAAAGGCCCTGTCCCGCTCTCATTTCAGGTCACGGCGATGCTCGCTCTGTTCCAACGAAAACGGCCGCCATTGCCGGAGCCGGCACCGGCGACACCACCGAAAGGGCTGACGCGGCCGGAATCGGCCGCGTCCTTGCTGGCGACGCCGCGTCGGCGAAAGCTGATGGAGCACATCTGGCAGCGCACCTCGCTTTCGCGCAAGCAGTTCACCTCCCTGTACCGTGTGCCACTGGAGCGCTATGCCGAACTGGTGCAGATGTTCCCGGCGTCGGAAAGCCACCACCATGCTTACCTCGGCGGCATGCTCGACCATGGGCTGGAGATCGTCGCCTTCGCGCTCAAGCTGCGGCAATCGCATCTGCTGCCGGCTGGCGCAACACCGGAAGACCAGGCCGCCCAGGCCGAGGCCTGGACGGCGGCCACGGCCTATGCTGCGTTACTCCACGACATCGGCAAGATCGCGGTAGATCTCCACGTCGAGTACGAGGACGGCCGCGTCTGGCACCCCTGGCACGGGCCGCTGCTGCACCCCTATCGCTTCCGCTACAGGGACGACCGAGAGTATCGCCTGCATGGCGCAGCCACCGGCTTGCTCTACCATCAGTTACTCGATGCCGGCATCCTCGACTGGCTCAGCAGCTACCCAGCGCTATGGGCACCGCTGCTCTATGTGCTGGCCGGTCAGTATGAGCATGCGGGCGTGCTGGGCGAGCTCGTCGTTCAGGCGGATCGTGCATCCGTGGCTCAGGAGCTGGGGGGCGATCCCAGCCGCGCCATGGCCGCGCCCAAGCATGCCCTGCAGCGCAAGCTCATCGATGGACTTCGGTATTTGCTGAAGGAGGAGTTGAAGCTGAACCAGCCCCAGGCATCGGACGGCTGGCTGACACAGGATGCCTTGTGGCTGGTGAGCAAGACCGTCTCGGACAAGCTGCGCGCACATCTACTGTCACAAGGCATCGATGGCATCCCCTCGAACAACACGGCCGTCTTCAACGTGTTGCAGGATCACGGCATGCTGCAGCCGGCCCCGGACGGCAAGGCCATTTGGCGTGCCACGGTCAACAGCGAGGCTGGCTGGTCGCACAGTTTTACGCTGCTACGGATGTCACCAGCATTGATCTGGCAGCCGGATGAGCGTCCCGCTCCCTTCGCCGGAACGGTGACGGTGGAAGCGACTTCTGAAACGGGAACCGCCGAACAGCCCGCAGGCAGTTCGGATGAAGCCACCGGCAGCATCGAAACCTGTGCCGACAACATGGCTCTTGCTGCCGGACAGTCGCCTCCCACACCTGCGTCAGCCAACACGACTTTGCCCCAGCCGGAAGGGGAACCTCCTGCGGACGCGGTGGACGATCTGTTGTCCCTGTTCGGACAACCCGCTCAGGAGACCGGCGTAGAGCCCGAGCCCGCTGCTCAGCGCAACAGTGGCCCGCCGACAACTTCTGCCGAGCTGCCCACGAATACCGAAATCAGGCCACCAAAGAACTTGCCTGAAGCTCCTGACTGCGCGGTGCCATCCGGCGAGCACTTCATCGTCTGGCTCCGCCAAGGCATCCAGTCCCGTCGCCTCATCATCAACGATGCGAAAGCACTCGTGCATACCGTGGCGGATACGGTTTATCTGGTCAGCCCTGGCCTGTTTCAGCGCTACGCCCAGGAGCATCCCAGCATCTCGGCGCTCGCCAAGCAGGACAAGGTGCAGGACTGGCAATGGATACAGAAGCGCTTTGAAAAACTCGGACTTCACAGGAAACAGCCGTCGGGTTTGAATATCTGGACATGCGAAGTCATGGGGCCGCGAAAATCCCGTCGATTGCATGGCTACTTGCTCGAAGATCCGTCGCACATATTTGATACCGTTCCCCCGAACAATCCATACCTGTCGCTCAAATAGCAGCCTTCCGAGGAAGAGCCAGAGAGGTAGTTGAAGATGCTGATCGCCTGAGGTTTCTTCTCGTGATGTCAACGACGGGGGGGGGGGGGGCGA
>OJCR01000032.1_pt1 | contig 72161 bp, 55 predicted proteins | sample 1591611 | NCBI WGS metagenome assembly OJCR01 (sample SAMN05416815, study PRJEB24817) | seawater metagenome | isolation source: Sea water | place: Canada:Atlantic | collected 2013-07
GAGATCAGCCTCGGTCTCGTGGGCTCGGAGATGTGTATAAGAGACAGCATCAGTACTGACCCTGAATTTGATACCGTCCAGGTGCTTCAAAAATATGCTCGGAAATTCGAAGCAAACACTGAATCATGGAGCTTCCTGACAGGCACCAAAGAGGAAATTTTTCGTGTATCCAGCGATGAATTATTGTTGGTTTTGATCGAAAAAGAAGAGAAGGAGCGGGAATCTGAGAATGATATTTTTCTGCACAGCACGCTCACTGTTCTGGTCGATGGCGTGGGGCAAATTCGAGGTTCCTATGAAATCCTCGAAGAAGGTGCTCTCGAAGGTGCACTCAACGACTTACAACGACTGGAATCTGGTATAAAATAGTCATCATCATGCAGCTTCAAGATCTTCCATTAATCAATGCAATTCTAAATTCATGCAGCGCTATACTGCTTGCTTTTGGCTTTGCTGCTATCAAAAAAGACAACAAGGAGCTACATAAAAAATGCATGGTTGGGGCGCTCGTTACCTCTTTCCTTTTCCTTACATGCTATGTTACATATCATGTTGGCATGCAGCGTGTTTATGGGGCTGCGCACACCAAATTCATGAACCCATCATGGTTCAGGCCTTACTATTTGACGCTTCTTGTGTCTCACCTTATCCTTGCCGTTGCCATTGTTCCCATGGTGATCCTTACTGTTCTGCATGCCATCAAGCAAAGATGGGAAAAGCACCGAAGGATTGCGAAATGGACATGGCCCTGTTGGATGTATGTATCAGTGACTGGCGTTCTGATTTACCTTTTGCTTTATCAGATCTTTCCTCAAACGCCGCCGCCCCTGCCTTGATCGGAATCAAGAGCCTGAAGGTAACCATTGCCCGTCAAGGTCGCATGGGAAAAAGGCTTGATGCGATCAAAGTCAACAGCAGACCGGCAATGGAAATGACCGCAAGACTAGCCGACCATGTCTTGAGCGTTTCTCTTTCAGTCATCCCGCTCAATTTGCACACGACCCAGAAGCCGGAATCATTCATCCAGGAAACCATGCCTGACCCGCATCCTATGGCCAGGAAGACGTAAACTGGGTGATAGGCAAGGGTGCTGCCATCACCGATGACGGATGCCATCATTCCGGTCGTTGTAATCATCGATACCGTGCCTGACCCCTGTGCTGTTTTCATGAGGGCAGCCATCATCCATCCAAGGAGAATATGGCTTAATCCCAAGGTGGTGGATAAGCCGGCAATGGCGTCACCAATGCCCGCCAATTTGATCATTGCTCCAAACGCTCCACCTGCGGCGGTGATCAGGATAATGACGCCCGCTGTTTCAAGTGCGTGATTCAATTTTGAACTCATCACTTCCTTACTCAAGGAGGTCTGTCTTATCAGAACAATGACGGCAGCTGCAGTTGCCAATGTCATCGCCATGAGTTTGTTTCCCAGCACCATGAATAAACCCGAAAAAGCTCCCAAATATGTTGCGAGCTCAAAAGCTTCCACAATGGAGGCCGAGCCAATAAGAACGACAGGAAGAGCGACGGGCAAGAGGCTCCCAAACAATGAAGGCAGTTCAGCTTCCTGAGCGTTCATCAAGCTACCCGTGCTTTCGCTTGCCTGAGAAATCCCATTGTGGGGTGAGATATTCAATCCATGATTGATCCGTTCTGCTGCGATCATTGAGATAGCGGCAACAGGAACCCCGATCAGGATTCCCCAAAGCATTCCGGTCCCCAAGTGTATGTTTAAATTGACGGCCATGAATAGTGGCCCAGGAGTTGGCGGAACCAAAGTGTGGGTGATCACTGCGCCACTGCAAATGGCCATGATATAAAGCGCATAATTTTTTCCGGTCTTCAAACTCAATCCTCTCGCAAGGGGGATCAACAGGAAAAAAACCGTGTCAAAGAAGACTGGAATGCCGAGGATGAAACCGCAAATCAAAAGAGCCCATGCTGCTCTAGCTTCACCGAGCATCCTTACCATGACTCTTACGATTTTTTCGGCAGCACCGCTTTCCATCATGCAAATGCCAATGATGGATGCCAGTGCAATGACCCATGCGATCTTACCCGCCGTCGAACCCATTTCCAGCATGGGTTGTTCCAGGGCGTTGATCCATGCCTGGGTAACTTGTCCTTTGCCAGTGCCAAAAAGATTGAGGATTCCAACAACCATCGCTGCCAGCATCAGGGAAAGGAAGGCGTGGATTTTCAACCATGTGATTGACATGATCACCGTTATCATTCCAGCCGCCAGGCAGATAAACGGCCAAGCAGTCCAATCCGTGTTACTGGAAATCTGGGCAAGATTCAGGATCATGAGTGTCGGTTTTGGAATGAAAATGACACTACCGGAAGCCCACCCGACATCCAAGCCCAATTCAGATCATGCGCTCTTCAACTGCCTCAGAATGAACGATCGTTGCTGTCTGAATCAACTGACGCTCGAAAACTTATTTTTCGGACAAGTTACTCATGAATGCTTCCATTCCCGCGCAAGAACACACAGGGTTTCTGTCTCCGTAAACATTGTCGATGCGTCCGACGCGTGGCCAAAACTTGTGTTCCTGCTGGCTCTCCAGTGGGAACCCTGCATCCATTCGGGAGTAAGGGTGGCTCCAATGTTCGACTGCCACCGAATCTGCTGTGTGTGGCGCGTTTTTCAGTAGGTTGTCTTGTGAATCGATGGAGCCTTCTTCAATCGCTTTTATCTCAGCGTGGATTTGAATCATGGCTTCACAAAATCGATCTATTTCTGCCATGCATTCACTCTCAGTAGGCTCAATCATCATGGTCCCCGCCACAGGCCAGGATACAGTTGGTGCATGAAATCCATAATCCATCAACCGTTTAGCGACGTCTTCGACAGTGACTTTCTTGAATTGCCTCAAATCGATAATGCATTCGTGAGCTACCATCTTGTTTTTCCCTCTGTAAAGCACAGGGAAAAACGGATCGAGGCGATTCGCAATGTAGTTGGCGTTCAGGATGGCGACTTGAGTTGCTTTGCGCAGTCCCTGCGCTCCCATTGCACGTATATAAACCCAGGAGATGGTGACAATGCTTGCGCTCCCCCAGGGTGCTGCGGCAACAGGCCCCACTCTGTCTTCTCCCGGCAGTGGAATCACCGAATGCCCCGGTAAGAACGGGGTCAAGTGAGATGCAACGGCAATAGGGCCAACTCCCGGACCGCCACCTCCATGAGGGATGCAGAAGGTTTTGTGGAGATTCAAATGACAGACATCAGCTCCATAGTCACCAGGTCTGCAGACTCCCACTTGAGCATTCATATTGGCGCCGTCGAGATACACCTGCCCTCCGTGTTGGTGAATCAAATCGCAGATGGCTCGAACACCTTCTTCGAAAACACCATGGGTCGAAGGGTAGGTAATCATGAGCGCAGCAAGTTCGTCAGCGTGTTGCTCCACCTTGGCTTTTAAATCTTCGAAATCTATATTTCCCTGATCATCGCATTGCACCCCGACGACGTCCAATCCTGCCATTACTGCACTTGCAGGATTGGTGCCGTGGGCCGATTGAGGAATGATGCAGATCCGTCGTTGGTTTTCCCCTCGGCTTTCCAAGTATTGACGGATGACCAGGAGTCCCGCGTATTCTCCCTGGGCGCCCGCATTGGGTTGAAGGCTGACACTGTGAAAACCGGTGATATCCGACAGCCACTGCTCAAGGTCACTGAAAATCTGTTGATATCCCTGAGCTTGCTCCAGTGGAACAAAGGGGTGGATTCCGGCAATTTCAGGCCAGCTGATGGCAAGCATTTCAATGGTGGCATTCAGCTTCATTGTGCAGGAGCCGAGCGGGATCATGGAGGTGGTCAAGGACAGATCCCTTGACTCCAGACGCCGCAGATACCTCAGCATTTCAGTTTCTGAATGGTATTTGTGGAAAACCTCGTGTGTCAAATAGGGGGTTCTTCGGATCAAATCATCTGGAATCGAAAAGCCCTCTTTGGCACTCCCCACACGTTCACTCCCAAATAAATTGCATAGCTCTTCCACATCTTTCTCAGTCACTGTTTCATCAAGTGAAATGCCGATTGTCTGACGATCAATTTTTCGGAGGTTGATCCCCCGGGCCCTGGCTTTTTCCAGCAAAGAATCCGCATTGCCCGAGCTGAGTTCGACACGCAGTGTGTCGAAAAAATCAGCATGCACGATGCGTTGTCCATTGGCTTCCAGGCCTGCTGCCAGAGTGGACGTCAACTGGTGCACATAGGTGGCGATTTTCTTTAACTGCGCTGGGCCGTGATAGATTGCATACATCGCCGACATATTTGCCAGCAAAGCCTGCGCTGTGCAGATGTTACTGGTGGCTTTCTCACGACGTATATGTTGTTCGCGGGTCTGAAGTGCGAGGCGATAAGCTACCTTTCCACGAGAGTCTCTGGACACGCCCACGATGCGTCCGGGTATTTTACGTTTGAACGTATTGCGCGTGGCAAAAAAGGCTGCATGAGGTCCCCCGTATCCCATGGGGACTCCAAATCGCTGCGAGGAGCCGATGACAATATCGGCTTTCATTTCGCCCGGAGACTTAAGCAGGGTCATGGCGAGAAGGTCTGTCGCCACGATAGCCAGGGCATCGGCATCGTGTGTTTCCTGAATCAGAGATTCCGGTGAAAGGATGTTCCCGTCTGTGCCTGGATACTGCATCAGCACCGCGAATGTTTTTGAGCAGGGTTTCAGTTGCCGTGCCTCTTCGACCCTGACATTGATACCCAACGGAAGCGCGCGGGTTCGAAGCACAGATATTGTTTGAGGATGGCAATCCGCAGACACCTTGATGATATGACGCTCATCGGATCCTTTTGCCCCGTAACTCAATGCCATGGATTCAGCTGCGGCAGTACCCTCATCGAGCAGGGACGCATTGGCAATATCCATGCCCGCCAGGTCGCACACCATCGTCTGGAAGTAAAAAAGGCATTCCAGGCGGCCCTGTGCTATTTCTGCCTGGTAGGGAGTGTATTGAGTATACCACCCTGGGTTCTCAAGCAGTTTACGTTGGATTACCGGAGGCACGATGCAGTTGTGATACCCCATACCAATGTAGGAACGGAAAACTTTATTACGTTCAGCCACCTGCCTGAGAGAATGGATGACTTCGTGCTCATGCAGCGGGGCTGGAAGCTTGAGGTTGTTCTCCAGACGTATATCGGCAGGAACGGTTGCCTCCGTCATTGCCGTCAAATCTCCTTGGCCGATGTATTTCAGCATGGATTCGATATCTGAATCCGATGGACCAATATGACGTTCCGAAAATAAGTCAGGATGTTTTAACATAGAATGCATTCAATATGGCTTTGGAGTCGGGGTAATTGCCTGATTGAGATACAGCTGATGCTCAGGCTTGGATCCTCTTCAACCTAAATTCAATTTATCGTAAACAGCTTTGGTTTCAAGTTAGTTTCTGACGTATCATGATAAGTCGATATGAAAAGTTGTGGCGTTCTGTTTTTTGATCTTTTGCAATCCCTTCGGTTTTGTGATACTAGGTGCTTCCAAGCAACCAGGCTTGGACGGAATTCAGAGTTTATGAAAAAAAAGACAAGTTCCAGCAAACCTAAAGCTGCAAAGCTCAAGCAGGATTTAAATCGCAAATATTCGGCCATGATCGTTGACGGTCCGGAGCGGGCCGCAAGTCGCGCCATGCTGCATGCGGTTGGTTTTGAGCGCAAAGATTTTAAGAAATCTCAGATCGGTGTTGCTTCGACGTGGGGAATGGTCACCCCTTGCAATATGCACATCAACGAACTGTCCGACCATGTGACTCAGGGGATTGATTCGAATGGTGGTAAAGGGGTTATCTTCAATACGATCACTATTTCCGATGGTATTTCCATGGGCACCGAGGGCATGAAGTATTCACTTGTCTCTCGAGAAGTGATTGCCGACTCGATTGAAACGGTTGTGGGTTGTGAGGGCTTTGACGGGGTAGTTGCCGTTGGTGGTTGCGACAAGAACATGCCGGGTTGCCTGATGGGATTGGCAAGATTGAATCGCCCCAGTGTTTTCGTCTATGGGGGTACCATTTTACCCGGTTGTTTTCAAAAGAAAGATGTGGACATTATTTCCGTTTTCGAGGCCGTTGGTAAGCATGCTAACAATCAGATGACGGATCGACAACTGGCCAACCTGGAAGCGTGTGCGATTCCCGGGGCTGGCTCTTGTGGTGGGATGTATACGGCCAATACGATGGCATCAGGTATCGAGGCATTGGGGATGTCTCTTCCAAACAGCTCGGCGCAAGCAGCGGTATCTGCTGAAAAACGGTCGGATTGCGAACAGGCAGGCCAAGCCGTGATGAAGCTTCTCAAGCTAGGGATTCGTCCTCGTGACATCATGACAAAGAAGGCGTTTGAAAATGCCATCACCGTCATCACTGCACTGGGTGGTTCAACGAACGCCGTGCTTCATTTGCTAGGCATGGCCCATTCTGCAGGGGTGAAGTTAAGCATCGACGATTTCACGCGCATAGGTAAGAAAGTGCCCGTTTTGGCTGACCTTAAACCCAGCGGAAAATACGTGATGGCGGAACTTGTTCGTATCGGTGGATTGACCCCGCTTATGAAAATACTTCTCGATAAAGGGCTTCTTCATGGTGATTGCCTTACCGTCACGGGAAAAACTGTTGCAGAAAATTTGGCTCAAGTGAAACCATATCCCAAAGGTCAGGACGTTATTCGCGGTTTTGATAATCCGGTCAAGAAAGACGGTCACCTCGTCATCCTTTATGGAAACTTGGCAGAAACCGGTGCGGTCGCCAAGATTAGCGGTAAAGAAGGGCTGCGATTTGAAGGTAAAGCCAAAGTTTATGACTCTGAGGAAAAAGCCTTGCAGGCCATTCTAAACGATAAAATCAATAAAGGTGATGTGATCGTCATTCGTTACGAAGGACCGAAAGGTGGCCCAGGTATGCGAGAAATGTTGTCTCCTACCTCTGCGATCATGGGTAAAGGACTTGGAAAAGAAGTTGCCCTCATCACGGATGGACGTTTTTCGGGGGGAAGTCATGGTTTTGTCGTGGGGCATGTGACTCCAGAAGCAGCTGAGGGAGGATTGTTAGGATTGGTGAAAAGTGGAGATAAAATTGTCATCGATGCTGAAAATCGAACACTCGATCTCAAAGTGCCAAAGACCGAAATCAACAAACGACGAAAAAAATGGAAAGCACCCAAGCCTCAATACAAGCGTGGCGTGCTGGCCAAATATGCAAAACTTGTCAACTCTGCTCACTTGGGAGCTGTAACCGATGCTTAATCATACCGTGGTAAAATTGATTTGACACAGCTGGAGGTTCTTTTGAATCTCCAGCTTTCTTGCACTTTCCTTGCTACCCTACTCTACCATGCTCCAATCATACCACCGACAAGTCTGGCAGTTCCTGGCCTGCTCATGTTTGCTGGCCCTTTTTGCCGGTTGCTCCATGAAGAAGCTGGCGATTCGTCAGGTTGGCAGTGCCTTTGCTGGCACTGGGACAAGTTTCGCCTCTGATAACGATCCAGAACTCATCCGTGAGGCCCTGCCTTTTTCACTCAAGCTGATGGACAGTTTGTTGGCTGAAATTCCGGATCATCAGCCGCTGTTGCTGGCAACCTCCAGTGCATATGCTCAATATGCCTATGCTTTTCTGCAAATGGATGCGGACCGGTTGGAGGACTTGGATTTCAGGCAGTCCCAGGTTTTGCGCAAAAGGGCTGCGAACTTATTTGTCCGAGCACGTGACTATGGTTTACAAGGCCTCGAAGTCGATCATTCAGGATTCGCTGTTTCATTACGTGCAGATCCCCAAAGTGCGGTTTTGAACCTCAGGAAAGAACAGGTTCCCTTGATGTATTGGACGGCAGCCGCTTGGGCTGGGGCTGTCAACCTTTCCAAAGAAAATCCGTATCTAATTGCCGAGATACCTCAACTTGAGGCACTCATGGACCAGGCCTTGGTTTTAGATCCTGTCTGGAATGATGGAGCCATTCACAGTTTCATGATCACCTATGCCATGGCGCGTCAGGGTATGAACAGTGATCCAGTGGAAGAGTCGAAGAAACATTTTGAGAAGGCTCTGGAGTATTCGAGAGGGCAGCAAGTGGCTCCTTATGTATCTTATGCCGAATCAGTTGCTGTTCAAGAGCAGGATATGGAATTGTTTGAATCTCTGTTGAATCAGGCTTTGAGTGTTGATACAGATGAATATTTGCATTACCGATTGGTCAATATAATCATGCAGAAACGTGCTCGATGGCTTCTGGAAAGAAAGGATGATTTGATCCTGCCACCGCTTGATGCCATCGATTAGAAATCTCGATGTGTTCGAGGCGTATACTCAGCAAAATTTTTAGTTACAACCCATATGAATGATTCTACATTAAAAGGCGTGAAGTCAGCGATGCGAGCGGGAATCTTTTTCTTTGCACTGGCTGCATTCAGCTGGTGCTTAAACATGGATGCGGCAACGCGTCTTCGGTTAGGCACTTTGGTGCCGAAGGGGTCTTCCTACTACTACCACCTCAAACAAATGGAGAGTGCCTGGAAAGCAGCTCCTGGGGGTGGCGCTTCACTGGCAATTTATCCTGATGGCCGCCTGGGGGGAGAGGCCGAAATGGTGCGGCGCATGCGGTCCGGGCAATTGCAGGTAGGATTACTTACCGTGGTTGGTCTTTCTGAAATTGAGCCCAAGGTGACCGGTCTGCAAGACATTCCCATGATGTTTCATTCGCTCGATGAAGTGGAATATGTCGCAAAGGAGTTAGGTCAAGATCTTTCGGATCTAATGGCTGCTAAAGGTTTCATCGTTCTGAGCTGGTCACATGCAGGCTGGATACACTTTTTTGCCAAGGAACCTATCCGAACCATTGATGATGTTCGAAACACTAAAATTTTTTCATGGGCAGGCAACCCTGGCACGGTGAAGGTCCTTCAAAAAAATGGTTTTCATCCTGTGCCGCTTGAGACAAAAGACATTGTTCCCGGACTTCAAACCGGCATGATCACTTCTGTCACCATGCCACCCTTGGCGGCCAATTTCAGTCAGATAGATACTCGTGCTCCTTACATGCTCAAAATTAACTGGGGGGCTCTCGCTGGTGGTTTGGTCATCACTAAAAAAGCTTGGGATAAACTTTCACCCGCACAACAATCGCACATGAAGGAAGCTGCTGAGAAGGCAGGGGAAGGGATCCAGCTTGATGGTCGTACGGAAGCAAGGGAGTCCATTGAAGCCATGAAAAAGCGAGGCTTGAAGGTGATTGAACCCACCCCCGCAGAATTGGAAGAATGGCGCAAGGAAACAGAAAAAGCATATCCTGACATCAAGAAACTCCTAGTCGATGAGTCCATGTTTGATAAGGTGAAGTCATTATTGGAGCGTTACCGCAAACAGTAGTCCGATTTTGAATCTACATAAATCACTGAATCATATGATCCAACTCCCATATCTATTGCGCGTAAACGGTCGAGCCAGTTTTACAAAAGATATCCTTGATGGCAGGTAGTGTCCCGCAAAACTCTGAATCCGCTTCCTTTGAATCACCAGTGCGCCCGGCCTGGGTTCGGTGGCTTTGCGGTATTGAAAACAGCATCCTCATTGTCTGTCTCTTCGCCTTGATTTTCCTGCCTTTGCTCGAAAGAGTCATGCGCGGTTTTTTCAATACCGGCATCGAAGGCGAAGCTGAATTTGTACTCCACTTTTCTCTGGTGATCGGGATGGTTGGTGGCGCTATCGCAGCGCGTGAAAAACGGTTGCTTGGAATCTCTACGATTGCACACTTCCTCAAGGGGCCATGGAAAATAGCTGCGGATGTTTTTGCAAATTCGTGGGCAGCGGTTGTGACAGGCGTGCTGGGATATGCCGGATATCTATTTTTGCTGGATGAGCGAGGTGCTGGAAATGAAATTGCCTACGGGGTTGCACGTTGGTGGATTCAGTCAATGTTGCCGATCGGTTTTGGTTTAATAGCGATTCGGCTAGTATGGAACAGCGGGCCACAATGGTGGGTGAGGCTTCTCTCATCCATGGTGGTTTTGTTGGCTAGCTGGATTCTTTGGGAAGGGTGGATACCTGTCGATCGAATATTGCTTCCAGGAGTGATTATGCTGATCACAGCCATGTTACTGGGAGCTCCTATTTTTTCAGTTCTGGGCGGGGCGACCTTGTTATACCTGTGGCGGGAGGATTTTCCCATAGCTGGAGTGGCTACCAGTCATTACTCCATGTCCACGGAAGCACTCATACCAACGATCCCCCTGTTCACACTTGCTGGTTACTTCATGGCTGAAAGCAAGGCATCTCAACGTTTGGTTCGGGTGTTTCAGTCCTTTGTTGGGCAATTCAGAGCAGGGCCGGCCATTGTTACCATTTTTGTCTGCGCATTTTTTACGGCCTTCACCGGAGGCTCCGGTGTGACCATTCTGGCTTTGGGGCCGCTGTTAATGCCCGTGCTGACCTCTGCAAAGTATGGTGACAAGCCTTCACTTGGACTTATCACAGGTGCGGGTGCTCTAGGAATTCTTTTTCCTCCTTCCTTGCCCATTATCCTTTATTTCATTGTCGCCAATGCTAATGTCCAAACGGGGATAAGCCTTGAACATATGTTTCTGGGTGGATTGATTCCCGGCATTCTAATGGTCGGCATGATGACGATCTACAGTCGCAGACTCATTTCGAAAGAAGCCGTTGCTGGAAAAAAATTCGATTGGGTGGAATCAAGGTGTGCGGTTTGGGAAGCAAAATGGGAATTGATGATTCCTGTGGTGGCTATCACTGCCTTGTTCAGCGGTGTTTTCAGCACTCCTGTTGCGGCTGCAGCATTGACCGCTCTCTATGCCTTGTTTGTTGAGCTTGTTATCCATCGAGAATTACGTCCTTTCAAGGATCTTCCCCGCGTTATGACAGAGTGCGGACTGCTGGTTGGTGGTGTCCTGCTTATTCTTGGAGTCGCCATGAGTTTCACCAAGGACTTTCTAGTATTTGCCATGATACCAGATCTGGCCATTGAATGGGGGACTGCCAATATTGAATCCAAGTATGTTTTTTTGCTTGCGTTAAATTGCTTTCTGCTGCTCGTGGGCTGCCTGATGGATATATACTCAGCCATTGTGGTAGTTGTTCCATTACTGCTCCCCCTGGGGGCGGCATTTGGTATTGATCCTATCCATCTTGGCATCATCTTTCTGGCAAACCTTGAGCTGGGTTATCTCACTCCGCCTGTTGGTTTAAATTTGTTCTTGTCAGCTTACCGCTTCAAGCGACCTGTGATGGAGGTTGCCAAGGCATCCCTACCGATGCTTATCGTATTGGCAATCAGTGTCCTTTTAATTACCTATATTCCTTTTCTTACGACCTTTTTACCGAATTTGATCCTTGGCCGTTCCGGTCCGTGATCTACCCCTTCCCGGGTTCTTGCATTGATTCTGTCACTCATTGAGATCGGATCCATAAGATACTTTTCTCAAGACGATCTCTGATTCTCTGGCAAAGCAAACGATCTTGTTTGTATAGCTTGAGAAACGTTCATGATGACTTCCGTTTGGACTCCAGATTCTTTTTAACCGCTGCTTGGATTGATATGAGATTGTCGAGCGCTAGTTTGCAAAATTGTATTCTTCAAAGTAAATAAATGACATAAATTACACCCGCTTACTTAAGTAGCGTCCCCAAAAGATTCCTTGTAGATGCAGGCTTTTTCAAAAATCGACTGAGATGAGGCCATGCTTCGTCGTTGTTTCGATCAAACTTTTTCTGAAACAAGGTCGGACGAATTATGGCTTTTGGTCCATAGATCCAATACGAACACCCAAGCTGACATCAATCAGTAATCGGTTCAGTTATTGTCGATCTTGTTTCAGTTGTTGAATCTGGTTGGGGGAAATGCCGCTAATCAAATCAACAGGTTGCGTGCAATCTTTTCTGGGCGGAAAAGCTATCTCCAGTTCCAGAGTACACACTATTGAGTCCTCACCGGCAGGTAACGATGAAGCCCCCTTTCTTCGGATCCTCTCTGCGCTAAAGGTCTATATTGTCATTACCTCACATCCCATTGAATCGAAAACGCCAGCATTCTGGAGCAACAGCGAGACTTGTATGTCTGCTTGTTCCATATGGAAAACAATGCTTACAGCGATTCGCATCCTGCCCTGACTCTGGGTGATATCAAGGATATCCTTGAGCGTTCATCGAGGACCGGTGAAATGCCTGTAGAAAAGCCTGACCTGACTTCGAAGCATAAAAAATTCTATCTCAAAAACAAGCTTCCTAAAGTCTTGCATCTGGATGATCGGAAAATGCTGCAGACGATGGAAGAGACTGGAGTTTATCAGAATATGATCCTCACGAGTCATTTGCTGCCGGAATTAAAGTTTGCATGTGGGTAGGGGGGGGGATTTCTAATATCAGTATGGCGCGTCATGTTTTGATCTCTTGATCGTCCATGTTCATTGCCAGTGGTCAGCGCACAATTGGATAATTCAAAAATGTAATCAACAAGCTTAATTTGCTGTTTCAAAAATGATTCTTCTCAAAGATGACTGAGCTTTATCAGCTCTCAGTCCTTGAATGGTTTTCATGTTCGTGCTGCCGGGCTCACCAATCATGACCGTGTAAGTGCCGGTGGCAAAAACTTTGGGACGAAAGACTTGTCCCTCCATGCGGACGGCATAAATGCATTCATCTGTTAAAGCGTCCCATACCTGCACGACAGGAGAGATTAGACCTTCCACAAGTAAGGTGGGAAGCCAGGCAACCGCCTCTCGGCCGTAGTTGTCTTTTTGTGAGATTTCGATGGGCCAGCCCGGGTATTGTTTGGCGTCTGGTTGCGACGGATCTTCCCAGCGTGGCCAGCATTCAATTTTGATTTTACGATTCGTTCTATTGAATTTTGCGATGCCATAACCAGGTGCACGGTCATAAAGGTCTGCAGGTTTTCTTCCTGAGATCATGGGGTTTGAAACGGCTTCCACTGAAACACGATTACCCCAGCCATCCAGAAAATCTCCCGTATATTCTGGGGCTCCAGGTTTTACGTTTTTTCCCGGTTCCTTCGGATACCATCGACGCGGCCAGGTGTTGGCAACGGAGGGAACACAAAGCGCGTAGCCCGCATCTCCCCACTGGTCGATTCCGTATTGAATGGTGGATCCCAAATGTTGATCTCCGGCAATATGAAACGCAAACCCCTTGCGCATCGCTTTGAGGGCGAGATTGCGCCCTGTTTGTGGCCAGCCGTTGGAATCACCGTCCGCGACCGGTTGATCATTTTCAGGATATTCACCGGGCCCGAAATAGCGCAGCTTTGGCACAATGGCATCCGAGTTGGCGCCGCCGGGTAGTGTGGCAACATTTGCAAAAAGCGTTTGTGAAAGCACCACCTTCATCCATGCCTGATCCGACCAATCCGTTGCCCAGTAATTGAGGAAATCCAGTTGACGTCTACCCAATAAAGTAGCCCCTGTCACATCACCTTGCGTGGCCGGATTGAATGTCGGGTTCTGTGCCCATCCATTGTCGAATTGTGCTTCGGGCAGTGCAACCGTGGGTGATGATTTGAACATGCGATCTGCGATGACTGCAAAGCTGACGCCTCCGTATTCGACTCGACCGTGATAAGTAGAGATTCCTTGAAGGATGCTTGTCTTGTCGGCACGCGGTGGCAAGTGAGAAACCTGAGTGCGGTGAACACTATTGACAAAACTGGCAGGCATCCGATACCCGCCACTGTTCTGCCGGTCATTATTGCTTCCCGTTGCCGATGTCGCTTTTCCGCCGGCGCCCCAGATGTTACCGTGATAGACGTCATGGTCATCTGGAATGGTGACTGCGGGACGATTGCGCGTAAGATCTTTAAAGGCCCAGCACCATCGATACCATTTATAGAGGTAATCCAGCATGGCCTTGTTCAACGGCTCGTAAACGGCGGGTGTCATGTCGCCTTCATAAATTTGATCTCCAGAGAAAAATAGAAAATCAGGGTCATGATGTTGTACTGCATCAAGGATATCATTGTGCGGAAACCAGACTCCGTGGTGATTCCACTTCAATCCTCCCGTGAAAATCTTGTGTCCTGTGAATGCAGCTACGACGAGCTCTTCTTTTTCCGTTGGGTTTTTCCGAATAGTGCCCTGAAAGAAAGTTCGCTCTGAATCTGTCGTGGATGTCTCCAGATCATATACAATTCGATAAGGTGTGTCTCGCGTATCATCCCAATCTTCGATTCGAAAAGGGAACGTGTAGCTCATCGGCTGTAATTCGCTGTAAGCAATCGGACGCCATTGACTCTGGTTTTCATCATAAATTTCAAGCGCGGCTCTTTGCGTGTCTGCAGCACTCAAGGGGCCTGCTTGAGCTGTCAGGCTGAGGACATTGCGGCTTAAAGTGTATTGCGTGGTCAAGATGGGGCCGAAATGTCTGTCGTAGTCGTGATCGAACCTGTCGCCTTCAATCGACCATCGATTGAAGCCAAATCCCTTATCGGATGAATCAGGTGATAGATGTGAAACAAGGGCCACACCTCCATCGGTGAAAGCTTCGGGTGTGGACCAGAGGGTCAGTCTGCTGATTAATGAGCCAGTTCCTGAGTTCCTTGATTCCAAATCCGTCCGCAGGCCATGTTCCGTCTTTTGGATATTCAGAGTGAGCGTCAGTTTGTTCCATACAGCAGCATCGGTATCAACATCGGGCCGGTTACCCTGGGCGATCATTGGTAAATCCTTAGCCGCAATACTGCCACTGATAGACCAGAGGTTGTCTTTTCCAATAGGTTTTGAATGGTCAAAAAGGAACACCCTTCCCTCCATGTTCACCACCGCAAGCATGCCACCGTCCTCCGCAGGCTGGTGATGGGTCAATGCTGAGAGGCGAAAATCAACGTGCGATCCGCCACTGCCGATAAGGAAACCAGCCAGCGCCTGTGACGCCTTCGATGGCTTTTCTGAATGAATTTCAACGGCTAATTTCAATGAATCTCCTTTGAGAGTGGTAGATCCCGTGATGAGGCTCAAGGTGCGAAGAGGGGCCATTTTTGAACTCTCAATGCACTGAACGAAGCCGTTTTTAATTTCCCAGTCCTGCAGTCGATTCGCCCAGAATTCTGGCCCAATCCAGGTTCGATTGATATGTGAGGTCCAGTCTTTTTGAAATGCGTCAGCTGATAATGAGGACTGCGAACAAACCCAGGCAAAGGTGCTGAAAATGAGAAGAGAAAAGAAGCAAGGTTTCAATCGTCTTGGCTGCACTTTTTGAGAAATATCCGATGGGGTCATGGCATGTATTCTGAGCATCCTGTTAGATTGGATCAAGCTTACATGAGTAAGAGAGATGGAAGATGACAAGTCTCGGAACACTGGCCATTCCGATGAGCTTATCGCCTTCCGAGGCTGCAATGCTTACTGTTTATTCCATCCAAGAGAACTGCGCGACACGGACGTGCACGTGCACAATCCGTATTGTGTCCTCAAGCAAAGCGGATGTCTGGTGATGATCATGACGGCTTCCAACCGCGCGCGAGTGCAAAGCAAAGAGGACTTCTGCATGCCTTGACGAAAAGATCTACATGCAGCCGTTTGGCGTGCAAGGCATCTCACACATTTGGATAGGACCAAGGTTTACGGTAATTCCTGCTCAGCAGTGCTTGAGCTTCGGAGTCCTGGGGGAATGACTCGGAAGATCCATCCCACTGAATGCTTCGCCCTAACTTGTAGGATACCATGCCGAGCATGGGCAGGACGCTGGAGCGATGAGCAACCTCCATGTTGGCCACGGTTGAGCCTCCATTGTCAGCCGCATCGAGAAAATCTTTCCACAAAGGAGTGATATTGTGTCCATCACGTTCGTTATCAAATTGTGGATCTTCGTGGATTTCCTGTTTGCTTTTGTCTTTGGGATGAAAAGTCCAGCCGTCCCGCCATCCCATATGAAAGACGCCTTTGGTTCCGTAGAAATAGGCTCCCAAACGATGTTTTTCTTGTGCTGATCCACCATACTTACGGTGCTCCCAAATGGCTGTGAATGATTCGAAATCGTAAGTCACAGTCTGTGTATCCGGGGCATCCGTTGTAGATCCCTTTTCGTTACTGAAGACGGCTGGCCCCAAGATGGGTCTTCCGCCTGTTGAATAAATGCTCTTGGGGTATTTTTCCTCAGTCCACCATAGTAATTGGTCCAACCAGTGAACGCCCCAATCACCCAGCGTTCCATTAGCGTAATCCAGAAAATTGCGCCAGCCACCTGGAGTCAGTTTCTGGCAATACGGACGGAGGGGGGCTGGTCCGCACCACATGTCCCAGTCCATTCCTGTGGGAGCCTTGCCATGTGGCGATGGAGATTCGGGGCCTGATCCTCCGCCTGTGACAAACATTTTGACCATACCGATTTTTCCGACCTGACCCGATCTCAAGAAGTCCATTCCCGAGCGATGGTGCGGGCCAATGCGTCGATGTAAACCAACTTGGACAGCACGATTTGCTGCCTCTGCCGCATGAAGCATGGAGCGGCTCTCATTAATGGTATGACTTGTTGGTTTTTCCACATAAACGTGTGCGCCCATTTTTAATGCATCGATACACGGCAAGGCATGCCAGTGATCCGGGGTGGCAATGATGACAATCTCAGGTCGCTCTTTCTTCAGAAGTTCGCGGTAATCCTTGTAGATATTTGGTGTGTCTCCTGTTAACTGATTGACCTCATCCTGTGAAACCAGAAGAGGGCGTTCATACACATCAGATAAACCCACCACTTTGGCGCGATCAGCCGCCATGGCCTCACGCAAAATATTCATCCCCCACCATCCACAGCCGATCAATGCCGTGCGATATTTTGTGGGTGTTGCTGCTTTTACATACGGAGCTATTCCACACAGCAATCCAGCCCGAAGCCCTTGTGTCATGAAGGATCTCCTCGTGTGTTGTTGAACGATAGGGAAGCGGGTCAATTTCATTTTTAACGCGTTATTTTTTGGATTTGATTAAGATCTCAGATCCAGACAAAGTAATTTTCCCTTTGAATTCCTTACATAAATCAAGCCGTTGGAAATGACAGGCACAGTCCAGCATTTACCATCCATTACCTTGGAGCGTGCAGAGGGTTGGAATCCGCTGGGTGATGCTGGGGCGATGATGAGTTCGCCCTGAGCCGTCATGATGATGAGCTGACCTCCAGCTGCTGCTACTGATCCGTATTTAAATTCATCAGCCTCCCAAACCACTTTGCCGTTTGAGCGTTCAATACATTTCAAGGGGGCTCGTGAACCTCCATCGCCATCGAATCCATATAAATGATCGTTGATGAGCACAGGAGAATTCTGTTGAGAGCGCATTTCTCGATTGGTCCATTTGACCTTCGCCTCGCTGCCTTCGAATGTATAGAGCCCCTGTCCTTTTCCGTAGCCTGAACCGATCCACACCTCATTGCCAGCAATGATGGGGTCGGCAGCATTGACTCCGTATCGTGTGGGCCATTGGATTTCCCAGCTCTTTTTTCCTGTTTTTAAATCAGCTGCCAGGAAGCTGTTACCAGAGCTTAGTGCGACATACTGATTTCCATCATGCATGAAGGGGAGGGGGGTTGAGTATCCAGCCTCTTCTTCATTGGATAACCAAATGGTTTTGCCATCGTTTTTGTTCACGGCCATGCCTGCTCCACCTGCATTAAGCACGAGCATATTTCCGGCAACCAATGGAGAACCATTGAAGCCCCAGTCAGGTAATTTCAGTCCTTCTTCCTCAGCCAATTGTCGTTGCCAATAGATGTCCCCAGTTTTCGTATTCAAGCAAAGAAGATCACCCCACCGGCTAAGTATAAAAACTTTATCTCCATCAATGGTTGGAGTAGAGCCGGGGCCTCCCTCATAGAATTTTGCACCGAGTTTGCTGTCGTAAGAATGCTTCCAAAGTTGTTTGCCAGTGATGGCATCGAATGCAAAGAGAGTGTCCTTCTTACCCTGATTGCCAAGTGTGAATACGTGGCCGTCAGCGATGCTCACTGAAGAAAACCCTATGCCAACCTCCGCTTCCCAGATTTTGCCAGGGCCAGATTCCCCCCAAGTTTTTTTCCAGGCAGTTTCAGTTGAGATGCCATTGTGATCGGGCCCTCTGAACATGGTCCAGTCCGACGCACTCAAAAGCTGGGGTAAGCACAGAAAGTGGATAATACAGCAGAGTAATCGTGTCATAATTTTTAGCCTCTCAGGTAATCTCCTGAAACATTACACCCACATGAGGCAATCGTTCAAGATGTCAATCCACCAAGCCTAAAATGCCCTCCAGATAATGTTCGCAGCAAACAGACTGGCCATGGCTATCGCACAGATGAATTTCCCCAAGGTGCCTGCAACGATACCTAACAGAGCTCCAAAACCTGCTTTGGATGCCTCTTCGAACTGTCGTCCTCCCATCATTTCAAATGTCAAAGCCCCGATAAAAGGACCAATCAGTATCCCCCAAGGGCCAAGAAAAAGGCCCAAAATTCCTCCGATCAATGCTCCTGCGACACCTCTCCAGGTAGCCCCCAATTTGCGTGCTCCCACCAGGCTGGCGATGTAATCCATGATCAACGAAAAGAGAGTTATTACCCCCAGGATGGCAAGTATTAGATAGCTGATGCTGTTGTCTCCGAAGTAAATCTTATGTCCCAGGGCAGCAAGGAACACCACTGGCGTGCTCGGAATGGCAGGCAACATGCTGCCGACAGCTCCAATCACCATGAACCCTTCTGCAATAATGAATCCGATAATTTCTTGAGTTGTCATTTCCTAATTCTCAATGTCATGCCCATGGAGATATCTCTTTGTTTCAAATTATTGGAGTAAAACTTCAGAAATTCAGGCTTTCCATGAGGCATCATCCATTACAAGCGTTTGGAACGCTGTGAAAATAGAGGGACGGTGATCATTTGCCACGCATGTTAAGTGCAAAATTCAAGCGGATTTCCTCCCGTATTTTTGAATCATAGTATTCTACTGGATTGTAATTATCGGTAAGAATAATGCCACTTTCGGGATTTGCTTCGATGGTGTTTTTCCAGGCAGTTTCCACAAATGGTATTAGCTTGGGATGGACTTCGCTCATGTCCATGGAACGGTGGGGCTCCAATCCTTCCTTTTTGGATGCGACGAAAAAGACATTCCCCCGCGTGCCATCATGAATGTGGACGGACTTAAAGACCGCTCGCAAAGTCTTGTCCAGTGACGCCATGAAAAAATCCTCACCCTCAGAAAAATGACCAAATGCGTTAATGACCAGGACGGCATCGGTTTTCATTCGCTGGCTCATACTTTCGAAGCACTCCCGGCTCATGAGGTGAGAGGGGGATGAATCTCCAAGAAATGCATCTAGAATGATAACGTCGTATTCTTCCTTGGAGGCGTTCAAAAAATAGCGACCATCTTCCAGGTGGAGGTTGAATTTACTTTTATCCAGCCCAAAGAATTTTTCGCCGATTTCCACAACTCCTGGATTGATTTCGACGACATCAATTGTGCTTCCCTCTTTGGCGAGTTGCATGGGGACGATCCCAACTCCCAATCCAATGCAAAGAACTTTTTCTGGACTTGGATGATAGGCGTGGGTCAGTCCGCGCAGCATGTAAGTAAAGACAGTCAGACTTTTATCTTCCTTGGGGTCAAAGATGTTTTGTGTCAGATAGTCATTGAGATAATATCGAACATCTCCCGAAGGGGAATCCACAACCTGCATCAATCCGAAATTTGAATTCTTTCGAAACAATTCTTTTCCGATACTAGGACTTTTCACAGCTTCAACCCGCCCAGCAATACCACAAATGACCATACCAGCCAGGATGCCCGGGAGCACTCCAGGTGTTTGCTTGAATCCTTTTTCAAAAACGAGGAAATAGACTGCCACCAGGACGATTTCCAGTGCGACCACCATGATCATCGTGTATGTGTTTGGAGCCAAAGGGATCAATAGATAGCTTATCAAAAGCGTGCCTATCACACTTCCAACCGTACTGATAGCCGAAAGGCGCCCGACCTGTAATCCAACACTTTGTGTTGTTTCTGTCGTTATTCGTGCCAGAAACGGGATGGTGACAGCCAGCAAAGTGAGTGGAGGGAAAAATAGAAACAGGGCCATCAAAATGGATCCCATCGCAAGTTTGAATTTCAAAAAGAAATACGCCACGGGTTCCAGCGCCAGAGTTGCAAAGGCCAGATACAATGCCGCGCAGAGCATACAATAGTAGAGACGGGAAAGATTGGGCTTTTTGTCGGCAATCCACCCTCCGTAGTAGTATCCACAAGCAAGTGAAATCAGGGTTGCAGTAATTTGTGCCGTCCAGACAAAGTGTGAAGTTCCAAAGAAAGGCGAGAGCATCTTTGCCCCTAAAATTTCAACGATCAGAATGACGCCGCCGTTGATGGCTGCCGTCAAATAGAGAAAAGGGGCTAGTTTGGTCGTGAGTTTCTGGTTTTCAGGCTCTTGCTTGTTCTTTTTCACCGAGCTGTTCTAAGGCTTGCATCCTTAAAAATCAAGAAAGCACCATCACTCAATCTTAGTTGTTCCAAAGAGCCGTTGAGATGTATGAATACTCATCAGGCAAGGCTTGCCCGGATGGAGTCTAGTCGAAAACGCTTGCCTGCTGGTCCTTGATTACGATTACTGTTGACTCAATGCTTAGATGAAATTTTTTTCGTATACCATATTCGATACGCTGCGGCAGAGATTAGATCAGCATCTTGCTGTCGATCTAAGGTCGCTTGCAATGTTTCGAGTTGGGCTTGGCTTAACCCTTTTAGCGGATTTATTCATTCGTTATCTTGATGTTGAATCCCTTTACTCAGGATCAGGGGTGCTTCCTCTGGAGGCTCTGGCTAAGCTGCCGCACCTGACCTGGGACTGGTGGTTGTCCATCAACGCAATTTCCGACGCCGTCGTTTGGCAGCAACTATGCTTTTTCAGTGGGATGGTTTTTGCTGCACTATTGATGATCGGCTGGAAAACCCGTTGGATTGCACCGGTGATGTTGCTCCTGCTGCATTCCATTCAAGCGCGGAATCCCTGGGTTAATTATGCCGCAGACAGATTACTTTTCCTTTTGCTTCTGTGGAGTTGCTTTCTTCCGCTTGACCGCTACTGGGCGGTTTCGAAATCGACTTCAGTCTCAATTCAGAAAGGTCCTGAACGCCTGAGCAGTTGGGGGGGCTGGGGTTTAAGATTGCTTCCTTGTGTCATGTATTTGTTTTCGGTGCTGCGGAAAAGTGGTTCCACCTGGTTAGATGGAACGGCATTGCGATACGTTTTGGAGATTGACCAATTTGCTGCACCCTTCGGCATCTGGTTGAAAACCATGCCTGACTTTTTGCTTCAATGCCTGACTTGGTCTGCACTGGCGATAGAGTTATTCGCTCCCTTCCTGCTGTTGATGAGAGGCTTGAAATGGCGATGGCTTGGGATTGGCCTTTTACTGGTCTTTCAGTGCTCACTCTGGTGCAGTCTGGACCTGGGAATCTTTCCTTGGGTATCCATACTTGCATTGCTACCGCATGTACCTTTTCCATCGCGGCGATCTTCTGCCAAACAAGGAGCCGAATCCATCCTGACCTCGGAAATATCCAACTTGAAAGGAGGGCATCGTTTGGTTGGCTGGTTACTTGTTTTCATGTTGATCTGGAACGTGCTGATGACCTGGAACTATCCCGATTCGCTCAAGGCTCAAATGCCGCGATGGGTTGCGAACGGCATCAGTCTTTCCCGTATGGATCAGTATTGGGGGATGTTTTCACCTGATCCGATGACCCTCGACGGCTGGTATGTCATTGCCGCCGAAATGGATGATGGCAGCATGGTGGACTTGCTGGATTGGGATCGTAAGGACATATGGGGCAAACCTGCGAATGTCATCGAAGCCTTTCCCGGAGATCGGTGGAAGGAATTTACCATGCGCCTGTTTGATTACCCTGATCAAGCCAAACTTTGGGAAGGAGTGATCCGCCACTTTCAAAACCGATGGGAATCTGACCTGAGCAATACATCGCGCGTGCAATCGGCGACTGTTTACTACATGCTCGAGAAAACGACCGAAGAAGGGGTGCTGCCTTCAGAGAGGGAGCAGCTTTGGCCTGAAGTAGACGAATTTCCCTAACACCTTGATCAGCTTCAAGCCAATTTCTGTGTGCGTGACCAACCCTGTTGCAAAGTGAATCTAAGAGTATCGATAGTTGGGACCGACCCCTAACGGGGAATGCAATTGTTGCTCAGAGGATATTTTTGATGTAGGTTCGGCTTAGTTATCATTACATTCATTGAAAAGATTTATTTAAGATCGAAGTATGAACGTTTCATTCAAAATTTGTTCGATGTTCAGAGCTGCGTTTGTTCTTGCTGCACTGTATGTAGCTCCTGCCAAGGCCGAGTCTGTTAACCTTTGGATCAGCTCCTTTCAGGACAAGGCCTACTACGAGAAAATGGTTGAGCAGTATAGAGCGAAGGTGGACCAGGATTTTTCCGCCAACATCCAAGCTTTCGGATTCCGCGAGATGCCCGACAAACTCGCGATTGCCATCAAGACAGGTACCAACCCACCGGATATTGTGCAGCTCGACGAGGTGCTCTTTGGCTCTTACCTTGCCGGTGAGGTTCCCTTCGTGGATGTTGCCGAGCGAGTGAAAAAAGCAGAACTCGACAAGGGAATCGTTCCTCAACGCTTGAAGCTGTTTGCACAAGGCGATGCCATTTACGGGATCCCTCAATCTCTCAGTGCCATGGTCCTCTATTATCGCACGGACCTGTTCAAGGAACACGGGATCGCTCCCGAGGACATCGCTACCTGGGATGATTTCGTAGACAAAGGGCGTGAACTAGCCAAGAAAAATCAAGCGCTCATCGCTCTGGATCCCACTTATTTTGAAATCCTCTTGCGACAAAAAGGTAGTGACTGGTTCGATCGGGCAGGAAAAATGTTTCCTTCCGAGTCCGAAGCCGAATCCGTCATGGATTGGCTATATTCGCTTAATGATGAGGGGATCGGACTGATTCCAGAGCGTGCCAGCATTTTCGATCCCGTTTTTTTCAGCAGTATGGTTAATTATGGTGAAGTGCTCACCATCATCGGAGCCGATTGGTATGGTTTGGATATGATTCAGCAATTCTCACCTGAACTCAAAGGCAAGTGGGGAGTGATGCCTTTACCTGCCTGGAAGGATCGCTTTGGAGTTCCCGGGCGTCGTACATCGACTTTTGCCGGACAGGGGTTACTGATTTACAAGAATAGCAAGAAAGTGGATGCCGCTTGGAAATTCATTGAATGGGTGATGAAAGACAATGAAGCCAATGTTGAACGCTTTTTGGGTGGAAACAGTTTCCCAGCTTACCAGCCAGCCTGGGAAGATGAGCGTCTCCACCAGCCCACCGAATATTTCAGCAATCAGAAGTTTGGTGATTTACTTTCTCGGCTGGCTCCTGAGGTGCCGGAAGTCGTGATGCATCCCAAACGTCCGCAAGCTGTCTTTCTATTCCAGGAAAACTTCTTCAGTTCTCTGATGTATGGACAAATCAGTCCCAAGGAAACGATTCGTCAGATGCGGGTGATGTTGAAGGAATAGCTTTTTCTTGGTCGGATCATCAAATCCTACGTTATCAGAGGCTCATGAAATTTCTCAGGCGTCACGCAGTGTATGGACTGCTGGCGCCTTTTTTTCTTTTCTTTGCCTTCTTCTGGGTTGCCCCGCTTCTGGAGGGATTACGTATGAGTTTCTTTTCCAATGAACTTTTTGGAGAAGCCAGCTTTGTCGGAGGAGAGAATTACCGGGATATTTTAAAGGATTCCAGATATTACAAAGCCCTCAGGAACACGGCCGTTTATACGCTCTCTTCATTGGTGCTTATTCTCCCTGTCGCCATGATCCTGGCGCATGGTTTAAAATCAGTTTTTGGGAAACTGCGTCCTGCATTTCAGTTTCTTCTCCTACTCCCTGGCTTAACTCCTCCCGCAGTCCTTGCACTCCTGTTTCTACTAGTCTTTCATGGCAGGCAGGGGCTCTTGAATCAATGGTTTGTTCTCCCTTTTGGATGGAAATACGTGAACTGGCTCAAAGATCCGGATTTCATCTTGTTTGCCTTGGTGCTTCAATGCGTATGGAGATGGGTTGGATTTATTACTTTTTTTCTTCTATCTGGAATGGAGGCCATCCCCAAGATGTATTACGAGGCGCTTCAAGTGGAATCCGCCCGTTCATGGCATCGGTTCCGTTGGGTTACTTTTCCATTTTTACGGCATGTGATCTTGTTTTGTATCGTGTATTTGATTGTGGATGCATTCGCACTATTCAGTGGAGCCTACGTCTTACTCGGCGGATCGGGAGGAACCGCTGACGCAGGATTGCTGATGGTTTCTTATACTTACCAAACGGCTTTTACATTTGGAAATTTCGGGACCGCAGCAGCCATGAGTGTCTTGATGGCCCCGTTTTTGTTATTCCTGCTATGGGCTTGTTTCTGGGGATACAAGCGATTGAGTAGAGAGTCACTAGCCAAGGAGTGAAAGGTATGAAATGGCAATGAAAAGGAGAAGCAGAACCATTTTACGTAAAACTTTTTCATCCCTCTGGGTAGGGGGGCTAGGCTTGCTCTTTGCCTACCCTTTTGCATGGATGGCCGTTTCTTCATTCAAAGAAAACAGCCAGATTTTTTTGCCTTTGAAATTCTGGCCCGAGTTCTGGGATTTGTCTTTTTTTCAGCAATTGTTGAGCTCGGAATGGTTTTCTTTTGGTAAGGTTCTTTTGAATTCATTGGTGATTTCCCTTGGGCAATCCGTCGGTGCCGTTCTGTTTACTTCGCTTGCAGGTTTCGCCTTTGCCAAACATTCCTTTCGTGGTCGAGGTCTGCTTTTTGCGGCCTGTTTGTGTCTGATTGTTTTACCGCGTCAAATGATCGCTGTTCCGCTCTTTCAGTGGGTGCATACCTTGGGGTTGTACGATTCCATTTGGGGAGTCATGTTGCCCGGGATGACGAGTGGTCTGGGAGTCTTATATTTCACTCAGGTATTCAAATTAATCCCGAATGCCTATCTGGAAGCGGCGCGCATTGAAGGTGCAGGAGAGTGGCGGACATATCGATTGGTATTGCCGATGTTGGGTTCCTCTTTATTAAGTTACGGGCTCATTCATTTCATCCTTGCCTGGAATGAACATCTGGTGCCCATGTTGATATTAAACAGTCCAGATCATCAGACTTTGCCCCTTGCCTTGAGCAGTTTGTATGGAAGCAGCCTTAGATTCCCATTTGCCGTTCTTATGGCGGGTTCTTTTTTAGCGATGATTCCAACTTCGCTGTTTTTCCTGATCAGTTACAAGCGTTTTAAAAACTCACTTTCGAACGTGATGATGTCCTAAATAGAGCAGGGTATGGGTTGGTTTTTTTTCTCACGCCCGCTTCGCTCGAGTGACGAAAAACACAAAGTTTTCCAAATGTTGATTCGGTCCAGTGAGACTTGGTGTCTCATTCTTGGATTGCCTCGTTTGCGACTTTCCTTCATCGTCGAGCTTGATCCAGAAAATATCCTTAAAGAAAGATCCATATCATGGGGACAGGTCTGCTTGCCTTACTTTCGTTTTTGCCAATTTTGGTGGTGATGGTATTTTTGGTCATCCTTCGATGGCCTGCCAGTCGAGCGATGCCACTTTCGTATATAACTGCTGCCGGACTTGCATTGGCGGTTTGGAAGATCAGTGCTGTGCAGGTTGCGGCAGCCACAGTCAAAGGACTGATTGTCGCGTTGAGTTTGCTGTACATCATCTTTGGGGCCATCCTTCTCTTGAACACTCTACAAGAGAGTGGAGCAATACGATCGATTCGTGACGGCTTTACTTCCATTTCACCAGATCGAAGGATACAGGCTATCATTATTGCATGGTTGTTCGGTTCGTTTATTGAAGGTTCCGCCGGGTTTGGAACGCCCGCGGCTGTTGCCGTGCCTTTGCTGGTAGGTCTTGGGTTTCCAGCCATGGCAGCCGTTGTTGCTGGAATGATCATTCAGAGCACGCCGGTATCTTTCGGCGCTTTGGGGACTCCGATACTGGTTGGCGTGCAAACGGGGTTGACGGGCGATGCTGCCGTTGCCGATTGGGCCATAGCTCAGGGATTTGTCCAGAACGACGGCAGTTTCGATTCCTATGCATTGATGTTTCAAATCGGATGGCGAGTGGCATTCTTGCATGCAGTGACTGGCGCCCTGATTCCTTTGATCATGGTCAGCTTGTTGACTCGATTCTTTGGTCCAGACCGATCATTGCGTCATGGCTTGAAGTGTTGGCGCTTTGCCATTGCCTCTTCCTTTGCGATGACGGTGCCTTATTTTCTGGTTGCAAGATTCTTGGGCCCTGAATTTCCTTCGTTGCTTGGATCGCTCGTTGGACTTGCCATCATGGTGACTGTGGCACGTCGAGGGTGGTTGATGCCAGACAAGGAAAAGCCCTGGGGCTTTGGGGCTCCTGAAAAATGGGAACCGGAGTGGAAGGGGCTGGTTGAAGTTAAAGATCAACCTGCATCAGAAACCAACCCAATGGTTCTTTGGAAAGCTTGGATACCATACCTTCTGGTAGCTGTGTTATTGGTTTTGACGCGTTTGAAATTTTTGCCGATTGTTGGATGGTTGCGTTCCGTCAAACTCGAGTGGACGCAGATTTTTGGAAGTCAAATTGCCGCTTCGGTTGAACCTCTTTACCTTCCCGGTACGATTTTCATCTTCGTTTCTCTCTCCACTTTCTTCTTGCATGGAATGACATGGAAGAGCTATCGAGATGCATGGGGGCGATCTGTTGGAACGGTGATCAAAGCCTCGGTTGCCTTAATCTTCACCGTACCGATGGTTCAGATTTTTCTGAATTCCCACGAAGGGTTGGCTGGGTTCGCAAAAATGCCCAATGCTCTTGCTGAAGGCATTGCTCAAACAGCCGGAGGTACCTGGCCATTATTTGCTCCCCTGATAGGAGGTTTTGGTGCCTTTGTTGCGGGCAGCAACACGGTGAGCAATATGACATTCAGCCTTTTTCAATTCGGTGTGGGACAGCGTATAGGTGTTGACCCCATGTGGATCATTGCGCTTCAGGCGGTGGGAGGTGCAGCCGGCAATATCATCTGTGTCCACAATGTGGTGGCTGCGTCGGCAGTTGTCGGACTATTGGGCAAAGAGGGCGCCGTGATTCGAAAAACACTGCCTGCTTTTATCTATTACGCCTTTTTACCCGGAGCGCTTGGATATGCGATTGTCTGGCAGGCTCAAAAAGGTTGGTTGAATCTTGGAAGTTTGATCACCGTGCTGATTTGGTCGTTGCTGATTGGAATTGCCGTCAAGTATTTGCGGACGAGCAATCATTAGCACCTCAGCGATGAATTTGGTTCGTTGTTTTCTCGGAGAGATCGCATCCACATCCCTCCGAACAAGCTCCTGACCGTCGCTTCAGGAAATAGCGTATAAGAAACGCCAATGCCGTCGTCGCAACAATGCCCAGAGCCAGGACAGATTGGAGTTCTTGGTCCATAAGATCGTGATTTTTAAGCGTAACCCAGCATGCCGCCTATCTGATAAACGAGCAAGGCTCCCACACATGCGGTAATTGTCATGTAGGCAATCTGGAACAACGGCCACTTCCAGCCATTGGTTTCTCGTTTGACCACGGCCACCGTACTCAGGCATTGCATGGCAAATACGTAAAACACCATAAGACTCAGACAGACCCTTGCTGTGTAAACGGGAGTACCATCCGCTTTTCTTTCTGAACGCAATCGGTCCCTGAGAGGTTCAATTCCTTCACTCTCCTCCACCGAATAGATGATGGACATGGTACTCACAAATACCTCACGTGCCGCAAACGAAGCAATCAAACCAATGCCTATTTTCCAATCATACCCCATGGGCTGAATGACAGGTTCTATCATTTTTCCTACTTTGCCCGCCAAGCTGTATTCCATGGCCACAGATGGATCTGGATTATCAGACTTAGGGTAAGTTACTGCGAACCAAAGAAGTATGGAAATACCAAGGATTACCGTTCCCGCCCTTCGAACGAAGATGCGCGTGCGTTCCCACACATGCCATAAAACAGCAGTGAAAGCTGGTTTTTTGTATGCGGGCAGTTCAAGGATCATTGGGGCACCATCACCTTTAAGGAGTCGTTTATGGAACACCCATGCAAAGAAAAAGGCACCACCGATGCCCAATCCGTACATCAGTAGCAGAAAGAAAACTTTGGTCAGAAGGGGTATCTCGTCTGATGGAACAAGGACAGCGATCATCAACAAATAAACAGGTAAGCGCGCTGAACAACCTGCCAAAGGTGAGACAAGGATGGTGATAAGTCGATCTTTTGGGTTGTCAATGGTACGAGTTGCCATCACTCCAGGAACAGCACAGGCATGCGAGCTTAACAAGGGGAGGAAGGATTTTCCGTTCAATCCTACTCTGCTCATCAATCGATCCATCATGAACGCGATTCTAGCCATGTAACCTGTGTCTTCCATCATCCCAATGAAGAAGAACAGGATCAGGATCTGAGGCAGAAATATGACAACTCCGCCAACTCCGGCGATCACACCATCTACGATCAAGTCGCGCAAATCACCTTCATTCATTCGCCCGGTGACCCAGTCTCCAGCCCAGGCGAAAAGCGATTCAATCCATTCCATGGGACCATCTGCGACCTTGAATATAAGTCCAAACAGCAGGCCAAGGATGAGTAAGAGAGCTGCCCAGCCCCAGACGGGGTGGAGAAAAACGGCATCCAGCTTGTCGGTGAATGTACTCTCTATTTCATCGGGTCGGCGAATCGCTTTCTGTGTGATGTCATGGATGGCGTCATAACGTGCAGCCACCAATTTATCCTCCCAGCCAGGGAATTGGTTTGCCAGTTTGTTCTGACAATCGTGAATGGCATCCATTTGCTTGTTTTTGATGCCGTAATGTGTCGGATCATGATCCGACAAAAGATAGAGAGGTTCCAGGAGTGACCCTTCGTTCACCAAAACGCCGGATGTCTTCAATGCATTCCAGGAAGATTTAAGCCCTGATTTGATTTCCTCCGGAAAAGGAACTCGAAACTCGGATGTCGGGACCTCTGCCTGAGCCATGCTTTGCTTGAGTTCTGTGATGCCCTTGCGTTTGCTTGCCTCCATTGGAATCACAGGGATGCCACCGAAGGATTCCGACAAGACTTGAAAGTCGATCACCAAGTCCCTTTCGTGGGCTACATCCATCATGTTCAGGGCAAGGATGCACGGGATACCTAACTCCAGAATCTGTGTCGTGAGATACAGATGCCGTTCGAGATTGCTTGCATCCAGAACGATGATCACACGCTCAGGTTTTGGGGTGTCCTTTCGACGGCCCAGAAGAACGTCTCTCAGGACAGCCTCATCGGGGGATCGTGCATTCAGGCTGTAGGCCCCGGGTAGATCAATAATCCTGACTTTTTCCCCATGTGTCAGAAAGCATTCGCCCTCCTTGCGTTCAACAGTCACACCCGGATAATTGCCGACCTTTTGTTTGAGGCCCGTGAGAGCGTTGAAGAGAGTGGTCTTTCCGCAATTGGGATTTCCAACCAGTGCGAATATCATTCCTTCACTGGATTTGGAAGAGGGCGTATTTGAATCCTCAGAGCTCTTATCAGGCATGAATATCGATCAGGACAAATTGATTTTGATGAGGTTTGCTTCTTTTTTCCGGATTGAAATCAGGGACCCGCGCACAGAGATTTCAATGGGATCTCCCAAAGGCGCTCGTCGTATCAACTGGATACGTGTACCGGGTAACAAACCAAGTTCACGCAATCGCGTCATGGATGCGTCACCACTGGGGATAGATCCAATGACAGCAAAAGCGCCCTGTTCTAAATCGCTCAAGCAGGATGAAGACGACATCAGGAGGCAGTGGGTTCTACTAGGATTGAATCGGCGATTTGTCGACTCAGGCAAACTTTGGAGCCGCATACCAGGCAAAGCATTGCGCTGCTATTATTGAGGATACGCACCTCAGAATCTTCGCAAAACCCCATTTCACGCAAACGATTGCAAACAGACTCATGACCTTCGAGTTTCTGAACGCGAACCTTCTGCCCTTTGCCCATCTGTGGTAAGGGTAACCAGGATTCCGAACGGTTGCTATCTACTGCTGATTCCATGATCTTAACTTGAATGTAATCTATTGAGAATGTGTCTCAATTGCAATTAAAAAAATGGGTTTTGAATGCACAATCGTAATTTGTGAGAATGAGAGTGTCATAGCTCAAATTCCAGCTGAGCTATCTTTGTTCTTTCCTAGCATCATAGATTGGGGAATTTTTCAGCCAGCTCGAGTATTTGCAGAGCTAATCGTCAACTGACGGCTTGTGAAGCCCTGAAGAAACGTGATGGGATGACTATGCTTGAATGATATCCCTCCTCTCTGACAAAGATTAACAGTCAAAATTGAATACCAATAAAGTTGGTGTGCAGAATTACTTTTCAAAAAAATAACTTTTTAGTAAAAAGTAAAAAAAGTTGACACACCCTTTTGGTTGGGGGGTTCATTCAACCATTCATGAAATTTAAGTTTATCCTGCCATCGCTACTTGAAGCTGAGGACCCTCTGTGGCGACCCATAAAGTATTCTTTGTTTCCGCCATTGGGCCTGGCGACCTTGGCTGCTTACCTTCCTGATGGGGATGAAGCTGTCATTGTGGACCAGCACGTTCAAAAGCTTGATCTTGATGATGATCCCGACGTGGTCGCTATTCAGGTATACATTACCAATGCCAAACGAGCTTATGCGATTGCGGATCAGTACAGGCAGCGAGGCGTCAAAGTATTGCTCGGCGGCCTCCATGTAACCGCCTTACCCGAGGAAGCTGCAAAACATGCCGATGTGATTTTCACTGGTCCCGCGGAAGAATCCTTTCCAAGATTTTTGGAAGATCTGCGTCAGGGGCATATGCACCGTGTCTACGCATCCCAGACGCGGTCCATTCAAAAAATCCCACCTATCCGCCGAGAACTCATCCAGAGACGGCTTTATCTGGTTCCCAATTCGATTGTCGTCTCACGTGGATGCCCTCACCATTGTGAATTCTGTTACAAGGATGCTTTTTTCAAAAACGGTCGATCATTTTATACCCAGCAGGTGGATGACGCACTTGCCGAGATCGATCGATTACCTGGTCGACATCTTTATTTTCTGGATGATCACCTGCTCGGGCACAAACGTTTTGCAAGTGATTTGTTCAATGGCATGAAAGCCATGGGACGCGTCTTTCAGGGGGCAGCAACGGTAGATTCAATATTGGATGGGGATCTGATTGAAAAGGCAGCAGATGCCGGGTTGCGAAGTATTTTTGTTGGATTTGAAAGTCTTGATCCAGCCAACCTGAAACAGAGCAATAAAAACCAAAACCTTGGCAGGGACTACAATCGGGTGATTGAAAGGCTCCATGATTTGGGCATCATGATCAACGGTAGCTTCGTTTTTGGTTTGGACGGTGATGATGCCTCCGTCTTCTCGCGAACCGTTGACTGGGCAGTAGAGCAGGGGATCACGACTTCCACGTATCATATTGCTACCCCTTATCCCGGGACTTTGTTTTACGAAAAAATGAAAAAGGCGGGCAGATTGCTGACGGATGACTGGGATCGATACGATACGCGCCAAGTGGTTTTTGAGCCTCAATGCATGTCCATAGATGAATTGAAAAATGGATACGATCAAGCCTACCGCGACTTTTATTCCTGGAGGAATGTTTTTCATGGCAGCTTGGCTCATGGGTCGCGCAAACATCAGTTGAAACATTTTTTTTATACGAGTGGGTGGAAAAAGTTTGAACCACTGTGGAATTTGGCCATTCAGATGCGCCAACTCAATGGGATGACGCATTTACTTGAAAGCGTATTGTCGAAAGTGACTGGTAATTTCAAAAATGCTGCGGCATTTAACACTCATACTGAAGGCACTCCTGAGATGTCACCTGATCAACTATCCGATATTAATTCTCAGATAACATGACATTTGCTTTCGCTGTCGAACAAGTTGATGTGCAAAGTGCTCTGCGGAAATTAGCGTATTGGCAAATTGAGATCAACCAACCCACCAGGCAACTTTTGCTCCAGAGACTGTTATGCAAATCATTTTGGACCGAGTCCCGAATCTGGACAAAATTGGATGCCACCTCAACCCTAGGTTAGCGAAGGCTGCATTCAAGTTACGTTGCGCATGGGTAGCAGCAAGTTTCTGAAAGGTCGACATCGCAACCGGATGTCAGCCGTGTTACCATCTGACCTTGACCGCTCTTCCTGCACAAACTAGATTCCATCTGTCAGGGGAGTGTACCATGATGCATCTACAGATGTATCAATAATTGCTGAGAGTTTCGTTTTGGAATACGAATGACCCATTGAACCTGTGCGGATAATGCCGACGAAGGGAGTGCTTGCCCATCCTCTTCGACACTTTTGGCACTTCAGCTCAAGAAATTTTATCAATAACCCATATCATGATAGCCAATAAAGATCAGACCGAGCCGTCGAGCAATCAACCTTTGCCTAATTCCAGTAAAATTTACGTTGAAGGCCAGATTCACGCAGATCTCAAAGTGCCAATGCGTGAAATACGGTTGCATCCAACCCACAGCGTCTCCGGTGAGACCATTGAAAACGAACCCGTTCAAGTTTACGACACGAGTGGACCCTGGGGGGATCCCTCCTTCCAGGGAAAGGTGAGCGAAGGTTTGCCAGCATTGCGGCGTGATTGGATCCTTCAACGTGATGACGTTGAGCCCTATGATGGTCGTGAAGTCTTGCCTTTGGACAATGGTTATTTGTCCGGCAAACATGAGGAGTTATCTCACCGCAGTGAAGATGGGGCAACACTCAAGCAATTTCCCGGATTGAAACGTAAGCCTGTGCGTGCCTCCAAGGGACACCCTGTGACCCAATTGTGGTATGCTCGTCAGGGTATCATCACTCCTGAAATGGAATACATTGCCATCCGCGAAAACATGGGGCGAGCCAAGGCTATTGAAGATGCGGCTAAAAAGCCCAAAAACTCTTTGGATCATCAGCATCCGGGGCAGCCATGGGGGGCTCAGATCCCCAATCAAATCACAGCTGAATTCGTACGCGATGAAGTTGCTCGTGGTCGGGCTATTATCCCCAGCAATATCAACCATCCAGAATTGGAACCGATGATTATTGGTCGGAATTTTCTGGTGAAGATTAACGCTAATATCGGTAATTCTGCGGTGGCTTCGAGTATCGAGGAAGAAGTTGAAAAGATGCGTTGGGCCGCAAAATGGGGAGCTGACACCGTTATGGACCTTTCCACGGGAAGAAACATTCATGCGACTCGCGAATGGATCCTTCGTAATTCGCCTGTGCCGATTGGGACAGTTCCCATCTATCAGGCGCTTGAGAAAGTCAATGGGCGTGCCGAAGACCTCACTTGGGAAATTTATCGAGATACCTTGATCGAACAAGCTGAGCAGGGTGTGGATTATTTCACCATTCATGCCGGCGTTTTGTTGAGGTTTGTGCCCATGACCGCTGCAAGAGCGACGGGGATAGTCTCAAGAGGCGGTTCGATCATGGCCAAGTGGTGTTTATCGCACCATAAAGAAAACTTCCTTTACACTCATTGGGATGATATCTGTGAGATCATGGCAGCTTATGACATCAGCTTCAGTATCGGAGATGGGCTGCGTCCAGGATCAATAGCTGATGCGAATGACGAAGCACAATTTGCAGAGCTGAAAATACAGGGTGAATTAACCAAGCGTGCTTGGGAACTTGGGGTGCAAGTCATGAACGAAGGTCCGGGGCATGTCCCCATGCACATGATTCAGGAAAATATGACCAAACAGCTTGAATGGTGTGATGAAGCACCGTTCTACACTCTGGGCCCCCTCACAACCGATATCGCTCCCGGCTATGATCATATTACCAGCGGTATCGGCGCAGCCATGATCGGTTGGTATGGGTGTGCCATGTTGTGTTACGTGACTCCCAAGGAACATCTGGGCTTACCCAACAAGAAGGATGTCAAGGAGGGTGTGATCACATACAAGATTGCGGCACACGCAGCTGACTTGGCCAAAGGCCATCCGTCGGCTCAGTATCGCGACAATGCCTTGAGCAAATCACGTTTTGAATTTCGCTGGGAAGACCAATTCAATCTCGGTCTGGATCCCGAAACTGCTCGTGATTATCACGACGAAACCTTGCCTCAGGACGGCGCCAAGACAGCACATTTCTGTTCCATGTGTGGGCCGCATTTTTGCGCAATGAAGATCACCGAAGATGTGAGGGAATATGCACGCAAACAGGGGCTCAGTGAAGATGAGGCCCTCAAGCAAGGTATGGATGAAAAGTCCAAAGAGTTCGCGGACAAAGGTGCCGATGTCTACCAGAAGAGTTGATACTACTCGCAATCAATTGAGAGGTATCCATTGATGATTCAGAAAAGATCCCGCATTTGTGAAAAATGTGGGATCTTTTCATTTTTCATGTTGGTTTTTACAGCATTAAAGTGATCTGATAGGAATATCCTCTGCAATGCAATGGCTTGGAATGGAGTGTTGCTGCGCCTGATTCTTGTGCTCTGAAGATGAATATGCCTTTGCATAGAAACGGAAAAAAGCTGGTTTGATTTGTGACTGGAAATTTTGTGCATGCGATGTAAAATCCAAATGTTCCTCACAAAGATGACTTGCCACATGACATCGCACAAGGGATCCATTCGCACATCGCGTATTTTTGTTTTTGCAGTCTTAGTTTTGCTGCAGCTCACCTCGTCTCTGGTCTCGGGGCAGACCGATGAGGCCATGCCTTGGTCCTTTCGCTCCATGGAAAGGCCTGGCTCTGGTTCGGTCGATGCATTCATCGAAGCTCAATTAACAAAGCAAAACCTAAAGCCTAACGCAAAGGCAGATCCCTATACTCTGATAAGGCGAGCTACCTTCGATTTGACTGGTTTACCTCCCTTGCCCAATGAAGTTTTGTCATTTGTAAATGATCCTTTGCCTGATGCCTATGATCGACTGATTGATCGTCTGCTGGCGTCACCAAGATACGGGGAGCGTTGGGGAAGATATTGGCTGGATCTGGCAAGGTATGCGGACACCAACGGTGCTGATGAAAATATGGTCTATCCCAATGCATGGCGTTACCGGGACTATGTGATCCGGTCCTTTAATCAGGACAAGCCTTACGATCAATTTATTCTCGAACAATTAGCTGGGGACTTGCTGCCTGAGGCCTCCGATTACCAGCAGGATGCCGATCATATCATTGCGACGGGATTTCTGGTGATGGGGCCCAAGATGTTGGCCGAGCAGGATAAAGAGAAGCTATTGATGGATGTGGTCGATGAGCAAATTGACGTTGTTTCCCGCACTTTCATGGGCATGAGTGTGGCTTGTGCGCGATGTCATGACCATAAATTCGATCCCATTCAACAGGCTGACTACTACGCGCTTGCGGGTGTGTTCAGAAGCACTTCAACCATGGCGAATACCGATCATGTTTCACGTTGGGTGGAAAGGGTGCTGCCTCATCCGGATAACTCCGGACGGCGAGCACGATTCGATGCTAAGAAAGAAGCCCTGGAGTCTGCAATTCTCGCACTGAAAAGTGCCGCAGTATCCGAGCAAACAAAGAAAGATCTCAAGCAATTGCAGACCGAGTTGAAGGCTTTGAATAAAACAGGGTCGGGTTTACCTCAAGCAATGGCGGTTCAGGATGGTGAAATCCAAGACCTGCCGGTACATTTTCGAGGTAACCACCTTACCCCTTCGAAAGAGCGGGTGCGCCGTGACACATTCGGTGTGCTTGATCCTGTCGTTCCAATGCCGCAGATGGAAAAACATAGATCCGGTCGACTTGTTTTGGCCGAATGGTTGTGTCACCCTGAACATCCTCTGACAGCTCGTGTGATGGTGAACCGGATATGGAAGGGGCATTTTGGAAATGGTCTGGTCATTACACCCTCGACCTTTGGAAGACGAGGCGCCCTGCCAACGCATTCTCAATTGCTTGATTGGCTGGCACGTACCTTCATCGACGAGGACTGGTCGATCAAGGCGATGCATCGGTTGATCATGAAATCTACCGCCTATCAAAGAGATTCCTTCGCCCATTCTCATCAGTCAGCTATGGATCCAGAGAATCGCTACCTCTGGAGGCAGAATCGAAGACGACTTGAGGTGGAGCCGATGCGAGATGCCCTGTTGCAAGCAGGGCGTATGCTGGATCTGAGAAACGGGGATGCTTTGACCGAGGCGATCAAAGGTAATAAGTCCTATTACAGTGGAAAGGACGAGATTTTTAAATCTCCTGTGCGTTCAGTTTATTTGCCAGTGTTGAGAAGCCGGGTATTTGACATGTTTGCGATCTTTGATTTCCCGGATGCGTCAGCTCATTTGGAGAAACGTTCTGAGACAGTGATGCCTCAACAGGCACTTTTTTACATGAACAATGAGCTGATCGATCAAGTAGCTCGATCAATGGTTCAGGCGACTGAAGGGGAGTCTTCGACCAGTCTCAATGAAAAACTGAAGCATTGGTATCTGACTCTTTTTGCGCGCTACCCTTCAGTCGAAGAACGTGAGCTGGCACTCGATTATGTGCAAAAAAATGGCCATTCTATGCGCAATGGGTTGGAACAGGACCGCTTGCGGCGGTGGATTCGCATTTTACTTGCCTCCAATGAATTTACTTATCTGGATTGATAATCTTCCCCAATGATATCGAAACTTTGCCAACGCCGAATGCCATTGCCACTGAGTCGCCGTCAGATGCTGATGGGAGCTGCGACTGGATTTGGAAGCTTGGCCTTGAGGTCTATCATGGCGGAGGAAGCCATGGCCAATACCCATGATTCACAAAACGGATTGCCGCATTTTGTCTCCAGAGCCAAAAGGGTGATTTTTTTATTCATGCACGGGGGGCCTTCGCACATTGATACTTTTGATCACAAGCCACTGCTGAAGCGAGATCATGGTAAACCCTTGCCATTTGCAAAACCCAGAGTGCAGTTTGCAAAGACAGGGAACCTTTTGGCCAGTCCCTGGGAATTCAAGCAGCATGGACAAAGCGGTCACTGGGTAAGTGAACTTTTTCCTGAAGTAGCAAAACAGTCCGATAAGTTGTGTTTGCTCAAGTCCATTCACGGTTCTAATGAAGCGCATGGGGGAGCATTGCTTAAAATGCATACAGGATCGGATACCTTTGTCCGGCCGAGCATGGGGGCTTGGATCAGTTATGGTTTAGGAACGGAAAATAAGAATTTGCCTGCATTTATCACCTTGCAACCAACACTTGGTCACGGAGGTGTGCAAAATTTCGGTACGGCTTTTTTACCGTCAAAGCATCAGGGAGTCCGGATGGGGCATCGTGACGCATCAATATCGGATGTTGGGATTCCAGATTTGATTTCATCCTTTTCGGATACAGCAGAGCAAGAACGCGATCTTTTCTACCTTCGGAAAATCAATCAGTTAAGACTCGATCAGACAGGTTCTGATGCAGATCTGGAGGCAAGGATCGAATCATTTGAATTGGCTTTTCGAATGCAGATGGAAGCTCCCCCGCTTTTTGATGTGGCCAAAGAAACTCAAGCTACCAAATCACTTTACGGGATTGATGATGAACGGACTGCTTCCTTTGGACGGCAATGCCTTCTGGCGGCACGCATGTCGGAGGCAGGAGTAAGGTTTGTTCAGTGTACTCACGGCTATTGGGATCAGCACAGTAACCTGGCCAAGCAGCATTCGAAGCTGGCTCACGAGGTCGATCTCCCGATCGCTGGACTGCTGCAGGATCTACAGGGTCGAGGTTTGCTGGATGAAACACTCGTAATTTGGGGGGGGGAATTTGGGCGAACACCTACTGCTCAAGGGAAAGATGGTAGAGATCATAATCCTCATGCATTCACTTGGTGGATGGCTGGAGGAGGTGTGCGCCCTGGCTTCAGCTATGGTGTGACGGATGATTATGGATATTATACGACCCGTCAAAAGGTTCATGTTCATGATTTACATGCAACCATTTTACATTTGCTGGGAGTTGACCATGAAAGGTTGACCTACCGATACGGTGGGCGTGATTTCCGGCTTACTGACGTAGCTGGTGACGTGGTAAGTCCTGTTGTCTCTCTCTAAGCTTAATTGACAGCTCGTTTCTGATCTTTTTCAAACAAAGGCAATTCCTTGCCCACACAAAACGACTTGCTGTAGTATCTAGAGGAACCTCTCAGATAAAAAATGCTGCAATCTACGCTGAAGAATAGCTTAAATAGATGCTTCGACCATACTGAATCGGATTTTGTAATCTCAGTAAAAATCTTTTATTCTCATTCATTCACAAAATCGTCGGGAAACGTAATGATCGTTTCTTTGATGCTATCTACATCTTGCACGACGGTGTTATTGATCAGGATACGGTAAAATCTAATGTCTTGCTCGGCAGCATCTCTATCCTGAATCGTAATGGGGCGCGACTGGAAGGCTAGCGAAAAGACATCCTCCCAGGACTCAAAATCTGCAGATGCCTGCACCGTGAAAGGTAAACCACGAGGTCCAGAGACACTCAGCCTTGTTTTTTTATTTGGCAGGATTTTGAAATTACTCATTTCAATGGGGGAGCCATTGGTGAGAGCAGCTCTGTAGTACCTCGGCCTTTCGGGGTCAGCATGTTCGTCCAATAGAGTGAACCGGCGCTCTTCGAGTAACTGAAGTGCAATTGGCTCCCATTCCTTCAAATCGTTCGATGCCCAAACGATGACTGTCTGTCCGCGCGGCCCCTGGATCGTCAGCAAAGGCATATTGTCTTCGTTTCTTTCGAGGGCTGCAAAGGTAACTGAAAGGTCATACTCGGAGGTAGCCTTGCATGCAAAGTTAGCTATAGGATCTCCCTTAAACCTCCATGTACCCCATCCATTGCCAAAGCGAACCCAAAAATCATCAAAGCTTTTTCCAATACTAGCTGGATCCCTCAACACAAGAGCAGCTCGATCCTTGCTGAAACCAGTCAGGCCATCGAATTTAACGGTCCAGGTAAACTTATCTGGGACTTCTACGCTGATGCCTTGCAGTACGGCTGTGTTGTAACCGGGGAACAAAGTGAAAGGCTGACTTTCGTATATGAGCGTTCCTGGAGCCTTGTCATCAAGAATCAACGCTTCACCATCGTTCCTGTAGAACCTCAAGACGCATGTTTCATCGCCATCAGCTTCAAATTTTCCAAAATATTCGAATTCAAATCGGATGATTTTGCGGTTGTCGCCAGCCAGAATGATTTCGTCACCAAATTCCTCCAGTCTTGCGTGCGTCGCGCTCACGTCCTCTTGTGAATTTTCGTAGACAATCTCCGTGGGGACGAATTGAGCAATCGCAACATGTGGCGTAATGGCAAATGCAATTACAAACAGCAAAATCAATAAACTTGGCATAACTGGTGTGGGTGTTTTCAAAACGTTTATCCATCCTTATCTCGCTTTAACACGAACGAAAACCAATTCATGGCCTTACTTCTCGGACAGATTCTCCGGTGCTTTGATACAAAGCTGAGTTAACGGCAAATTATAATTTGGTTCCGATCGATTGGTTTGTCAAATAACAAGCACAAGTAGTGCCAAAATCATTTTTAAGAATTTCCAGGCAAGTCTTCTATAATTGTTCTGGGTGCGTCATCAATTCATTAATACGCGTCAGCAAGCGCCCTGCGGCGCCTCCATCCAAAACTCGGTGATCAAAACTAAGCGTCAATTGGGATTCGATTACAGGCACAAAAGCACTTTTTTCCTCATCCCAGAGCGGGGCTTTCCTTCCTGCCCCCAGTCCCAGCACAAGAGTTTGTTCGGGGAGAGGAATAGGCGTGGCCCATGTGAGCCCGAATGTGCCAAAATTAGTCACTGTCGCAATTGACCCACCTGTCGCATTTGCCGGCAGTTTTCGTTGGCGCGCGGAGATGACCAGTTGGTTGTAAGTTTCTACCAAGGAAGTAACCGGGGTTTTGTCGACGTTTCGTATGACAGGAACCAGCACACCGTCCTCTGCTTCCACGGCAAACCCAATGTCAATGGAGGCTGGGTGAGCAATCTTGTTGCCAATCAATCGTCCAGCTACAGCGCTGTTCTCCGAAAGCGCAATGGCCAGAGCTCGACTTGCAAATAACGCAGGACCTGGTTTCGGGTCGAGCTGCGCGCGATAGTCGAGCAGGGTATCTAATTGAACTGGGCGTCCGACTGTCGCCAGAGGTCGGGTCCAGCTGCGTCGCATTGCATCGGCTACCGCCACCCGCATGGATGAGGCCTTGGTCAACCTTGCATGCTCAAGTTGGGTTAGGAATTTTTCAAAATCCTGAATCGTCAATCGCCCGCCAGCACCACTACCTGCAATGCCTGCAAGATCCGCTTCCCGTAATCCCAGTTCATACATCCGAGCCTTCATTCGTGGAGACATATACTGTGCCCCCACGAATTGTGCAGGAACCGGAAGCCCTTTGATGGTCGGTTTGACAACTGAAAAACTACCTCCACTTCCAACTTCAGCGGGTTTGCTAGTCGAGGTTGAATGTGAAAAGTCAGCAGCCTTTGAAGGGGGAGCAGCAGGAACTGGTGAGTTGGGCTTCAAAGCTGGGCGTGCGGTCTCTTTTTCACCTTCTGCTTGAACTTGTCCGAGGACGTCCCCCACAGCGTAGCTTTCGCCGACTTCTACGGTGTATTTACCGATGACACCATCACAGGGCGCGGTGACGTTCATTGTTGCTTTCTGGGTCTCCACTTCAATGATATCCTGACCTTCCGTGACCGAATCTCCTTCGGCAACAAGCAGGTCAATGATAGTGGCCTCAGCGATGGATTCTCCGAGCTGGGGCATGATGATAGGCGTTGCAGACATGTAATGAAATTCAGCTTTAAAAGGTTTGATTTTGCTAGTTCCTCAATAATTGACGAGCTGTCGCCACAATACTTTGTGCCGTTGGCCGGTGAACAGACCAAAGGTCAGGGTGGTAAGGTATAGGGGTGTCTTTGGCATTGATGCGCTGTGGCGGTGCATCCAGCAGGTTGAAACCCTCCGCTACCACCCGGCTGATTACTTCGGCATTGACCCCCCCCCACGGCCATTCCTCAGCCACACACAAAAGTCGTCCTGTTCTTGCGACGGATGCGATAATGGTATCTGTGTCGATGGGTTTGACTGTTCTCAGATCGACTACTTCAATTTCAGCCCCATCCTGAGCCATTTCTGCAGCGGCTTCAAGGCACTCATGCAGCATGGCGCTGTAAGTAACGATTGTCATATCGCGCCCCTCGCGCGCAATACGGGCTTTGCCGATGGGTAACGCTTCCTGAGGGAGCGAATCCGCTTTTAAATGAAAATAAAGGTATTTATGCTCACAAAAGATGACAGGGTCATTGAGCATGACAGATTCAATTAACATGCTGTATGCATCTTCAACGGTGGCAGGAGTGCAAACTATCAAGCCTGGAAAGCGAGCATAAATCGACTCCAGACATTGGCTGTGAAAAGGGCCTCCCCCCGACGTCCCTCCACTCGGTAAACGCAGAGTGAGTGGGCAAGGTACTTCAGTTCGCCAGAAAAGCGTTGCAGCTTGATTGACTACTTGATTGAAGCCAACCGTCGAAAAATCCGCAAACTGCATTTCGATGATGGGGCGCATGCCTTCTATGGCAGCACCTACCGCCGAGCCAACCATCGCATCCTCGCTTATTGGTGCATCGATGACTCTGCCCGGAAACTCTTTGGCTAGATTCTTGGTGGCTTTGAATGCGCCTCCAAAAGCACCGACATCCTGACCATATATATAGACACTTGGATCATTCCGAAGAAGATATGCCTGTGCTTCCCTAATTGCCTCCAGATAAGTAATACTCATTGCTCGGTGATTGGTAGTCTTATATCTGTGAGAATTTAGAGCGTCGAACTACCCAGAGGCTCGCAAAGTTCACGTGTTGCCAGTGCTTTCCAGTTATGAGTGAAAGGGTCAGGTCCACCTTCTTGCTGCACCTGACGTATGGCTTGGTTGATTTCGTCGGCGGTTTCGGTAGTCCACTGATCCAGCTCTTTTTCAGGGTATTGATATTCTTTCAATAAAGTATTCCTGGCTTCATCCATGCAATCACGCCCTACTTTGGAAGCTTTTATTTTTGGACTTATATATTGGGCATCATCATGTTCTCCATGGCCGCACAATCGCAGAAGTTCCGCGACGATGAGTTGAGGGCCTTCTCCAGCTCGTGCCAATGCAGCCGCTTTCTCAAGGGTTGTCATGCAGGCTTTCAGGTCAGTTCCATCCACATCATGAGTGCTCACACCATATCCTTGCGCCTTTAGGCTTAGCTCCTTGCATGCAAATTGCGCACTTGTTGGAGTCGAATAGGCATATTGATTGTTTGCGATGACCAGCAAGAGTGGGAGTTTTTCGATGGCGGCCTGGTTCAGGGCTTCATGGAACGCGCCTGTTGAAGTGGCTCCATCTCCGATGCAGGCTGCGCCTATCTGCTTCGTTTCTCCCTTCATGCGTTTGGCCATCAGAGCACCATTGACGACAGAGATGTTGGCCCCGAGATGACTGATCATGGGGATATAGCCCTCGCGTGGTTTACCCCGGTGAACATTACCATCGCGAGCCCTCATAGGGCCCAATGGAGACCCCAGGCAATTTCTGAGTGCATCAAGGATGGTTTCCCCAAAAGCCAGGCGTCCGGCACCATCGCGAATCAAAGGGGCAAATACATCGCCTTTGTCCAGTGATATCCCGACTGAGACACTCAATGCTTCCTGACCTTTCCCTAGAAAGACACCGCCATAAACGTTGCCGCCACGATACAGTTGAGCCAGTCTTTCGTCTAGAATACGGGCGGTCAGCATGTAGCGATAGGCTCGTTCAAACCTTTTCCTGTCAATTTGGTGATTCATTATTCAAGATAGCCTCCCTCAGTGCCATCGTAATTGCACATTTATCTTAAGAGCTTACCCTTTAAAGAGGCAATGGTTTATATTCCGCAGGAAATATCGTTCAGTTATGTAAAACCTGAAACAGGTCTCCATTTAAGCCACTGTATTCTTCCGTATCGGGGCTATCTTCAAAAAAGATTGAACTCTTCACCATATTGAAGCGTCCATTCTCCTAATCGGGCGTATTTTTGGCGAAGATTTGTCGCTTGCCTCGACGCTCGTAACTCATAAACTGGACCTATGTTGAAAAAAATTGCTCTGTACTTGTCCCTTCTTTGTTGCGCAGCTCAAGGTGTGCAAGGCCAGGTGGATGTATCCCTTGAATTTAAAAAGGAATTTTACCTGGCCCATGAATCCATTATGGCTGAGGTTAAAATTGTCAATTTTTCTGGCAAAACCCTCAATTTCGGCACGGACAAAAACTGGCTTCAATTTACGATCGAATCACGCGGTGAATTTCCTGTAGAAAAGGTTGGGGATTTGGATGTAGTCGAGCAATTTAAGGTGCCCAACGCGAGCCGGGCCATCCGTCGTGTTCATTTGATTCCTGCATACAAGATTGATCATCCTGGTCGATACCGGGTGGCTGCCTATATCAGCATTCCTGAACTTAACACGCAGCTTGTGACGACTCCTGTTGAGATTGGTATTCTTTCTGCATCTGTTGTGTGGGATCGTGAAATAGGCCTTGTAAAAGATAAAAATGACCCTTCTGCTCCTATCGAAATCAGGAAATACAGTTTAATGCGGGCGGTCAATAAGAAGCAGATTGACCTGTATGTGAAAGTAACAGACAAGTATCAGAGGTATATATACGGCGTTTATTCTCTGGGGAATATCGTTTCCTTCGGGGAACCTGAAAGGCAAGTGGACCGTTTCAGTAACCTGCATGTGTTGATGCAAAATGGTGCACGCTCCTTCAGGTATACGATTGTGAAACCCGATGGTAAGATACTTCTAAGACAGCGCCATGACTACACCGCCAGCAGGCCTAAGCTGATCATGGATAAAACCGGTTTAATTCAAGTCTTTGGAGGTAAGCGAAAGGCAAGTTTTGATGATATTCCCAGTCCTGAAAAAATGAATGAGGTGGAGAGGGGGAACCAAAAGACCACCGTTTTACCTGAAAATAACTCAGGTGAGCTTCAGAGTGGTTCAACGGAGTGAGTCGTGGGAGTAACTTGATTCATTCTGGGGAACGAAATAAGAGGAAACTGTTCCGACAAGCAAAAACTACCAGCTAGCCAACCATCATGACATTCTGGTTGCGGTGCAGGAAGGTGATTTTATCTTCTATTTCCTTGAACGAATGCATTAAGTAATCACGGTGACCGTTCCCAACCCAAGGCGAATCGAGCATCACTGAGACACAGCCCAACAGCTGCGCTGCGGCAGCATCCTGCCATTTATCGCTGATGATAAAGGAATGGTCCATATCGATCCTGTATTGATGCTCGAGTTCCTTGAATAATCCCGTTTCCGGTTTCGCGCACGGGCATGGATCTGATGTTTCGTGCGGGCAAATCAATACATCATCAATATTCAATTTCGACCGCATGATGAGATGCATGCGGTTAAGTTCCCTCCGATCCAGCTCCCCTGTAGCCAGCAGAGGCTGATGAGTCGTTACAAATATCATCAAACCGATTGATCGCAGTTTTGCAATCAAGGCTCCGACTTCAGGGTGAATCTGAAATTCTTCCACTGAAAGGGGAGGCAATGGCTTGCTTTGTCCCCGTTGATATTGGTTGATAATACCGTCCCGTTCAAAGAATACCGCAGATTTCATATAATATTATACTATAGCAGGAAATTTGCCGGTTTTCAAAAATAAGAAAGATAAAACTAGATTAATATTTATCGTAATAGTCTATATACAAATAGCCTAAATGGTATTTTCAGTTGGGTTTTTTTATTAAAAAAAAAAGAGCCGTTTATTAAGGTTTTGGCCCGTATACTTGGTAAACATGTATGTGACATGGAATCTCGTCCAAGCGGGCTTGTAACTTCAATTCGTTTTAAAAGTGTCCGAATTCAGCATGACCAATGTACAATCCTCGACCACCTGAATGCCATTTTCGTGGAGTGTTGAGTAGCATTCAGGAGATTCAGTCCCGGGATTGAAGATGATTCGGCTGGGTTTCAGTTCAATAATCGATTTTAAATGGCCCTTGAAGCGTTCTGAATTGACATAAACAGTGACGGTTTCTGCCCGCAAAGGTGCCTCCAAAAGGCTAGTGTAGCATGGTTTTCCCAATATGTTCTTTTTGTAAGGGTTAATCAGTAAGGTTTCAAAACCTTTGCATTTCAGGGATTCTGCCGCCAAAAAAGCATATCTATCTGGATTGTCACTTGCGCCAATAATTCCAACTACCTGACTCATGACAAACATCATAATCATATTTTTGCTATCGTCAGTCCTTTTATGGAATCGCTTCCCGGATGATTTTGTTAAGTTCGAAGACAAATACAGGTTGGCATGGTTCGAATCTTTTGTGTTAGTTTTCAGTCTACATGATTTACCTATCTCAATTTTTGGCCCTGCTCAGGCTTGCATTGATCGCTGGTCTTTTAACTCAACTCAATGGTCATGTCCTCGGAGCTGAAGCCAGTCGTGTGGATGTCTGGATTGGAACAGGCAGTGCTTGGCCCAGCAGAGGGATTTATCATACTCATTTGAATGTAGAGACAGGTAAATTGTCGCGGCCTTCACTTGTAGCCGAGGTCCAAGGGCCAGGCTTTTTAGCAATGCACCCAAAGGAAACCCACCTGTATGCCGTTGGAACGATTGATGGCAAAGGTTCGGTTATTTGTTACGCAATTCAGCGTGAAGGCAATAAGGCGGAGCTTTCTTTGCTGAATTCAGTTGAAATTGGAGATGGTGGAGGCACTCATGTATCGGTGCATTCCAGTGGACAGTTTTTACTGACTGCTCAATATGGGGGAGGGTCGGTTGGCGTTTTCGCATTGAATTCCAACGGCAGCATTAAGGGTAGAAATCAATTGATAGAGCATTCCGGTGCTTCGCGAGTGACTGGTAAAAGACAGGATGCACCACACCCACATTGGACGGGTTTTTCACCTGATGGACGGTTTGCCTTTGTTCCTGATTTAGGCCTGGACAAGGTCGTCATTTATAAAGTCGACGCAGCGAATGCACGCATCGACATGCAAGGCTATGCAGCCACACCTCCGGGAGGAGGACCGCGACACATGAAGTTTCATCCCAATGGAAAGTGGGCTTACGTCCTTAATGAGCTATCACTGAGCGTGACTGTCTATGATTATGATGATCGCAACGGAAGTATGACAGCGAAACAAACCATTCCCTCGGTTCCCCGGGAACAATTGATTCTGGAACACTTCACAAGTGCCTCTGAAATTCGAGTCCATCCAAGTGGTGACTTTGTGTATTCAGCCAACCGCGGACATGACACGATAACTGCTTATCGAGTGGCTGATGAAACAGGCGAACTTACCGTTACCGAACGTGAGCATGTCCGTGGAGCTACCCCCAGAAATTTCAATATTGAACCCGCAGGCAAGTGGCTGCTTGCTGCCGGGCAGGATTCGCATACGCTGGCCTCTTTTGGGATTGATCAGCATACGGGAGCGTTGACCTACAATCGCAATGTTGTTCATGCGCCATCGGCTATCTGTGTTCTTTTCTCCCATGAATAATTTGGTTTTTTGCTCAACTACTTAAATATGTTCAATATGAAATATCTGTTCACTGTCGCTTTCATCCTCTGTTCGTTTCTGGTTCCAGCGAAAGCCCAGCAACCCAACATAGTTTTCTTCTTCACTGATGATCAGACAACTTCGACACTCGGTTGCTATGGCAATAATGTAGTGAAAACTCCTAATATCGATGGATTAGCCTCTCGTGGAACGCGCTTTGCTAACGCCTTTGTCAGCCATTCCATTTGTTGGGTCAGCCGAACGACTATTCTGACGGGTTTGACTGGGCGAGGGTATGGGACATCGGGCGCGCCAGATCAGGCAAGGCCAGATGCGGTTGAAACCTTGTATTCGGATCTACTTCGAGAGCAGGGATACCGGACTGGCTACTTTGGTAAGTGGCATGCGAAAATGCCCAAGGGCTACGACCCCAAAGAACACTTTGATGTCTTCGAGGCAATTGGTCGCAACCCCTTTTATAAAAAGCTTCCGGATGGAACCTTGCGGCATGAAACCGAATTGATTGTTGACCGAGGAATCGACTTCATTCGTCAACAGCCCAAGGACAAACCCTTTGCTCTGAATATGTGGTTCAACGCGTGTCATGCGGAAGACAGCGATCGCCGGCCTGGTATAGGCCATTTCCCCTGGCCACGTGCCGTGGATGGAATGTACGAAGAAATTGAAATGGATCCTCCTCGATTAAATGATCCTGCCATTTTCAATGATCAGCCTGAGTTTTTGAAAACGACGATCAATCGAGAACGCTTTTTCTGGCGGTGGAATACAGATGCTAAATACCAGGCGAACATGCGTGCCTATTATCGTATGGTCAGTGGCATTGATGGAGCTATTGGTCGTTTCATGCAAGCGCTGGATGAGGCGGGGATGGCAGAGAACACCATTATCATCTACACCGCGGATAATGGTTATCATATGGGAAACAGAGGATTTGCGGGTAAATGGTCTCATTATGAAGAATCCCTGAGGGTGCCACTGATTGTGATGGACCCTCGTGTGAGTCAGGACCAGCGGGGAAAAGTCACAGATGCACTTGCCCTGAACCTAGACCTGCCTTCCACTTTTCTGGACTGGGCGAATATTGAAATTCCTGAGCGATATCAGGGGAAAAGTTTGAGACCGGTGATTCAGTCAGGTAAGCCATCCGATTGGCGAAAAGACACATTTCATGAACATTTTGCCGTGCGCCACCGAATACCCGCATTTGAGGGTATTCGTAATCAGCAATTTAAATATGTTCGATATGTGGATCATGACAGTCTTGAGTTTCTACATGACCTGAAGAATGATCCGGACGAATTGGTTAATTTGGCAACAAATCCTAGCTATGCCGATACTTTAGTGACAATGCGTAGAAGGACTGATATTCGAGTTGAAGAGTTAGGAGGCCCTCTGAAACCTTTGAAAACAAGATTTGCAGCCTCTACTCAGCCGCACCCTCAGGCCTCTGCTGCGGTTTCGCATCAAGCTGACAAGGATGGTTTCATCCAACTGTTAGGTAAGCGTGGACTTGGGCAATGGTCCGGTGACTCCAAATTTTGGTCTGTCAAAGATGGGGTATTGACTGGGATTGCAGATGGCTCGCTGAAGATGAACCGTTTCATCACATGGAAAGGATCCACTATTCGGAATTTTGATTTGCGAGTTAAAGTCAAGATCAGTGCGGGAGGTAACAGTGGTATCCAGTATCGGGGTTTATCGCGTCCTGATATTGGACTTGATATTGTTGCCGGCTATCAGTGTGACGTGGTGGCCAAAAATCCCAACTACAACGGAATGCTATATGAAGAAAAAGGGCGGCGCATCTTATCGCATACAGGCGAAAAAGTGCTTGTTGATGCGAAAGGGCAGTCATGGGTCATTGGGGAATTTCCATTAAAAGAATTTGCTTCTGATGCGTGGCATGACTACCGGGTGCTTGTTCGCGGTAATCATCACCAGCATTGGATTGATGGTCACCCAACCACTGACTTGATTGATTTTGACGCCAAAGGAAGGGCACTGGAAGGTGTGTTGGCCGTTCAGGTGCATGTCGGGCCGCCCATGCGAGTTCAATACAAGGATTTTAAAATAAAGCATCTGCCTGATGATTTGCCCTTGGAAAAGGCAGGGAATCATTCCATTCCCAGTTCAGCCTATGGAGTTCGACCTCAGGGAAGATTGCCTGAGGGGTGGGAGCCTCCCATCTATGGTGATCGATGAGAACAAGGGTGGAAACTGCTGACTCAATATGCGCTACAACCTTATGTTGATGACGCACGGCAGATTTTTTGATGGTATTTCTATAAGAAGATCCGGCAGCTGAGTGGATCCAAAGATGCAGCTGCCGGACGATGATAAAATCCCTCATCTCAAGCAGGACACCGTATATCCCGGTGCGTAGTAAGCCTAAGTAGTTGGGTTTCTTTCGCATTGAGTGCGAAAGAGGTAAGGTCACGGGACAACAATATGAATTGCTCTCACGTGTGATCCACACCTTAAATTAGCATGTTTTGTACCATGTGCAAATTTTAATAATTTTTGTTTCACTGGCCCGGTTTTTAGCATCTTTTTGCTGAAATACGTTTTTTTTGAGTCAAACTGGAGCACTCCTGTGGTTTTTTATGACTCTTGAAGTGATAAAGATGAGCCAAAATGCGTCATTTTGTCAGCGGAGAAAAAGAAAAATGCCAGTCTTGAGAAGACTGGCATTCCTAGTGAATTCAGATAACTATTAAAGGATCAATACTCGTTCAACGAACTGCATTTATGAGTCGAGTGCTTCTCTCCTGCATCCACAACACATCTTCGTTGTTTGGTGAAGGAACATTCAGCGGAATATTGCTTTTCGACAGGCTTGGAAGCGTGCGAGGATTTGTCCACCGGTGAATTTCCGAATGCCCGTCGGCGAACGCAAACGTAGCTGCACCGTTGTGGTAACTGGCAGGGTAATCCACAATCTTCCAGCTTGCTCCCCTGTCCGGAAAGCCTTGCATATCAACGACAAAATAGCCATCGTTGATGCTGTCTTCCCTCTCATCGATCAGCACAAACGTTTGACTGGGACCAGGCGCTGTCATATCGGAATCTTTAGTGTAAACCTTCCATCCATTGCCCGATGAGGACCATGAGGGGCCGCCCACCCAATTGTTCATCGACATGCTTCGAATGCGGGGTACCCGCTGACCAGCCTGATTGATCCCGTAGGCCCTGTCCGAAGGGCATTTCCAGATTTTTTCACTTCCCCCGGTATAATTCCAAAGAGGGCTGCGGTGCGTGAATTGAGCGTGATTCCAGTTGTTGGGGTCCTTGGGGTTACTCAGCGTGAGCCAGCTCCCTCCTGTCCAGTTGGGAACTTCACGCCCCCCATTGCTCCAACCTGCTGCTCCCACTAGTTTGTCTTCGTTGTCATCGCTGTAGTACCTCCAGGCAAGCATCATTTGTTTGTTGTTGTTCATGCACAAGATGCCTTGGGCCTTCGTTTTCGCCTTGCTCAGGGCTGGCAGCAACATGCCAGCCAGAATTGCAATGATGGCGATGACGACCAGAAGTTCGATCAAAGTGAAGCCTTTTTGAGACACTCGATCGTTTGTTTTCCGGGGCTGATTTTTGATAAATATATTCATTTTAGAATGCGTCTGGGCTTTGCCTGAAGAGAATTCAATAAATGAAGTATCACTTAATTACAAGACATCCGACTTATTATTTCAGTGCGTTTGGGGGCACAATTTAATTTTGGAGCATTGAAAGAATTAAGTATCAAGGCGTTTTGTTTTAGTGTGCTTTCAGAATTTCTTTGTGTAGGTGAGGCTGAACAAATGTACTGCAAAGTCAAAATTACCATCGTACATTCCTCCTTGATTGATTGTGCGCTCATCGTAAATCACCAATCCATAACCAAGATCGATGGAATAGTTGTCAGAGCCATAGCCTATACCTGCTGTCAGGACATTTTGATTTGAATCAGGAATAGTAGGGGAGAGGGTTGCATTCGGGACAGGGCTTTCAAAAAATTGATAACTTGCCCGCATGATCCAGTTTTCAGCAAATTTCCAATCACCTCCCATGCCGATGGTATAAGTATCATGCCAATCCTGATTTAATGACGTGGGTAACCCGGGCAATGGAACTCCCGTTTGGGTAGGCAGGGTGTCAAAATTTGAAAACTCAAGAAATTCAACGTCTGCCTCCAATCGAATGGTGTCGGTCAATTCAATGCCGTATCCGAGATGTAACTGAGTAGGGAATTCAATTTCAGAAGAAAAACTTGTATTCACATTCAGGCCGGCGGCGGGAACATTCATATTAAAATCACCATCATAATCAACCGTGATGGGGGAACGCGCCGTGAAGGCCAGCCGATGGCGATCTGTTATTTTCCATGTAATCCCCAGGTTGGCCCCCACACCGATTCCATCTGATTCCGCAACGAAGCGACCATTCGGAAACACGTGTTGTTTGAAAGTCAATTGAGACCACTGAATATCAAGGCCAAGTCCCATCGAGACCTTTTCACTTACATCGAATGCCACTGTTGGATTGACAAGGATTGTTTGCAACTCGCTGAAATGAGGAGTGGTATACCTCAAAGACCCCTGGTTCGCTGTATCCGCAAACCCACCTGCATTTTTCCATTCGTTTGATAATCCATAAGGGCTGGTGATACCTAGACCGATTACATACTTATCATCTAGAATTGGCATGGATGCATACGCCGCGGGCAGAAACTTCCATGCATTTTCAGTCTCGGCCGTTGCACCGGAAGCGTTCTGATGTTCGACACTGATATAGACAGGATTGAAACTCACTGTGACTTCAGGCCGCTTTAAGTCCATCAAGTTGGCAGGGTTTTGAGTGATTGCACTGGCATTATCAACATGGGCGATTCTTCCACCTGACCTGCCAAGATTGATGGCACCCGAGGTTGGATTGCGAAATCCTTCGGCAAGCGAATTCGGGGAATTCACGATGGCAAGCATTGCCACGACAAGAGTCAGTTTAAGCGGTTTATTGTTCATGTATTCTTGGTTCAGGTTTTTAAATGATCAAGCCTCACAAGTATGGATTCCATTGATGATGCAATGATCCTCCAAGTCTGATTATCTTAAGATCGTTTTGATTTGCCCACATTGCTGCATTCTTGGCAATATTCTTTTCAACAAGGTTCCCAATGGACGATTGACGCTTTAAACGTTGTCATTGGGGCAGTTTAGGCCAAAATCGGTGTTGAACCATGGACATAACCACATGAAACCTGTTTTTGTTATCTTAATACTCATCGTAGGCATCATCTCTTTTATGGGAGGGCGCATGCTAATTGCTCCCAAACTCAAGATTGCTCAGAAAATGGTTACCCAGTTGGAAGCTGAAAAACGTCAAATGGTAGAAGAACTGGAAACGCTCCGCACCAAACAACTTTCTGACTCTGAAAGAAAGCGTATTGAACGAGAACGTATGGAACTCGCCAGTCTGCGAGGAGAGGTGTCCAAACTACGCACTAAAATAGAAGATTTGCAACGCCCCAAGCCCGATTTTGAGGAACAGAAGCGTGCAGCAATAGAAGAAGGTAAGGAGGAGGAGCAATTTGAGAAAGCTGATTATTATGCGGCCGCTGTTAATGTCGAAGTAGAGAAAGGAATGACATTGATTATCGGTGGATGGCTGACTGCTCCTGGAAGGCGGACTTTCGTCTTCATGACTCCCACAAGTAATACAGCGCCGGATGGAGAGGTTTACATTCAAATCAACAGCAAGATTGCTGATCTGGCTGACGAGAGTCTGTCTCAGCTTCAACTCCAAAACATGCGCGCGAGCAGTAATGAAACTGACAATGCGGGTGGTTTCGAGGCGGAGGAAGCTCGCATGTTATTTAAAAACATCCAAAAGATTGAGGGAGCAGTGATGCTTGCTTCGCCAAGTATCGTTGCGACGGACGGACGTGAAGCGGTGGTTCGTACTTCAGTGACGTTCCCCCGAAATGGAGCAGCAGCTCCAGGTCAGTTTGAAATCGGTGTCATCCCCGTTTTGACCGAAAATGGAGCTATTCAAATGACGGTGGCATCTACGATCACTATCGATATTCCCGAAGGGGAGTAGCCTTACCTTGTTTGACTCCTTAGAAATAAGGCAACGGCTCTCTATCGATTGATAGCATAGGGTCATGCTATCATTAAGCTCGTAAAACTTGCTCGATGAAAAACTGTTCATTGACAGTCAGCGGATTTCCCCCACGCACCTTACATTCACTTCGGAGGCCCTGCCATCTTTCTCCTGATTATTCCATGAAGTATTCTTACTTTGGTTTCCGGTCGCATCTTCGAGCCAGATATTTACGGGTCGCCAATGGTCCACGATCTGGCTTTTTTCTTGATTTCAAAAGTAGCAATAACTTTCTCATTCCAGTCCCTCCAGTCGAATCGTAAAAGCCACTTCCCTGCCAGGGTATTTGCGTATTTCATACCCGAGCCAGATTTCTCCAGAAGGAGTACCTGTCGGTGAATTGCCATGGTAAATCCAGTCGTTGACCTTGCTCTTGTAATCGGCTTGATCAAGCACTGTTTCCTGCCCAAACCAGCGAGTGGTCTTCCCTTTCCACCTGAACCATGCAACCAGGGAATTTTCTGATGAGGGATGTTTATGATTTTTGGCTACACCGAGTCGTTGTTGGATGAAAGGGTGAATGCTCTGAAGTATGCGATGCCAGGGATGCTCCATGGGACAGTTGTGAGATTTCCCATAAGTCACCCCGTTAACTCGAGGATAGTAATGTCGGCATAAATCACACTGGCAGGTTTGAAAGCGAATGCTTTGATCGCATAGATTGCCGCGATGACGACGGTTGAAAGGCAGAGGGAAACGGCAAGCGTGGTTGTTAAATGCTTCATACCGGGTTCTTAATTAGTATGAGTATCAATAAAGTGTTTTGCGCAACACAAGTTGTTTCCAGATGCCGCATGAAATTCAGTAACTCGACCGGGGTTTAGCTTATAATTTCCCGGACGACTTCCCCAAAGACATCTGTCAGCCTGAAATCCCTGCCTGCGTAGCGATACGTCAGTTTTTCGTGATTAAAGCCCAGTAGATGCAGCATGGTGGCATGCAGGTCATGAATGGAAACCGGGTTTTCAACCGCTCTGAAGCCGAATTCATCTGTGGCGCCATAAGTGGTGCCTCCTTTGATCCCTCCACCCGCCATCCATAAGCTAAAGCCCCAATGATTGTGATCACGGCCTTGTGCGGCTCCACCGCCGCCTTGATCCATTTCAACGGAGGGTGTTCGCCCGAATTCCCCCGTACATAAAATCAGCGTTTCATCCAATAAGCCACGTTGTTTCAAGTCGATGATTAAAGCAGCGAGCCCCTGATCGCATTGGTTGGCGACGGTTCGATGTGTGTCTTTGATATTGCTGTGGCTATCCCATGGTTGCATGTTTCCATGCCACGTTTGCACGAATCGAACCCCGCGTTCAACAAGCCTTCGAGCCATCAGCAGTTGTCTGTTCTGGGGGCCCTCGCCATAGAGTTTCAGGATGTGATCCGGTTCCTTCGAAACATCAAACGCATCTTTTGCTTCAAACTGCATGCGGTAGGCGAGTTCGAAAGACTGTATGCGTGCTTCCAAAGACTGCTCGTTCGGTCGCAGTTCAGCGTGTCTGCGATTCATGGCCTGCAGTAAATCAAAATGCTTCCGTTGCTCTTGATGCGTCAACCGTGTGTTGGTGGCGTTTGAGATCAGTTCGCGTGGATTTGTTTTGGAAGTGTCTATGTGGGTTCCCTGATAAACTCCTGGAAGAAAGGCGCTGCGCCAATTCCCAGCTCCACCGACAGGCATACCGCCTGGGCAAAGTGCAATGAAACCAGGCAGGTTTTCGTTGCCAGAACCCATACCCCAGGTCAACCAGGAGCCCATGCTTGGCCACACCAGACGCTGGGTGCCCGTGTTCATCAGCATCAGCGAAAGTTCATGGCTTGGCAGCTCGGCATACATCGAGCGGATCACGGCCATGTCGTCGACACATTTTGAAAGATGCGGAAAAAGATCGCTGACAGGTATGCCGCTGACGCCATGCTGCTTGAACTCAAAGGGTGAAGGCAGTGCGACACCTGTTCGACGTTCTGTCTGAAGGTTGTCGAATGGCAGCATTTGACCACCGCGTTTGGTCAGTTCAGGTTTGGGGTCAAAGGTGTCCACCTGTGACATGCCTCCGTTAAGAAAGACATGGATCACGTGTTTGGCTTTGCCTGGGAAATGAGTTTCTGCCTGTTGAGCCGCCAATGAATCTTTGGAAAGCAGGCTGTTGAGGGCTATGCTTCCGAAGCCCATCCCCGAGCGTTTCAGGAAAGACCTGCGTGTATTGGGTGTTTGAAATTGCATCGTCATTAGTCCACGAAAATAAATTCATTGGAGGCAAGCAACGCATGCGCCAGTTGATGCCAGGGGTCACTTTTTGATTCGGATATGACACCATGAACATGCTTGAGCGCCATGGCGATTTCTTCGGGTTCAGGAAGTCGAGAAAGCGTTTGTTGATAAAGAAGACGAACTTTGAGTTCTTCTGTTTTGGCCTCCTCGATACCGGGTAATTGAATCAAAGCCTTGGCTCGATCCTGGATGAAGTTTGAGTTAAGTGCGAACAGAGTTTGCTGGGGAACGGTTGTTTCTGGTCGCTTCGCCGTGCACGCGCTGGGGTTGGCTCCGTCAAATGTCGTCAACAGGGTGGAGGGAACATCCCGGTTGATAAACCCATAGACGCTGCGTCGAGGTACTACTGGTTTCGTCATCATGTCGAATGGACGTCCATTCATGGTTGTACTTAGTTCGCCCGATACCTTCAGCATGGCATCTCGCATGGCCTCCATGGCCAAACGGTGACGAGGCATGCGCCAGATCGTTTGATTATCAGGATCCTTTTCTCTAGCTTTCGGATCTTCAACGGATACTTGTCGATATGCTTTGGTAAGTAGAATGCGCTTATGCATTTTTTTGATCGACCAATCATCTTCCACAAAAGTGGACGCCAGATAATCCAGAAGTTTTAAGTGCGTGGGCCGTGCTCCTCGTGTACCAAAATCATCTGGAGTTCTCACGAGTCCCCGACCGAAATGATGTCTCCAGATCCAATTAACAGTTACTCTTGCTGTGAGAGGGTTGCTTTCTGATGTGATGGACTGTGCCAAAGATAATCGTTGCTTTCTGGGGGGATAATGTTTGGCAGTGCCATTACCAACCACTGATAAGAAACGAGGTTGAACCCGCTTGCCACGATTCAATGGATTCCCTCGACGAAATACATGAAACCCCTTTTTTTCAGCATCAGGATTCTCTGCCAGCACCATGGATCTGGGAGGGGAACCTTTCTCGTTCAAGTGCAGATTGTGAATGGCGTTTCTCCTTCCATTCAACTGATCGCTGACGGTACGGTTGAGCAGCCGTGATGCCAGTTTCTCCGGTAATGCCGTTGGACTTTCATCTGCATACAAGTGACTTCGTAACTGTCTAAGGATAGCGCTGTTGATCTTGCGATGGCGTTGATCCTGATCAGGAATGGTGGTTCCATCGGGTAAGGCTTCTTCTGCGGATTGAACCTGAGCCAGGGTCCAGTCACGATGTGTATCTGCAAAAAGAGTTCCATATGCCTCAGCAAGTGCTTCCATTGAACTGGGTGCGGACATTTTAATAGCATTCAATATCAGAGGGTTCCAGACAGGTGCCTTGGCACTCAAGTTTTCCATCGGCGTCAGTTTGGAAATATCTCCATTTTCTTTTTCCCATTGTTTCATCAATGCTACGCGTTGCGTTGGGAAAGTTGCATTTGCAAAGCGGGCCAATTGTTTCCATGGACCAAACACCGGGTCGTTTGGAGGTATTTGCTTTAAATAATCCCGCCACCGTTCCAATACATGAGGACGGATGTCCTCTGTTCTGAAGGAAAGAAAAGAAACGGACAGATCTTGCTCAGGAGTGCCACGTGCCAATTCTTTCAGATAAATTCCTACTTGCATGCGGAGTCGTCCTTTAAGAATCTCCGATTGTTCTCGTGCCATGTCGCCATACTCTATTTTCAACGTTTGTAATTTTTTTTCATAGGCAAGATAGGATTCCGTTTCGCTTGGTTCCCCAATCATCGGTAATAGTTCCGGTTCAGAGCTGCTGGCGAGGGTTGCATACAAAGAGTAGTAATCTGTCGTGGGAATGGGATCGAATTTATGATCGTGACAACGTGCGCACGTGACTGTCAGCCCCATTATGCCGCGAGTGATGACATCGATTCGATCGTCTATAATATCATGCGGTGAGCGAAACCGTTGGCCAATGGTGAGGAAGCCTAATGCCGCCAATGAAGGATCGTTTTCGGGTAATTCCAGTTGATCTGCCGCCAATTGTTCGGTGATAAAACGGTCAAAAGGCACATCTTCATTCAATGCTCCTATCACATAATCACGGTAAGTGTAGGAAAAGGGGAATTTCGTGAACCCAATGGCACTGCCTCCATGCGTGTCGGCATAACGTGCAATATCCAGCCAATGCCGTCCCCAACGTTCTCCATAGCGCGGCGACTCCAGCAATCGATCAATCACTTTTTCCTCGGCCTCAGGTGATGGATCAAAGACATAAGCTTCTACCTCCTTCCAGGTTGGAGGAAGTCCTGTCAGGTCAAACGTGACACGACGAATCCACTTCGATCGAGAAACGGGTGGAGACATGCTCAGATTTGACGCTTCCAGTTCGGCCAACACAAACTTATCGATGCTCGACCAGTTGTCATAGCCTGCAGCCGGAGTGGGTGGTTTTCGGATAGGTTCAAAGGCCCAGTGTTTTTCGTAAAATGCTCCTTCATCGATCCAACGATTGAGTGTTTGTATCTCAAGTTCAGACAATCCAGAGCTTTCTTCGGGTGGCGGCATGCGCTCCTCAGGATCTGTTGTAAGGACGCGTTTGATCAGTGGGCTTTTTTTAGAGTCACCTTCTACAATCGCATGTTGCTTGGCGTCGGATTCAAGATCCAGTCTCAGTTTGCCTTTGCGCGAATCTGAGTCAGGCCCGTGACAGTGAAGGCAATGCTCGGCAAGGATCGGGCGGATGTCTCTATTGAAACGCATTGTTTCTGCCTTCAGCGAAATTAAAGTGGCGCCAAAGAACAGGAGGAGGTAACCGCAGGCTAACCAATAAAATGGATCATACCGGGAGTTTGTCATGGTTCTAAACTTTGGCAGTTTTTTCATGGATTGATCATGTCTATATTATTGTCATCACTCAGCTTGTCCAGATTGTTTGGTGCTATTCTTGATTGCAGAATGATTTTAACCGCTTTCATATTTGCATTGCGCATTTTTGTATGTTTGAGCGATGATTCCCACATCATGAGATACTTTTCTAATTCCTTTTCTGTGGTGTTGATTTTTATGTCCATGGGGCTCACTCAGCATTTGCAAGGAGCCGCTTCGCAACCAGAACTAAGCGCTTGGATCAAGACCATTCGCGCTGTATCCATCGAAGGGCTTGGAAATCGTGATGCTTCAGCAGCATCACATTCGCTTGGTAAACAGGCCCCTGATACTCTTGTCACGATATTGACAGGCATGAAGGGAGCCTCTCCTTTGGCTCAGAATTGGCTTCGATCTTCCATTGAAAGCATTGTTCACCTTGCATTCAAGACGGATTCGTCTCTTCCTTTGATGGATTTGACCGAATTTCTGCTGAATGATGAGAATGCGCCCAGAGCACGATCTTTGTGTTTCGAACTAATTCAAAACAGTGATACCAAAGCAGGAGAAATCTTGCTTCGCGGGATGTTGAATGATCCGTCAAATGACCTGAGAGAAAAGGCGGTTGATCAGTGGATTGCTTCAGGTAACGAGGCTTTGTCTGACAATCAAGCTTCCACAGCAAAAGTGATCTTTCGGCAGGCGCTCCAATATGCTCGTGATGTTATACAGATCAGAGCTTTGGCTGATGAACTTGAAAAAATGGAATACACTGTTGATATCCCTGATTTGCTGGGGTTCATCACCGATTGGAAAGTTGTCGGTCCTTTCCATAATCTGGATCGAGGTGGCTTTGAAACTGTTTTCCCTCCTGAAAAAGAATTGCGGCTGGATGGTGCATTTGAAGGAAAAAGTGGTGAGGTGTCCTGGGAATCGTTGAATAGCAATGATCGATTTGGGATGGTTGATATCAATGATGCCTATGCAGGTTATCAGAAAGAAGTCACCGCCTATGCGCATCATGCCTTTATTTCTGATCAGGACCGGCCTGTGCAGTTAAGGTTGGGTTGTAAAAATGCCTGGAAGATATGGCTCAACGGCGAGCTTCTTTTTGGGCGCGATGAATATCATCGCGGAATGAAGATCGATCAATACATCATGGATGCCGGCCTCCGTGCGGGACGGAATGACATCGTGGTTAAAATCTGTCAAAACGAGCAGCTAGAAGATTGGACTATTGAATGGGAATTCCAGCTGCGCGCATGTGATGAAACGGGTAAAGCCATCCACTCCCTTGCTCGTCAGTAAGTCACGAGCAGGGTTTCCCGCTCATCCTATGGAGGGACTGGTTGTTCCCAGTCCCTTGATGACTTTGACGATCGTCTGTAAACTCAAAGGCCGGCTCTGGGATCTCCTTTGAAATGAAAGGGTTTGTCTCCCAGTAGCTGATCAGACGTGACAGTTGGGCAGACGTACTTTTCGATGTGCTCCACTATCAACTCGGTGCCTTGAAAATGATCCACATAGGGCCACATTTTCGGGTTGTACATCGTATCTGTCATGTCGCGCATGAGGACGACATTTTTACCATTCTTTGCCATTTGCCTTAAACCGAATGGACGCCCCAGAACACACATGTTGGTATGCACTCCCAGAAGGATGACATTTTTGATCTTGTGCTGTTCCAATAAATTCCACACCTCCTTGCCATCGTCAGTGATGGCATCGCTTGAGTCGATTTGCAATGTGTCCACCTGCCGGATCCACGGGGCTCCGGGATTCCTGCCGATGCTCTCCAGGTATTTCGCCCATGCTTCGTGCTCAATGGGATCGTCATCCTCACCGCCATCTGATTGATCAATGGGGTAAACTCCTTGCTCTTCTTCGGGGATGACGTAGCACCAGGCTCCAATGTCTTCCGGGAGGTTGGGTGCAGTAGGAGCATTTTTTGCTTTCAGCCTACCTGGATGCCCTTCGTAAAAATCCATGCAACTGCTGGGAGAGTGAATGATAAGTACTCCTGCTTTCCTTGCTTTGATCAGCACTTCATTCATTCGCGGTGACATCTCACCCACGCGGGTCACTGCATTTTTACAATGATGCAAATCCCACATGTCACAAACAATAACCGCGGTCTCTCTTGATTTCCATGTTTGTTGGATATTGTTGATCTGGTAACCAGAATTGGTGTCTGAAGATTTAACCCGCTCACGCAGGGTCATATCAAATGCGGAACTGGCAGCTTGAACGTGTGTCATGAGAATCAACAATGATGCCCCAGCCAAAAGAGCCAGACGGTATGACTTCCTGCGGAGTTTTGAAATGATGGGATACATAAGTATTCTTTAGTAAACCAGAGCGTGAAATTGTTCAATCTGAAACTAAGCTTGTGTTTGTTTACAGTGCCATTCAGACCAAGTGGGAAATTAAATTTGCATAGGTCTGCTTTCGCAGGTCCCTGAATATCCTCATCATTAACTTACCCTGTTGCATATGGGTGTGTTTTGGCCGCGTAGCATCGCTGTCCTACTGAATGAGAGATAATAGAGAAGACTTCCTCATATATTAGGAACCATACCATCACTTAAGGTTGTTTGAAAGACTTTAAGGCATGACTGTTATTTGGGTTCAAGGAAATGAATAGGCAGATTTGGCAGTCCTTCGATGCTAAGCTGAAGATGTGATCGCGCCATTAAATAGATTACCAGATATTGGGCTTTCAGGGAAGTTGAGGGAGTGTGTTTTTCTGCTGTTACTTAAATGTCTTGAATATAGGTTTCCTCGCAATTGCTTTCTCCTTCAAACCCATAAGAAAACTTAAATTCCACTGTAAGCGTAAAAAAGGTAAGTCTTGCATCATTCCGTTGACTCACATCTGCAAGCAGGCTTTGATGTCAATGTGAACCCTATGATGAAAATCAAATCTGTCTTAACGGTTTTGTGCTCGCTCTTAATTTGTGATGCCTTGCATGCTCAGAGCTCTGAGCGCCCGAACATTCTCTTCATTTTTCTTGATGATTTTGGTTGGAAAGACACCAGCTATATGGGGTCTGATTTTTACGAAACACCCCATCTCGACCGATTGGCGCGCGAGGGCATGATATTCACACAAGCCTACTCCGCAGCTGCCAATTGTGCCCCGGCAAGAGCAAGTTTGTTAAGTGGTCAGTACACCCCTCGACATCAAGTTTTCAATGTGGGGACCCGCCCCAGAGGGAAGGCAAAGCACCGGCGACTTAATCACATTCCGGGAACTGATACACTACGCACCGATATTCAGACCTGGGCTCATCGCATTCAAAAAGCAGGTTATCGCACGGCTACCATGGGGAAGTGGCATTTGTCTGATGATCCGATACCTTATGGGTTCGATGTGAACGTAGGCGGCACGCACTCTGGAGGGCCGCCACGTGGTTACTATCCACCGCATGGTAAAGTCCCGGGATTGCAGGACGTGCCCGAGGATGAATTTGTGACTACCACACTATCCAGGAGAGCCGTTTCTTTTATTGAGTCCAGCAAGGACCAGCCCTGGTTTTTATATCTCACGATGTTTGCGGTTCACACACCGATTCAGGCAAAAAAAGATCTCCTGGACAAATACGAATCCAAGACCCCGGGCAGACTTCATCATAATGCTAAAATGGCAACCATGATACAGGCTGTGGACGATGGAGTAGGGCGCATCGTAACGAAATTGGAGGAACTGGGTTTGACCAATCAAACAGCGATTGTTTTCTTTTCCGATAACGGTGGATACGGGCCGGCAACGGACATGGCTCCATTGAAAGGATACAAAGGTGCCTATTACGAAGGCGGCATCCGTGAGCCATTTTTTGTCAAATGGCCGGGAGTCGTAGAGGCTGGCACGATCAATGAGACTCACATTATTGGAGTGGATTTGTATCCCACATTCCTTGAGATGACCGGTGCGACTGCCAAGGACGGTCAGGTTCAGGATGGACTCAATCTTGTTCCCTTGTTCAAAGGAGGAACACTTTCCGAGCGTTCCTTGTTCTGGCATTTTCCTGCTTATTTACAGAGTTATGGTGGCAAAGGCCCGTTCGAACAAAGAGATCCTTTGTTTCGATCGCGACCCGTCGGGGTCGTTCGGCATGGTGACTGGAAATTGATGGAGTTTTTTGAATCAGGCGACCTGGAATTGTACAACCTCAAGCAAGACATTGGTGAATCCAGGAATTTGGCGGATTCGCACCCTGAAACACTGCGGAAACTGCATGGGATCATGAAAGAATGGCGTCAAAAAACAGGGGCCCCCATTCCCTCAGATCGTAATCCCTCATTTGATCCCGTTGCAGAAAAACAGGCCATTGAAAAAGCACTGGCCTTAAGAAAGTCATTTCCGTGATTTCAAACGTGTCTTATCGATTCTTTGAGTCCTTATTTGGAAGGGTGGCTCTTTTAGCTTTGGTTCTGATTGCAATGCCGGACATCAGAGCCACTGCCCCGAATGTACTATTCATTGCGGTGGACGATTTAAATGATTGGATTGGGTGTATGAATGGACACCCTCAGGCTCAAACACCGAATATGGATAGGCTCGCCGAGCGAGGGGTGTTGTTTACGAATGCCCATTGCGTCGCTCCTGCCTGTCGCCCATCACGTTCAGCTGTGTTCACCGGAAAACGACCACAACAGACGGGCGCATGGTCCAATCAAAGTCGGGACATCATTAATGACTATCCGCGAAGCGATCTCTTACCACAATATATTGCCGATCAAGGCTACAAAACGTTTGGAACAGGGAAGCTTTTCCATGGAGACGGCACGGAATATTTCCAGCACGCATTTGAAATACACCAACGATGGAGTCCATTCTCATCCAGGCAGGCTAGCTATACCGCATTGGAATTACCAAGCAAAGGAAGTGAGCATCCAAAGCACGTCATTCAAAACGGTCCAGGAGGGCATGATTATGTGTTGCCTTTGAACGGACTTCCAAGTGAACGCAATCCCTCCAAAGCATCAGGAGAGTCATTTGATTGGGGGCCTTTTGATGTGGAGGATCGGGAAATGGGGGACACGCAGATCACCGATTGGGCGATGTCACAATTGAAATCAGAACATGATCAGCCCTTTTTCATGGGAGTCGGCTACTACCGCCCTCATATACCGCTCTTTGCACCTCAGCAGGATTTTGATGTTTACCCTTCTGCTGATCAGATTCAGCTACCGTCCGTGTTGGCAAAAGATTTGGGGGACATAGGAGCTGTAGGCAAACAATGGGCGCTGGAACCGATCACTGCAGGTTCTCATGAGATTGTAGAAAAATCGGACCAATGGCGTGAGGCCGTGCGAGCTTATCTTGCCTGTATGACCTACGTGGATCGTCAGCTCGGGAGACTCCTGGATCAACTTGAACAATCCAAACACGCCGAGAATACCTGGGTCATTTTGTGGAGTGACCACGGTTGGCATTTAGGTGAAAAACGTCATTGGGGTAAATGGACCGGTTGGCGTGAATCGACGCGTGTCCCTTTGATCATTGTCCCTCCCCTCAATGAAAAAAAAGCGATTCGAGGGAAGTCATGTGATGAGCCCGTGAGTTTGCTTGACCTTTATCCCACGTTGATAGAAATCTGCCAGCTTCCCGAGAAGAAGGGACTCGGTGGTCAATCCCTCATGCCGCTCATGCGCGCACCCAGAACCGTAATTAACCGTCATGTGTTTACCATGTTCAATCCCGGTAACGTAGCCATCACTGGGCATCAGTGGAAATACATCCGCTACGCCAGCGGAGAAGAAGAACTCTACAACATCAAAAACGATCCAAATGAATGGCTCAATCTCGCGAGCCAGAAGGATCAAGAAAAAAGACTCCGTCAGTTTCGAGCGAGGCTTGCAGGAAATTAAACCAGTTCCAGTAATTGCCAGATTGAGGTTTCTGATTTCGTTAATCGATTCTCTGCAATTATTTGGGTTTTCCGAAGAAGCGGTCGATGAGAGATGCATCGAGGGGTTTCGTTGTTTTTGAGACAAGGAGCGCAAAGAAGGTGGACCCGATGATGTCCCAGAGAAAGGGTTGGATGTTGAGGAAGGAGTAGACTTTGAACTCCTGATGGATAACGTAGCCAGCAATGTAGAGCACCAGGTGGGTGATGCATCCTCCAAGCATGCCGGCAATGATTCCAGCTCTCGTGATTCCCGGCCAATAAAGTGCCAGTGCCATGGGCATGAGGAAACAACCTGCGAGTCCTCCGGTAGCAAACACGATCAAGTTCTGTAAATATTGTGGCGGATTCAAAACCGCCATGACGGCTGCCACGCCGATGACTGCTGTGACAATATAAGTCAACCACTTGACTCTCTTCTCAGAGGCGTTGGGGTTGAGATGATGATGGTAAACGTCGCGGACAACGCCCGAGGATACCATCAATAAGAAACTATCCACACTGCTCATGACGGCTGCAAAAGGTGCGGCAACGATAAGCCCAGTCAGCCAGGGCATGCCTGCATTTTCGGACAATGTGCGTGCCAGTGCCGGCATGATACGATCCGGCTCGATTTCCATGCCGGGCAGAATAACCCGAGCACAGCAGAAAATAATGATCAATGGGAAATAAATGGCGGTGTAGTAAACGGAGACAAGTACGATAGAACGTTTCAAAACGCGACTGTCAGTGAAGGCCATTTGACGCACCATGTTACTTGGTTGGCCGGCCCCTCCGAAAGCCCAGAAAACAAAAAAGCTAAAAGCCATGCCCAGTGACAAAAAGCCCATATCCTCGTTTTTGCTTGGCCCCGGGGGCGTGACATAGACCCCTTTTTGTCCGTCACCACGCGCATAGGGAAGGGTAGAAGTGATGTTCACGCGACCCCACTCGGAAAGGTTCAGTGCTTTGTCTTTCACTTTCTGGCCTGGGTCGGGTTGTATGAGCACTTCAAGCTCGGGAGTTGTTGGTGTGTCGGGCTCTATGACGACATGGTTGGCAATCCGGACGATACGTTGATCGTCGGTATGCATCCAGGTGCCTTTTTGAATGGAGAGTTTTTCCGTCAACGAAGACTTCCACTGAATGGTGATCGTTCCCATTTGGGGAGGCTTCATTTCGGCAAGTTGCTCGGTTGCCTTGCTCAGCCCCCCGACCTGACTCAAGGCCAGCACGAGCATGACCATAACGCCTATCACCATGACCAGCCCTTGCATGACATCAGTCCAAACCACCGCACGGAATCCCCCATAAGTCGTGTAAACAATGACTGTAGTGGCAAAAAGCATCAGGCAAAGGAGATAATCAGGTTCCGTGGATTGAGTTAAAAAGAAATTTCCTTTCCAGCTTGCAACCCAGGTCACTGCGGATTGAAAAAAATCTAAATCTTCAAGTAAGGTTGCGAGAATGACGCTCCCTCCCTTGAACTGCGCCAAGAGATAAAAGAACATGAAAAAAGTCAGTAAGGATGTCGCTACCAAACCGACAGATGCGCTTCCGAATCTGGCTCGCAGAATGTCTGGCACCGTGACCGCATTGGCTTTGCGCGAAACCTGATTGAGACGTTTGGCAAGCAAACCAGTGGTGACCAGAGGGACGATCATGTAACCTGCAATCCAAAGCGCGAGGACCCAGCCGTGCGTATAAATCAATGCAGGAAACCCCATGAAGCTACCTCCGGATGCATTGGTGGCAGCGAAGGTGAGCGCAAAAGCCCAAACCCCCAAGCCGCGGCTCCCAAGAAAATACTCACTGACGAATTCTTTTTTGCTGCGAATCCTTCCGGCCAGCCAGGCCAGGGCAAAAACGAAGAGCATGTAAATTGCGAAGCTGATTAAAGCTGCATTCTGGCCCTGACCTTTTGCGCTGGCGTCAGCAATTAAATTTTGGAGAGATTCCATGGATTGTATTGTTTCAGGTGTAGGGGCTTTCAGCTGCAGTGCTGCGAGTTACGCTCGCCTCCTATCGCCTCATTTTATTGGCCATTGGCTTATTGGGGATCGAGTGCATGCTGCAAAAGTGGCCTAGCAATCAGCTGGATTGATTCGATGAATCTCTTGCAGCTTCATCACTCAGTGGATCATCCTTCATGACTTTACTGGCAAAATAGAAAATGATGATATTTGCTCCTAACCAGGGAATAGCCACTCCCCAGAATACCCAGGCAGGAAATCCGAATACTGTTTTTACTGGCGTATCAGGGGCATGACCAAAACCCAACCAACCCGAGACACCCACGACCCACAAAGCAAAGGCGGCCCAAATGAGGAGGATCCAGAACGTTTCACGCCTTGAATTTTGGTAAACGGGGTCGGTTCCAATAGGGTTTTTGCTCATCATGAAACCATGCGTTCAGGGTTTCCAGCAAGACTTGCTTGCATCGTAAGCCATATTTGCGAATGCCGGTTGCATGGTCGCAAGATCTTTTAGCTCCATTTCTTGTAACGCATGGATCACATTTCCCCAAAGGAGGGTGCGTTTCTCAGAGAATACATTCTCGCCATCAATCAAAAAAGAGGTGATCCGGTCCATCATACGACTGAACTGGTGATCATTAGGTTTTGGGGGGCGATAAAATTGAGCTGAAAGAGTATCTCCAGCCTTGGTGCGTGCCGCAAAATTATCATCGTTCAAGATTCCGTCCACTGTGATAATAGTGGATTTAAGACCATCGTTATGTTTAAAAATCCAGGCGCGAGTATCTTTAGCTAATTTAGGAACCATGCCCAGTCCAACAATATCCTGTGTTCGGCCGTCGATGGTGGCTTCGCCTTGTTTACTGTTGGTGCGTGAAGCCGCTGCTGAAAAAAGATCCCAGGAAAAATGTCCTTCTCTGGCAGCCTTCCAAACATCATTGCCTCTGTATCTTTCAATATTCGAGATGCCGCTTTCGCCTCCCTTGCGATGAGAAGTCAGCGTCAGCAATGCATCCACGGCTTCCTTCTCAGCTGATGGGAAAGCACCGCGAATCAGTATCACAGTCTCCTCCAGTTCTGCTCCCGACGGCGTGTCCACTTCGGGAAGGCGCCAGGTCAGACCGAGTGGGGTGCCTGCTTGAATGCGTGTCTTTTGCTCGAGGATCATTTGTTCCAGACCATCAGTTGCCAAATTCTCTGGAAGCCCCACTACAAATCCTCGAGTGGATTCGGAACTCTGCTTGATGGCGGCTTCGAGTTGTTGCGAACTACATGTCCAATCGTCGTTCGCTCCAGCAGCCAGTATCCATGCATCGGCGTCAGCGGTGGCTTCATCGAATGTATCTGCAATCGTCAAGTTGGGATGATTCTGGCGATGCTTTAGCGTTTGATTCATGGGAGCTCCGTAGACAGCAATTGCTTCAAACGGACTTTCGATGAATCGTCCCTCCGATGGCCATCCCATCAGGCAACGGTCAATAAGATGCTGGGCAGGCGAACCGCCTTCAAATTGGGTGCTGAAAAATGCCAGTTTTTTCATTGGATCGACTTGTTTTTTTTCTGCGAAATCATCCTCGCCAGTAAGTTGACAGGGGTTCCACTTGATAGGGCACTGTGAGTTCCGGAGTCAGGAGTTTCGCCGAACCTCGATATAATGATTCGACTCCAAAAAGGGTCATGCCGGATGTCAGTAAAGTGCGTTCGGGTGGGTAAACAGCATGTCCCGATTTGATGGATTCTTCTATCCGATGCGAAAGTGGGTTGAAAAAGTCCGCCGTGGTGGTCTGTCGTGGTGGCATGGGGAGGTGCATCTGGCAACTCGTGATTTTACCACTGTCATGCATACCGGCGTAGGTGAAATCCAGGACCAGTCCATTCAGCATGAAGAGGGTAGTCAAAAATCCATCATTGTGTTCGATGAAGTATGCAACCACTCCGGGGCTTGCCTGCTGAACCCAATCAAGCGTGGGTGGCATGAAAGACCATTGATCTGGTGCCTTGCACTGGTGACTGCGTGCAAGTGCGGCCATCAACAGTTCTCGAGTTGAATCTCTTTTTTTCAGCATGGACCAAACCTCATTTCCACGCACGGCGTGAACCGATTTGACACCTGATTCGCCACCTGCACGGCGTTCGGACATACATTGAGCAGTTTCCAGCCCATGAATGTCATAAGAATCAACACCCCCATAACAAACACTGACGCTTTCTCTTAAATTCGCGTTCCAGGGAATATCCACTGCTGGTATGCGCCAGGTGACGGGAAGAGATGAGCCGGCAAGGAATGCAAAATTCAATCGCTTCGCATCATCCACCATTTCCACGCATTCATTCCAGTCTGTCGACAAATGCTTGTCATTGAAGACAGGCACTGATCGCCCGCTGGATTCAAAAACCTCCACCATTTCCTTGAAGAAATCATAGCGAGGATATCGTTTCTGCCCTTTGGCATTCCTGGGGTAATCCCCATGTTCCGCAATGATGATTACGCCATCGACATCCAAGGCCTTGCCACCTCGTGTCAGAGCCTCTGAGATGGTTGGGTAAATGGGGACTCCGTGACGGCGTTCCCGGTCGCGCGCAAGATCTTTTTCAGGGAATTGATCCACATACATTGAAACCAATTTGATCTTCGGAAAATAATGTTGCCCATGCCATCCATAGCCTTCCAATAGGCGGTCAATAAAATGTTGAGCGTGACTGTGGCGTCGCACTTCAGTTGCCAGTAGAGCAACCGTTGGGGGGCGGTCGGCATCAGGGTTCCTGAAATGGAGGGCGGCGGATAACTGGCCACATGCGGTGGCGATGCCGGACATTGAAAGCGATTTGAGGAAATGCCGTCTTGTCCAAACGCCCTGGGGATCTGACTTTGAAAATATCAATTCATTCATGCACCACTGGGTTTGAAATTCTACTTGGGATGGCTTCAATATGCCTGTATGGACGCGAACCGTCAATGGCAATAGGGTTGCAATGGGAGGAAGAAAAAGGCTTCAGCCTCCTGGCGCTTACCTTCCCAGGGCCTGAGACTTCAACCTCCATTTAAAGTGTGCGCTGCCGCGGAATCGAAGCAAGAAAGTAGACGGATCAACTCTGTTTTCCTTGACGCCATTTATCAAGTCCCACGGCAAGAATGATCACGATACCGATGATGATTTCCTGCATGTAGGTAGGCCAGTTCATTTGACTGGATCCACTCTTCAATACCCCCATGATCAACGCTCCCAGCATGGTGCCTGTGATACTTCCAGAGCCACCACTCAAGCTGGCTCCACCAATGACAACTGCGGCAATGATTTCAAGTTCGAGTCCAATCGCGACGGTGGGATCTCCTTGCGTAAGTCGGGAATACTGCATGACCCCGGCAAGACCAAAGAAAAGCCCGGCAAGGGTGTAAATCATGATTTTATTTGTTCGGACGCGGATGCCACAAAGCCTTGCGGTGTCTTCATTGGAGCCAATCGCAAATACATAGCGCCCAAAGACCGAATACTTCATGACAAAGATCATCACAATGGCCAACGCAATCGTGATCCAGACGCCCATGGGAAGTGGCCACAGGTTCTGCGGTGCGATGGGTTCCATGATCCCGTTCAAGGCATTTTCCTCAGGATTGACCGTTTTGTTGCCCGCCAGCCATTTGGCAGTGCCACGAGCAATTCCCATCATTCCAAGTGTCACAATGAAAGGAACCATCCTGAAACCAGCGATGATGGTTCCATTGATGGCTCCAATGCATCCACCCGCAAGGACGGTCAGGATGAGCGCGGATGCAGGCGACCAGTCATGGAGTAACAATGTTGCAGCCACGACACTGCTCAATGCAACAAGTGAGCCGGCGCTCAAGTCAATGCCGCCACTCACGATAATGAGCGTCATCCCCAAAGCCCCTGTTGCTACGATCACTGTCTGAGTCAATATGAGTTTTGCATTCCCACCGGTGAAAAACGTAGGTCGGAGCTCTGCGCTCAAGGAAAAGAGTCCGATCACCAGGAGAAGTCCCAGCAAGGGGCCAAATGAATTCAGGAATTGTTTCCAATTAAACGAGTCTTTGGAATGTGGGTCGGTTGCCATGAGGTGTTGAGTAAAAGATACCAGGTGATTTAAGATTCGGTTGTGTCAATAGCTTGAGATTCTGGCGTGTCGCTCGTCTGCCCGACGGCGACACTGATCAATTCATGCTCGCTCCATTCTGAAGCAGGTCGGCTCGCTTTGATTTCTCCCCGGCACATGACTCCAATGGTGTCGCAGATGCCGAGTAACTCGGGTAAATACGAGCTGACAAAAAGGATCGCTTTTCCTTGTTTCGCAAGTTCGCAGATCAGACTGTAAATCTGTGCTTTGCTTCCAATGTCGATGCCGCGCGTAGGTTCATCCAGCAGGAAAATATCTGCTTCATGGTGGAGTAATCGGCCAATGGCTATTTTTTGCTGATTACCACCCGACAACTCACCGATGGTTTGTTTCGCGCTGCGCGTCTTGACCTTAAGTTTATCTATCCAATGTTCGGCTGCTTCCAATTGTTTTTTTCGGGGGATGAAACCAAATTTCGAGAAAGATCCAAACTTTGTCAGGGTTAGATTGTCCGCAAGGTCCCTGTTCAGCAATAATCCTTCTTCTTTTCTGTTTTCGCTCAGCAGGCCCATCCCTTGTGCCAGGCGCTTGGTAGGTGTGGAGTGTGTACTTTCCCGTTCCATTACCAACACTCTCCCGGAATCAACTCGATCCAGACCAAAACATGCTCTGAGTGTTTCAGTGCGCCCGGCGCCTACAAGACCGGCGACCCCGTAGATCTCGCCTTTGCGCAGTCGAAAGGATGCAGACTTGGGCTTGATGCGGCCACGCAGGCCTTTAACTTCAAGTGCCGGTTTTCCAACACTATGCTCTTTTCGAGGGTATATATCCTTCATTTCCCGGCCCACCATTTGATGGATGATATGTTGAATATCAGCCTTTTTCATATCGCCTGTGCCTACGGATTCGCCATCTCTCAGAACCGTATAACGGTCACTGATAGTCTGGCATTCTTCCAGGAAATGGCTGATGTAGACGACACTGACTCCCGATGCCTTCAGCAGATTGATGACACGAAATAGATTTTGAACATCCACCTGAGTCAGGCTACTGGTCGGCTCATCCATGATCAAAACCTTCGGTTTGCCGATCAGCGCCCGGGCGATTTCGACGACCTGCTGTTCGGCAATGCTTAAGCGGTTGACCGGGATGTCGAGAGGTAATTGTTCGTGCTCAAGTTGCTGAAGCGCTTCCTTGGCGCGTGCTTTCTGTTCGGAAATGCGGCGCCACCCCAAAGCGCTGGGTTCATCCCCAAGCGTGATGTTCTCCATCACAGACAAATCAGGCGCGAGATTCAACTCCTGGTATATCATGGCAATGCCACACATGCGCGCGTGATGAGGATTACTGGGATTAAAAGGAGATCCGTCGAGAAGAATCGATCCCTCGTCTGGTTTATGCACGCCACTCAGGATTTTCATGAGTGTACTTTTGCCAGCACCGTTTTCGCCAATCAGCGTATGCACTTCAGACGGCCCCACCTCGAAGCTCACTCCGCGTAATGCGTGTGTGGCTCCAAAGCGTTTTCGAACGCCTTCCATTTTCAGGCGCTTGGTTGGGGTGGTCGTCATGAAAATTCTGAGTCCAAGTTTACTTCAATGCATCATCGGACACGATTGATCTGTGTCATTGGTTCAGATACTCATCAAGGGGAGGATTCAGCAATCTTTGTGATTCTTCTTCATTGAGATTTTCGGGACTGATCATGACGACGCCGGTATCAATGCGTTTCTCGACCTTTTTGCCATCGAGATGTGCAGCCAAGGTCATGACGCCTTCGTAACCCATCTTTACTGGATCCTGAACCACCAGTCCTTGCACATCTCCGCTCTCCATGTCTTTGATAGATTGTGATCCCGCATCGAAACCGATCATTTTAACCTCTCCATTCCCACGGCCGATTTCGCGCAACGCTTTGGTCATTCCGATGGTTGAGTTCTCGTTCACACAAAAAATAGCATCTACCTCCTTGCCGAAGCGATTCAGCAAGTTCTGCGAATTCTGATAGGCAGTCTCCCTTGTGGGACCCGCATACAGATCGGAAGAGATGAGTTCAATATCAGGATATTTCGCCAGCGCCTTCAGGAAACCATTTTCGCGGTTCTCGGTGCTGGCTGAGCCAACGGCATACCGCAAGAGGATGACTTTACCTTTGTTTTCCAATTGCTGGGCCATATAGTCTCCAGCCATTTCACCGCCCTTGAGATTGTCTGTTGCGACAAAACTGACGTAATTGGTAGTCTCCAGACCGGAATCAATGATAACCACAGGAATGCCTGATTTTTGAGCGCTTTCAACCGGGCGAACGAGTGCTTTGGCGTCAAGAGGAGCCAATACGATACCTGTCTCTTATACACATCTCCGAGCCCACGAGACCGAGGCTGATCTC
>OJCR01000034.1_pt1 | contig 71791 bp, 69 predicted proteins | sample 1591611 | NCBI WGS metagenome assembly OJCR01 (sample SAMN05416815, study PRJEB24817) | seawater metagenome | isolation source: Sea water | place: Canada:Atlantic | collected 2013-07
GTCCTTAAGGACTCGGACTATTTCTCCTGATGGGGTAAGGGGCATAGAGTAAGAATAATTGAATGGGATTTGAGAGATTTCGAAAAGAGATATTTAATCACCAAGATCGCGAAGGTAGCAAAGCCACGGGCGACATCACCTCGTGACCTTGGTGTCCCCTAGCGAAACCCAACCGTGAAAGGCTGGGTTCTTGTTGCTTACGCGACGCTGAGCATCGATTTTGCGGACAAAAAAACCCAGCCGTTAATTACTGGGTTCTTGAAACTTGTTACTTACTCGGCGCTACGCGTCGAGTTTGGGGAACTTCGTCCACTTGGCGCCTTTGGCGGAACTCTTTACGACTGTTTCGATGAAGTGCATGCCGGCGATACCGTCGTTCACGGTGGGGAAGTCGTAACCGTTCTTCGGGGCTTTGCGTCCAGACACGGCATCCGCGATCGCAACCGAGGCGGCGGCGTAGATGTTGGCGAAGGCTTCGATGAACCCCTCAGGATGCGCGAAAGGCGTGCGGGTCGCACCTTGGGCGGCGGCGCTGAGATAGCTGTTGCCGCGGCGGTGCGTGACAGGCGGAGCGTCGGCGCATTTGAAGATCAACTCGTTGGGATCTTCCTGATGCCATTCGAGGCTGCCCTTGGTGCCGTAGACACGGATGTTCAGGTTGTTTTCGTCTCCGTTGGAGATTTGCGAGGCGTAGATGATGCCCTTGGCTCCGCCTTCGAAACGCACGAGGCAGTTGCCGTCGTCGTCGAGCTGGCGACCTGGAATGAAGGTGGTGAGTTCCGCGCAGATTTCTTCGACTTCCAGTCCCGTGATGTAACGAGCGAGGTTGTGGGCGTGGGTGCCGATATCGCCCATGCAGTTGGAAACACCTGAAACGGCTGGATCCATGCGCCAGTTGGAGATGGCTCCATCTGCGGCTTCGTTGAGGGCAGTGATGGCGTAACCCTGCGGGTATTCGGCGACGATCTTGAGGATCTTCCCGATCTTGCCTTTCTTCACCCAATCGCGGGCCTCCTTCACCATCGGGTAACCGGTGTAGTTGTGAGTGAGCGCGAAAACCTTACCCGACTTCTCAACGACTTTCTTGAGTGCTTTTCCTTCCTTAGCGGTGAAGCAAAGGGGCTTGTCGCAGATCACGTGGATGCCCGCTTCGAGGAACGTCTTGGCGACGGCGAAGTGGGTGTTGTTGCGCGTGACGATGGAGACGAAATCGATCCGTTGATCCTCGGGCAGGGCGGCCTCAGTCTGGGCCATCTCTTCGTAGCTGCCGTAGACGCGATTGGCATCGAGGTAGAAGTCTTTGCCGGAGAGTTTGGACTTCTTGGGGTTGGAGGAGAAGCAGCCGGCGACGAGTTCGATTTGGCCGTCGAGGTTGGCGGCCATGCGGTGCACGGTGCCGATGAAGGCACCCCGGCCACCGCCGACCATGCCCATGCGAAGTTTACGATTTAGTTTCATAGGAGATGAGAGAGGTTGGAGGGAGGTCTCGGAGGTTTAACCGATTTTCGCTCGGAGCACATGGCAGTTGAATCGCTAAATCTTACTCGTTCTCATTCTCGTTTCGCGGGCTGATAGGGCGCTAGATAAAGAGAACGAGAAAGAAGAAAGAGAAAGACTGATTAGAGAGCGACGGGGGCGCCGGTGGTGGCGGACTCGTAGGCGGCGTCGATAACTTGCATGAGGGCGAGAGCCTCGGTGGGGGTATTGAGTGGTTGCTCTTCACCTTCGAGGGTTTTTACGAAGTTCGCGGCGGAACGTTCGCGGCCCATCGTTTCATCGAGCTTCACCTTGATGTCACGGTTCACTTGGAGGCCGTTCTCGGTGGTGTAGAGTTGGCAGGTGTCGATCGCAGTATCGTCGAGACCGTCGATCCCGAACAGGCGACGGACGGAGCCGCCAGCCTTGGAACCCTGGAAGACACATGAGCACTCTTCGCGCTCATTCATCTCGGCCCAAGAAATCGCGAATGACATGGATTGGCCGGTTTTGAAGGTTACGAAACCATGAGCGGCGGCTTCGACATCCATCACGCCCTTGGCGTTGTCAGGGATGCCCCATGGACCCTTGAAGGCTTTGTTATCGATGTGATCATGATAGGTGCGGGCGATCACATGGGCGGGCTCAGGGTATCCCATGAAATGCATGCCGAGATCAATCATGTGGAGTAGATCGATGAGAGGACCGCCACCGGAGAGGGCCTTGTTGGTGAACCAGCCACCGAAACCGGGAATGCCGGCGCGGCGCACCCACTTGGCTTGGCAGGAGTTGATGGTGCCGATGGTGCCGTCGTTGACGTAGCCACGCATGGCGTAGCTCTCGGGGCGGGCGCGGTTGTTGAAGTTAAACATCAACGTGCGACCGGTGGCTTCAGCGGTTTCCTTGAGTTCAGCCATTTCTGCCGCGCTGATTGCGGGTGGCTTTTCACAGAACACATGCTTGCCCGCCTGCATGGCTTGCAGGGCGAGAGGCGCGTGAAACTTGTTCGGGACAATGATGGAAACGCCGTCGAGTTCAGGCATGGCTGCGAACATTTCGGCGACATCGCCGAAGGATTTTCCGATGCCGTGTTGGGCTGCGGTTTTGGCGGCAGCCTCGGCGTTGACGTCGGCAATCGCGACCACCTCGGCTCCGCCAGCGCGGAAACCATTGATGTGATAAGCGGCCATGCCGCCCGCGCCGATGATAGCTAGTTTTTTCATATTATTTAAAAGTAGTGAGTAGCGAGTAGTGGGTAGCGAGTAGAACGGAATTCAGGGGTTCTTCTGTATCTTGTTACTTGATACTTGGAACTTGTTACTTCGGTCCCGCTCTGCGGGACCGTTATTGATTCTCTTTGTCGAAGGCGGCGTCGAAGGCGACGTCGCTCTTACCGAAGTCGATCTGGTGGCAGTAGGCAGCCGACTCGGTCGCGCCTTGCACGCGGTCCATGCGGATGTCTTCCCATTCGACGGAGAGGGGACCCTCGTAGCCGACATCGTTGAGGGCTACGATGATCTCTTCGAAGTTGATGTCGCCGCGACCAACCGAGCGGAAGTCCCAGAAGCGACGGGCATCGCCGAAGCCGGTGTGGCCGCCGAACACGCCGACGTCGCCATTACCGTGATCCCACCAGACGTCCTTCATGTGGACATGGAAGATTCGGCTGCCGAGGTCGCGAATGAACTTCACGTAGTCGACACCCTGATAGCCGAGATGGGATGGATCGTAGTTGAAGCCGAAACGCTTGTGGTTTTTGAGGGCTTTCAACGCCTGTTGGGCGGAGGCGATATCGAAGGCGATCTCGGTCGGGTGAACTTCGAGGCCGAAGTTGGCGTTCACGCCGTCGAAGGCATCCATGATCGGTCCAAAGCGTTTGGCGAAATCATCGAAACCAGCCTGCCAGTATTTCATGGTAGTGGGCGGGAAAGCGTAGAGGGAGTGCCAGATAGAGGAACCGGTGAAGCCATTGACGGTGAAGGCAGCGCCTTTCTTTTCGCCTGGTTTGGCATCGAAGAATTTGCGGCCGACCTTGGCGGTCTTGATTAATTGTTTGGCGGCGCGGCGGCGGACACCTTCGGGCTTACCGTCACCCCAAATAGCGGGAGAGAGGATGGCTTTGTGGCGGTCATCGATGTTGTCGCAAACGGCTTGGCCGACGAGGTGGTTGGAGATGGCGAAACACTGGAGGCCGTGATCGGCGAGCAGCTCCCACTTTTCCTTGATGTATTTGGCGTTGGCCGCATCGACATCGAAGTGGTCGCCCCAGCAGGCGAGCTCTACTCCATCGTAGCCCATTTCCTTAACGAGGGGGGCGAGTTTTTCGAGAGGCATATCGGCCCATTGGCCGGTGAACAAGGTGACTGGACGTGACATAAGTTGTTTGATTTTGAGTGAGGGCACCGAGTTTAGGAAATCGATTTCCACAGACTGGCGCCATTCACGGGTTAGGGTTAAAGAAAAGAGGGGAAAGCTGATTCTTGGAAGCAGGCACAAGCTCGCAACTCATATTCCGGTGATCGTCGACTTTTTAGATGGTAGGCAACCGATACTCCGGGCCATGCTCCATCCTTACTACTGATACAGCCAATAACGCTGACTTTGCTTTTGGTAGATGGCGGCCTGTTGTTTCCAGCGGGCGAGCCAGGGCTGCAGGTCGATGTTCGCGCCCTCACGGGCCATGGAGTTGAAGAAGGCTTCGCTACCGGTGTGGATGATGAACCCTCGAGTCGTTTTGGCTTTCGCCGCGTCGGCAAATGGATTGGTCGGCTCGAGCATGCAGGCGAGCTTCATCAGATGGAAATTGAGTTCGGTCGGGTTCCAGGCGTTCCAATCACTGATGCTCAGGTAGAGGCCGACGCTAGCGCGTCCTTGGGCGTCCTTGGTGGACACACGCCGGACCGTGATTCCAGGCACATTCAGACGCTTCAGGTGAAACTCCAATTGATCGGTGCGGGTGCCTTTGTGAGAGATCCCCCGGAACGGATACTTGGGGCCGATGCCGTGACTGAAGTCACCGAGGTAGGTTCCGAGCCCGACCATAGGATAACCGACGACGGCAGCGAAATCAGGAATCATGGGCGAGGTCGGCGTCCACTTGAGTCCGGTCTCGGGCCAGCGCATGGCGCGGTTCCAGCCGCGCATGGGCACGACGGTGAGTTTGCCGGCTTGGCGAGTCGCTTCATCGACGCCGAGCACGCTGGGTGCCATTTTGCACATGCGGGCCAATTCGCCGATGGTGAGACCGTGCACGTAGGGGACTCGGAATTCGCCGACGTAACTTGTCCAATTGGCATCGAGCGGTGGGCCGTCGACTTTGAGCCCGCTGAGAGGATTGGGGCGATCGAGGACGACGAATTCTTTGCCGGCTTTGAAACACGCTCTCATGGCGTATTTCATACAGCTCACGTAGGTGTAACTGCGGGTGCCAATATCCTGCAGATCGACCACCAAGACATCGATGTTGGCCAACATCTTGGGCGTTGGGGTGCGGAATTTGCCGTAGAGCGAATAGACGGGCAAACCGGTGCGTGGATCGATCTTGTCGTCAACCGGCACATTGGCCTTTTCGTCGCCGTAGATACCGTGTTCTGGTCCGAAGAGGGCGACCAAATTAACCAGTGGCGAATTCTTCATCACCTCGACGGTGCTGCGCCCGCGCCGATTCAGGCCGGCCGGATGCGTGAGTAGCCCAACACGCTTACCGCGCAGGTGGGCGAATCCATCTGCCTCAAGCACATCGATGCCGAGCATGACGCCCTGAGTGGAGCGGGTGACGGGTCTCGCGGCCGACGGGGGCAGCGAAGAAGAAATTGTCGGGGTAACTCTGGTGGTTGCGGGGCGAGCCGGAGCGGAGCGATCGCCGCTGGCGGCACAACCGGCGAGGCCGGCGAAAATCAGCCCCACGAGGGGTGCCCAGGATTGCCAGAGAGGGGAAGCGCGGCGACCGGTCATCATGTGCCGGTCACTTTGGCGTCGTCGGCGAAGGGGTCGAGCCGGAATCCATTTTCTGCACGGCTCGGCGGATTTTTCGAGCTTCGGCCCGGCCGCTGGCAAATCGCCAAATCATATCGAGGACGAAGCCGACGAACGTGCCCACGACCAGTCCACCGACCATCAGAGCGACGATCGTGCTACCCCAACGGGTAGACCATTTCTGGTCCGGGGCTGTGATGGATTTATCCATGGTCTCGAGCTCTTGGATCAAGGCGGCTTCGCTTCCGACATGTTCGGCCGTAGGTTCAAATCCCACCGCTTCCATCACGACCCGTCCGACGTGGTAGGTGCCATAGTAGAGGGGAGGAGCCGTGATCGGAGTGGTGATGAATTGCAGGCCGATCAGAAGCATGACGTTCGCCCGACTCATCAACGCCAGAACGAATGCCACGGCGACTTGGATGCCGAGCAAGGGTAGCAGGGCGACAATGGAACCGATATAAAGGGCGGGACGCACGCTTTCGGTGCGAAAGGACCAGAGGTAGTCTCGCTTCCGAGCCATGTCCGCGAATCGACCGATCAGTGGGTAACGATGGAACCGAGCTTTCCGAGGCATGAATCGCAAAAACCACTTAGCGCGCCGGATGCGGGTGAAGCGTTTTTGATGGTGTTCATGATGTTCGGGGGACATGGATTAGAGCGAAGTCGGGCAACGTGCGTGCGCCACTCTGGTGGTGCAACCGGTTTCGTTGAAATCCTCGTTGGTGGTGCCTTTAGAGTTCTGCGGCTAGCTCACGCCGCAGCGTAATCACGAGATTTTGGCCCGCTTCGGCCAAGGCCTGAGGGAGGGGAGTGCCACTCGGCGTGATCGCTTGCACCGTGCAACTTTGGGGCAGTGCCGCGGTGGGGCGAGTGGATCCAGCGAAGACGCGGACCTGTTTGCCGGAATCTGCGGCCCGTAACGCGAGCGATCCGGGACCTTTCCCCTCCAACGAGCTTTCGTCAAAACAGCCTTCGCCCGTGATGATCAATTCGGCGGCGGCGAGTTTGTCCGCGATGCCCAACCACTCCTCGACGAGGTCAAATCCGGGGACGAGTTGCGCGCCGGTCGCGGTGAGGAACCCAAAAGCGATTCCGCCGGCTGCTCCCGCTCCAGCGGTAGATTCGAGACCGGGCCGTCCAGAGGCCACCCCCAGCAAACGAGCCGCTTGAGCGACAGAGGATTCCAAAGCAACCCGGTCAGAGGGCTGGAGGCCTTTTTGCGGCCCAAAGACGGCGGTGGCACCGCGTTCGCCGAGCAGGGGGTTTGCGACATCACATGCGATGCGAATCGGTGGAAGCGAGGAACTGTCATGCCGAAACCCAACCAGATCGGCCCAACCGTTGGGCGACATACGAGTCAGCGTTGAGCCGCTTGCATCGACGGGTGTCCAGCCCAGTTCTGATAGAGCACCTATCCCGATGTCGTTGGTAGCACTGCCGCCCACTCCAAGTAAAAGGGCGTCGGCGCCCGCCGCGATCGCGGCGCGAATGGCTTCGCCGGTGCCCTTTGTATCAGTCTGCCAGGGATCCCGCTCGTCGGGTAGCAGGGATTCGAGGCCACTGGCACTCGCCATCTCGATAATGCCGAGCGATTTGGCCGTATCAATATCGAGGCGGTCGCGCGCAGCGGTGGGTAGTTGCGTCGGATCAATGATTCCAAACCCCGACTGACAAACCGCACCGCGTGGGCCGGTGACTTCCAAGGGATGCCAAACACCTCCGGCCGCGGCGGTGAGAATAGTCCCGAAACCTTCGCCGCCGTCGGCCAACGGACAGACTTCGAGGGTCCAGTCGGGATGAATCTCCGCGATGACCTCGCGGGCGATTTCACAGGCGGTGGGCGCGGTGAGGGCGTCCTTAAATTTGTCGAATGCAATCAGCGCACGCATTGAAAATAGGGGATTTTTAACTGCGAATCGTTCTCTTACTCGTTCTCGTTCTCGTTCTCGATGGCGATCTTATGGAGCGGAAAATTGGGCCGGATTCGGGGCAGGGTGCTTTGAGATACGGAGTCGAAAAAGAGAACGAGAACGAAGAACGAGTAAGAGTAGCGAGTGGGGCTGAGATTTCTACGTGGTTTCTGGGGCTACCCGGATATCGACCAAAAGATCGGTGGCGATTTTCTCGAGATCGTCGCCGACGTCATCCAGATCGGCCGTCGATGGGATCGATAGCGTGGCATTGGCTTTGAAGAGTTTTCCACCGCCGAGCGGCGCTTCGGCGCATTCACTGGAGAGTTCTTCCACATTTAGACTGTGACGGGCGAACACACCGGTGATCTCACGTAACAGACCGGGACGATCTTGTCCGACCAACTCGACTGAGACGAGAGAGGTGGGGGTAGGTTCAGCGGTGGAGGTGTCGGACTGCACCGTGATTTGGAGGCCGTCGATCTTGATGGCATCGATGGCATAGCGCAGCGCGTCGGCATCCTTGGACTCGACCTCGACGCGGACAAGTCCGGCGAACTGACCGCCTAGTCGACACATCCGGCTTTCGAGCCAATTTCCGTTGTGCTCAGCCACCGGCCGAGCCAACGCGTCCACCAGTCCGGTGCGATCCGGACCGATGATGGTCATCACTAGAGTCATGCGCATGGGGTCACCATGAATGGCGACGGCGAGGGATCAACCTCTCAAATGTCGGACGGGGAATTCCAATTATGGAATGGGGTGGCCTCAGAGAAATTCACGGTCGTCATCATGGGTTTTAATGCTCCGCTGAGCAGTGACTTCAAGCGGTAGCTCCCCGTGGCGAGAGCGGCTTTCATTGCGGGTAGCGCCTGGCGCGGGTAGATAGCGACGAGCGGTTCGACACCATGGATGGTTGTCGCGATCGAACCGGACTCGGCGAGTGGAACCGGCTTGAACAATTGCTCCAGGGTTTCTCGGGTGAGTTGCGGGAGATCCACTGCAATCACGAGCAGATGATCGGAGTCGCTGGCGCTCAGGGTGGCCGTGATGCCACCCAGCGGTCCATGTTCACCGTCGTCATTGATCCGGATCACATCGGCGGGAAGCGTGGGTAAGGTCTGGTGGAGCCGCGCCGACACGAAACGCCGTTGGGGATACAATGCGGCCAGCAATCGAAGTTGATGCTCAAGAAGGGGGAGTTTCGAGACCGGGTGGGGCAGAGCGGCTTTGTCGGTGCCCATCCGTCGAGAGAAACCACCTGCCATGACGACGGCATCGAACGAGCCTAGCTGCGTCATGATTCGGCGAGCGAACCCGCGTAGACGTTACAACGTTTGTCGCGGAGGAAACCGATTAAGGTTTGCCCAGAGTTTTGCGCGAGATCTACCGCGAGACTGGTTGGGGCGGAAATTCCGGCAATAAATCCGACTCGGGAGGCGAGTGCTTTTTGGACGATTTCAAAGGCGATGCGGCCGGAGACCAGCAGACCCAGGGTGGCGGGATCGAGTTTGTCGAGGAGCAGGCGGCCGAGCACTTTATCGACCGCATTGTGACGGCCGACGTCTTCGCGCACGGCGATCAGGTTACCTGCGGCGTCGAAGAGGGCCGCGGCGTGCAATCCGCCGGTGGCTTGGAAGGTGGTTTGAGACGCGTGTAGTTTTTCGGGTAGGCTGAGCAGCGTCGTTAGGGTCGGGTGTAAAGCTCGACCCAAGGGGATCGCGTCGTGGTGATCGCGAACCGCATCGATGGTTGCTTTGCCGCAGAGCCCACAGGATGAACTGGTGAACACGTGGCGGGAAAGTTGGTCGAGATCCACTCCCGCCGGATCGCGCAGGTGCACGTCGATGATGTTGCCGGGCCCGTCATCGCGGGCGGAGCAGATATCGAGATCGAGCACGTCGTCGGGGCCGCGCAAAACCCCTTCGGTGGCGAGGAAGCCCATGGCGAGTTCCTCATCATGGCCGGGGGTCCGCATGGTGATTGCCACGGAGCGACCTTCGACCCGGATCTCGAGTGGCTCTTCGATAGCGAGAGCATCTTCGATCTTCTCGGTGGGTTCACCCGCACGATGGCGAGTTACGGAGGTACGGGCGGAACGATCCATCGTCGTGGAACTCAGGCGGCCTGCTCGGAATCGATCGAATGACCCACGAGTTTTAGGGCTGCGGGGCAGACGAACGGGAGCGTGGTTTGGAGGGCCGAATTCATTGTTTGATACTCCAGTTGTCGCTCGGTTGCATAGGGAGGTCGGTATTTGTGCGGACCCAATCGATGATGAGTTCGCGGATGCCGACGTTGGAGCGACTGAGCACGGGAGCATCGGCAAACATAGTGTATCCGCCGACGCCGTTGTGGCGGTAGTTGTTGATCGCGACCTTCCGTTTCCGTTTGGGATCGAGAGGGCGGTTTCGGTAGGTCAGATCGGTGATCCGTTCGCCCAGAGGTTGGTTGAGGTCGATCACGTATTCAACGCCCTCGGCCATATCAAAGTTGTAACCATAGGCGCGCGGATCGACGAGAGCCTCGATTGGTGCGCCGGGTTGAGCGGGTAGGAAGTAGCGGGCGGAATGTTCGAGCGCCTCTTTGAGTTGCTCTCCGGTGAGCTCGACGACTACGAGAGTATTTTCGAAGGAGTAGAGAGACGCGATATCCCGCACGGTGAGTTCCCCTCCGGGTAGGCGCGCATCGGGATTAAAGCTAACGGCGAGGGAAACGTCGGCATCGCCGGCATCGAGTTGCACTTGGTGAATGAGATCGATGATCGCGGTGTCCTCGAAGCGGGATCGAGCGGCGGAGAGGGCTTCGCGCGAGTATCCGATCGCGCGGTCCAGCCACGCTTCGGATGCGGCGTAGGCGTCTTCGGTGATCTTTAGGATCTGAGGATCGGTAGGAACGTCGGCGGTAATCGGATGCGTGGTGGCGGTTTTGCCAATCACCTCCCACGGGGCGGTGGGATCGCTGCGCTCGAGCATCAAAGTTGTGCGGGAGAGGAACTCGCCCCATTTGCCCGCTTGGGTCAGCAGCACGCCGTTGATCATGATCGAAGGGACTTCGCGGTGGGTGTGGCCCATTAAGATCAAATCGATGCCGGGAACTTCGCGGGCAATACGCACGGCGGCGTTTTCGCCTTCCAGTTGGCCGGGGATAGGTTGGCCGCTGAGGATGTCTTCTTCCAGTCCCATGTGCATAGCGACGACCACCACATCGACGCGACTGCGACGGCGCAGTTCACGGACCCAACGTTGGGCGGCTTCGACCGGATCGGTGAATTCCAGTCCTTCATAGTGGTCGGGATCCTCCCAGCCTGGGATGGACGGCGTGGTGAGACCGAGGATACCGACCCGAACCCCGCGCACCTGTTTGATGATGTAGGGCGCGTAAATCGGATCTTCCGAACTGGCCAAAACGACGTTACCGGAGATCCACGGAAAACGGGATGAACGGCGAGCCGTATTGAGGACTTCTAAACCAAAGTTAAATTCATGATTTCCTGGAGCCATGGCGTCGAACTTCAGGGCATTCATCGCGGCCATCATGGGGTTGGAATTGGTGGGCTCGACGACCGCAGCGTGGTAAGCGAAAGGAGTGCCTTGGATGGTGTCGCCGGAATCGACCAGAATGAGCTTGGGGTCAAGGAGTCGCGCCCGCTTGATGAGTGAGCCGAGTTTGGCCAATCCGCGTTGGGCCGGTTCTCCCGTGTAGTAGTCTACTGGGTGGATGTGGCCATGCAGATCGGTGGTCGAAAGCACCGTCACATGCGTGCGCTCAGCAAAAGAAATCGAAGCGACAAGCGATGCTGTCAGAGCGACCAGGGGGCGAAGCAGGGGAACCATATGAATCAGATTGAGTGAGTTGGGCCGACGGGGCGAGTCCGCGATTGAGAGGTGAAGCAGGCAATGGAGCATTGCCTTTTAGGTGGGGAGTTGGCTAGATGCCCGAACCATGACCAAACGATTGCTTCTTACCCTCACTCTATTCGTCGTCGCCAGTTTTTCTGCGCCGTTACTATCCGCCGCTCATCATAAAGGTGGGCATGCCGATCGCGTATTTGAATACCGCGTTTACACCGTGAACCCCGGTAAGATGCCGAACCTGTTGGCTCGTTTCCGCGATCATACGGTTGGGATTTTCGAGCGGTTGGGCGCCGAGAATATCGGTTATTGGGTGGAGACGGAACCAGCAGACGGCGAGGAAGCGAAGCTGCATTACATTATAGCGCACGCGAGTCGCGATGCATCGAAGGCATTTTGGGCAACGTTCCGGGACGATGCCGCATGGAAGGCAGCGGCCAAAGCCAGCACGGTCGATGGCAAGATCGTGAAGAAAGTCGCCAAGACCTTCATGGCTCCGACGGATTTTTCGGCGATCAAGTAGCGTTACAGTCCGAGCTGATCGACCAAGAACGCGTCGATGCGGACGAGTTCAGCGGTGTCGTTGAAAGCGGGACCGCCGTGGGCGCTGCCGTGTTTGACTTCGAAGTGAACGGGTAGGCCGTGGGTTTTGTAGACGCCGTGGAGTTCGTGCGCTTGGTTGATCGGCATTTGCGGATCCTGGTCACCGTGGGAGAGGTAAAGAGGCGGGTCGTTGGTATCTATATGGAAGACCGGACTGGCGAGTTTGGCCGTCTCGGGCACGTCGTCGGGTTGGCCACCGATGAATAAGTCCAACGCGGGCTGCCGCACACTGAGGCCATGAGGGGTCGACTGCTTTAGAATCGTGGTGAGGTTCGATGCGCCGTAGAGATCGACGATGGCCTGGACTGAGGAGCTTTGGTGGAGATTTCCACCCACGGTGCCTTCGTGTGGTTTGGAGTTGTTGGTGACTCCGATGATCGCCGCGAGATGTCCACCGGCGGATGAGCCTGATACGACGAAAGGGATGGTGGGAATACCCAGTTTATCCGCGTTTGCGCGGAGATAGCGGATGGCGGTTTTGACGTCGTGGGATTGGGCGGGGAAGGGAGCGACACCGGACAGGCGGTAGTCGACGCTGGCGATGGCCCAACCGTGAGCGATCAATCCTTTCAGGGCCGGCTTTGCGCGGGTGCCTGACCGCCAGGCGCCACCGTGCACCCAGATGATCACACCTTTGATGTCACCTGAAGGCCGATACAGGTCGAGATTGAGTTCCTGTTCGCCAACTTTAGCGAAGAGGTGGGTCGTGAAATCCTTGGCTTGGCCATGACTGCCGAAAAACAGCATGAGGACAATCGCGAGAATACATCGCATAGCTCAGATTGACGGATTTTCGGTCACGTCGGTGGCCCAGACGATGAGCCAGCCAGACTCTTCATCTACGTAGACGAAGGGTGAAATTTCTTCGTCTTCCGTCTCCACGTATTCGGCGTGGGCGACGAAGGTGAAGTGGTCGTGGAGATCCGCCCAGTCTTTCTGAGCGAGCAATGGCGCTTCGATGGGGCTCTCTGGGGCGGTGGCCTTGGGCCAGAAATTAATCGCGATGGCCAGAGCGGCAGCGATCGGAAGGGCGGTGCGGAGCAATCGACTCCAACTGGGCAGACTGCCGCTGGTTTTGACGGTTTCACCAGCACGGATACGGCGGCGGACCGCGTGCCACTCGGTGGTGGCATCGGGGGTTGCTACCTGATTATCCGCATCGCGCCAGGTCTTGGTAGCGGCCGCGAGTTGATCGGTGAGCACGTGGCATTGCGGACACTCCTGCAGGTGCTGGGCCAAAATAGCCGCATCCGCGGCACCGAGTGGGGTGTCGCGGGCGGCGAGAATTTGGGTTTCAGCATCGCGGCAGTTCATCTTGATCCAAGGAGTAGCTTACCACCGAGTGCGGCTCGAGACCCAGACTTTTTGTTGGCGATAGGTCCAGAAGCCCCGCTCGTAGTGACGGATGCGGCGACCGCAGTTATCGTAGTGGTAGGAGGTCTGGGAGGGGACCCATACTTTGACGCTGCGGTAGGTCCAGTGGCCGCCGGAGTTATTCCGACTGCGGGAGGAGCGGCAGGTATCACACCCGCAGCTCGAACCGTGTTTGCGACTGTAGCCGTTGTTACTGCGCTGGTTGCGGTCGTTGTAACGGCTCGATTCGTAGTGATGGTCGTTATCGAGAGCGTCGTTGACGACGGCACCGAGGATGACGCCGCCCAGCAAGCCGCCCAGGATGGCCGCTTCTTTGTCGCCCAGGGCTGAGGCAGAGCGAGGGGTGAAGGTAAAAGAGGCAACGAGGGTAAGAGCAATTAGGATATTTTTCATTTGGATCTCCGGGTTAATGTTCATCCGTTGGGACGAAGCTCCCGGAGCCCGTATTCAAAATATTTCGTATTTTTATTCGGCGATTACGATTAGGGCGTAGACGGAGTTGTCGTCGTGGGTGGGGCCACCCAGCACCGCAGGGACACCGGGGCGCAATACGAGGCCGGTTCGCATGAAGGTGTGCGATCCGCCTTTCCAGTTCAGCTGCACGCGAATGCGGTCGTCTTGGGAAGATTCGGTGGTGAAGTGCAGGACTTGATTCTGCCCGACGGAGATTTTGCCTTCGCCGGGGATGCTGGCGCGCCCGCTTCCACTACCGAGTTGTTGGAAGCTCTCGAATCGCAGGATGCGACGCAGGGTGGATTCATACTTGGAGAGGCTGCGGTCGGTTTTGCCGGGGTCTTTGGAGGCAGAGACCAGAATGGCGCGCACGGTAACCTGGCCTGCTTCAGCGGCGAGTAGAGCGGGAGAACTTGCAGCCAGTAGGAGGGCGCAAGTGAGGAGAATTCGGTGGATTAATCGCATGGCGTTTCGCGTAGTTTTTGGGCGAGCAGACGGCGGGCATGAAAAAGACGAGACATCACGGTGCCGCGGCGACAGCCGAGGGACTGAGCGATCTCGTCGTAGGTTAGACCTTGTATCTCGCGTAAGGCGAGCACGGCTCTTTGTTTGGGAGGGAGGGAAGCGAGCAACTGATCGAAGCGTGCAAGGCGTTCGGACTGTTCGAGTTGCTCGGGGGCGGTGGGCCGCTCATCGGCAGGTTCAAAAGCGGGCGGGGCGTCAGGATTGTCGTCGGGACGGGCAAAGGGGAGGAATCGATCAAACCAGCGTTGGCGTTTTCGCAGGTGGTCGACGGCCCGGCGCACCGCGATGGGGTGCAACCAGGTGGTGAACTTCGATTCACCCCGGAATTTCCCGATCTGTTGCCAAGCTTTTACCCAAATCTCTTGGCAAAGATCACGGGCATCATGTTCGTTGCGGACGATGGCTAGCACAGAGCGAAAGACTGCTTCGTAGTGAGTCTGCATGAGCTCACTAAACGCGTCTTCGTCTCCGCGGCGGGCAGCTTCAATCCTGCGGTACTCGAGAGCGGCCTCCGACGGTTCCTCCATGTGATCAGGAAAGATCAGCGCCGAAAGGGACCGCGGCGGTAACGGTAATCATCGTAGGGCAAGTTGCCCTTCATGGTTCCGAAGGAAATGACGGCGTTAAACCGACCCTTGGGATCACTGATTACCGTGGTGGCAGATCCGCCGTAGAAAGAACCAGCGCTGCTGGTGCCGACGGTCATCGTGACTGAGCCATGGACTTCGAGGAGCGGACCTTTGCCGCGGAATTCGGCATTATCGCCTCGACGGGTGGATCGGGGACCCCGGCCGTCGCCACGATAAACGTAGGAAACGGGTTGGTCGGCGAGGAAACCGGTAATGTGTTCGTCGAGGCGAACGCGTTGACCGTCACTCATGCGTTCGATGCCGGTAGCTACGAGTTCTGCATCCGTGCGTCGTTCACTAAATCCTCCCGCGAAGCCGTTGACTCCACCCGCTCTAGCGGAGCTGACCTCATAGGCAATGAGGTTTTCCAGATTAGCTTGTTCCAGCTTGGAAAGCTCATGCACTCCGGTCGTGAGGGTCTCGATCTGGGCAAGTTTGGAGATGAAATACCCCTCGATTTCAGCATTTTCGGTCGCGGCGGCAGGCTCTTCTTCGGCCAGCAACAACCCCGGGAAAATCATGACCAAGCAGCAGGCGCGAATTCGTGAGGTTAAAGCGGACATGAGGGGTGAGAGGCGAGAGCGGCTGATTTGTTCCGCCGGAGTGAACTCGGGCAGGTTGCATTCTAGCCAAACTACAATCAAGCGTCTTCGATAGTGAGGGGCTGGTCGAGTTTGGTGGGAATGGGCAGGGTGATTTGCACGAACCAAGTCTTCTTGCGGGTCACTTCTTGCTTCCAGCTGCCACCGAGCTCTCCGACGCGTTGACCGACGTTGTTGAGGCCGTTGCCTGCCTCGGCTGCGGTCCGCTGCTTCAGGCCATCGTTTTCGGAAATGAGGATTAGGGAGTCGTGGGTGCGTTCGATGACGAAGGTGATGAATTGGGGCTGCGAGTGCCGGCCGATATTGCCCACCAGTTCGCGGATCAAGTAGAGCAACTGGATCTGAGTCGCGCGGGAGCACCCTTCGAAAGCGTCGGGCGAAACTCTGAATGTGGCGGCCTCAGCCGCCAAGTTTTGGAGGTGTTTCTCGAATCGAGGTAAGGTGGATGCGAGTCCTTGGTCTCGGAGTTCTTCCGGTTCAATATCGAGGAGGAGATTTCGTAAATCTTTGGAGCATTCTTCTAATATATCCCGAATGCCCCCGAGGTCTTCCGCGGAAGGTGGAGCGTCTTTTTTGGTGGCCGAGTGCATCACGCCTAGTTTCAGGCGAGCGGCATAGAGCGATTGCATGGGACCGTCATGGAGGTTGGATGCGAGCCGGAGTCGTAGGGCTTCGTTGGTCGTATGATCGCCGTTAGTTGTTGTCGGGATGTTGCTGCGGCGTCGGATTTCTTCCTGAAGCATACGGCCCCGTCGAAATTGCGAAGAGATCAATCGCGCGATTTCGCCGAAGTCCGATTTAGTCACGAGGAGATGGCTCAGGTGGACCGGGTCTCTCGTATCCAAACTTCGGATGATTCGACCCAAGGGTTGCACGATGGTGAGTCCCAGAATGCTTCCGACCCCAATGAGGAGCAGGGTGAAGACCACTCCACCCCAGATCAGATTCCGGTGAAGGGTGTCGTTGAGTTTCTCGATAGCGGGAGCCGAAAACGTTCCGCGAATCGTCGCGATCACCTCACCGTTGATGCCGAGGATGGGGTGATGAAATGTCAGCGCTGAAAAAATGAGCTCATCGGACGCGAGTTCGGTCAGGTTTAGCGCAGCTGGAAGGACTTCCAGCTGGGTGCGGGTGAGCAGTCCCAACTTCGCGAGAAACTCTTGATCCCAATGGTGGCCGATAAATGAGTAGCCGACGACCGGAGTCTCGTTGCGCCAGAAATTCGGATCCTGAATGGCGGCGCCAAATATCTCCCATAGTTCGCCACCCAAATTGATGAAGTAAGAGAACTCGTAGTTATCCGCGATCAGTTGATGGAGCAGTTCAAGCTCGTTAACTGGAAGAGGTCGGGAACGATATTCGGCGTCGGCCTGGTGAATGACATTTAGGTCTGGGGTGGTGACCCATACCGTGTCGCCACCTGCCAGTGTCCCCCCCCCATCATATCGATGTTTTCCGATGCCCAATCGGTATCAGGCTCGGCCACGAAGTTCACGGCCTCGTCCCACCATGAGAAACTGGCCACCCAGGTCTTCAGTTCAGTGCCCTGCAGTTTGATGGAACTATCGAGGAAGTGACTGTATTCCGCTCGCCGCTCTTCGAGCATGCCCTCAATGGCACGGTTGTTGGCGCGGTAAAGCTGATCACCGGCAAACAGTCCGATCAAAAACAGCCCTGATAAGATCAGGATGAATCGAAGTAGAATACTCAATTTTTAGAAAATGATGCGTCTCATGTGGATCGCTCAAGACTGGGTGGTTTGTCGTTTAGCCGCAGATCGGGCCGTCAGGAAAACGGCTGCCATCCATCCGCCGATCCAGATGAGGGCATAGAATTCGCGACCCAGCACGACCAGTTCATTGGTCATGTGCCATTCCTGAGTTAGATCCAGGAAGCGCACGCGCCATGCCCCGAGTTGGATATATTTGATCTCCCAAAGCAGCACGATCGCGAAAACTATACCTGAGAGAATCTTGGCGTAGGGAAGCTTGTTGAGCGCGGCCAACCCCGCCGTAATTGCCGCTGCCAGATAGATTAAGATCCAAACTAAAGGATTGGGGTCATTAAATTGAATCAGGACGGACAGAGTGAAAATCGCGGCCATGATTCCGTGGGTAATACGCAGCGGAAGAGACATTCAGCGATTAGGACGGTCGAGCGAAAGAAAGCAAGGGAACCGATGGCCCCAATTTTGAGTCTAGGGTAACGCCCCGAGATCAAAATTATTATAGAAATTCTTACAATAAAATCAGTTAACGCAGTGTCAGACGACTCTCACTCTTCTCCCCAGAGCCAGCCAGATTCTTCTGATGAGCCTTCCTCGTCTGTTGGGACATCTCTGATGGAGCGCGCCCTGCGTGATCTCGCGGCGTTGGGGGAGGGGTCATTGACGTTGAAAGAGCTGGGTCGGGAGATTGATCAAATTCTCCGGCGGGTCATGTATTTGCCCAATCTCTTCATCTGCTTGATCGACGAGGAGCCGCCCCGGATTCGATTCGTTTACTGTCGGGATGAACATGATCGGCACGTCGACCGGCCGATCGATGGCAAGGGATTTACGGACAAAGTCTACCTGACCAGGAAATCGCTTTTAATCCAACGAACCCAATCCAACGAAATGTTGCAGGCCGGTCAGTTGGTGAACCACGGGGTGCCGAGTTTGGTGTGGTTGGGTGTGCCGCTTTTGTCGGGCGAACGAATCCTCGGTGTCATGGCGGCTCAGGATTATGAGGATGCGAAAAACCTGAGGGCTGAGCATGAAGAGAAGTTCATGGCGGTAGCAGCATTGATCGCGGGATTGGTGGAGCGATCGGCCCGGTGGACGGATCGGCGGGGCCAGATTCAAAACGAGCAAGAACGCCGCCGCCAGATCAAGGCACTGTTTGCTACCATCGGTCATGAGATCCGATCTCCGCTCTCGGTTATCCAAGGATTCTCGGATTTATTGATCGATGATTTGCGTGATTCTCCCGGTGAGTTGACCGCCCAACGCATCGCCAAAGCGGCGCTCGAACTTTCAGACGCCACCGATCGTTTGCTTGATTATACGTCAGCTGAATCAGGAGCCGCTGATACGACTCCGGTTTCGACAGATTTGAGGGCATGGAGCATCAGTTACGAAACGTGGGCTAAGACGGCAGCGAGCTTCGTAGGCGTCGAAGTCGAAGCGATGATGACGGTGGGAAACCCAATCTCGGTGCGGCTGGATGCGGAGCGATTGCGTCAACTGTTACAGCACCTGATGCGCATCGCCTTTCACCTCAAAGGGGTGGCAAAGGTGCGTTGGGGTTTACGCGAGCAACCGGTTTATACCATTCCTCACGAATTACTCCGGTTGGCTTTTTACATCGAGGCCCAACCAACCGATCTAGACCAGGCCCCCACGCGAGGGGAATCTCTCCAACTTGCGCCCGTCGATCTCGCCGATGGTCGCACGTATGACGGCACGACCGTGAGCTTAGCCATCGCGGAACGTTTTGCCGAAATGTTGGGGGCGGAGATCACAGTAAGTGCGGGCTTCGATACTCCGTGGCGAGCGACCGTGGTGTTGACTGCGCCCGTGGTGCTGACGCCGGGGGACGACAAAGGTGAAGCGGCGACGTCGATCATGCGCGCCAAGCTTCAGCAGCAATCTCAACGCGTGGTCGTAGTCACCTCCGACGAAGATTCGCGAACGCAGATCCTGCAGTATTTCGAGGAAGCCGTGGGAGCTTCGCCTCACGTGGTGTCGCGTGTTGCCGAGCTTACAGACTTATTGCGCACCGAGCCGATCGGCGTCGTTATCGCATTGGATGAATCTGGTGCCAGTCGGGTATCAGAGGTTCACCGCGCCCTGCAGAATCGAGCAGACAATTTCGTGAAACCTTATGTGATCGCGGTCAGTCACGATCAGAGCCCGGACGGAGTGGAACGATTGCTCGACGACGGCGCCGATGCCTACGTGCCCTGTCCACTCAATGTTTCTGCGTTGATCGTCGTGTTATCCGAAGCGTGGTTGGAATACGAACGCCGGTCCGAATAGATCGAAGATTGAGCGTCGGGCGAGATCTACGATGCGAGTCGGCACACGTAGACCGTGCTGTGCGAATCTTTGTGTAGAAACGGATTCGCAAAGGCGACGACTTCGGTTGTTACCTCGGCGAAGACGGCGCGAAGGTTCTGCAGAAATTTCTCTTCCGGTGGATCGTCCGACCACAGGCCAAATATGCCCCCAGGGTGGAGCAAACGGGAAAACTCTCGCAGGCCGGTTTCGCTGTAAAATTCGGAGTGCCGGGGATGGAGTAAATGGTCGGGTGAGTGGTCGATATCTAGCAGGATGGCGTGGAATTTCCGATTCGGTTGATCCGGATCGTATCCGGAGCCATCGTTGGCTGATAGGGCGAAGAAGTCACCGTGCACAAATCGACAGCGAGGGTCACCCGTGAGTTTGGGACCGAGGGGGACGAGACCTTGATTGTGCCAATCAATGACCGGCTGGAGGTAGTCGACGACCAATAGCGAAGCGACACGTTCGTCCTGCAGAGCAGTCCAAGCGGTGTAGCCCAATCCCAGTCCACCTACGACAACATCGGGCGCTGGATCGGTGACTGCGGCCATGCCCATGCGACCCAGCTCTTCCTCCACCTTAGTGAAGAGGGAAGACATCAGGTAATCGTTGCCCAGCTTCACCTCATGGATTTCGCGGTTATCGAGCATCTTGAGGCGTTGACGCCGTAAACTCACGGGACCGAGCGGGGTTTCCTGATAGTCGATTTCTTCGAAGTTGGCAGACATGAGATGAGTTGTTTCTGGTATTCCCGGCGGGAATCGAACCCACATCCAGTGTTTAGGAAACACTTGTTCTATCCGTTGAACTACGGGAACCTAGAAAAGCGATTGGTTTGGCGGGCTGGTGACGGAGTCGCAAGCCCGATCGAATTCGGGATTTTAGTGAAACTTGTCCGGCGATAGGGCGTCCTATTCCATACCCTGCAGCGCTTTCTCGACATCGCTCCTGCAGCGGTCTTATTCGAATACGTCATGATTTTACCAATTTCTTCATCGCCCCGCTCCCAAACTCGCGGCTTCACGTTACTTGAAATCATGGTCGTGCTCGCTATCCTGGGCCTGTTGGTGGCGGTGCTAGTTCGTAATGTCGGGGGTGACCTTGATCGCGGTCAGGAGCAGGCAGCATCACTTTTTGTCAAAACCACCCTCGAGAGTCCGCTCACCGGCTTTCGGATCGATACCGGAAATTACCCGACCACCGCCCAAGGATTGGACGCCTTAGTGACGGAGCCACAAGGAGCACGGGGTTGGAGAGGTCCGTATCTCGACAAGCTCCCGAGGGATCCTTGGCAGCAATCTTACGAGTATCGGTATCCCGGCACTCACAATAAAAACAAATTCGACCTGTTTTCCAAAGGCCGTGACCAAACGGCCGGCACGGACGACGACGTCGGCAACTGGTAAACGTCGCCGATTGGCGGTCATATGAATTTTTACCGCCGACTCTTGCTAGACTCGACTCGTGGAAGAGGTGGGTCCGGATTCACCCTGATCGAGATTGTGGTGGTAATTGCGCTGATGGGAGTGCTGGCCACGGTACTTGCGGTGGGGGCATCCCGATTGATGGTGGATCGGGAAGAATCACCGGAAGACATGTTCTGGTTTGCGGTGGGCGAAGCGCGTAAGTTTGCCCTCCAGCATGAGATCGATGTAACGCTGAGTTTCGATAATGATGAACAGGTTTTTATAGCCGCGACTGATTTGGGGACCAGAGAGGTCCCACTGCCTTCGCAACAGCCGATCACCCTGGACTTCCTCGGAGTGACGGCGGGCGAACAAACGATTCTGATCGGAGGTTCACTGGTGGAGGCGAACCTGTTGAGTGCGGTGAAGTTTTTCCGAGATGGCACGTGTTCGCCGTTTCGAGCCCGACTAGATATTGAAGGTAAACAACCCTTGGTTTTGGAAATAGATCCGTGGACCTGTGCGCCGATTTTACGGGATGAGGAGAGGCGATTCTGATATGCGTAACCGGGCGTTCACGATCATCGAAGTGTTAGCGGCGTTAGCGATATTCGCGACGGCCGCGATTGTGTTGGGGGCCGCTTACGTCAACGTGCTGAACGGCTACGCTCACGCCGAACGCGCTACGAAGGTTGATGCGGACTTGCGGTTCGCGCGGGAGATATTGTTTCGCCAACCGGATCTGGATTTAGTCGAGGAGGGGGACGAGTTTGAATCGGCTGATGGCCGCCGCGTGATCTGGCGAGCGATTGTTGAACCCACATTGGTGGCCGACTTGTTTGAGGTGGAATTTGAGGTAGAGTTGATCGATGAAAATACCGGCGAAGGTGAAACGGTGACCGAGCGATTTCGGCTCCTGCGTCCGACTTGGTCCGAGGATAATGATCGCGATCAATTACGCCAAGAGGCGCGCGATAATCTCACGCAGTATTTGGAGGGCTATCGCGGCAACCGATGAAACGTGTGATTCCCAGTTCACGACGTGGTTTCACCATGATCGAATTGATCGTGGCGATGGTGCTGATCGCCGGGGTGATGATCGGCCTTAATACGTTTATTTTTTCCATGTCCGAGTTGTGGGGCCGAGGACGGGAGTATCGGCTGTTTGACCAACATGCGCGGTCGCTGACTCGTTTTTTGGAGGGTGAACTACGCCAGGCGGCACTCCCACCCCGGGTGGCCAAAGATGTCGCGGCGGTTGAGGCTCGAGAGGTCGAAGTGGATTTTGGTCGTCGCGAGGATCTGCTGGTTTTTGGACTGCGGGAGGGGAGTCGAATTTTGCAGTGGCCGGAGCGACCCTTGCCTGACGTGTGGGCCGCACTGGAGGTAAAGCGCGGCGAAGGGCTCATCCTCTATTGGCAGTCCGCTTTGGAGGAGGAGTTTAATACCGATCCTCCGCGTGAGATGGTATTGTCGCAGCTGGTGACAGCGATGCGCTACGAGTATTTCGAGGCTGATTTTGGACAGTGGGAAATCGAGAACCGATTGCGCACGGGTGATGATGGGGAACTCGAAACGCCCGGTCGAATTCGTCTCACGTTTACCTATCGTGAACAAGAGGTGCAGACGATTGTGCCTTTGACCATTTTTGGCGAAGGGTTGCCGCCGTTTTAAGATGAGAGGACTTGCGCATAATTCTCTTCAGAGTGGTCCGCGTCGTGAGCGTGCGACGGTGCTCGTGATCGTATTGGTCACGTTGTTATTCGCGACGACGGCACTTTTTCTCTTCATCGAAAAAGCGAGCACGGACCTCATTGTGCATGTGCGCGATAGTGATCGAGTCCGGCTGAGACAGGAGGCGTATTCGGCGTTGGAGACGACGCTGGCGGTGTTGGTTGATTTTCAAGAAGTATTGGGTGGATTACATAGTCCGGCGGAGGGCTGGGCTGAACCGCTAGAATGGGGTGATTATGAACCGGCCGAAGGTCGCGAGGTGAAAGTGACGTTTGAGGATGAGAGCGGCCGGCTTCCCTTTGGCACGCTGGATTTTCAAATGTGGGTGCGGCTCTTCGAATCGTGGGGAGTGCGTGAGTTCGATGCCGAAGGTTGGGCGGATGCGCTGCTGGGCTGGTCTCAGGAAGACTACGTTGCCAACACGTTCGATGCCCCAAGCCTAGAAGACTATGAGCGCGACCCACTAGGTTTTGCGCCGCCTGCCCGGCAACCCCACTCCTGGGACGAATTGCGAGCGATCGATCTGATTCGAGATGAGTTTTTCGACGAGACGGGACGGCCCAACGAATACTATCAACGGATGGAAGAGTCGGTGACGTTGCTGAAATACAATACGCCCAATATCAATGCGGCATCTGCGGGGGCTCTGGCCGCTCTGGGGCAATACGATGATACTCAGCAGGATTTGTTGAGGGACTATTTGGGTGGATCCGGAGTTCATCGTAGCAACGGGCCGGGCTTCTTCACCGATGCCAATGAAGTGGCGACGATCCTCGGCGATCAGGGGGGTGCCGGTGGTTTCGGGGCGAATATCCAGGCGTTGCGAATCAATGTTGAGGTCACTCAAGGCGTCTCGACCTATCTGCTCAGCGTCGTGGTAGCTCCGCCGGGTGGCGCTACCTCAAACGCCACGGATCCGATCCCGGAACGCGAGTCGCTCAATGGGCAGACTGAAGATGAACCTGAGACCCGTGAGCCGACGATCTCGGCGGCTGCGATGGCTATCACAGGACCGGGTGGTGATGACGAACTTCCTGAATCTATCGAGTATCCCTTTACACTTCTCTCGATCCAAGAGAAGGATGCTGCAGACCGAACCACACCTTTGGCCCAATCGACCGAGCCTTAATAATGCCCAAACTTACCCTAAAACTCCCGGTGCTACAGACCCGCACTCGTGAAGTCGCGATCCTACCGGATCATCGTTTCTTCATGCGCTCGGTTGCATTGACGGATGAGGCCGAGGCGGGACCGATAGCAGATCAGATCGAACTCGCCTTGGAAGGTATGGCTCCGTTTCCCCTCAGCCAGACGCTGTGGGCCTACTGGACGAAACCCGGTTGCGATCACGCGATGGTCTTCGCTGCTTACCAAAAGCGATTTACCGCGGAGGAGATGGAAGCCTGGAGTGAGGCGGAATGGGTGACTCCCAGATTGAGCACGTTGCTCATCGAAGAGAATCCGTCAGCGGCGACGACGTATATTTTGACGGCTGAAGATGGCCTGACCGCGGTGCACTTTGGCGATGCTTCGGGCGTGCCGACCCAAATCCGGGCGGTGGCGCTCTCGCCCGAGGTTTCCGATCAAGAAATCGCGACCGTTCGCGAAGAGCTCATTCGGGCCTGTGGAGGTAGCACCACGGTGCGTGATCTCGAGGCCACCGAAGTCGAAGCCGGCCAACCGGGAACCGACGAACTTTTGATCAAGCGGGCAGGGGAAGATACCGCTGTAAGCCTCGATTTGGCCCAGGCGCTCGACGTGCGCGATCAAGCAGAACTGACCGGCCGCCGTCGTGCTCGCGTGCGTGATTCATGGCTCTGGCGCGGTTTGGTGGCAGCTCTGGTCACGCTGTTATTTGCTGGTTTGGCTGAACTTTCCTTGTGGGGAGCCAGTTTCTGGCAGGACGCGTTGCATCAGCAGGTCCAAGTCCAGTCGCCAGTCGTCAGCGAGATTGAAACGGCCGATCGGCTCGCAACTCGGATTGAGGAGTTGCACACGAAGCGTCTGCGACCATTCGAGATGATCGCCATCGCCGATGGCCCCCGTCCGGAGACGATAATATTTCTACGCACAGAGGCCACAGGCCTCTACACGCTCGAAATTGAAGCTGAGACCAATGACATCCAATCGATCGATAACTACGTATCTGCCCTCAGGGACTTGGCCGGCATTGAAAGCGTGGATCCACCCGACCTAGATACCCGCGGATCGCAATCGACGATACGATTATTAGTGCGATTTACCTCCGATGCGTTTGATACCAATTCCGAAGCGGAGGAATCCTCATGAAGGCTTGGTTCATCAGTCGCGTAGCCCGTGAAAAACTCCTATTGTTGCTCTTTGCCGTTGCCGCCGCGGTGCTCTGGGTATCCGGCCTGTGGGAGCGCGGACGTTCGGTGGTGGTCGACGTGCGGGAGACCCGTTCGGTTTTAGACACTCAGAAACAGTGGCTTTCGGCGAAGAGTCGGATCGAAAAAGAGGCGGCAGACGCCGTGGCAAATCTGGATGGTTCACGGACCTTCAATCGCCTTCGATTGTCTGCCGAACTGAGCACCCTCGCGAAGGAAGCTGGGATCGACCAAAATCTGCGCAGCGAGGCTCAGCCCACGCAACAAACGGCCCAATTTTCCATCCATACCGTATCATTGACCCTAAGCCGGGTGCATTGGGAAAATAATCTGTTGCCGTTTTACGCGGAGCTCTCGAAACGCGCTCCTTACATCAGTATTGAGAGTTTTTCGCTCGGATCGGTGCGAAATAACCCGGCCGAGTTAAACGCGCGTCTGACTGTTTCGTCGGTCGAAATCGCTGAGTCCCCCTAGTTTCGCGCCCTGATCAGGGTTGCTAGGACTGATTTTACTGGAACCATACAAACGTCTTGCGACTCTTTGATGAGTCGCCGTCGAGTTTTCCATGTATCGACGGTGATTCGCTCCCCACCTCTTTTATCAGAAAAGACCCTATGTCCCTGTTTACCCGCGTCTCTCTGCGCCTTCCTCGGCACAGCCGAATCTTGCTTTGGAGCCTCGTGCTTTGGATGGCTTCCCCTCAGCGGGACGCGCGAGCGGAGTCCACCCTCCACTACAAATTCCAATCATGGCAGGAGGAGGATGGTCGCGTGCGGGTTGATGCTCATTACGCGGAGGCCGAGCACACGTGGGCTACGGGTGATAAACTTCGCTTGGTCGGGTTGATAGACACGATTACTGGCGCGACCCCGTCGGGTCAGCCACCTCCTGATGGGAGCGACCAAGTGCCATTGTCCCGCCTCGAAGATCTCCGCGAAGCCTACCAAATCGAATATTCTCACCCCTTCGAGCAGGCGGCCATCGCGGTGGGCTACGGCAACAGCAAGGAAAGCGACTACCTCTCAGACGTCTGGTCGTTGAACGGCCAACTTTTTTTCAACCAAAAGGACACGACGCTCTTGATGGGATATGCCGAGGCCAACGATGACGTCACAGCGGCCTTTCTTAGCCGTCCGCGGGAAAAGAAAGTGCAGGATGCGATCATCGGCCTGACTCAGGTCCTTTCACCCCGCACTTCGGTCACCGCCAACCTGACTTACGGCAAGCAACGCGGTTACCTCTCCGATCCCTACAAGATCGTGGAGAAGGCCACCGAGATTTTACCAGGATTTTCGCTTAACCTCACCTTCCCCGAGAATCGCCCAAGTTCGAAAGAGAAGCTGATCGGTTTCTTCAGCGTTAATCATGCGATCGAACCGCTTAATGCCGCCATCGAGTCTTCTTTCCGTCTGTTGGATGATAATTGGGGCATCACGAGTCAGACCTTCGAGTTTGCTTGGTATCAGCGTTTCGGTGAAAAACTGATCATTCGTCCTGCGGTGCGTTACTATCGCCAATCCGCCGCTGATTTTTACGCCGTCGATTTGGATAATTCCCCCATCGTGCCGCCGAGTGAATCGACCGGCCGCGCTCCTTATTATTCGTCCGACTATCGACTCTCGAACATGGAAACGTGGATGCTCGGGGTGAAGGCCGTTTGGGACATCAACGAACACGTGTCCGTCGATGCGACCCTAGAGAAGTATATCATGAACGGCCGGGATAGCATCACGTCGTCCAGCGCTTACGTAGACGCCAATGTAATCACGGTCGGAATTCGCTTATGGCTCTGATTCAGGACAGTCATGCGGCATTGAACCAATCGAACGGGGGGAAACCCGCGGCGACGGATTTCGCGCCCTTGCGCCGGATTGATTTCCACGCGATGGGCACGCGTTGTCTGATTCAATTTGCGATGAGTGATGCGGCGGTCGCGACCCGTTTCGATCAGGCGGTGAGGGCGTGGGTGCAAAACTACGAAGCCCGCTACACCCGATTCCGTGACGACAGTATCATCGGTAAAATCAATCGTGCCGCCGGCAATGGCGAATGGGTGGTGATCGACGAGGAAATGGAGCGGATGCTGGAGATGTGCGGCACGGTGCACTTCATGACCCAAGGTATTGTCGATGTGACGGCGGGACCGCTCGCCAAGCTCTGGGATTATCACATTGAGCATCCGCGTTTGCCGACCGAAGCGGAAGTAGCCCTGGCCTGTGAATTGGTCGGTTGGTCCAAGGTTGAACGCGAACCAGGCCGGGTGCGGTTACCGCAAACGGGCATGTCGCTCGACCTCGGGGGATGGGGCAAGGAGTTCGCCGTCGATATGGCCGTGCAGATGGCCACTGAACATGGCATCGAAAAGATTTTGGTAGATTTCGGACACGACATTCGAGTCGTCGGCACCCCACCGGACCGTCCGGCTTGGCACATTGGTTTGGAGGATCCCAATGAGCCGGGTAAGCTGTGGGGGAGTATCGGTGCCGTGAATACGTCAGTGGCGAGCTCGGGGAATTACCAGCGCGGCTTCGTTATCGATGGGCAACGTTACGGGCACATCATCGATCCGCGGTCGGGTCGTCCCACCACCAATGGCCTGCAGCAGGTCACCGTGGTCGCACCGTCTTGTATACAAGCCGGCATGTTAGCGACCGCCGCTTTTGTGATGGGGCCGGAAAATGGCCTCGATTTTATTCAATCAACTCCCGGGGCCGAAGGCTGCATGGTCTCGACGGGAGCCAAACACCAAACCCGAGGATTTTTCCATTATGTGGTCAGCTAAACTAAAATCCATTTTGACGGTAATTGCCGTCGCTTTAGCTCTAATGGTCACCGCAGCGCGGGCACTCGAACCCGGTGATCCGTTGCCAGATTGGGCGAGCTTTGAGCTCGAAGGGGAGGTCCCCAATCTCGACGGCAAGGTCGTGATGATCGACGTATGGGCCTCGTGGTGCGCTCCGTGCAAAGCTTCGTTCCCTGCCTACGGGGAATTGCAGCAGGAGTGGGCCGAGCAGGGGTTTGTGATCCTGGGCGTAAGCGTAGATCGTAAGTCCAAGGACTACGCCCGCTCTCTTAAGCAGACACCTCCGGGCTTCGCGACGGTGAGGGATGTGACGCAGAAGCTGGCGGCGAAACTCAGTCCGCCGGCGATGCCGACGAGTTATATTTTTGGTCGCGATGGTAAGCTGCGGAAAGTCCATAAGGGCTATCGTGGTGATCGCACGGTGGAGCTCTTGCGCTCCGAAATTGAACCCCTCCTTGCTGAGACCCGATGATGAAACGAAAACTATTATCTCTTCTATCTACGGTGGGCGCTGCCCTCGTTTTCTCGGGTTGCCAAAACGTGGAACCTTGGGAGAAAGGGTTACTCGCCGACTACACCATGCGAGCTGATCGTGACGCGATGCATGATACGATGTCCGAACATATTTACTTTTCTCGTGAAGCCTCCTCCGGCGGTCGCGGAGTCGGTGCCTCCGGCTGCGGCTGTAACTAATTTAACCCACCACATACCCTCCCTGACATGAACACCTTCACCACGGCCTATTTCCGCCTTCGTTGGCTCCATCTTCCCGCCGCATTACTTATGGTTTTGCTGCAACGCCTGCCGATGTTGCGGGCGATCGTTACCACTGAATTTGTCGTCAGTTCGGGTGTGGGTAGCGTCTTGAAAGGTGTGCTGGCCGGCAGTGCCGCGCTGGGCGCTGTGCAAACGGTCGCGGGTGCCACCGAGCTTGATGCCGGAACAGGCGGTAATCCCGGATCTGCCACGGTGGGAGTTGCCTTCACTGGAGGATTTGCCGTCGTAGGTGCCCCGGCCGTTCCAGCTTCATATGAGATCACCGGTGACATTCCCCCCGGACTTACCGTCACCAATATTAGCGGTGATCAAGTGAATGGGTCGACCGTGACGATAACGGGCACGCCGACCGAAGCGGGTTCATTCGCCATGCGAATTCGCGCATGGAAAGGACCGAATAAAACGCTGAACGGTGGCCAGCCTACGTTTAATTATGTTATCAATATAGCCGCAGGCGGGGGCAGCGCACCGGCGATCTCGAATCAGCCGGATACATTGTCGGTGGCGACAGGCGGTTCGGCCTCATTTTCGGTGAGTGCTTCGGGTGATCCGACCCCTACCTTTCAGTGGCGCAAGGACGGCACCAACATCACCGGCGCCACGAGTTCGACGTTCTCGATTGCGACGGTCGCAGCCTCCGATGCCGGGGACTATACAGTCGTAGTTACGAATGCCTCCGGCAGCGATACCAGCACGGCGGCGACACTGACCGTTACGGCGGCTGCTACCGTGACGATTGGGACTCAACCCGTGTCAATCAACCCCGTCGTTGGCGGCACGGCATCGCTGTCGGTTATTGCGACATCCTCCGGTAGTTTGAGTTACCAATGGTTCCGTTTTAAGCGAGGGGAAGGGCTACGATCTCTCTCCGGTGAAACGGGGGCATCATTGGTTATTAATCCGGTAGCTACCTCGGACATGGGATTCTATTTCGCCCGCATCACCGGCGGCACGACGACGGTTGATTCGGCATACGCGATTCTAACCGTGCCGGGCGGCTCCAGTCGTCTAGCCAATCTCTCGACTCGTGGGAATGTGCCGGCTGGCGGTGAGTTGACGCCAGGATTTGTCCTGCGTGGAGACGGAACGAAGAATCTCGTGATTCGAGCGGTGGGGCCTGAGTTGGCTGACTTCGGTGTTTCCGGGGCGATGGCGGATCCCACCTTGGGTCTGGTGCCGCTCGGTGGTTCGACGCCTCAGTTAACCAACGACAACTGGGAGGATTCGAGCAACTCAGCGTCGCTGGTCACGACCAGTGCAACTCTCGGTGCTTTCCCGTTAGATTCCGGGTCGCTTGATGCTGCCGTGCTCACTTCCGTGTCGTTGCCCAATTCGCAGGGAAGTAAGGGATTTACGGTCCAAATCAAGTCTACGTCGGGCGCGGCGGGAATCATCTTGGCGGAAGTTTATGATCCCGATGCTGCCGGCACTTCCGCTCAGCTCACCAATATCTCGGCGCGCGGATTCAGTGGCTTAGGTGCCGACGTGCTCGCCCCCGGATTTGTAATCGATGGTGACGGGGCCATGACGATGTTGATTCGAGTGGTCGGTCCGACTCTGGGTAACTTTGGAGTATCTGGCACGATGGTAGATCCTCGATTGGAAGTTATCCCGGGTGGTCAAACATTTGTGGTGGCGAACAATGACAACTGGGGCGGCACCGCTGCCCTCAAAGCTGCCTTCGCTACGACGGGTGCATTCTCCTTCGCGGATGATGGTTCACTCGATGCTGTCGTGGTGGTGAGACTACCGCCCGGACCTTACACCGTGCGTCCATCGGGAGCCAACGACGGCACCGGAGTTATCCTAGTCGAAGCCTATGAAGTTATCGATTAGGGGAATGACGGAAAACCAAGTGGGACCGTGACTTTACTTTATCTGAATTTGCGACGGTTTCATCTGCCGGTCGCCCTATTGATCGTGCTCCTCCAACGGATGCCGCTGTTGCCCACTGCGATCACCGCGGAGTTTGTGCTAGGGACCGGCGTGGGCAGTGTGCTGAAAGGCGTTTTGGCGGGAAGCGCGGTGATGTTGTTGGAACCGCTCCACGCCCAGACCGGCGCGACTCCGGTGAGATTGGATCCAGGTCCTCGTGGTTTGCCCGCGAAAGCCACGGTTGGGGTTCCGTTCGGTGGTGGGTTCGCCATTGTGGGGGCGCCTGCCGGCGCTCAATCTTATGAAATTACCGGGCAAATTCCACCGGGACTAAGCGTGTTAAACTTGAATGGCGATACCGTGAATGGAGTGTCGGTTTCGATTTTAGGAACGCCCACATTGGCTGGTGAATATGTCCTGCAGGCGCGAGCTTGGCGGGGGCTCAATAAGACGCTTGATGGGGGTGGTTTACCATTCGACTACACGATTGAAGTGACCGAAGCACCGGATGCCGCGCCTTCAATTTCGAGTCAACCTGCTTCGCTGACCGTTTTGGATGGCTCGGCGGTAGTATTTTCGGTGACGGCTTTGGCGAACCCCTTGCCCACGTTTCAATGGCGCAAGGATGGCATCAATCTCAATGGAGCGACTGAGGCTACCTTAAATATTTCTTCCGTCACATCCGACGATACCGGGAATTACACGGTGGTGATCAACAATGCTTTGGGCCGGGTGACGAGTGCTCCGGCTACCCTGACGATTGCCGGAGCGGCCATCACGATTACGTCGCCGCCGGCTTCGATCGACGTCGAATCGGGGACGACAGGAATGCTATCGGTGACCGCCTTAGCGGCCACACCGCTTAGATTTCAATGGTTCCGTTATCGAACGGGAGAAGGACTTCGTATCTTGAGTGGTGAGACTCTGCCGACCCTCAATTTGGCGAGTGTGGGGGAGTCGGATATGGGGTTCTATTTTGCTCGAGTCACCGATGGGAACGAAACGGTTGATTCCGAAATCGCTATTGTGACGGTCACCGGTGGATCGAGCCGATTGGCTAATCTTTCGACTCGCGGAAGCGTGCCGGCGGGAGGCGAGCTGACTCCCGGATTTGTCCTGCGAGGTGATGGGTCAAAAAACCTCGTGATCCGCGCCATCGGGCCTGAGTTGGCGGACTTCGGGGTGACTCCAGCGATGGCCGATCCCACGCTTGCGCTGGTGCCATTGGGCGGCTCAACGCCGTCGCTCATCAACGACAACTGGGAAGATGCGGTCAACTCGAACCAACTCGCCTCGACCAGCAGGACTTTGGGGGCATTCCCGTTGGATGGCGAATCGCTCGATGCCGCCGTGCTCACCTCGGTCTCATTGCCAAATGCAGCGGGCAGTAAAGGGTTCACGGTGCAAATCACGTCAAAGAGTGGCGCGGCGGGTATCGCCCTGGCCGAGGTTTACGATCCTGATGGGACAGGGAGCTCGGCTCAGCTCACCAATATTTCAGCCCGGGGATTCAGCGGACTTGGGGCGGATGTGCTCGCGCCGGGATTTGTGATCGATGGAGACGGCGCGAAAACGATGTTGATCCGGGTGGTCGGACCGACGCTCGCAGGTTTTGGGGTGCCGGGCACCATGACCGATCCCCGTTTGGAAGTGATTCCCGGTGGGCAAACGTTTTCCATCGCCAGCAATGATAACTGGGGGGGCACCGCGGCGCTGAAAGCTGCTTTTCAGACGACGGGTGCGTTTGCTTTCCCGGACGACGCTTCACTCGATGCCGTGGTGGTCGTGCGCCTGCCTCCCGGCTCCTACACCGTTCGTCCTGCCGGAGCGGATGACGGCACGGGTGTCATATTGGTCGAGGCCTACGAGGTGTTAACTCCCTGATTCGGGATTTTGGTATAGGCCGCTGAGACGGAGTTATTGCCGCAAAGAGGCGCAAAAAGACCACACGCGTGCCGACTGTTCTCCGCGCGCCTAGTGGCGCCTCGACCCATTAATTAGCGATTTGACAGTTTTGCGCCTCTTTGCGGCTAAAAATTCGTTGGATCGGTGCCCTCCGCAGGACCGCGATTCTTGGGCTCTGAGTGGCTTTATGTCCCGTTTGGTGAAAAACCAGTCTTGGCGAGGGCACCTTTATCGCCAATGATGGTCTTCCTTTTTGTCCATGAAACGGTATCCCCTCCGACTCTTTCTTACTGCAGCGCTATTTGCGACTGTGGCTACTGCCCAAAACCCGGTCACGACCAATGCCATCGGCGCTCAATCCGGTTCGATCGGGGGAGGTGCCGCATCGATTGATCTGCGGTCTCACTTCGGGATGGATGGAGTGAACACTCCGCTCGTGCGTTTTGATACCGTTTTCGGTGAGTTCGATGTGGAGCTGCTGGAAAACGCCGCTCCCAACCACGTGACGAACTTCCTGCGCTACACGGACGCCGAACTTTATGATAACACGATTATCCATCGCACGGCGTCGTTTCTGTCTTCCGCACCTTCGATTACTCAGGGCGGAGCGTTTAAGGCCATCGAGGGGCTCACGCCGATAACCTCATTTGGTGACATCAATTTGGAGTATGAGCTGCCGAACGCCCGGGGGACGATCGCAGCCGCGCGGACCGCCGACATCAATAGCGCGAGTTCACAGTGGTTTTTTAACACCGAAGACAACACCACGACACTTGGCCCCGACAATAATAGCGGTTTCACCGCCTATGGTCGCGTGCTCGGCAACGGCATGGACGTGGTCGACGTGATCGCGAGTATCAACCGGTTCAACCTCGATGGAGGCGTGTTCTCCGAGATTCCGCTCCGTTTCTTCAGCGGCGGCACGGCCACGGTGGCAAACTTGGTCGTGGTCAATACGGTGCGTCGCATCGACATCTACCCCACCAGTGGTGACACGGGTTCAGCCCTAACCTTTACGGCTACCAGCTCGGACCAAACGGTGGTCACGGCCACCATCAATGGCAGCACGCTACAGTTGACGCCGGTATCCACCGGGTCGGCGACTGTCACCGTGCAAGCGGTGGGCGTGGCTGGTTTGGAAGTTACTCAAGAGTTCGCTTATGCCACCGGCGGCTTGGCCGTCACGACTCAACCCGCCTCGACCGACGTGGTTGAGGGAGCGAGTGCCAGCCTAACGGTCTCGGCGGTGTCTGATGCTGCTATCACATACCAGTGGTATCGTCTTCGTTCGGGTGAAACCGCTGGGCAAGCGATTACAGGGGCTACGACCGCCACTTTAAATCTTACCAATGTCGCGGCGAGTGACATGGGTTTCTATTGGGCGGCGCTGACTTCGGGCGGTGGTGTGACCAATTCTAAAATTGCGACCATCACGCTCAGTGGCGGCAGCAGTCGGCTGGCAAATCTTTCGACTCGGGGGCGCATTCCGGCCAATGGCACGCTTACTCCCGGATTCGTCCTGCGGGGCACGGGCACCAAGCCGCTCGTGATTCGAGCCGTGGGCCCGCAGTTGTTGAACTTTGGCGTGCAGAGCGCGCTCACCGATCCGAAGATGGAAATCATTCCGGCCGGCGGATCTGAGGCGATTGCGAGCAACGACAACTGGGGGACTGCCGCCAACGCTGCGACACTCGTCACCACCAGTGCCGCTCTCGGCGCATTCGGTTTAGATAACGGTTCAGCGGATGCCGCTATCCTCACGGACCTGCCGTTGCCGAATACTTCTGGCAGTCGCGGTTACACGGTGCGCATCTCGTCGACCGACAGCACATTGTCCGGTATTGCGTTGGCCGAGGTTTACGATCCTGGGGCCGTCGATGGAGACCTCCAACTCACCAATGTATCCGCTCTCGGCTTCTCCGGACTGGGTGAAGATGTCCTGTCGCCCGGATTTGTGATCGATGGGACCGGGGCGAAGACGATGCTTATTCGGGTGTCGGGACCGTCTCTGGTGAACTTTGGCGTCACAGGAACGATGACCGATCCGAAATTGTCTCTCATTCCAGCCGGCCAATCTATGGCCATTGCGACCAACGACAATTGGAGCGGCACGGCTGCGCTGAAAGCAGCCTTCGCGACCACGGGTGCATTTGAGTTAGATTCCGATGCATCGCTGGACGCGGTGATCTTGGTTCGCTTACCTCCGGGAGCTTACACGGTGAAGCCCGAAGGCGCGGATGGAGGCACTGGCACCATCCTCGTCGAAGCCTACGAAGTGATTGAGTAGGGCGGGGTGGGGTGGGGCGGAGGAACCGCTCACCGATCGTGACCGGTAAGGGGATCAAGTCGGAAAAAGTTTACTCCGTCCTCTCACCAGGACTGCGTAAAACTTTTTGACGACATGACCCCATCGACAACGGCTGCGGTTCAGTCCGGGTAGGGCGTGTTCGCCGAGCGCGCTGTTCCATCACCCCGGCTTCCCGGTTTACTCACATACTGAAGCTGCTGCTCAGCGTGAAGATGGCGCTGACCATCGCGTAGGCGATGAAGCCGACGAAAATAAAGACGCTCATCAACACGCCGCTTGCGATCACCTTGGTGAAGGTATTCAGCTGATTGGAGATCAGTTTCCGGTAGGTGATGGCGGTTTTTTTCAGAGAGGGCACCACGTTGCCGGTATTCTCACCGACCGCCATTTGATCAAGCACGAGATCGGGGAAACAGTGGGTATCGGGCAGGGCCTGAGACAGGGATTCCCCCTCCATAATACGATCAATAGCCGTATCAAAGGCCGCGCGGTGCACGCGGTTTTGCACCTGCTTTTCGGTCATGCGCAAGGCCTCGGCGGTCGTGATGCCATTTTCCAGCAACACAGAAAGTGTCTGACTGAATGAGAGCACGGTTTGGCTTTGCACGAAGGTATTTAGCATCGGAACGCGTAGGCTCCATTGGTCGGTCACCATGCGCCCCGCTTCGCTCACGCGCCAACGCCAGAAACTGATGCCGCCTACGACCGCACCCGCTACGACAAAGAGTCCGTATTTGAGGGCAAAGTCGGAGGTCATCACGAGAAGCTGAGTCGACCATGGTAGCTCGCCGCCGAGCGCATCGAGTAGGCCCTGCAGACGGGGCAGGAGGAAAAACAGGAAGAATAGAATGACGCCCGTAGCCACCACGGTCATGAAGATCGGGTAGGCGAGCGCGTTGCCGAGTTGGCGTCGCAGTTCGCGTTGTTCGGTCAGATGCTCGATAAGCCGTTCGAGCGTGCCGTTGAGGTTACCCGTCGCCTCGCCCGCTTGGATCAGACTGATGGTCGATTCATCGAAAACAGCGGGGAAGTCTTGGAGGGCGTTGGAAAGGTTAGCGCCCTCGCTCAACCGGTGCCAAACCTCGGTATTCAGCCTCTTCAAGGCTGGCTCTTTGATGCGTTGAGAAAGGAGGCGAATCGCCTCACCGGCGGAAAGTCCGCTCGAGGTCAGATCATGCAACGCTTGCAAGAACGGCAGGCGATGTTTGCGGACTAATTTGTTTGGTCCATGTGCGCCGGACGAATCGATCGATGGGCCAGAGAAAGGCTTCGTTTTCGGTGTCTTCGTTTTCGTGCCAGTTTTTTTGGCCCGAGTTTTGCTGGCAGCCCGCTCGGTCAGTTTGAGCGGTTTGAGACCTCGGGCTTGCAGCCGGCGCAATGCGTCTTTGCGCGAGGGCGCTTCCAGCTCAGCCGCGACAGCCTGGCCGTTCCGGTCTTTGGCGGTGTAGGCGAAATTAGGCATCGATTAGGATTCGGTCACGGTTACGACGCGGAGCACTTCCTCCATCGTAGTGTAACCGGCGACGATCTTCTCCCAGCCCGATTGGCCGAGGGTGCGCATCCCATGTTTGCGGGCGACTTGACCGAGCGTGCGGGTGCTCTCGCGCTTGAGCACGAGTTCGTGGAGCTCCTCATTGAGGCGGAAAATCTCGAAGATACCGATGCGGCCGCGATAGCCGGTGCCCCGGCAGCGATCACAACCGCACGGTGCTTTGAAGGTGGTGATTTGATGCTCGGGCTTATCTGGGTCGAGACCGAGCACGAGCAGGTTATCCCGGTGCTTGATCGGATTTATATCCTGCACCGTGGCGCACTCGGGACAGAGGCGTCGCACGAGCCGTTGGGCGATCACGAGTTCGATCGATGAGGCGACCAGGAAAGGCTCGATGCCCATGTCGACCAGACGGGTGAAGGCGCCCGGTGCGTCGTTGGTGTGAATGGTGGAGAACACCAAATGACCCGTGAGCGATGCCCGGATGGCGATGTCGGCCGTCTCGCGGTCACGTATCTCACCCACCATGATCACGTCGGGATCTTGCCGCAGCACGTGTCTTAGGGCACTAGCGAAAGTAAGACCGATCTCTGAGCGCACCTGGAGTTGGTTAACGCCGGCGATTTCGTATTCGATGGGATCTTCGATCGTGATGATGCGCAGGTCGGTCGAATTAATTTGGCGCAGGAAGGCGTTCAACGAAGTGGATTTTCCCGAACCGGTCGGCCCCGTGACGAGGATGATGCCGTGGGGGTAGACTAGAACCTCGGAGATGATATCTTGCTCAGTCTTACTCATGCCGAGCTTCTCCATCGAAAACGCCTGCTTCTTTTGATTCAGCAAACGCAGCGAAATCGATTCGGCGTAAATGGTGGGGAAGGTTGAGACGCGGATGTCGAGCACCACGCCAGCGGCCTTAAAATTGATTCGACCATCTTGGGGCAAGCGCTTCTCCGAGATGTTGAGGCGGGCCATGATCTTCACACGGGAGATAATGGCGTCCTGGTAGCGGAGCAGATTTTCCGGCACCGGCACGGGCACGAGCAAACCGTCCACCCGGTAGCGGATGCGGAGTTGCCCTTCTTGCGGTTCGAAATGGATATCCGTCGCTTCGTCGGCGATGGCTTGGGAAATGACTTCAGTGACGAAGCGAACGACCGCAGCGTCTTCATCGACGATATCGGCATCGGCCTTGGCGGCTTCCGGGGAAAGGTAGTCGTCGTCGCCATCATCGAGGGAAGCGGCACCCACGCCAAAGTGTTCGACGATGAGTTGATGGACACGTTCCGCGACGGCCAGATGCCACACGACGGGTCGAGGCGTGAACGTGTGAATCCAGTCCGACATGACGTCATCGGGCAGCCAAGCGGTGGCCAGATGGAGCGGCGTGTCGGCGCCTGGCTCGACGGGTTCGTCTTCGTCTTCATCCTCAGTCGCGGGAGCCGGCTCACCCAAGGCGATCGGGAGGATTTGATATTCGTGGACTAGGCGGGCCGGAAGGAGGCGCAACGAACTGTCATCGGCACGCAGGTCGGAAGCGATGTCTAGACCAGCGTGGTTAGCGATGGCCGTGAGCACATCCTGTTCAGGTTGTTCAAGCACCGTCGCCAAGGTGGCAATGCGTTCGTGACGAGCAGCCTCGAAGACGAGCTGTTGTTGCTCTTCTTCGAGAGAGCCAATCAACGATTCAGGCAGACTATCGGCGGCGAGGAGATCCATGGCGGACGGGGATGGGATAAACCGGGGAGCTGAATTAATCGATCAATGGTTTGTTATCGAGAACCCGTTTAACATCTTCGGCGTTCGACATCTGCTCAACGCGCTCCATGGCACGAGCATTATCGGTTCCTCCTCCTGGGCTCAGGATGGTGGGGCGAAGGAAGAAAATAAGGTCGGTCTTCTCGATGGATTTCGTGCGCAGTCCAAGCAAATCGCCGATGAAGGGGATCGGCCCAAAGCGGTTAGTTTCCTTGCGGTTGTTTCCGCGCTGCAGGCCACCCATTACGATGATCTCGCCGTCATGCACGTTGATGAACGACTTCATTTCACGTTGGCCGACGATAGGCTGAGAGTTGCCGTCAATCGTCGTGTTTCCGATCACGTCTTCCACGATTTGTTCAATCTCGAGCTGAACGGACCCGTCACTACCGATCAGAGGTTTGACCAGCAGACGGATGCCCACTTGGCGATTATTGACCGTGGTGCGGAAGGCCGTATTCGTTGTATTTGTGCCGCCGGCATCGGGAATGAAACTACCCAGCACCGGGATGTCCTGTCCGACGAAGAATTCCGCTTCTTTATTGTGCGTGGTGACTACCGCGGGGACTTGCAGAAACTCGGCGTTGTTCTTGCGCGGAGTCGTGGCCAGAGAGAGCAGGCCCGTGAGATTGTTGTTCGGGAGGATCGCGTAAGCTTCCGATACCATTTCCTCAATCGTGGTTCCTCCTGAGGCTAGGCCCGTTCCGGTCACATTGAGACCGGCGGCACCGCCTTCAAATCCCACCAATTTCCCGTTTTCCACCAAGAGCCCCATACTGCTGATTCCGCTGCTGGAGGCATCGGTTAGCGAGACCTCGGCAATTACGACTTCGATTCGCACTTGAGCGAGAAGCACGTCGATCTTGTCGATCAGTTCCTTGATGAGACGGATATCCTCGATCGTCCCGCTGACCACGACAGCATTACTTCGTTCGTCGGGTAGAATGGTGACCAACGTGCTGAACTCGTTGGAATTGGCGGTCGAGCCGCCTGCCGGAGTTGCGGGCGTGATGACGGCCGGTGCGACGGTGGTCTGGCCAGGCCGCGCTGACTCAGATCGAGAGGTGGCTTGGTTTTGCCCGGAGACCAGATTGCTCACCAGCGTCGCTACTTCAGTGGCGTCGGCGTGTTTGAGGTAGATGATCTCGTTGCGGGTATTAGGGTCGGAGCGCACATCGAGGCGAGCGATGAGCTTGTCGAAAAAGGGATGCAGTCGGTAGTCGGAGATGACGATGATTTGGTTGGTGCGATCGTCGGCGTTGAACGTGGTGCCCGTGCCGAGTTGTTGAGCGGCCGGACCTTGGAGGATCGTGCGCATCTTGTTCGCGAGGTCGGAGGCCTTGGCGTAGACGAGCGGGTAGAATTTTGGATCAAGCGAGTCGACGTTCGGTTGGTCGAGTTCTTTGACGAGGATCTCAACCCTCTGCAGGGTGCTTATGCTGTCCGTGATCAGTAAAGCGTTGGCTTGTTCAAAAACTTGGACTCCGCCGAGTTGCGGATTGAGCAGGCCGGCGATTTTACCGCCAAATTGACCAACTTGAACAAATCCGAGCGCAAATAGCTTCGTCGCGATTCTTCCGCTGGGCGCCATCCCGAGGGTTGAGCCTTCGATGAGTTGGGGCGACTCGATGCGAGCGGCGGCCAACGGCACGACTTTGATGAATCGATCTCCGAGGGTTGTGACCGCGATGTCGTTCATCTGCAATGTCGTCTCGATGGCTTGGAGGGCCTCGGCATGCGTAATCGGTTGCTCAATGAGTAGAGAGAACGGTTTTTGCGGTATTTTCTCCGATCGCAGCACCGATCGGCCGGTTAAGATTTCGATTAACCCCAAGGCTGCACCGGTCTCGGCTGCCGGCAACTGGATGCCTTCCTGGAGGAGGACGTCGGGGGTCAACGCAACGAGAGAAGGGCTGATTATCGCTGCGGAAATTGAGGCCGATTCACCCTGAGCGCGGAGATGCGGCGTGAGCGCAATTGCTCCGGCGAAGAGGATTCGGGAAAAGAGGAAGGAGAAACGCATGTGAAGTTTCGGAAATTGGGAACAGTGGCGGTGCCAGCCGGAGGGGAATCAGAGCCAATCGGAGAGTTTATGTAAACCGCGATATGGACGGGTTTAAGATAGAGACGCCCCAAATGGGATAAAGTTGCGGTATTTTGACACTTGCGAGGCGGGGCACTGACCAACAACCGTCTAACTGTCATGCCCAATACATTCGGTAAAATATTCCAGATTTCCACGTGGGGCGAGAGTCACGGCGCTGCCGTTGGCGTGGTCATTGATGGTTGTCCGCCCCAGCTCGAGATTTCCGCCGAGGAGATTCAGGCGGAGCTGGATCGCCGCCGTCCGGGGCAAAGTGACATCGTGACGCCCCGTAAAGAGGCTGATCGGGTCGAGATTCTCTCGGGTATATTTGAGGGCCGCACGACGGGCACGCCAATTTCCCTGCTCGTGCGCAATGGAGATCAACGTCCCGGCGCCTACGACGAGATGAAGGACAAATTTCGCCCCTCCCACGCCGATTTCACTTACGCGACTAAATATGGTCACCGCGACCATCGTGGCGGTGGACGGAGTTCGGCGCGCGAGACCATTGGGCGGGTGGCAGCCGGTGCGATTGCCAAAAAACTTCTCGGTGACGTCCAAATGCGGGCGTTTATCACCCGAATTCAAGACATTGCGGTGCCGGATGACGCCTTAACTGAACTTCCCACCCTGGAACAAATCGAGGCGACTCCGGTGCGTTGCCCCCATGCTGCGACCGCAAAAGCCATGATCGAACGGATCAAGGCAGTGCGCGCGGACGGTGATTCGGTGGGCGGCGTGATCGAATGCCGCGTGCAAGGATTGCCAGTCGGACTCGGTGAACCGGTCTTCGATCGGCTCGAAGCTGATTTGGCGAAGGCGATGTTGTCACTCCCGGCTACGAAAGGCTTCGAAGTTGGCAGTGGTTTTGGTGGCACGCTGCTCAATGGCAGCGAACACAATGACAATTTTGAAAACCGTGATGGCGCGGTTCGCACCAAGACCAACCGCTCCGGTGGCGTCCAAGGTGGAATCAGCAATGGCGAGGAACTGGTATTCCGCGTCGCTTTCAAACCAACCGCGACGATTCTACAGCCCCAGTCCACCGTGGATACGTCCGGCCAAGAGACCGAGTTAATTGGCCGTGGTCGTCATGATCCCTGCGTGTTGCCCCGGGCTGTTCCCATTGTGGAAGCAATGACCGCGCTCGTCTTGGTGGATCACTGGATGCGACACACGGCGCAAACCCAGACTTTCCCGTCGTGAGTGAAGAGAAACCACTCGTTTATTTAATCCTGGGCGCAGCTGGATCCGGCCGCCGAGAGATTGTCGCCGACGTGATCGATGGCGGCATGGATAAAGATGCATCCCCCGTCGTCTTTGTGGCGGAAGTCGAAATTGAATCCTCACCGGATTCGCTGAAGCCGGTGGCATGGCGATGGAATGATGCCGGCGAGATCGATGCCAGTTGGCCCGCCGGCGCCACCGTGGGGTTTTTCATCTCCGATGGCCGAGGGAATCCCGTCGATCAAGTGGAGGCGTTTAAACCGTGGATGGCGGCGCAAGACGTCGAATTGGCGCGAGTCGTATGCGTCATTCACTGCAACCTCATTGCCGCCCATGAACCGCTCATGGTTTGGCATGATGCCTGTATTCAATTTACGGATATTGCATTACTTAACCGCCGTGAGAACGTCGAAAATAAGTGGCTATCCGATTATCAATCCCGTTTCGCCAAACGCCATATTCCCTGCCTCGTCGAAATGATGAAGAAGGGCCGCGTTAAAAATCCAGGGTTAGTGCTCGATCAACAAACCCGTCGGATCTCGCACTGGTTCGACGCGGATGAAACCGATGACTGGAAGACGTTGGTTTCCCATTTGGAGGACGTGATTATTGAGGATGAAGCTGCGGACGATCTCGACGAGGAGGTCACCGAAGATGAGGACGAATACCTTGCTCGCCATGTCGGCGGTGGCCGCAAGAAGGTGATCCCGAATATCGCGGAATACCTCGATTTACCCTAGTTCGACGAGCGACACGGATATCGGTTCTGTCCGATTCGAGAAAGTGTAAGAATACCCGCACCATTTGCGCATCCCGCTAGAGGTAGGGCGGTTTCGCCGAAACCGACGGCTCCATCCGGTTTAGTCGATTACAACTCAGTCGATACCTACTCCAACAGCGGCGCGCTCGGCGAGCATGCCATACCTTCAATCCATAGAGGGTATCCCCCACCGGGTGGATCAACTGACGACCTCCGTCCAGTCCGTGGAATTGTTTGACCCCGTCTACGTCCGAGCTACTCCACGGGCATTTAGCCGCAAAGAGGCGCAAAAAAAATCTCAACTCTGGATTCACCGGTTAGAGGCGCCCATAGGCGCGCGAAGAATTATCCGCCGACCGGACAGTTTCTTTGTGCCTTTTTGCGGCAAGATTCTGATGGATGGAGGGCTTTCATCTGAAAGTGACTGGGCCGCCTCCTGAGTGGAATTTCCCTCTAATCGAATTCCAGACCGAGTGTCTTGCGAGCCGGCCGGGCTAGATCTTCGAACTTCGTCGCCGCGTCGGTTGCCTTCAAATCCATGGCGTAGGTCGGAATGATCTGACGCATCCGAGCGATGCCCTCCTCGCCTGCGAGCAAATGAGGGAAACTCTTTTCAATGGCTTCGGTGACGATATGCACGGACGTCGATGCTCCGGGAGAAGCTCCCAGTAGCGCAGACATACTACGGTCGGCACTGGTGAGCACTTCCGTGCCGAAGTGCACGATACCGGCTTCGCCGTCGGTTTTCTTGATCGCCTGCACGCGGATGCCGGCGTCGATGAGCTTCCAATCTTTCTCCTGCGCGTTCGGATAGAATTCGTGAAGCACCTTCATGCGATCTGCCATGCTTTGGGTGCCTTGTTGCATCATGTAGCGCACCAAATCGAAGTTGCCCCAACCAATCTTGATCAGGGTCATTAGATTGTGCGGTTTAATCGATGCAGGGAGATCAATGGCCCGGCCGTGCTCGTGGAGAAACTTTGTCGTCCAAGCCGCGAAGGGCCCGAATAGCAGGCTCTTCTTACCGTCAATAATACGGGTATCGAGATGAGGCACGGCCATGGTTGGAGCGGTGCCGAGCGCCTGGCCGTAAACCTTGGATTGATGGCGTTCGACGATGGCGGGGTCGTCGCAGACCATCCATTGTCCCCCGATTGGGAACCCACCCAGACCGTTGGCTTCCGGCAGCCCGGCTTTTTGTAGCAATAGAATACTGCCTCCGCCGGCGCCCACGAATACGAATTTGGTGTCGCGAGTGGTAAACAGTCCGGTGCTGTTTTGCCGAGCCTGCACAAACCAATCGCCCGACGTATTACGTCCCAGATCGGTCACGCGGTGACCGGGCAATACTTCACAACCGTCTTGTTGGCCCAACCAGCCGAGAAGTTGGCGGGCGATCGCTCCGAAGTTCACATCACTGCCGCCATCCATCTTCGTGGCGGCAACTGATTCGTCACCGCGAGCTTCGGTCAGCAGGGGAGACCATTCACCGATCTTGGCCGAGTCGGTGGTGAATTCCATCGACTTGAAGAAGTGATGGTCGGCCATCCCGGTATAGCGGGCTTTGAGGTAGGCAACCTGTTCATCAGTGCGCACAAAACTCACGTGAGGCACCGGATTAATGAAGTTGGGTGGCTCGGTGAGAATGCCGTCTTTCACACACTGGGACCAAAACTGCACCGAGGCCTCAAACTCTTGAAAAATGTCGATCGCCTTGGCGACGTTGACCGTGCCATCCGCTTCCATGTGGGGCGTGTAGCTGAGTTCACAAATGCCGGCATGTCCGGTGCCGGCGTTGTGCCAACCGTCGGAAGCTTCGGGCGATAATGTGTCCGCCACTTCGTAAACCGTGATGGATAGCGAAGGGTCGAGGCGTTTGAGCAAAACACCCATGGTGGCGGACATGATGCCGCTGCCGATTAGGACGACGTCAGATGAGGTAGAAGGCATGATTTGAGAAATTTCGGATTTACGAATTACGATTTCGGATTGGGTGGATTGAACTGATTCGGAAATCGGGATCACTTAGGCTAGGTGAATGGCTTATGATGAAGAAATGGCGGAGAGGGTGAGAAAGCAGCTTCAAGGCCGGGACATCGCGTGGGATGAGAAACGGATGATGGGCGGACTCTGTTTTATGGTGGACGAGAAGATGCTGTTGGGAGTGAGCGAAGACTGGTTGATGGTGCGACTCGATCCGGAGGATTACGAATCGATGCTAGAAAAACCAGGAGCGGAACCCATGGATTTTACCGGGCGACCGATGAAGGGTTTTGTATGGGTGTTTGAAGAAGGGATGAGTAGTTCGGCTGTTCTCTCGTTTTGGATTCAGGCAGCGCTCGATTATAATCCGCGAGCCAAAGCCTCGGCGAAGAAAAAGAAGAAGCGCTGATTAGTCGCGCCCCGACAGAACGTCCTTTTCGTAGGTGGCCACCTCGGCCAACCAGTCGGCTCCGGCAGGGACGTCGGCGCGTTGGCAGAGTTCGTCCCAGACCGCTCCCCATGGCAGCGCGCGGGCGTGTTCCATGAGCGCAAGACGCTCGTGGCCCCGGCCGGCCTTCTCGGCGGCTTTGAGTTGAGCGGATGGATCGAGTAGGCCAGCCAGGATCGCTTGGCGGGTTGCTCGGGTGCCGATAACGTAGGCGCCGATTCGATTGATCGAGGCATCGAAGAAATCGAGTGCGATGTTGATGCGGTTCCACGCGTTGCCGCGGGCAATCTCGAGGAAGAAGTTACGCACCGCGTCATCGAGGGTGACTACGTGATCGCTGTCCCAACGCACCGGGCGACTGGTGTGAACGAGCAGGTTCTCGTGGAACTGGAGATGAGTGGAAACCTTGTCGGCCACCGACTCGGTCGGATGGAAATGACCGAGGTCAAGGCAGAGCATCAGGTTCCGGCTAAGCGCGTAGTTGGAGTAGAACTCCTGGGAACCAACAACGTATTCCTCGCTGCCCAAACCGAAGAGCTTGCCTTCGACGGCATCGACGCAGTGGGTGCGGTTGACCTTCGTGTCGGCGAAGATCGCATCGTAGGAGTCACGCAAACGTTGGCGCGGAGCGAACCGGTCCGCGGGCACGTCCTTCGCGCCGTCTGGGACCCAGTGATTGTTGATACAAGGGCTCTTAAGCTGTTTGCCGAAATGCGCGGAAATGCGACGGGATGCCTGCGCATGATCGATCCAGAACTGGCGGATTTTTTTGTCGCGATGGGCTAACGTGTAGCCGTCGTTGGCGAGAGGGTGAGCGAAGTAGGTCGGGTTGAAGTCGAGCCCTACCTTCTCCGTTTTGGCCCAATCCAGCCAACGGTTGAAGTGACGCGGTTCGAGGGCATCCCGATCGACTACTTTCTTGCCCGTCTCGGCGTAGAAGGCGTGGAGGTTGAGACGCTGTTTGCCAGGGAGGAGATCCAGCACCTTCGAAAGATCGGACCGCATCTCATCGCCATTGCGAGCGCGTCCCGGGTAACCACCGGTAGACATGATACCACCACCATCAAGGCCTTCCCGAGGGGTCTCGAGGCCACGCACATCATCGGCCTGCCAAGAGTGCAGGGAGATAGGGATGGAGAGGGCTTTGCGAATCGCCTTATCGGTATCCACGCCAAAATCGGCGTAGTTATCACGGGCAAGTTTATAGGCAGCGGAAATGTTTTTGGAGGAAGGCATGGCGGAATTTACGAATTACAATTTACGAAGTTGGATTTGTTGAGAGGCAGAGACCCGGGTTGAAAGAACGAGAACGAGGAGAGAGGGGCTGTAGCCGGTCGTGCCAGTCTTCTTGTTACTTGATACTTGGAACTTCGTATCAGCCCGTTCCGGGCTGATACGTTTTGGATTTCAGTTGTTTCGTGAGATGGCGGCGAAATTCGGGGAGGTCTTTTACGGCTTTCAGGGCGATGAGTTGATTCGCCATGTTACCAACCGCGGACCCTTCGAGTTGGCAGGATAGCACGGGAAGTCCGGCGGCATTAGCAGTGGCTTGGCAGAGCAAGGCGTTTTGGGCGCCACCGCCCACCATGATGATGCGTTTGAAGGTGCGGCCCGAGAGCTTGGTCAGGTTTGCGATCACATCGGCATGGCCTTGGCCGAGTGAATCACAGATCAACCGGGTGTAGGCTGCCAGATCACGCGGCAGTTTGAGTCGACGGCGTTTGAGTTGCTGGTCGATCGCCCGGCGCATGGAGGTCGGGTTGCCGAAAGCGGAATCGGTGACGTCGAGCAGATGTTCGGAGGCGGGAAGGGCACGGGCGGCGTTGATGAGTTTGGTCCACTCGGCTGCCTTTTGCGGGCGAGCTTTGAATTCTTTCAGCGTCTCTTCGAGCAACCAAAGACCGATCACGTTGACGAGCGGGCGGTAGTCACCACGACCGGTTTGGTCGTTGGCCACGCGGGCGGCGATGGCACCGTCGTTGAGCAGGGGACGGTCGTTTTCCATGCCGACGAGTGACCAGGTGCCTGAGCTGAGCAAGATGTCGGTGCCGTCGGCCGCGGCTGGAATCGCATCATAGGCACAGGTCGTATCGTGTCCGGGGACGGCGATGACCCGCGTGCGTTTTAGCGCCGGCATATCACGAACGCGGCCCAGGCCGGTGCCGCTGGTCAGCGGTGGGGTGAACCATCCGGCGGGCACGCCAAAGTGTTTCAGGGTTGAGCGAGACCAACCTCCCGTTTTCACGTTTAGTAATTGGGCGGTGCCGGCGATCGATTGCCCGTTGGTCATTTTCCCACTCAGCAGGAAATTAAAATAGTCGGGGAGAAACAGGCAGCGTTTGGCGATGGTCGTGATGGCGGGATGCGTCGCGACGGTTTCGGCCAGTTGGAGGGAACTGTTCAGGAATATCGCCGGGATGCCGGTCGCGCGATAGATCTTACGGAGTATTTTGGGATCGGCGACTAGGGAGCTCAGTCCGGCCTGCGTGCGGTCATCGCGGTAGGCGTGGGTCGGGTAGACGGCGCGGCCTGTTTGGTCTACGAGCACGTAATCCACGCCCCAGGTATCAACCCCCACGCTGGCTAGAATATCGCCCTCGGGTAGGCTTTTGGCCGCGAGATCGAGACCTTGCTGGACCTGTTCCCAAAGTCCGGCGATATCCCAATAGGCGTTGTCTCCGACTTGACGGACCGCGTTGGGGAAGCGGTGGACCTCCTTGAGCTCGAGTCGATGGTGGGACCACGTGCCAACCATGACGCGACCGGAAGTCGCGCCGAGGTCGACGGCAGCACAGTGAACAGAAGTTGATTTGCGGGGCATGGGGCGGGGAATTAAAGTGAACTTAAGAAATTAACGTATTTGGGCAGAAAATTGAATAGTCATTGTGACTCAAAACATATAAAAAATGACACAACATTATGTGGTCCGTTGGTCAGCCCGAAAACGCTACGGTGGAGAGGCCGATGGAGCCGAGGCGAAAGCGAAAAAGGCTGCCGGTCAAGGGGTAGCGCACCTGATCGTCATCATTCATAGATTGAGCTGCCGTGGTAATGTATAAATCGCCTAAATCTTCGCCCCCAAACCAGCAGGCGGTGGGTTGCAGGGCGGGGACGGGAATGGTGGCGAGTGTAGCCCCCGTCTCCCGATCAAATCCCACCACCTGGGCACCACCGTAGAACGCGATCCAGAGCGTGCCGTCGCGATCGATCGTCATGCCATCGGGAAGCCCGGGAAGTTGTTCGGTGCTGAAGGCAAGCCGTCGATTCGTGATCGCGCCGGTCTCAGCGTTGGTGTCGAAGACGTCCACCCGCCGAAGCTTGGAATCGATGTAGTAGAACTTATCCTCCCACCACGTCAGGCCGTTGGAGATCGTGACGTCGGTCAGGAGTCGTTCCCAGCGCAAGTTCGGGTCGAGTCGGAAGAATGCGGCGTGTCCGTCCATATCGATGGTGCCGGCAAAAAACCGGCCGGAAGGATCGCACTTACCGTCGTTGAAACGGCCGTTCATCATGGTGGCCAGCGGCGAATCGAGATCGTCCCGTTGGCCGGTCACCGGATCAAAAAAGAAGAACCCAGTATCGCCAGCGATGAGCCAACCGCCCGAGCTGCGGGGGACGATCGTGCCTAATTGACCGCCGGGTTTCCACGAGGATTTGTCGCCGGTTGCCGGATCGAAGGACAGGAGGTCACCACCTGAGATGTCGACCCACCACAGTTTTCCCTCGTGCCAGATAGGACCCTCGCCGAGGGCGGATTCACGCTGCCAAACCAGATCGACGGAAACACTCATAGGGAGGAATCCAAACCGAGCCCGGTCAAGGCGTCGAGAATGTTGGCGAGAGGTTGGGTGGATGCGAACTACGCTGGACAACGCCTCCGTGAATTCGTGTGCTCGCTTCGCACCGCCTTAACTCATTTGAATACTCCCCATGGCCTCCAAAACCGGATTCGATTACGCTCCTAAAGCAGCTCACACCAAGAAAGTCGTGCAACCCGGCGAATTTAAGTTCGCCGCCGCCTTCCTCGATCACGGTCACATTTTTGGCCAATGCAACGGACTGATTGAAGCCGGCGCGGAGCTGGCGAGCGTCTATGACCCCGATCCGGAGAAGGTCGCCAAGTTTTTGGAGAGCCACCCCGGCACCCCGGTTGCGGAATCATTCGAGGCGGTGCTCGCCGACCCGGACATCAAACTCGTTGCCGCGGCGGCGATCCCGAACGAGCGGGCGGCCATCGGCATCCGGACCATGGAAGCGGGCAAGGACTACTTTACGGATAAATGCCCGTTCACGTCCCTCGAGCAGCTGGAGGAGGTGCGAACCAAAGTCGCCGAGACCGGTAGGCGTTACATGGTGTATTTCAGCGAACGGCTGCACGTGGAATCAGCGGTCATGGCGACGAAACTCATCCAAGACGGTGCCGTCGGCGATGTCGTGCAGGTCATGAATCTCGCGCCGCATCGGCTATCCAAAGAAAGCCGACCGGATTGGTTCTGGGACAAAGCGCGCTATGGGGGAATCATCACGGACATCGGATCGCATCAATGTGATCAACTCTTGGTTTTAACCGGATCGAACGACGCCACGATCAACTTCGCCCGGGCGGCCAATTTCGCCAGCCCCGAGCATCCCGGCTTCGAGGATTTCGGCGAAGTGTCCTACACCATGAGCAGTGGTGCTTCGGGTTACTATCGCTTGGATTGGTTTACTCCCGACGCCTCACCCGTTTGGGGAGATGGCCGGACATTTGTGGTCGGCACCAAAGGCACGTTGGAGATCCGCAAGTATTGGGATCCCCTCCAACCCAACGAACCTCGTGATCGTATCTATCTCGTGAATGGGGAAGACCAACAACTCATCGAATGTGCCGACAAAGTAGGGTTCCCGTTCTTCGGCGAAATGATCTTCGACCTGATCAATGGCACGGACAAAGCAATGACCCAGGCACACATTTTTAAGTCCGCTGAAATTTCGCTCAAAGCCCAGCTGATGGCCGACGCAGCGAGGCTGGGAGGCTGAGAGGCTGACAGTTTTTTTGCCCACTAAACACACGAAAAATACGAAAGCGGTGGGGCAGGTGGCTGAGGGTAAGGTGGTTTGGACACAGAGATCGCACTGAGAGCACTGAGAAGGGGAAGGTAGGGCGTGATCGCCGAGAGCGCCTGCGGTGGATGGAGGGAGGGACTGGCTCCGTCCGGTCCGCGGTGGTGGGTTCGTTGGTAGCAGCGGACGACACAGAGGTCATCCCCCCCAAGGAGATAAGATGAAACGGCGCTCTCGGATGTGACCGCCCTATTCCCATTCGGCGCGGAAACACATCTTCAAGTCCGTTGAAATCTTGCTCAAGGCTCAAGCGGTGGTCGACGCGGCGCGGATTTAGTCTTTCTGAAATTTCTGTGCGCCGCGATACTGGCGGTCAGCCTTAGCTTCCTGGTCGCTGCTGTGAGGATTTTCTTTGATGATCGGCGTGCCGCATCCGCTTAGAAAAATACCGATGATCGCGACGAGGGGTAAGGTGATCTTCTTTTTCATAGCGGGAATCCTCTCAGGTGCTAGGAATGCGGAGCGACTGTGATTACGATGGATTTTGACGTCGGGGTGCGGCTGATGTTGGCCGTGGCGTGGATGGGCACGAGCACGTTGGCCTCGGGGTAATAGGCTGCGGCACAACCTTTCGGGGTGTCGTAAGGGATCACGAGGAACAAGTCCGCGGTGCGCGTTTCTCCGTGGAAGTGGCTGGTGATGTCGACCGGTTGTTCATCCTTCAGTCCGCGATCAGTCATGTCTTCGCGGTTCATGAAAATCACGCGGCGCTCATTGGTGATACCGCGGTAACGGTCGTTGTTGCCGTAGATCGTGGTGTTGAACTGGTCGTGGCTGCGAAAGGTTTGGAGTAGCATCTGACCAGACTCGAGCACGAGCGGGTTCAGCGCGTTGCTGGTGAATTCGGCTTTGCCGGTCTCGGTCGCCCATCGGCGTTCCTTTACGCCATTGGGCAGGTAGAAACCGCCGGGCTGGTGAATGCGCACGTTAAATTTTTCGAAGCCTGGCAACACGCGTTCGATCCGTTCGCGGATGAGACTGTAGTCTTGAGCGAACTCGAGCCACGGGGCGGTGGAGCGTTTGCCGAGAGCGACGTGGGCAACGCCGCAAACGATGGCGACTTCGCTGCGTAAATCGGGTGAGGCGGGAGTGAGCTTACCTTCGGAGCTGTGCACCACGCCCATCGAGTTTTCGACGGTGACAAATTGAGCACGGTCGTTTTTCAGGTCACGTTCGGTGCGCCCTAAACAAGGGAGGATGAGGGCCCGACGTCCCGTCACGAGATGGCCTCGGTTAAGTTTGGTTGAGACCTGCACCGTCAATGCGCATTTGCGCAACGCGGCCGCCGTAAAATGAGTGTCGGGCGAGGCGGACAAGAAATTGCCTCCCAGGGCAAAAAACACCCGAGCCTTGTTCTCGTGCATCGCTTCGATCGCTTCAACCGTGTCGTAGCCGTCAGCCCGCGGCGCCGTGAAGGCGAATTCGGCCTCGAGCTGATCGAGGAAAGCAGGGGGCGGGCGTTCCCAAATCCCCATGGTGCGGTCGCCTTGCACATTGCTGTGCCCCCGCACGGGACACAGTCCGCTGCCAGGTCGCCCGAGCTTGCCGGTGATCAAATGCAGGTTCACGAGTTCGCGGATGGTCTCCACCGAGTTGTGATGTTGGGTGAGGCCCATGGCCCAACAGGTGATGCACTCCTTTGCCGAAATAAATACGTCTGCGGCGGCGCGAATCTTTGCTTCGGTGAGTCCTGATTGGCTGGTGAGATCGGACCACGCTACTTGATCTAAATCGGTGACCATCTGCTCGAATCCGATGGTGTGTTCGGCAATGAAGGTCTGATCGACCACCGTGCCAGGCTTCGCGGCCTCAGCCTCCAAAACACACTTCAGCATTCCTTTAACAAAAGGCAGATCCCCGTTGAGTCGGACCGGCACATGCAGCGACTGCAGGGGAGTCGCTTTGCCGATGATCCCCGAAATTTTCTGGGGATGAGCAAACGCCTTGAGCCCGGTTTCGAGTAAGGGGTTTACGGATACGATACGTCCACCGTTGAGCACGGTCTGCTCCATTGAGGTGAGCATGCGGGGATGATTGGTGCCCGGGTTTTGACCGATGACCATGAGGCAATCGGTGTGCTCGATCTCTTCCAAGGTCACGGTGCCTTTGCCGATACCGATGGTCTGCTTTAGCGCTGAGCCACTCGACTCGTGGCACATGTTGGAACAGTCGGGCAGGTTGTTGGTGCCGAACTGGCGCACGAAAAGTTGGTAGAGGAAGGCGGCTTCGTTGCTCGCCCGACCGGACGTGTAGAAGATGGCTTCGTGTGGAGTGGAGCAGGCGTTGAGGTCCTCGGCCACGAGTTTGAACGCTTCGTCCCAACCGATGGGGCGGTAGTGGGAGGCATCGGCATCCAATACCATAGGTTCAGTGAGGCGACCTGCGTCGTTGAGGTCGAAGTCGGTAAAGTCCGCCAATTCCTGAATGGAGTGTCGGGCAAAGAACTCCCGGTCGGCGCGTTTCTTGGTGATTTCAGTGGCGATGGCCTTGGCGCCATTTTCGCAAAATTCGAAACTCGATCGTTTGCCATCGGGATCGGGCCAGGCGCAGCTGGGGCAATCGAAGCCACCTTTTTGGTTAGCCCGCAATAGAGCAGATGTGCCACGCGCCAGTCCTGCCTGAGCTTGGATGTGCTTCATCGAGCTCAGCACGGCAGTCGTCCCGACCGCGGTCTCGGACGGAGCCCCGCGTTTCAACTTGCCCAGGCGCCGAGGCGGCTCGGCGTCGGGGAGTAGCTGGGTAGTAGGATCGGGATTCTCAGCGGACATGAGGCAGAATGGTTTTTAACCACAGATTACACGGATTAACACAGATCAGGATGAGTAGAGTAAAGCACTCAGCTGGATTGAGATCAGTGTCTATCAGTGGTTGAAGAATAGCCTCCAGCTAGACTTGGGGCAGTGTGGAGTCGGAACTAAATCTGAGTATATCTGTGCAATCTTTGGTTTAAACAGCGCCCTACTAGCTGGCGGCCAGGGCTTCGGCCCAGAGAATACGGAGGTCTTTCCCGAGTTCTTGGGCTTCATGCCAGCTGTCGGGGAAACAGCTTAAGCCGTAGCCGATTTTTGGGCCAACTTCAGGGCAGGCCCAGAACTCATTGCCGGGACGCGGTCCGGCCAACCATAGATCGAAGGCTTTGCGGATGAAGGGGCGGAGCTCCTCGTATTCCGGCGAGTGTTTCGTTGTGCCGTCGGTTACCGGAACCTGGCAATGGTGCCCGTTGAAGGGGCGCATGTGCCACAAGCGTGAAGCTTGGAACAACGGGATGTTCTCAAACAGGCGTTCGATGTAGTTCGATGGTCCCAGATGCTTCACCGAAGCGGGATGAGAGAAATCAAAATTCACCCGCGGGTATTTGCCGGTCTTGGCCTTCACCCCTTCAGCGATGCCGTAGGTTTTTTCGGGTGTCTCGGTGCAAGTGTCGCGGTGGACCTCGAGATAAACTTCGGCACCTTGCTTCTCGGCTTCCGTCATCAGTCCTACCGTGAGTTCAACGGCATCTTCGATCGACGTGTCGTGATCGGCGAGCTGGCAGTTGATGGGGCCTTGATCGAGGGAAAGCGCCTTGGTGATACGAGGCGCGAAGTGCGCCGTTTCGCCAGCGTCGAAGAATCCACCGTAGCGCAGCCCCGTTTTGGTCAGACCTTCAGCGAGACCAGGAGCATTGATTCCGGTGGTGCAGGCGTCGAATCCCGCGGCCTTGATGGCGTCAAGCTTTTGGCCGGTCGACCAATCGGTGCCGTCAGCGTTTTGTTGGTTGGTGAGACTCCAGAGGTTGGCTTGAAGGACGAGAGTGGGTTCGGACATGAGGGAAAGCGGGTTTAAGATTATAGGTCGAAAAAGAGCCGAAGGTTAACCAACGGATGCATATTCTAACCAGAATTTGTCGTCCTCCACGATCAGTTTTGCGGCAAAGTTGGCGTTGGCCTCTTCCAGCGCGGCTTTGAGCATATCCTTGGGGTCCGGGCCTTTTTCGATCCGGCGCAGCAGGCCTTCACCTTTTTCGGTGCCGAGGGCTAGGGTGATTTTGAGACCGCGGCGTTTGGCGGAGAATTTGGTGCCGTCGGGCAGCTCGATCTTCTTTCTGAGCGGCTTGAGGTAGGCGTCGGCGTAGTGGACGCCTACTCCGGAACGATCGTTCTTTTCGGGGCGCAGGGCTTCTTCGACGTCAGGATTGAGGGGGGCGAGTTCAGCTTTCATGAGATGAGTTATAATGGGTCGGCGTTTTTAGATAAAGCGAAGTGAAGGGTTTGGAGCACGGCGTTCCATTTGTGCATGCGGCCATCGACGTGGCACAGACAGCCGGACGCAGATTTAGCGGGATTCCAGGTGATCGCGGCAGCCAGAGGCCCTCCGGTCAGCGGAGCATCGTGCGACATCCAGTCCTTTACCATGGCGGAGCTCTCGCGCCAGCAACACATGCGGGTGTGGCCGTCGCCGTGTGGGGCTGGCTCGCAACGTTGTTCCAGAATTGGCCAGCCGACGTCGGCGGAACCGACTTTTACGTGATAAAGTAAATCGAACTCGATGTTGCCACAGGTGCTGCCGTGGAATCGGAATTCGACCAGACTGCTGCCGTCTTCGCCCTCGGCTTTGAGTTGCAGATTCTTTTTCGCCCAGCGATCGAGCACGCGCGGCGTGAAGGTGTAGGCAGGAGCATTCACGGTGGCTTGAGTTGTAGCTGGGCTCTCCCGCGGCTGCGGGACCGGTGCGTTGGAGGCGTTCATGTTTGCGGGAGTTCGAAGACGGCGATTTGAGACTTTTTAGGCGTTAACATGCCGGAGTCCAAGGATTCCAGAGGCCGGGGGAGTTCGACCGCGTTCTTAATGGCGGCGAGTAAAGGGATATTCTCGGCGATGCTCCAGTCCGGGTAGCCGGGGCAGTAGTGTTTTTTGGCTCCCAAACTGTCGCGAGTTTGGGTGAGCAACTCGTCGACGACGGCCGACGCGAAACACTCGAGGAAATAGTAACGGTCGGGTTCGTCCTTTTCCCAATACGCGGCGGCCGCGAGCTCCGCCTCGGCTCCTGCGCTCGCGATGATCACGCCAAGCCGGGGAGCCTTTGGCCAAATAGCCGCACAAAGTTGCTGAATGGTTTCGTCGGCTTCGATCGCGACTAACCAGGGGCGTCCGTTTTGACTAAACCATTCCCTTGCCCAGGTGGCGTTCTCCGCCACCGCGCCTTCGAATTCGCGGGCCACCGGATAGCGAAGGAAGCGTTTGAATACGCGGTCGTCGACGGTCACCTCGGGAGCCGGTTCAAAGCGGAGTGGATTCAATCGAGATCCCCCGGTTCAATGCCATAGGGTTGAAATTGACAGCCCTCCACGAAGTGATCGAAGAAGTTTGGATCGGTCTCGAGTTCGACATGTTGGATCGTTTTTATCCGTTCCTCCAATTCGCGCCGGCGCGTGACCGAGAGTAACGCCAGACAGGCACCCTCAACGGCGGCGTTGCCGATTTGAACAATTTTCTCGGTCGGTAGATCCGGGATTAGGCCGATTCCCTTGGCGGCATCGATGTCCAGGTGGCGGCCGAAGCCTCCCGCGAGGTAGAACTTATCTACGTCGGCCAGACTGCGCCCGTAGGCCTGGGCCACGATCCGAATCCCGGCTACATTGGCCCCCTTGGCTTGAGCGAGTTCATTGATGTCGCTCTCGAGAAATTTGATCCCGTGCTCCTCATTCACCACGAAGGAAGATTCGCCGTCTTCGAAGCGACCGAACGCGTTCATCTGTTCGGTGCGTTTGAGTTCAGCCAGCAATGAAATAAGACCCGAACCGCAAATGCCCTCCGGTGCTTTGTCGCCGATGACGCTGATTTCCGACGGTCCCGAATCAGGCAGGTGCACCTTCTCGATCGCGCCATCGAGGCCCGGCATTCCTTGGCTGATGGCACGTCCTTCGAAGGCGGGGCCGGCCGGGCAGGAAGCCGCCAGTAGTTTATCTCGGTAGCCCATGAATACTTCGGTATTGGTGCCGATGTCCATGATCGCCACGAGCTCGTCGCTGCGATCAGCCGCGACGGCGAGTAAACAGGCGGCAGCGTCACCGCCGACGTGACCACTGATCACCGGCATAGCATAAAGCCGTGCTTCGGGGTGACAGGGCAGGCGAAGTTTGCGTGCCGGCATGCTGATCGCAGTCGTATCGGCTTCGCCATCTCGCCAGGCTTTTTCCGAAAGGGAGCGGTAGGGACGTTGACCGATTGAACTCACATCGTAGCCCAGAAACAGGTCCCGCATGGTCGGGTTGCCGGCGACCACGATTTCAAAAATACACTCTGCCTCGAACGGCAGCTCTTTGATGGCCCGATTGAGGTAACCCAGCAGCGTGCGTTGCAGGAGACGTCCGGGATGATCGGTGTCGAATTGGATTCGCGACATCACATCGGTGCCGCCGAAACGTTGCGGGTTCTCCAGTGACGTGCTGGCTACGATCTCACCGGATTCTAAATCGAGCGCTCGAACCACGACCGTGGTCGTGCCAATATCGATCGCCAAACCAATGATCGGACCGGTCGAAGTCGCGATCTGTTGGCCATCCAGCAATACCCGATCGCCATCTCGTGTGACCGCGGGGTCGATGGACTGCAGGGCTGCCTCTGGCGGCAAATTCATAGCCTGATCTTCAATGTGTATCTCAGCCCGGCGCATCGTGTGGGCCTGCACTTCGCCCGGCACTTCCGTGAGTCGAGCGCAGCAGGATAAACGAAAGTTGTCCTTAAGGTGGCTCTCTTCCTCGGACGGCGGGGTGAGGCTGTCCATACCCTCCGTGATTTCCATTAAACACTCGCGGCACTTGCCTTGCTTACGACAGGAGGATGGAACGCTGACATCTAGACTTTCTCCGACCTCGAATAGAGAGGTGCCCGCGGCGAATTCGCCGGCGCGTTGATTGATGGTTACCTTTTTGGACATGAGGGGATTTTTAGAGTCCGCCTTGCGTTTCGTTGTCGCCTTGGGCGGTCACGTGGCGGTCGAACACCACAACCTTGTCACCCCGCAATCGACTGACGTCGCTGAGCACATCTTGATCGGTGAGTAGGAATCGAGACTTAGCTCCCGGACTGAGCACGCCGAACTTCTCGGCATAATCCATCCGTTCTACGCCGGCGCCAGTCGCGGTGTGCAGGACCTGCGGAGCGCTCAGGCCAGCGGCCTGCATGAGTTCGAGTTCGCGTAAGAACCCCCAACCGTGCGTCACGCCGTGGGAACCGGAATCACTACCTGCGATGATACGAACGCCCAGCTCCTGGGCGAGCACGAGGCTGCGGGCATGGCCGTCGATAATACGGCGCAAGTGATCGCATACTTCGTTGCTCCAACCGATAATTTCGGGATGGTCCAACTGGAATTGAACCGGAGCGAACGTCGGCACCCAGACCATATCCAAGTCACGGATACGAGCTAGCTGCTGATCGTCGATGAAAAAGCCGTGCTCGATGGTATCAACCTGAGCCTCGATGCAGTTGGCCACGCCATCGTTGCCCGAGCAATGAACCATGGTGTGTTTGCCGTGTTCGCGTGATGCGGTGACAAAGGCAATCAACTCCTCAGCGGGCATCTGCGGCTTCGCGGTGACGGCGCCTTTTTCGAAATTGATGATGCCGGTGGCAAGCAGCTTGATGCGGTGAGCCCCATCGTTGATCCGGGCGGCTACCGTCGCGGCGGGGGAATCGAATTCCTCCATCGGGCGAGCCATGAACGACCCGTAACGTTTTTGGTGATTGATGGCGGCACCCGGAGCATCGACGTAGGGCATGATGCCGCGGCGGTCGGACCGGTAGCGCGATTGCAGGGCGAGACCGATAGCGGCTTTATCGCCAGCTTCGCGCACGGCGGTGATACCGAGTGCGACCAAGCGTTCGAGACGTGACTCGGCCGCGGCGAGTTGTTCCTCGGCGCTGAGTTTTAGGTGGGCCGAGCGTTTTGCGGTATCGGTTTCACCGCCCTCTAGAAATAGATGGGTGTGGGAATCAGTTAGGCCCGGTAATGCCGTGTGGTCTGGGAGGTGCAGGTCGGGCTGGGTTTGACCAAGCCGGATGAGGTTGGCGGGCGGCGCATCGGTCGAAGCGTAGCGAATACCGTCCGCATCGCAGACCAAATGCGCATCGGTCAGCACCGAGCTGCTGGTGCCATCAAACAAGCGGCCGACGCGCAACCAGCATGGTCCAACGATGTCGCGCAGGGTGTCAGCCAGCGCGGTTAAACTGGGACTCGAGTCGCTCATTCTTCGATGTAGTCAGCGCAGAGATCCATGATCTTTTCCGCTTGGCGGAAGCCGGCGTCTTCGGCGGTTTCATCGGGCAGAGCACGACCCTCTTCCAAGGCTGCTTCCAGTTCTGTGATCAGAGGATGATCGGCTTCGAGTGGGGTGGCGTTGACCTCAACATTGGCGAGGGCGTAGTCGAGACCGAGACGACCTGCGATCGTAAGGTAAGCCCGCTCCAGTAATGGTTTCGCGGCCTTGGGTGTTCCCCAGGCGAAGTTGGAAAGTCCGACGGAATAGTGGAGTCCCTTGAGGTCGGGATCGGCAGAACAAAGACGCAAGGTATCCAAGCCGATGTTGACCAACCCGTAGGTGTCCGCGCCGACGGGGGCGAGGCCGGGATCGACGATGATGTCGTCGATCGTGCGGTTAGCTTTGGTCACCAGTAGGTCGACGAAGTGTTTGACCGTTTCGTAGCTCTGTTGCGGATCGAGGCTTTGGCCGGTGCTACCATCTGGGCGAAAACACTCGGAGGCCATGACGATGCAGCGCATGTCGTGTTCGCCGATCATCTCGATCATTTCGTCGAGATCCTCGCGGGACGCCGCGAGGGAATTGAAGAGTGGTTTGCCGCGGCTCTTGCTGCGGTCGAACGCTTCCAGCGCAACGCGATGATAGGCGATATTGGGATTGTCAAAGCTCAGCGAAATATCGGTCGCCTCTTGAATGGCGGGGATCACTATGGGCAGGAACTCGAGCATTTCCTCGACTCGCACGGCGACCTTTTGAGTGCCGTCAATATTGAGATTCACCAAGTCGGCGCCGGCATCGGACTGGAGCTTGGCAAGATGCTGGAAGCCGGTGACGTCACGCGCTTCCCAGGCGCGACGAGCGCGGCCATAGGCGTTGTTGATGAGCTCGCCAATGATCTTGGGTTGAGGGGGGAGAGCCCCGTCGGTAGGCGCGGGTGTGGAGGGGGAGGTGTTCATTAGATTGGAAAGGGGAGAAAGTGTTTGTCTGAGAAGGGTGCGGAGCGGTGGGGTCAGCGGAGAGAACGAGAACGAGAAAGATTAAGAGAACGAAAACGAGTGGAGCGGGCGTTAGAGCCAGACGTGGTTGGTCGGGATAAGTTTCTTGTTACTTAAGCGTTAGTATTTTGTTATTTCGTGCCTGCGGCCCGACCGCGCCCGGTTACCGGAATTGGGGTGTCGGGGGTGGCGACTTTGATTGGGTTCGATAGGTGATCACGGCCGGCCCAGGCGTTGGCCCAGCTGGAGGTGCCGCGGAGTTGTTGGTCCTGCATGACGGGAGCGTGATCGAGTAGTTGGGCAGCGTTACCGGCGTGTTTGGCGCGATCATAGGCGCGGGACCAGATGCACTCGAAATCATCGACTTCGCATAGGCCATCGCGGGTACCGCCGCAGGGGCCGTTACGTTGATTTTTGGCGCAGGCGGATTCGGGACAGAGAAATTCGATATCAGGCAGGGAGCAGTCGCCGCAGTCTTTGCAGCCAAACATGGCGGCTTTGCTGGCATGTTCGATGGTGCGCATCCAGCCGGGGCCTTGCATGGGGTCCTTGGCACGGGTGGTGAGTTTCTTGCCGGTGTTCCATATCCCTTTGTCCTCTTCGAACATCAAACCGTGGATGAACTTGGAGAACCGATAACTGTAAGTGATATTGCCGGTCACGGGGCCGACGGCGGCGAGATCGAAAAGCGGGCGTTCGGGATCGGCCAGTCCGGTGGTCGCATCCGATTCGTAACAGAAATATTCGTTCGGGCGACTGAACTGAATTTCGCGGGCAAACTTCTTCCAGTCTTCCGGGCCAAAGGAGCGTTCGATTTCCAGCACCCGTTCGACATCTTCGATCCGGTGCACGCCACCGAGGTAAGATCCCCGGTAACCGAGGCCCCGAAAGATTGCGATTTGTTTGGCGGCGAGTTCGAGGAAGAACGCTTTCCCGCGATCAGGCATGGCGTTCTGTTCTTCGCAGATCGCTGACAGCTCATCCGAGATTACGACTCCCGGAATTTTGTGCGATCGAAAGAGTTTTGCGACGCGGGGATTGAGCACGTAAACGTTGCCGATGAGAGGAATATCGCTCCAACCACGCTGACGGAGCCATACGATGAGTTCGTGAATTTTGCGCGAATCGTAGCCGATTTGATTCACGATCCAGCGCGCGCCGCATTCGAGTTTCTTCTCTAGCTTCAAGAGCTGGGGAATGACTTCGTTTTCGTGAAGTTTGAAATTGGTGACGACGCAGCCGGTATTAAATTGGGTAGCCCCGAGACGGGCATTTTTCTTTGCTCCGGGCCGCGTGACATCCATGCCGCTATTCATCTGGGCGAGTAGGGTGAGCAACCCGACCGAATCGATATCGAAGACGGGTTTGGCCCCACCGTGAACCCCTCGGCCGGAATAGTCACCGGAGAGGGCGAGTAGGTTGTGCAGTCCGAGGCTGGCGAGATGCCAAGCTTCGGATTCGAGTGCGTTGCGATTGAAATCCTTGCAGGAGAGATGCACGACGACTTCGCGTCCTGCCGTTCGAATCAGTTCGCCTAGGGCGGCCGGAGCGAGTTGTGGATTGCCACTGGCGTTGTCGGTGATGGAGACCCAATCAACGTCGTCGTGGGCCGCCAGAGCCTCGGCAAAAGCCACGGATTTGGAGGCCCGGGTTTCGAATATGGTGCCGCGCGTGGACACAAGTTCCACGCCGAGCAGGAAACGCTGCGGATCAGCCAATTTCTCGGGCAACGTCATGGTCAAAAAGCGAGAAATTGGAGGCACAAACCGCTTAGGCGGCCGCTACCATTTCCAAAAACAACTCGACGCTCGAAGGCGCGTCGGCGCCGTAGCCATCGGCTTCGATTTCGTCGGCGAACATACGATTCACCGGCGCGCCACCCACGGCGATTTTGACGTGAGTCAGATCCTCTTCTTCACGGAAGGCATCTATCACCTTTTTCATGTAAGGCATCGTGGTGGTGAGCAGAGCGGACATGCCGACGATGTTCGCGTTATGCTCGCGACAGGTGGCCATGTAAGCTTCGACGGGTTGGTCCACGCCGATATCGATTATCTGAAATCCGGCTCCCTCAGCCATCATGCATACGAGATTTTTACCGATGTCATGGAGGTCACCTTTAACGGTGCCCATGACGACGGTACCCCGCGGTGGGTTGTTCTCAGCGTCGGCCACGAGGAGTGGTTTGAGCACGGACAGGCCGGCTTTCATAGCCCGGGCGGCTACGAGCACTTCGGGGACGTAGAGGATGTTGTATTTGAAGTCTTCACCCACGACAGACATGCCGGCGATGAGGCCTTCGTTGAGGACCACGTCCACTCGATTTCCTTCGTCGACGGCTTCTTGGACGAGGCGTTGGACTTCTTTGGCTTTACCCTCGTAGAGGAGTTGATTGATGAGAGCGTAGTCGGACATGGGAGAGTTTTTGGAGGGGGGGGGAGTTAGAAAGAGGCGCTGTCGATGCAGGCTTGTTTGATAGCAATAAGGTTGGCGGTCGGTGAACCGAACGGAACGACGGCGGTGCCGAGGATGTACCCGGGGATGCCCTTGCCGCGGGCAATTTCGCGGGCGGCGACTTCGTAGACCTCTTCCGGGGTGCCGGTTTCGATCAGGCGTGGGGAGATATTACGGCGGAAGGAACGGCCATGCTCCTGGCAAACTTCGGCCCATTCGTCGAAGTCGGAGGTGAAGTCGCAGAGCAGGTTATTCGCGCCGGACTCGGCTAGCAGTTCGGCGATCGGGGTGGTGTTGCCGCCGATGATGAGTGGCAGGTCGCGCACGCCCTGTTCGGCGCACCACTTCACGAGATCCTGGGTGATGGGGAGGACGAACTCCTCAAACATGTTGGGCGAAAGCAGTTCTGGAGAAGCCTGCGAATCGAAGACGACGAGGTCGGCTCCGGCGTCGATGTAAGCCTTGGAAAATTCCTTGATGATGCGTCCCGAGTATTCGAGCACCTCTTGAACCCAGTCGGGTTCGTCGAGGCAGGCCAAAAATAGGTCTTCGGCGCCGACGAGTGAGATCGCGAGAGAGAAGGGGCCGGAGATCGAGCCGCGGATCCAGTAGTCGTCACCCAGCTCGCGGCGGATGTTGGCCGTGGCAGTGATGTTGACCGGCATGCGGCCATCAGTGAGCGGATTGGGCAGGGGAGCGTTGGTTAGATCGTCGCCCACCTTGATCACGTGGTTACCGGGTTTAATACCGGGAATAGACGTATCATCGCCTTCGTAAAAGGAGACTTTGCAGCCTACGGTCTCAGCCTCGAGGTTGTAGACGTCGACACCCACGGCGAGAGCATCGGGGCCAACGGCCTCGTATTCGGCCAGCAGCGCTCGGGTGAGCAGATCGGCGTCACGAGAGATCGCGGAAGGGGTGCTGCCAATGAAGGCGGCTTTGTGCTCGTAGATAGCCGGGAGAAAGAGTGGGACCGGGCGCGCATTGGGGATGCAACGCAGGACTGATTCAACCTCGGTGCGAGTCGCGGTGGGATGGGGAGGAGTTGGCATGGCAAATGGGAAGTGATGTAGCCTACGTTAATGTGACGCGATTGTCTTGGCGGATGGAGCTTGCAAGGGTTGGCATATCGGGCAATCAGGTAGATCTGCAGTCACTCATGCGCGTTTCTCGTCCCATCACCGTTGAATTACCCACCCACGGGGTATTATTCGCCGAGAGCTCTCACTCCGGGGAGTTTCAAATGGAGCCACGGCAGGACGCCTATCACAAGCTGGTCTATGTCTTGACTGGTGAGGTGGCGTATCGGGAAATTAAGTCCAACGAGACCTCGGTGGCTAAGGCGGGCTCTTTGTTGGTCGTGCCCGGTGGTATTGCCCATCAAATAATCGATCACGAAACTTCGACCCTGCTGTTACTGTGCTTTCGCGAGGAGTATCCACAGAGCGAGGATGATCTCGCGCAATTGTGGCATAGCTTGATTCGGGTGCCTAATCGCACGGTGCGACTATCGCGTCCGGCTCAGCAAAGGCTCGAGAGTATGTGGCGCCGAGCCATGTTTGAATGGGAGCACGCCAGGGTTGGCGGTGCGACGGCGGTGCGGGCCATGGCGGCCCAAACCATGGTTTTACTATCCCGGCTGTCGGTTGAGAGTGGAGGCGTTTTGGCTCTCTCTCGCGTGCAAGCGGTGAAGGAGGAGATCGAGGAAACATTTTACGATGAGTGGGATCTGGACCGGGCGGCAGGGCGAGCGGGGTTGTCGCGGCGGCGGTTCACCGAGCTATTTCGGGAAACCACGGGCGAGACCTTTGGGGTGTTTTTAGCCGAGCTTCGACTTCAGCATGCCGCGAAGTTGTTGCGCGCAGGTGAGCACTCGGTAACGGGAGTGATGTTTGCGAGTGGCTTTAATGATGTGTCGCATTTCTATCGGCGCTTCCGCCAAAAGTTTGGTCAGCCGCCGCGGGCGTGGTCGGTCGACGTTTCCCGAACTTAGATAGATGAACCTCCTGATATTTTCCTGATGCTTGAAGACCTTTTACAGATTGATGACTTGGAACCGCCGATGGGCGATTTAGCTATCGGGCATCAGCTCGATACAGGACGCGGCGTTTGGACCGGACGGGTAGCGGGCGAGCGTGATCTGCCTGCGAGACGGATCATCCACCAACGGGTGTTGCGACTGCACGGCCCGGCGCGATTGAAAAAACTGGGGGTCCGGCCGGCTCTCGGATTTCACAAATGTGCCAGCTCGGGTGATCGAGACTGGGTGGTGGACTCTCGGGTTCGGGCGCGGATCAAGGGGAAATGGCAGGAGGTGTTTAAGCAGGTGGGATTGAAGAAACCGCGCTCCGCGGAGTTTCGCTGGTTCGCCCTACCGAACAACCTGATCGCCGATGCGGTGGTGATCGAGGTTCGCCGCAGTGGATTGGATGGCGCGTGGACTTCGTGGAACTTGGCGACCGGTGGATTTGCTTTAATGGGGGAACTGCTGACTCCGATCGGCCCCCGGCTCGAACGGCGTCTTGAGGTCGATAACATTGAGCTGAACAAGCTCCCGGCCGGAGTTGCGGCCGAGCACCGCGACGGCACCGTGCGTTATACCGCGAGTGATTTTTCGGTGGGTTTCAGGCTCGATCGGCCGGGTTTTTCTTTTCTCGGTCTCGGGATCGAAGACGAGGCGGCGCTCAAAACGAATCTCCTGCTCAACAATCCAGTAAAATGCGACCAAGGTCCGCAGATCCATGCGGTCGGCGCGCCGCCGCGTTTGGCTCCTTCGATTCGCTGTGACCTTACCGGAACCGTGACGATCAAGGGTGGCGACGTGATCTATGATGTCACTTCGAGTGAGCAGCACTATCGGTTGGCTTGGAAGGTGCGCCGTTCCGGCCTGACCCTCAACGTGGTCCGAGAATCTGCTCGCGCCGAGCAGTTGTGGCACAGTTCTGCTTGGACCATCGGCTGGGACAACGCGGTCTCGCCGCCGCACGCGGTGGGCGATTTGAACGATCAAGGCGAATCCGGTGGATTGCAGTTACCGGTTTGGGTCAATGCCCCAGGTTTCGGTTCGTGGTTGATTGAGTCGGAAGCTGAATCTGCGACCATGCGGTCTGACTGTCGACGGCACGCCGACCTGCATCAATTGGAACTCAAAGTGGGCGAAGTCGCGGAGACATCGGGACTGTATCGCCTGCCGGCGGGGAAGTTTGCCGCCACATTTAAGATGCGGCCTTTACGCCCGCCGCAACCCCTGCAACGCGCAGCGCCTGAGGTGGTGCGTCGGGCACTGGATCGCACCTATTTGGTCGCGCCAACCTTCCGAGCGGATATAGGGACGCTGGCCAACAGTGGGGCCTCGATGACGTGTCCGATTTGCATGGATTCATGGTCAGCCGTTTTGCCGCAGCAAGAATTGGCGGAGATTGCGAAGGGAGCACCGAGTGGGGCTGACCTATTGCGGATTTCGATTGAGCGTTGGTTGGCTGGAGGGCCGGGATACGCGGCCGGTATGCTTTCGCATGGAGGCAAAGTTCATGATGCGGACGACGAATACCTCATGACGGGGGCCGCGATCCTACGTGGAATCGGAGACTACCTGCGCACCTGCGCGACTCGCGAATGGTATCAAAAACACCGCACCGCGATTTTGCAGAAAATATCCGCAGCTGAAGCCCGTGACTTGGATGGCGATGGTTTGATCGAGAGTCCCCATCGCACGGGCAGGCGTGGCAGCGGACAGTGGAGCACGTGCTGGCTGGACGTGCTTTCATTCGGTTGGAAATGTGCGTGGAGCAATGCGATCCTTTACGGGGCATTGCGTGAGTTGGCGGCGGGTTTGTCCCGCTTCGGCGATCGTAAGACTACGACGCAACTGCGTGAGTGGTCGAAGCGACTCAAGGCGTCCTACCGTCCAACCTTTTGGAACGAGTCCTCGGGCTGGCTGGCTGGCTGGCGGTGCAAGAATGATCAATTGCATGACTACGCTTTCTTGCCCGTGAACGGTCAGGCGGTGCGCGAAGGGCTGCTGACTCCGCGGGAAGGCCGAGCGGTCATGGAGCGACTGCTGGTCGAGATTAAACGGGTCAAGATGCCGGATCCAGCGTTGGGATTACCGATGAACCTGTGGCCGATTCCCGATGAGGATCGGGCGGATATTTTGCAGGGTTATCCGTTTGGTTACTACCAGAACGGGGGACGCACCCATTCCCAAACCCGACACTTCGTCATGGCGCTCTATAAAGTGGGATTGGATGCCGAGGCCGATCAGATGTTGGAACGTCTGTGCGTCGGGTTCGCCGAGGCCTCGACCTTTGGGGGCAACCGCACGGGGGTGGATTGGCGAGATTGGAGTGATACACCCTGCGGTTACGAGGGATTGTTGACCGATCAATTCGGTTTACTGGAAGCGATTCTCTGGCGCTGGGGCAAAAACTCCGCCAAGGCTTAAACCATCATGATCGAAATTCATCACCTCCGCTGGTCCGAACGCGAACTGCACACCCGCATCCCATTTAAATATGGTATCGCGACGATGGTGAAGGTCCCGCACGTGTGGGTCGAACTGTCGGCTACGATTGATGGCGAACGGGTGACAGGGCAGGCGGCGGATCATTTACCGCCGAAGTGGTTCACCAAGGATCCGAATCGCGGCCTCGAAGACGAGATCGCGGAAATGCGCGACGTCCTGACGCAAGCTGGGGCCGCCGCGACCGGCGCGCGGGGTGACTCGGTGCATGCCGTGATGCATGGGGTCGCCCAGCAACAGGAAACCTGGGCGAGTGGTCAGGGCCATCCATCACTACTGGCGCATTTTGGCGTTACTTTTGTGGAGCGCGCGTTGATTGATGCATTTTGCCGTCGGTATCAAACGACCGTGGGCGCTGCGCTGCGCTCGAATGGACTCGACGTGGAACTCGGTGATCTGCACCCCGAGCTGGCTGGCATGAACCCGGCGGATGGGCTGCCGACCGAATCTTTGGCCACGGTGGCAAGTCGCCATACTGTAGGGCTCGGTGATCCGTTGGAAGATGATGAGGTCATCCCGGAGGAGAAACCAGACGATCATCTCCCCGTAAGTTTGCGGGCCGTTTGCCGGCACTACCGCTTGCACGATTTTAAGATCAAAGTTGCTGGCGATCCGGGCGCGGCTCTGGATCGATTGGAACGCGTGGTGAAGTTGATCGGCGAAGAAACGGGCGGTAACTTTGTCACCAGTATCGACGGCAACGAAACGTTCGAGACGATGGACGCCTTCAAGGAATTCTGGACCGCCGCCCGGGCGCGTCCGGGACTGGAACCGTTGTGGCCACGCCTGATGTTTGTGGAGCAACCCCTCCATCGTAATCACGCGTTAGGTGACGAAGTGGGCAAAACCGTGCGCGGCTGGTCGGAGCATCCCCCGCTGTTAATCGACGAATCCGGCGGTTCGGAATCCGACCTCCGTCGGGCACTCGATTTGGGTTACATCGGAGTGAGTCACAAAAACTGCAAAGGCGTGATTCAAGGTCTCGCGAATCGCTGTTTGCTGGTGAAACGCATGCGCGACGAGCCCGGCCGCACGCTGCAGATGAGTGCGGAGGATCTCTCCAACGTGGGACCCATTGCTTTGCCGCAGGATTTGGCGGTGCAAGCCGCACTCGGCAACGCATCCGTCGAACGCAACGGTCACCATTACTTCGCCGGACTCTCGGGCTGGCCGGAGTCGGTTTGGCCGCAGGTGTTGAATAAATACCCTGAGCTCTACGCTGGTGAAGCCAACGGATGCCCTTTCGTTCGGGTTCAGGACGGGCGCATCGATCTTACTTCCTTAAATGTCAACGCCTTCGGCGGCACCCCGATCGAATTCGGCAACGCGGGCCCCGTCTGGCTCGAACAAGGGGGTTAGATAGTCCGGCCAACCGGGGATGTCGGGCGTAAAGCCCGACCCACGTTCAGAGCGTTTATTCGGGTTGGTCGGGCTTTACGCCCGACAGTTTCACCCGAAGAGAATTTCACGGCGCATCATCCGGCTGGGCACAAAAAAAGGACCCCGAAATGGGGTCCTTTTTGAAAGAAACGGGAAAGACTATACTTAGCCTTTCTTAGTCACGGTAGCAGGGGTCAGCATCAGCTTGCCGTCCACTCTTTCGACGGTGCCGGTCACCCTGACGCCTTCGGTGGTGCCTTTGCAGAAGAGTTTTCCATGCTCCATGTTGGCGGTGAAAATGTAGTTGCGGGTCTTTTCGGTCTTCTTGTTCGTGACTTGCAAGACGTTGGTGCACGCGTCGGTAACACCGAGCTCACATTTGCCGCACATGGCGGTGCCAGTGAGTTTAACTTCTTTGGCTTCAGCGGCGTAGAGACCGCAGGACAAACCGAATGCGGCGGCGAGAATAAGTAGTTTTTTCATAGTGGGGGAGTCAGGGTATTCAGTTGTGAATTAAGTAGTCAGGTCATGGCTCAGGGACTCCAGAGCGATCGACTTAGGGTAGAAGGGTGAAGAGCTAGAACTATTTTCCGTAAAATCGCGAGTTTCAAAATACCCCCCTCACGAACTCACCCGAAATGGGTTCTGGCGGACCTTAGTCTTTCCGTGCGGCCCATCTGATGTCCTCGAGGATGTGCTGCCGGCCGAATGGTGTTTCGAGAGAATCTACTTCGTGTCCGAACTCAGTGTAGAGGAAACGGCCGTCGTTGAGGGTATTGGTCCAGGCAATGGGGTGGTCTACCCCCATGGCTTTGCCCCCGCGCTCGATGAAGAGTTCCCGCACGGGTTCGTAGGAGGAGTCATCGACCCGCAGCAAAACTTGGAACCCGGGTTTGCCAGTCACGGATTCGGTGTGATTAGTCCAGTCGGCCCAATACTTGAAGGACTTGCCGTGACCTTTGAACGCGGGATGATTCATCGCCGCCGGATCGACGACCACGCGCGCTTCGAGGTATTCTGAGTCACTATCGAAATCGCAGCCTGCGAGCTGAGTGAACCACGTATGATTAGGAAAGCGACGCAGCTGACCAACTTAGCTCCGCTCAAACAATTAATCCTCGAACTGAGAAATCGAAATTGAGGGATTTGAGGCTCAGTCGGAAAAGACGTTTTGAAAGAAAGTAACCATGCGGACTTTGCTGTCGGTGGGACCGCCGTGTCCGCCTGATTCACTGAGATGGATTTCAGCCTTAATCTCAGCATCGATTAAGGCCCGATACATGTTTCGCGACTGAGGCCATGGAACCGTGCCGTCGTTCCGACTATGGAGCAGTAACATGGGCGGGTCGGTCGAATCGAGATGAGTGATGGGGGAAGCGCGTCGCCAGTGTTCGTCGTCGATGGAATAGGGGGAACCGATCCACGCACCGTTCGAGATGATCTTGGTGTCGAGGTTGGGTTGGAGCGCACGCTGCTCGTCGTGTTCGAACCGTGCGATAAAGTCATAGACTCCGGAGATGCCTACGACTGCTTGGATTTGGCTCGGGTATTCCGCGTGTTCGCGGGGCCCATCCTCGTCGAAATTGGAAGTTGCGAGTAGCGCCGCGATCGTTGCACCCGCGGAACGACCCATGGCTCCGATCTGGTCGGGATCGATTCCGTGTTCAGCGCTGATCTTTCGCACAAAACGGGTCGCCGTTCTCAAGTCGGCTAGCGTAGCCGGGTAGATGTGATCCGGCTGCCCACGATAGCCGATCAATGCAGCGGCGATACCATGCGCCGCTAGGTATTCGGCGAACGGTTTGAACTTTTGTCCGTTCTGGGCACGGAAACCACCACCCTGAATGACCAGCACGCACGGCACAGCTGCGGTCGCACCTTGCGGTATGAAGAGATCCATTTGGCAGATGGCACCTGCATTCGAATAAACCAGTCCGGCTCGCACCTCAAATTCGTGATCACCCTTGTCGTCGGCCCAAGTGGGGGTGATGACAACGAGTAGCGTGAACAGGGTGGCGGTGATTCGTTTCATGACGGGGGTGTGATTTCTGACTCAGTTGGGGGGGCGTTCGGACTTGGTTTTGAACTCGGCCACCGCCTGCTGCGGCACCCACTGCGCGAGCTGTTTTCGAATCGCCTGATGGGCGGGGTCCTGAGCGAGATTGTGAAACTCATCAGAATCAATCCGATGGTCGTAGAGTTCCTCTGCACCATCGCGGTAGCTGATGTAGCGCCAGTCCTTTGTCCGGATCGCATGATTGCCGAAGTATGAGGATATGATGGCAGGCCTTGCTCGTGGTGTAGCCGGATCGTCGAGCTGCGGGACGAGCGAGATGCCTTCCAGACTTGGGTTGGCTGGCAGTTTGGTGAGTGCGATCAGGGTGGGGTAAATATCGAGCAGGCTGGCGGGTTCGTGGGTCGATTCGTCGGGCGAGATTCCTGGTCCCGCAAAAATGAGGGGAACCCGCGTCGACTCTTCCCAAAGGGTGCGTTTGGCCCAGTGTTGTTTTTCGCCGAGATGAAATCCGTGATCACTCCACAAAACCACAATCGTGTTTTCCGCGTGAGCACTCGATTTAAGTGCATCCATGACGATACCCACACAGTCATCCACGAAACTGATCGAGGCGAGGTAGGCGTGGGTGAGGGCCCGTTGCATGATTGTTTCGGTCACATCGGTTTGGGTCGGGGCGACCGCGTAGCTGTTGATGTTGAGAAAATCTTTGGGCAGGTCTTCCAGATCGACGAGCGGGTTGTCGGGCAGGGTGATGGTCTCGCGATCATACAGTTTAAACCACTTGGGCGGGACATGCAGCGGCACGTGCGGACGGAAGAATCCGACCGTCATAAAGAACGGCTGTTCAAAGTCCTCGGCCAGTGCGTCGGCTGCCTTATGGGCCAGTTGACTGTCATACATCTCGGCATCGGTTTCGGGCCACGCACCCGAGTCCCAAGCTTTGCTCCAGCCATCCGGGAGATTGAGCGGTTGAGGCGGACGCACCCCGCGTCGCCGTTCAAGTAACGTGTGATCAATCGCTCCGGCTAATTCGCCGGTGAAACCATGGTGCAGCACCTTGCCGCCAGCGAGGACGTAGTAACCCTCGTCTTTGAAATACTGTTGCAGGGTAGGAACGTCCGCGAGCGTTGGCAGTTCCTCGTATCCTGGCCCGAGCTCGTAGCTGCCGTGCGTCGTGGCCGCGAGACCTGACATCACACTCACCCTGGAGGCCGAACATACTGGGACGGCGCAATGGGCGTTGGTGAAGTTACGCCCTTGGATAGCCAACGTGTCCATGTGCGGGGTTAGGACGTCGGGATGTCCTCCCAGAAACCCTGTCCAATCATTGAGGTCATCGATACAGATCATCAGGACATTGGGCCGCCCCCACAGGGTTACCGGTAGGAGTGTGATGATCAGGAAAAGGTGACAGCGTTGGGCAAATTTCATGGAGCGGATACGATCGGACACAGCGAAGGTTAAGTGAACGGGTGGATCAGGACGCCGGGGAAGTTTCATCGGGACGGAGACGGCGACCGAGCCATGCGGCCAGCCAGGCCATGGGAATGTAAGCGAGCAAGAGGTCAAGGGCGATGAACCAGGCGGGAGCGGGAATCATGAAGGAAGCCGTGATGCCTCCGGCCAAAAAGAAAACTCCAATCACGTAGGCGAGGGCACCTCGACGAGTCGTGGATAAGAGGTTCGCGATTAAGGCTCCCGCCAAAGTGCCGACCGCATGGGCGAGAAACGGGAAAATGAGATGCGCGGGAGTCAGCAAATGGGCACCGGCGGCCAGACTATCTACATCGCTCATGTCAACCCCAGCGGGTGGCGCGATCACGTGAGGTCCGATCATGACGACCGCCATATTTGCCATGCCGCCGAGCATAAGGCCGGCGACGACTGCGAGGGAGTTTATGAGTAGGGTTTTCATGCGGTATTATTGATGAGGAAAGACAGGGCCGACGGGCACCAGTCTACTCCTCTTTGGGGGCATCGTCATTTTTGGGCTTAGAGGAGTTGGAGAGAATCGACCACATCACTGCGCCCCAGGCGACTCCGCTTAGGGGGAATGCGATGAATGGAATAACTATCTGTGCGGTGCTTAGATCTTCTTTTGTATATAGACTCCAAGCGACAAAGAGAGTAGCGGACAATAAACCGAACCCGAGCACGCCAAAATAAAGAATGAAGCGGGTTCTTCCGATCGATTTCCTTTGAGTGCTTGGTGATGTGGTCATGGTAGCTTTGCGGCTGAGTGGAGGAATGAGTTTAGATTGGCCTCTTGTGGTCCTAATTTACACCGATTGGTTCGGTGATATGTCGCTCGCCGAATCCCGCAATGAGAGGCCGACCTTTTACGATGGCTGCTTGAACGGAAGGTAAACTCAACGATGCCTGATGACTTGCTTGATCTTTCCAGACTTCGGTTATCCAGAGCGAATTTTCGTCTCCGGTGTCTTTAGCTATGACATATGAGATGCATCCGGGCATATCCGTCGTGCCCTCGAGCAGAATACTGATGAGATTATCTCTTTCGTTTGGTGCGGCATTAATTTTGACGATCAATCCATACATTTTCTGATTTCCTTCTTTTGCGTTGGCTAACGAGCACGCGGATACGGCCAAAGAGGCCAACCCGATTTTTTGGATAAAGTTTCGCCGATTCATACAGTTTCGAACGTTAGAGGACAGATGCGGCGTTAGCCGTTATCTGAATCGCCTGGTTCAGGTCTGG